>ERZ1066130.506-NODE-506-length-13592-cov-11.747876_pt1 | contig 13592 bp, 10 predicted proteins | sample MGYA00382777_ERZ1066130 | MGnify/ENA primary metagenome ERZ1066130 (study PRJEB33369, sample SAMEA5778360) | biofilm metagenome | biome: Industrial cooling water; feature: Water cooling tower basin; material: Biofilm | place: United Arab Emirates | collected...
TCGACTCGCCCGCGACCACCACGCCGTCGAGCGCGAGCCGCTCGCCGGGCTTCACTTGCACGACAGCGCCGACGGCAACCTCGCTCGCGGGCGTGACCTTCCAGGCACCATCGGGCTGCTTCACGCTCGCCTCATCAGGGGCCATCGCCATCAGGCCCATGACGGCGTTGCGGGCGCGGTCGAGGGCCTTGGCCTCGATCAACTCCGCGAGCGCGAAGAGGAAGGTGACCAGCGCGATCTCCGGCCACGCCCCGATGAACGCCCCGCCGATGACCGCCACCGTCATCAGGAAGTTGATGTTGAGCGTGAAGGTCTTGAGCGCGATCCAGCCCTTTTTGAGCGTGGGCAGGCCGCCGAGCAGGATCGACACGACCGCCATCGCGATGATGACGGGCGAGGTCTCCTTGACGCCGGTGAAGTAGAGCGTCTCGGCACCCGCCGCCAGCACGCCCGAGAGAGCGAAAAGTGCATGCCGTCGCCACCAGGGGGTCGACTCACGCGGGGTCGCACGCGACACTTCGCCTCCCGAGGCGCAGCTCTCGCAGGACTCACCGGTCGGCGGCTGCGAAGGGGCGGGCGCGGAGGGCGTCATGCCTATATCGGCGAGCGCGGCGACGATCGACGCGTCGTCGGCATGGTCGTGGACAACCCAGAGCCGCCGTCCGAACAGATCGAACCGCAGCTCTTGCACGCCGGGTACCGAGCCAAGGCGACGACGGATCAGGCTCTCCTCGGCCGGACAGTCCATCGCCGGGATGAGGAATGTGCTGGTCCGCATGGGTCACTTCGATCCGCTCGCGCCATGGGGTTGCGGATCGTACTTCACACGCACGACCGACCCCGCTGGCGGCAAGCCCGGAAACCGCACGGCATAGGTCGCGTGGTTTTCCGACGACGACCTTGGCCCGCGGTACTGACCCCGGGGACCGACCGGCATCGGAGCCTGCGGCATCCGGTAGTTAACCGACGCGTCGTACACGACTGCTCCGTCGGGGCCAACCACCTGAATATCGACGTGTCCTCCCTTGCGCACCTCGGAGGAGTCCATCTGCCCCTTCACGACGAGTTCGCCCTCCTGCTCGTACACCTCCGGCGGATGGGCAAGCGATGCGGTTAGCGTGGGCTGAAGGGACAGATAGCCGGTCTTGACGAGGTCTGTGCGGTTGCTGGCACAGCCGGAGAGGATGGAGACGATGACGAGAAGCGGGATCAGTTGACGCATGTTGAGCTCCTGATTCGAGGAATGCCCGGGCCTGGGCGGTGGCCCCGGACCGGGCGTGATGTCGCCTGGCATTCGAGGTCACTTGCTTTTCGCGGGCTTGGCGTGGTCGTGCCCGTCGCCTTCCTTGTGGTCGTGGTCGTCGTGGCCCTTGGCCTTGCACTCCTTGCACTCGCCGTGGGCGACGACGCGAAGGGACGTGCCCTCGCGGACCCACAGATGCGCGCCGTCCTCGCCGTCGGCGGTGACGAAATACTGAGGCTCCGACTTCACAGGCTGGCTCGCGCCCTGGCCCATCATGACCGCGGCGAGGGCGGTGAGGCCAACGCCCGCGGCGAGGCCGAAGAGCATGGGCTTGGAACGGGGATTGGACTGGTTCATTGAAGGACTCCATTCTGAACGGAAGACACGGGCTGGATCGCCGGATGCTCGCGGGGCACACGCCCGTGAGTTCGGCGGTCACGACTTGGGATCGACTTTCGCATCCGCCGACGGCGCGTTGGTGAGCGGCGGGGGCGGCGGTGTAGGGGCGGGGCTGGCGGTTGCCGTAGGCTGCGTCGCATGGCCGCGGCTGTCACTTGACTGCTCCGTCGGGACCACCGCACCGCCCGCGAGCGCAGGGGTCGGCTCGTTCTGCTCCCACACTTCGGGCCTGGGGCCGGGCAGGCCGTCCTTGCTGGTGCCGGTGAAGATGCGGTAGAGGGCGGGGAGGACGATGAGCGTGAGCAGCGTGCTGGAGATCAGGCCGCCGATCACCACAGTCGCCAGCGGCCTCTGCACCTCCGAGCCGGTGCCGCGCGCCAGCGCCATCGGCACGAACCCGAGCGAGGCGACCAGGGCGGTCATGAGCACCGGCCGCAGGCGCGTGATCGACCCGTGGATGATCGCGTCCTCGAGCCGCTCGCCCTTCTCCCGCAGCTGGTTGATGAAGATGATCATGACCAGCCCGTTGAGCACGGCGACGCCCGAGAGGGCGATGAACCCGACGGCCGCCGAGATCGAGAAGGGCATGCCGCGCGCCCACAGCGCGACGACTCCCCCTGTCAGCCCCAGCGGGACGGCCGCGAAAACCAGGAGCGAGTACTTGAAGCTCTTGAAGGTGGCAAAGAGCAGGAGCAGGATCAGCAGGAAGCAGATCGGTACGACGATCGTGAGCCGCTCCTTGGCCGCGACGAGGTTCTCGTACTGGCCGCCCCACACCAGCCACTGGCCGGCGGGGAGGCTCACCTGCGACATCCGCGTCTGAGCCTCGGCCACGAAGGATCCGAGGTCGCGGCCTCGGACGTTGCACTGGACGACGATCCGCCGCTTTCCGTTCTCGCGGCTGATCTGGTTGACGCCCTCGGCGATCTCGACCCGCGCCACCGCGCCCAGGGGGACGAAGCCCATCTCTTGCTGACCCTGCAACAAGCCCGTGCCGCCGTCGATGCTGGCGACCTGCACGGCGGATCTGACTTCCCCCTCGCCGCGCGGGAGCGGGATCGGCAGACGCTCCAGCATGTCGATCTTGCCGCGCAGGTCGTCGGGCAGGCGCACGACCAGGTCGAAGCGGCGGTCGCCCTCGAAGACGAGCCCCGCCTCGCGGCCCCCCATCGCCACCGCGACGACGTCCTGCACATCCGAGACGTTCAGGCCGTAGCGGGCCAGAGCGGCGCGGTCCGGCTCGACGGTCATCACGGGCAGACCCTCGGTCTGCTCGACTTTGGCGTCGGCCACGCCGGGGACGGACTGCAGCGTCGCCAGCACGCTGGCGGCGGTCTTCTGCATGGCCGCGAAGTCGTCGCCGTAGACCTTGACGGCGACATCGCCGCGCACGCCCGAGATCAGTTCGTTGAAGCGCATCTGGATGGGCTGCGTGAACTCGTAGTTGTTGCCCGGGACGGTCTGGAGCGTGAGTTCCAGCAGCTTGATGACCTTGCCCTTGTGGCCCTCGGGGGGCGGGCCGTGGTCGTGGCCGTCTTTCTCGCCCCCGTGCCCGTGGCCTTCCTCGCCGCCCCCGTGCGCGCCCATCCTCTCCAACGCTTCGGTCCTCTCGGCGATGAGCGCGTCGAGTTCCGCCTCGCTCCGCCACTGGCTCTTGTCCTTCAGGATGATGAACGTATCGGAGACGTTGGGGGGCATCGGGTCCGACGCCAGTTCCGCCGTGCCCGTCTTGGAATAGACGAACGCGACCTCGGGGAACGCCGACACCGCCTTCTCCACGTCGTACTGCATCTTCTGCGACTGCGTGATGCCGGTGGAGGCGATGCGCATGGCGTGCATCGCGATGTCCTTCTCATCGAGCGTGGGCACGAACTCCTGCCCGAGCCGCGTGAACAGGGCCAGCGAGCCGAGGAACGCGACCACCGCGCCGATCACCACCGCGTAGCGGAGCCTGACCGCCCAGCGGACCACCGGCTCGTACGCCTTCTTGGCCCAGCGGATCAGGAACATGTCCTTCTCCGTCACCTTGCCGGTGATGCACAGGGCGACCATCGCGGGGATGAAGGTCAGGGAAAGGATGAAGGCCGCGATGAGGGCGAGGATGACCGTCAGGGCCATCGGGTGGAACATCTTGCCCTCGACGCCCGAGAGGGCGAGGATGGGGAAGTAGACCGTGATGATGATCGCCTCGCCGAAGGCGGTGGCCTTGCGGACCTCTTTGCTCGCGTCGAAGACGATGTGCAGCCGCTCTTGCAGCGTGAGCAATCTGCCCTTGTGGTGCTGCTCCTCGGCCAAACGCCTGAGGCAGTTCTCCACGATGATGACCGCGCCGTCCACGATCAGGCCGAAGTCGATCGCGCCTAGCGACATGAGGTTGCCGCTGACGCGTGTCTGCACCATGCCCGTGGCGGTCATCAGCATCGAGAGCGGGATCGCCATCGAGCAGATGAGCGCGGCCCGCCAGTTCCCCAGCAGCAAGAGCAGGACGACGATCACTAGGATCGCCCCCTCCAAGAGGTTCTTCTGCACAGTGGCGATAGTCGCGTCCACGAGTTTGGTCCGATTCAGGACCGTCTTGGCCTTGATCCCCTCGGGCAGCGAGCGCTGGATCTCGGCCATCTTGGCGTCCACCGCCGCTGCGACCGTGCGGCTGTTGGCACCGATGAGCATGATCGCCGTGCCCACCACCACGTCCTCGCCATTCTCGCTGGCCGAGCCGGTGCGCAGCTCGCGCCCCAGACCCACGCCGTTGGCACCGACGACATCGCGCACGTACACCGGCACGCCGTTCCGGCTGCCGATCACGATGCTCTCGATCTCCTCGATGGTCTGGATGCGGCCCGTGGCGCGGACGAGGTAGCTCTCCCCCTTGTGCTCGACGTACCCCGCGCCGGTGGAGACGTTGTTCTTCTCCAGCGCCTCGATCACGTCGTGGAAGGTGAGCCCGTAGGAGACCAGTTTCATCGGGTCGGGCTGCACGTGGTACTGCTTGACGAACCCGCCGATAGCGTCCACGCCCGCCACGTCCTTGACGCCCTTGAGCTGCGGGCGGATGATCCAGTCCTGCACCTCGCGCAGGTACGAGGCGAGTTCGACGTCGGACCTCAGCCGCCGCCCCTCGGGCGAGAGGTACGAGCCGTCGGACTGCCATCCGACCTTGCCGTCGGTGATCGACGCGCCCTTGCCGTGGGGGTGCTCGTACTCGACGGTGTACATGTACACCTCGCCCAGCCCCGTGGCGATGGGCCCCATGATCGTCTCGACGCCCGGCGGCAGCGCGCCCGCCGCCTCGCGGAGGCGCTCGCCCACCTGCTGGCGGGCGAAGTAGATGTCCACGCCGTCCTCGAAGACCGCCGTCACCTGCGAGAACCCGTTGCGCGACAGCGAGCGGGTGTACTGCAGGCCCGGGATGCCCGCGAGGGCGTTCTCCATCGGGAACGTCACCTGCTGCTCGACCTCGAAGGGCGACAGGCTCGCCGCGACGGCGTTGATCTGCACCTGGTTGTTGGTGATGTCGGGGACGGCGTCGATGGGGAGCTTCTTGAGCTGAAAGAAGCCCACGGCCGCGACCACCGCCGTGAGGATCACGACGAGCCAGCGGTTCTTGATCGAGAAGTGGAGGAGGGATTCAAGCATGGGGTGGGGCTCCTATTGCGGCGACGTGGTTTAGTGCTCGTGCGCCGCGGAGCCCTTGCCGAGCTCTGCCTTGAGGATGAACGTGCCGGCGATGACGAACCGCTCGCCCTCAACCAGGCCGGAGTGGATGGGGACGAGGCCGCCCACGGGCTTGCCGACCGTCACGGCCCGCTTGGCGAAGGTGTTGGGTTCGTTGGCGACGGGGACGAAGACGGCGGGGCCTCCCTCGACGGTCTGGATCGCTTCATCGGGCACGGCGACCGTCGGCGCGGGGTCCGCGCCGCCGGGCATCGACGCGACGATCTCGGCCTGCGCGAACATGCCGGGCTTCAGTGTCAGCCCGCCATCGAGCGACGCGGGCACGTCGATCCGCACCTGGGCCGTGCGCGTGGTCGGGTCCACCAAAGGGGCGATGAACGAAACGGTGCCCTCGAACCTCGGAGTGGCGGCGCGGTCGCTTTGGCCCGTCGCCGAGCCGATCGTGATCCAGGCCTTCGCGCCCACGGCGATGCCCGTCAGTTTGGCCTCGGGCACGTCGGCCAGCACCCAGAGCAGGCGCGTGTCGGCCAGGATCATCAGCGCCTCGCGGTCGGGGCCGACCAGTTCGCCAAGCGTCACCTCGCGCTGGACGACCTGCCCATCGATCGCCGCCTTGATCGCGTGGCGGGGCGCGATCTCGCCGGTGCTGGCGAGCGTCGCGACGTCCTCCTGTTTCATGCCCAATAGGTGCAGGCGGTTCTCGGAGGCCGTCACCGCGGCTTCGGCCGCCTTCACGTTTGCGATCGCCGCCTTGTGCTCGGCTTCGCGGCGCTGCACCTCGGTGAGCGAGATGCCCTGGGACTGCTCGTACAGCCCCTTGGCCCGCTCCCAGGCAACCTTTGTGAGTTCGACGGCGGGCCCCGCCGTGAGCACGGCGGTCCGCTTTTGGAGGTAGTCGGCTTGGGCCTCGCCGAGTTCGGGGCTCTCGATGATGACCAGTTCCTGCCCGGCCTTGACCGTCTCGCCGAGGCGAACCTTGACCTCGACGGCACGCCCCCGCAGCGGCGAGCCCACGTGGGCCATCGCTTCGGTGTTGAAGGCGACGCGCGCGGGCGTAACCACGGTGGGCTTGAGGACCCAGAACTGCGCGGCCTCGTCCTTTACGCCGTAGCGCTCGACCGCCTCCGCTGTGAGTGTGACCTCGTCGGCGTGGGCGCCTCCGCCTTCCTCGTGACCGCCCTCGCCGTGGTCGTGACCGGCGTGATCGTCGGCCTTGCCCTGGGGCTTGGCACCGTGGTCATGCCCGTCCCCTTCGGAGTGCTTCTTGCACCCGCCGAGGAGAGTGATCGCTGCGATGGCGATGGCGAGCGCCGCCGATGCCGCGAAAGGCCTGTGTCGGCTTGCGGGGGCACTGATGTGTGGAAGTGTGTTCATGGTTGATCTCTGGTGATGGCGACTGGATGATGCTGGGGGGGACCGGACGGGAGTGACGAGGGAATCAGGGTTGGGGACGCGGGGCCGAAGCGGTCCCCTGGCCTGGAACTTGGCCGGACGGCAGGGACTGCGGTGGCGGAGAAGTCGTGAGCGTCGAAGCGACGCCGGGTCCGCCAACGGCCCGCTGCAACCGGACCAGCGCCGTCGCCGCCTGTCGCTCGACCTCGATGGCCCTCGCCTGTGTCAGCCGAAGGTCCTGCTCGGCCAGGAACAGGGCCGTCACGTCGCTCTGGCCGGCGCGGAACGCGGCCTCGGCGAGCTGGCGGCGTGACTCCTGCAAGGGGATCAGCTCGTTTCGGATGCGCTCGAGGTTGGCGCTGCTCGCGGAGAGGGTCTGGTACGCGAGGCGAACTTCCTCGACGACCTTGCGGCGAGCGAGCGTGAGGTCGTGACGAGCCTCGAGCTGCTCGGCGGTGACTCGGGCTCTGCGTGCCTGCCCCATATCGAAGATCGGCACTGGAGTGGAGACGGAGGGACCGGCGAACAACTCGTCGTCGCGCTGTGCATCCACTCCGACACCTGCGCTTTCCCAGGGCAGGAGCCGCGCGAGTGCCTCTTCATCGCCAAGCGCGAGGAGTCTCCATGCGATCGACTGGATCTCGGGACGACGCTGGAGGGCCGTGTCAACCCACCGCACCTCGGGTTGGAGTTCAGTCGTCGGCGAGGTCCAGGCATCGAGCGTCCATGTGGCGGCCGAGGAGGGCTGGCCGATCAAGCGGGCAAGGCGAACGCGCTCTTCCCGTTCGGCGAGGACAGCCTGATCGATATCCACGCGGAGTTCGACCACCTGCGCTTGCAGGGTCGCGAGATCACTGCGTGTTCCCTCTCCGGCGTCCAGCCTGGACTTGGCTACACCAACCAGTTTCTCGAGCAAGGCCAGACGGTCGCGGAGCAGCGGAACGAGCTCAGCCGAAGCCTGCGCGGCCGCGTACCGCTCCTGCAACTCGCTCGCGACGTCGATGGCGACGGTGACCGCCTCCGCCGCAGCCTGTCGCAGCTTGTTGTCGGCGGCGCTGGAGCGCCGGGGGATCTGCAGCGCCTGCACGAAATCCTGGGTGAGTGACGCCTCGATCTGAGGCTTGCCCGGTCCCCAGCGCAGCACGAAGTTGAGCACCGGATTCGGCAGCAGACGCGACTGGTCTGCGTCGGCCATCGCGATCCGGACGCGGGCCATCGCCGCTTGGACACCGGGGTCGGTGGTGACCGCTCGGCGGAGAGCCTCCGCCAAGCTCAGCGAAGCGTCGATGGCGGCAGGCTCGTCGAGCGGGGCCCCTTCCGGACCAATGGCGATGAACTCGATGGGCGCGGAGAGCCCGGCGGCGTTCGCCGCCTCGCGGGACGCGTCGATGTCGGCCCGGGGGGTGGATTGGCAGCCGACCATCGCTGTCGTGGCAATGGTCATCGCCAGGCCTAATCCGACACGGCAGACGTTCGATGAATGAATGTGCATTGGATCCGCTTTCATGGATTCGCGAGCGGTCGCTCCGGTCAGGAGGACCCGACGGCGGCGAGTTCCCAAGTCGGGAATCGCAGGGATACCTCGCGTGAGGGCGACCGCACGGCGGTGGGCCAGGTGGTGTGTTGGAGGGGGGCGTGGCTGGGTCGTCGGGATGCGGTTGGCGGCCGCTTGAGCCGGGGCGCAATGACAACCAGATCACCTATGCCCGCTGGGCATCAAAGGTGATCAAGCCAAATCAAAACTAGACCAAGAGGATGACCGAGCGGAGACGCTCGAGCGAGTCCGGGGGCCGGTCACGATCGCGGCACGGCTGGAACGAGCGCAGAGGCTCGCTGCAGCTGAGAGCCCAGTGGTCCCAGATGATCGCCACAAGGACGGCGGCGACGACGGGCACGGGCACGACGTTCGACGGGATCACCTTGGCCGCCGAGGCCTGTGAACCGATCGGCTCATCCTGGCAGGGAGTCGGCGGAGTCGGATCCGACGTGTGGTCGTCCGCATCCGCGTGCTCCCCCGGATCGACGCACCGTGTCAGGCATGCTCCATCGGCGGACTTCAGACAAGCGAACTCGAACCGGGAGATACCCGAAGCATCCGTGCACCGCACGCCAAAGGACGCAAAGACCGACTGCCCGAAGCCAAAGGCCACGAGGCAGAGGGTCGCGATCAGGCGTTGGATCCAAGGGTGCTTCATCAGCGTCTGCGTCACAGTATACGGTTAACCGGCACAAAGGTTCGTCACGAGGATATCGGCCATTCTCCCGGTTGGCATCAGTCGCCGCTGGACGGCTGCGGCAACCTGTTGTTTGGTGCTTGTCTGGCTTGCAACGCAGAGGTCAAGCAGTCCGGGGCCCGGACCAACGGTCTCGCGGCCGGCCGTCGCGCCAATATGCGTGCACCTTTCCGTGGCGTGAATCCCGTGACTCGTTGGCCGATATACTTGGGGCAGCCCATGCGACACCCGTTGCTCCGAGTTCTGATTGCCCTGCTCATCGGCGTGGTCACGCCGTTGTGCTGCTGCCAGGCAGTCGCGCTCGCGGGCGGGTCGGGTGCCGGAGGGAAAGTCGCGGTCGCCGAGTCAGACGCTTGCGGCGGCGGGTGCACTGTTGGTCCGGCATCGGACCCGTGCCCGGATCGGCCGCAGGACCAGTCGCGGGATCGCCCCGACCACGATCAGCCGTCTCCTCCCGGCAAGTGCCCGTCCTGCCCGTCGTGCCAAGGCACATCCGCCGGCACAGGCATCAGCGCCGAGGCGCGCCTCCCGGCCTTCGAGCAGCAATGGAACGCACTGGCGACCTTCGCCCTCGCCGCGCTGTGGACGATGGAGGCGCCCGAGGTCCTTGTTGCGCCGCGTCCGCCGGGCTGGGCTCATTGCCCGCCGCACCTGAAAGCCAACCGCGATGCGCAGCGGTGGCACTGCGCGCTGCTGGTCTAGCCACATCCTGCAGCGGACGCTCCTTGTCTTGCGCGTCCGCGTCGTCCTCGCGCGTCCGGCTCCACGCCGAGCGTGCGGGGCGGGACTTCGCTTGACGCGCCGGGGCTCCCTCGTCGATGCCCGGCCGCCCTCAAAGTGCAGGAACCACTCATGGCCACCACGCAGACCGATCTGCGGGCGCTCCGTCGGGGCCCGCAAACCACCTCGCCTAACACCCAGCCCCCGCCGTCATCGGCGGGGAGCACCACCGTCATCGCGCGCCCCAGGGCGCGCTGGGCGACGCGGCTGCTCATCCCCGCCGCCGTGCTGCTGGCGACCGGCGGCCTGCTCGCGTACGCCGCCCGCGATGCGCTCCGGCCTCGGCTCGCGGTGCATGTCGCCGCCGCGATCCCGAAGGAGAGCGTCCAAGCCGCGGGCACGAGCGCCGCACCCGGGTCGCCGAGCGACCCCGAGGCGCCGCCGCATGATGCGCCCCTCGGCCCCGCCATCGTGCAGGCCCCGGGGTGGATCGAGCCCGCGCCGTTCGCTGTCAGCGTCCCCGCCTTGGCCGAGGGCGTGGTGCGGGACGTGCTGGTGCTCGAGGGCGAGCGCATCGAGGCGGGCCAGGCTGTCGCCCATCTCATCGACGAGGACGCGCGGCTCAGCCTGCGGGCGGCCGAAGCGACCGTCGCCCAACGCGACAGGGACGTCGCCCGCGCCCAAGCGGCCCTTGCGACCGACGAGTCGCAAGTCGCCGTCAAAGGCGCCGCTGTTGCGGAACTGCGCGACGAGGTCACGAGGAAGCGCGACCTAGTCCCGAGCGGCGCCATCAGCGAGGGGGCGTTTCGGCGATTGGAGATCCGCCTGCAAGGCGCGGAGGCCGAGGTTGTGGCCGCCGAGAAGGTGGTCACAGAGGCCCGCGCCGCGCTGGCGCAGGCGGAGGCGGCCCACGCCGCCGCCCACGTGCTGCGCGACGAGGCCGCGCTGCGGCTCGCCAGGATGGAAGTGCGCTCGCCCGTGGCGGGCGTGGTGCTCGCCCGACTGGTCGAGCCCGGATCGAGGATCAGCATGAGCGGCAAGGGCGGCGACCCCGGCCCGGCGGGGAGCATGACCGGCGCGGTCCTGCGGGTCTATGACCCCGAGAAGTTGCAGGTGCGTGTGGATGTACCTTTGGCGGACGCGGCCAAGGTCGGCGTCGGCACGCGCGCGATGGTGACCACCGAGGCACTCTCCGACCAGACCTTCAGCGGCGTGGTCACGCGGGTGGTCCACGAGGCCAACATCCAGCGGAACACCGTGCAGTTCAAGGTGGCCCTCGACGCGCCCTCGCCCGTGCTCAAGCCCGAGATGCTCACGCGCGTCAAGTTCCACGCGTCCGCCAGCGCCGCGCAGCGCCGCAGCGCCGCGAACGGCGGACGCGTGAGCGGCGGCCTCCATGACACCGGCACCATGACGCTCCTCGTCCCAACGGCCGCCGTGACCTTGGCCAGCGACGGGAAGGGCCAAGTCTGGGTCGTGGACACCTCCGGCGGGGGCCCCGTTGCCCGTCGCCGCGACATCGCCATCGTCCCTTCCACCGACGACGGGTTCACCGCCGTGACGAGCGGACTCCGCCTCACCGACCGGATCATCCTTGACCCGCCCGCCGCGCCCGCGATTCAAGACGGCACGCGGCTCAAGGTGCTGGGCGAACGCACCGCCCCCTCTTCGGAACCCGCCTCCTCAACCCCGTAACTCCCGGTTCCAGAGCATCCCCGCGACGAACTCGCGGCATCAACGAGAATCCCCATGACCACGAACCACGCTCACCCACGAACATCTAGTCAAGACCCTGCGCTCATCCAGTGCCGTCGGCTCACCAAGACCTACAAGAAGGGCGATAACACCATCACGCCCTTGCAGGAGCTCGACCTCGACGTTCCCGCGGGCGACTTTCTCGCGCTGATGGGCCCCTCGGGCAGTGGCAAGACCACGCTGCTCAACCTCATCGCGGGAATCGACCGCCCCAGCGGCGGGCAACTCATCATCGGCGGCACGGACATCTCCACGCTGTCGCGGTCCAAGCTCGCCGACTGGCGGAGCGTGAACGTCGGCTACGTCTTCCAGCTCTACAACCTCGTGCCCGTGCTCACGGCCTACGAGAATGTCGAACTTCCGCTTCTGCTTCACAGCATGTCCGCCAAGGACCGCCACGAGAAGGTGCAGACCGCCATGCAACTGGTCGGGATCGCCGACCGCCACGACCACTACCCTCGTCAACTCTCGGGCGGCCAGGAGCAGCGCGTCGCCATCGCCCGCGCGATCGTGACCGACCCCACCATCATCGTCGGCGACGAGCCCACCGGCGACCTCGACCAGGAATCCGCCGCAGCGATCATGGACCTCATGGTCCGGCTCTGCGAGGACCTGGGCAAGACGCTCATCATCGTGACCCACGACGCCAAGAGCGCGGCCTACGCCAAGCGGACGCTGCACCTGGAGAAGGGCCGTCTGGTCGAAGCAGAACACCTCGCCGCCCGCCGCGCGGCCCTCGTTCCCCAGGAGGCCTGAACCATGATCGCGCCCAAGTTCATGCCCGTCGTCTTCAAGCAGCTCTGGCGGCACCGCGTCCGCAGCGTGCTCACGCTCTGCGGCGTCGCCATCGCCATGTTCCTGTTCATCGCCGTGCAGACGCTGCAAGAAGGCGTGCGGCAGTCCACGCAAGCCGCGGCGGATGACACCACGCTGGTGGTCTACCGCGCGAACCGTTTCTGCCCCGCCGCCAGCCGCTTGCCGCAGTTCTACGTGGACCGGATCGAGAAGATCCCGGGCGTCGTCTCGGCGGTGCCGGTCAAGATCGTGGTCAACAACTGCCGGGCGTCGCTGGACGTGGTCACGTTCCGGGGCGTGCCCCGCGAGGACCTGGTCGGGCCGCAGGGCGGCGGGGCGGGTCCCACGGGCTGGGCGGGCAAGTGGCAACTCATCTCGGGGTCAGTCGCCGAGTGGGAGAAGCGCTCCGACTCGGCCCTGGTGGGCGAGACGCTGGCGGCCCGGCGCGGCTTCCGGGTGGGCCAGTCCTTCGACGCCTCGGGCATCACCGTCACCGTCGCGGGGATCATCCGCTCCCCCGAGCCGCAGGACCAGAACGTCGCCTATGTCCACCTCGACTTCCTCCAGCAGGCCGCTGGCAAGGGCGGCGGCCTGGGCAGCGTCACGCAGTTCACCGTCCGCGTCGATGACCCGGCGAAGATGGTGCAGGTGGCCGAGGCGATCGACGCCGAGTTCGCCGCCGAGGCCGACCCGACGATGACCAGCCCGGAGAAGGCCTTCGTTGCGCAGGCCGGGGCCGACATCGTGGAGATCGTGAAGTTCACGCGGTGGCTGGGCTGGGGGTGCCTGGCGGCGGTGCTCGCGTTGGTGGCCAACGCGATCGTGCTGAGCGTGCAGGACCGGATCAAGGAGCACGCGGTCTTGCAGACGCTGGGGTTCCGCTCCGGGCTCATCGCCCGGCTGATCGTCAGCGAGGGGATGCTCATCGGGCTCCTGGGGGGCGCGCTGGGCACGGGCATCGCCCTGTCGGTGGTCCACTTCGGCAACTTCTCGCTCTCGCAGGAGGGCCTGTCGATCAGCGTGAGCGCGTCGTGGTCGGTGATGGGCCTAGGCCTGGTCATCTCCGCGGGCGTGGGGATCGTGGCGGGCCTGGTGCCCGCGTGGCGGGCGGGACGGCGCGAGATCGCCAGTTGCTTCCGGGCGGTGTGAGAAAGGACTCCATGCGACTTCTTCCCTTTGCCTATGCCGTCCGCAACCTGGGGCGATCGCCCTCGCGGCTGTTTCTTTCCGTCGCCGGGGCGGCGATGGTGGTGCTGCTCATTTTGGTCGCGGGCGGGTTCGTGCGCGGCATGAGCGCGGCCCTGCGGGCCACCGGCGGGGAGCAGAACGTCATCCTGCTGGGCGCGGGGAGCGAGGAGAGCGTGGAGCGCTCGGAAATC
>ERZ1066130.508-NODE-508-length-13557-cov-10.073989_pt1 | contig 13557 bp, 10 predicted proteins | sample MGYA00382777_ERZ1066130 | MGnify/ENA primary metagenome ERZ1066130 (study PRJEB33369, sample SAMEA5778360) | biofilm metagenome | biome: Industrial cooling water; feature: Water cooling tower basin; material: Biofilm | place: United Arab Emirates | collected...
GGGTCCTTGACGAGCGAGGTGGTGAGCGCGGGGAGGCTCGCGACCGATCCGTCGTCCATCGCGAGTGTGATCGATCCGGCCGGGTCAAGAGAGACGACCCTGCCCTCGTACGCGTGGTTGTCGTGAATGAAGCGTTGCCGAGTACCGGTGAGCACGCTCAGAGCGCCCCAGCACGAGGAGAGCGACTGGGGATCCAGAGCGAGCGACTCGTCGAGCCGCTTCAGAATCGAGATGCACGCCTCGGCGTGGGCGGCTTCTCGTCCGGAAAGTTGGCGCAGCGAAGTGGCGTGCGGGCGGATCTCCGGCGGGAAGTCGTCCGCGGCGTGGTTGAGGTTGACCCCGATCCCGAGCAGGTTGAGCGATCCCCGTCTCTCCGCGAGGATCCCCGCGACCTTCGCCCAGCGAGGCCCCGGCCCGTGCGCGACGACGTCGTTGGGCCAGCGGAGGCCGAGCATGACGCCCGAGAGATCCGAGGCGGCGCGCGCGGCGGCGAGCCCCGCGGCGATCGACAGTCGTGCCGGATCAAGGTCAGACGGGAGCGCGATGGTGAGGGCCAGGCCCAGGGCTGGATGGTGCGTCCAGACTCGGCCGAGCCTTCCTCGCCCCGCTGTCTGGCGGACGGTGGCAACGAGAAGCCCCGGGCGTCCCTCGGCGAGGAGGGCGGCCTCGTCCTGGGTCGATTCGCAGGTGTCGAGGATCAACGCGCGATCGACCCAACGCATGGGCATTGTGCCCAACGCCAGTTCCATCGCGTGCTGCCAGGCGGCTCGGTCGGGTGTCATTGTCATGCTCAGGAAAGGGCGTCGAGCCCGAAGTCGATCGACGTCGCGCCGTGCGTGAGCGAGCCGACGCTGACCCGGTCGACGCCCGTCGCGGCGATGGCGGCGATGGTCCGCAGGGTGACGCCGCCCGAAGCTTCAAGGAGCAGCCCGGGGCGATGATCGTCACGCCGACGAACAGCCTCGCGGAGCATCTCCGGCGGCATGTTGTCGAGCAGCACGATGTCGATCGTTCCCTTGGGCAGGGTGAGAAGTCGGTCCAACTGATCGAGGTGGTCGACTTCGACCTGGATGAACTTGGGCGAGAATCGTCCCCGGGCGGACACGGCGGCTTCGGCAACCACCGACGCCAGGCGATCGAGCGTGACCGAGGCGATGTGGTTGTCTTTGATGAGGATCGCGTCGTGGAGTCCGAGTCGATGGCTCTGCCCGCCGCCGCATCGCACCGCGTACTTCTCAAGAACACGGAGCCCGGGGGTTGTCTTGCGCGTGTCGCAGAGTTGGGCCTTGGCATCGCCCATGGCGGCGATGAACTCCGCTGTCCGCGTCGCGATGCCCGACAGGCGGCAGACCAGGTTGAGCAGTGTCCGCTCGGCGGCGAGCAGCTGGCGCAGAGGGCCCGCGAGGGAAGCGACGGCTTGCCCGGCGGTCAGCCGATCCCCATCGCGGGCGAGCGGGCGGAACTGGCAGTCGGGCGCGAAGAGCTCGAGCACGTCCGGCGCGAAGGCCAGCCCGGCGAGGATCGCGGGCGCACGGGCGTTGAGGGCCACCCTGCCCTGGGCGTGCGCCGGGACCGTGGCGAGCGAGGTGATGTCCCCGGCGAGGCCCAGATCCTCGTCTCGGGCCAGTTCGAGCAGCCTTCTGACGAGCCCGGTTTCCCGCATTTCGCGAGCGAAATGGTCGAGGGCGGTGGTCATGGGCGGATCGTAGCGGCCGACGCTACCATCGAGCCGGAAGGAGTTCAGCCATGGGCCTGATGGACGGCAAGGTCGGTCTGATCGTCGGAATCGCCAACGAGCGTTCATACGCGTGGTACATCGCGGAAGCCCTGAAGAACCAGGGAGCGAGGCTGGCCTTCACGCATATCCCGGGCGAGAAGAACGAACGCCGGACCCGCCGGGCGATCGACGCGCTGGGGATCACCGACCCTTGGCTTGTTCCGTTGGACGCCGGCAGCGACGAGCAACTCGACCAGGTGTTCGCCAAGTACGCTGAGTCGTTCGATCGAATGGACTATCTGGTTCACTCGATCGCCTTCGCCGAGACGGAATGGCTTCAGTTCGGGAAGTTCGTCGAGACGCCGCGGAAGGCGTACTTGCAGGCGGTGGATATCTCCTCGTACACGCTGCTCGCGATGTCCAAGCGGGCCAAGGCGATGATGGCTCGGACCGGCGGGTCGATCATCTGCATGAGCTACTACGGCGCGGAGAAGGTGGTGCCGGGGTACAACGTGATGGGTGTCGCCAAGGCCGCCCTCGAGTGCACCACGCGGTACCTCGCCGCCGAGATGGGCGTGGACAAGATCCGCGTGAACGCGATCAGCGGGGGCTACCTGCGGACGCTGGCGGCCTCCGCCGTCGCCGGGACGGACAACATGTCCCAGCGCAACCTCGAGCGGGCCCCGCTCCGTCGCAACGTCGAAGGCTCCGACGTGGGCAACACCGCGGTGTTCCTCCTCAGCGACCTCTCCGCCGGGATTACCGGGGAGACGATCTACGTCGACTGCGGCGTCAACCTGATCGGGGTTTGATCGTTACAAGCCCGGATCGTGGGGGTTTGGCTCAAGAGCGGGGGTGATCCAAGCCGATGCAATCGGCATGGGGCTTTTCGGGTCGACCAATCCGGTGCAGGGCATCGCAGGTCTGGGTGCGGCCGCGGCTCACGCGGCCAAGGAAGCCCAGCGTAAAGAGGCCAAGCGCCCGACGGAAGATCGCCGCGTCGAGCGGACGACCGACAGCGTGGAGTTCGAAGACGCCGCCCACAGGGCCAAGGAAGACCCGCAGAAGCGGCGGGGCGGCTCGCCGCACAGCCCGCCGCAGCAACCCAAGACGGATGACTCGGACCCCGACGCGCCGCCCGCCCACATCGACATTCAGGGCTGATCACTCCTCGCCCGCGTGCGGGTCGATCGAAGAGCGACTCTCAGGCCGCCCTGCGCCGAGACTTGCGAGGCTTCTCCTGCGCCGCGGCGGGCTTGATCACGCCCGCGCGGTCGGGCTTGGCGGCGGCCTTGGGCTTGCGACGGGCGGACTTGGTGTTCTGCGGGGGCAGCCCGAACGCCTCGGCCCGGCGGGCGTGCTGCAGGCGGCGGAACAGGTCGATGAGCATCGCATGCTCCTTGTCGCGTCCGACAAGCCAGCCGCTGGTGCGCATTTCGTCGAGCAGATCGTCCTTGAGGAACGCGATCCGGTCGGCCGGCACCGCGTTCGACGCGAGCACGATGCCCGCCGCGACGCGACCGAGCGTCATGTCCGCGTACGTGCCGTGCTCCAGTTCGGCTTGAAGGATCGGCAGGTGCTCGAGGCCGCCGATCATCGCGCGGTCCCGCAGCATCCGATCGGCCCGCAAGATCGCGTCGAAACCCAGCGACTCGTCGAATACCGAAAGTCGGATCGCGCCCAGTCGCAGCATCACTTCGGGCTCATCGCCCGCGATGCGAGCGGTGGCCTCGGCGAGAGAGCAGCGTTCGTCGTCGGACAGATCATCGCACTGCGTCGCCAGGAACGCCGAACACGCCCTTGCCGCCGCACGCTCTGCCGGTCCTCGCGAGGTCGTCTCGGCGAGCCAGCGGCAGAGATCCAGCATCGGCCCATTCCAAAGCGGGGTCGGGCCGCTCAGAGCGCTTGTCCGCCCTAGAAGGCGGTCTGAGAAGCGCAGCCGCGAGGGATGCCGCGAGCATGCGCCGGCCGCCAGGCTCAGCAGACGGATCGTCCGCGTCGTCTGTTCGCTCAACTCATGCTCGGCGACCTGGTGCATCGACACCCGGTTGCAGTCGAGCCGAAGCGGGAAGAGCGAGAAGTACGACACCGGACGATCCACGCCCCAGTCGTACCACGAGGCCTCGAGCCCCGAGTGCTCGGGCGTCCGGATGATGAGTGAACGGCAATCCGCCTCGAAGACAAGCGCGTCGAGCCGGCGGGAACGCAACGACTCCTCCACGCCCTGTTCGATGCGAACGCGATGAAAGTTGGGCCGATCCTCGCCGATCGGAGCGAGGTTGACGAGATCTGATCGCAGCCCGACGCGGAGATCCAGGGTCGCCGCGGGGGATGCGTCGAGCTTGGACTGCATCGAGAGAACGAGCGAGCTGGGTTCGGCGTTGGGTTCCGCGCTGCCGCGTTCGATCAGCGCCGCCCCGCGACCCGCCGCCGTCAGCACGAGATCCGTCGGGGAATACTCCGTTCGGGGGCTTCTTCCGCCGGCGATCGAGGGTGTGCACAAGACGACCCACGAGAGACCCGCGACGCCCATGATCGCCCAAAGCCCGAGCGGCACGCCTGCGTATCGGGTGGCGATCCCCTCCACGCCCAGCAGCGAGAGCGTGGCGACCAGCGCCGAGGCGGCGATGACCGTGAGGAACCAGACGATCGTCCCGTTGGGGCGATCGGCGAGTGCGGGAAACGGAGAGTTGGTGCGGCTCATCGCGGAGAGGATCGGTCGAGCGTGAGGGCGAGTGAGTCGGCAGTTCGGAATGCCGGCGCAAGCGGCGTGCAACCGACGATGTGGGCGGGCTGCGCCGGATGATCGGCGTCTGGGCAGAGTCCAAGAACCGAGCGAGTCCGAAAAAGAAACAGGCCCCCGCGGTGGCGGGGGCCTGTCGAGCGTCAGAGGACGCGGCTTTGCTTAGCAGCCTTCCTCGAAGGCCTCAACGAAGGCGGAGAAGTCGAAGAAGTCGACGAAGCCGTCGCCGTCGAAGTCGGCCGTCTTCCCGGGCGGGCAGGTGCCGCCCTCGAAGCAGTCGACGAAGGCGGAGAAGTCAAAGAAGTCGACGAAGCCATCGCCGTCGAAGTCCACGCGGCAGGTGTTGCCGGGCGTCCCGATGGTGAGGATGTAGTTGTTGTTGTCGCCGCCGCAGGGCAGGCCGTCGAACGCGTTCAGGCCGGCGAAGGCGCGGTAGGTGCCTGCACCGAGCGAGGCCGTGACCGTCGCGGGGCTGCAGGGCAGCGGGGAGTTGGATGTGCCGATGATCGTCGGCTCGGGGCAATCGGCGGTGAGGAGGAAGATGCGGATGTCGAAGTTCGCGATCGCGCTGATCGTGACTTCGGTCGTCTCGGTGAGCGTGAACTCGTACCAGTCGGTGTCACGCGTGCCGCCGCTGGCCCACGCGTTGCCCCAGACGACCGAGCCGTAGGGAACCTGCGTGACCGAGCCATCGGGGTTGTTGCAGCCGCCGTTGATATCGCTGCCGCAATCCTCGTTCTCATCCGCGGCGTTGCCCGGGCGAGTGATGTTGCAGGGCTCGGCGACGTTGAAGCGGATCGAGCCCGCGCCAGCGCCCGTGCCGTAGCCGGCGACGCGGACGATGTAGGTGTTGCCGGCCGTGACGTTGGCCGTCGCGATGGACTGCAGGCCGCAGGCATCGTCGTTGCAGCCGATCTCGGTGCCGTTGCAGCCGTCGTAGATCGACACGATCGTGTCGAAGCTGGTGCCGTCGCAGGTGATCGCCTGGAGCTGCCCGTCACGCGAGGCCGTCAGGCGGAACCAGACGTCCTTGCTGCCGGGGTCGCCGCCGAAGCCGCAGGAAGCCGAGCCTTCGGTGCCCGCGAAGGAGGTGTCGAACTCATAGGAGTTGCCCTCGACGGCGGGGGTGGCGTTCTCGCAGAGGTCGTTGGCGGGCGGAACCACGGGAACCGAGGAGACCTCGATCGCGCCGGCGTGCACGCCGCCGTTGAAGTCCGCGACGCGGATGTAGACCGTCTGGCCGGGGCTCAGGATCGCGCTCGCGGTGCTCTGCAAGCCGCAGGCGCTGTCGTCGTTGCAGATGATCGTCGGGCCCGAGCAGGAATCGAGGATCTCGAGCACGGTGTCCGACGACGTCTGGCCACAGGTCGTGATCGTGACCTGCTCGTTGCTCGTCGCCGTGTACTTGTAGAAGACGTCCTCCGCGGCGGCCGAAGCGCCGCAGGTGCCCGCGTAGTCGGGCAGCGCGCCGTTCAGGTCGTAGTTGAAGGTGCCGCCGGCGGACACATCGATCGCGCCCGCGCAGGAGTCGTTGGCGGGGCCGCCGCCCGAGGCCTGCTCGGAGATGCGGACGTTACCAGCCGCCTGACCGCCGCCGAAGCCGGCGACGCGGACATACACGGCCGTGCCGGTGGTCACGGGGAAGGTGATCCGGCTCTGGAGGCCGCAGGCATCGTCGTTGCAGCGGATCGCCGCGCCGCCGCAGCCGTCAACCGCCATGAGGACGGTGTCGTTGCCCGACAGGCCGCAGGTCTCAACCGTCGCCACGCCGTCGACGGTCGGGACGTACTTGAGCCAGACGTCCGGGGCCGTGCCCGAGCCGCCGCAGGTTCCGGTGTAGTCGTTGGAGGCGCTGCTGGTATCGAACCCGAACGTGCCGGGGCCGACTTCAGGCGCCGCCGCACAATCGTCCGCCGCGTTCGCGCCGCCGCCGGTCTCCTGAGAGATCGTCATCGTGCCCGAGACGACGCCGCCGCCGAACCCGGCGACGCGCACGAGGTACTGGGACCCCGCGGTGACGTTGAGGATGATCTGGCTCTGCAGGCCGCAGAAGTCGTCGTTGCACGCGAGCGTCGCGCCGCCGCAGCCATCCAGGACTTCAAGAACCGTGTCACCGACGTTGCCGCAGAGCGAGATGGTCGCAAAGCCGCTGGCCGAGGGCACGTACCGGACCCAGACGTCCGCTGCGGTCGCGCTGGCGCCGCACGAGCCCGTGTGGTCATTCGAGGCCGCGCCCGTGTCGTACGTGTGCGTCCCGTTGCCCACGGTTGGGGCTTCCGCGCAGTTGTCGGCGGCGGTTTCGCGCGTCGTCGGACCGGAACCGTTCCGCTCCAGCGAACGCATGTACTTGATCAGCTTGGCATCGCTGCTGCCGATGTTGCTCGTGGGGTTCTTGGGGGCGGGCGTCTGAGCGGACGCGAGACCGCTCAGGCCGGCAACCGCGCCGGCCAGAACGACGAGACGAAGGGTGGTACGACACGTCAAGGGACACCTCCTGCAACTCACTCCGTAAACACATTGTCCGCGGAAAGGGCCAAAGCCCTGCCACGTCCGGGTCCACGCCGGCCCGGGCGACATTCTCACCCTTGATACCCGATTTGCCCCACGTGAGCAACCTCAAATTACCCCGGACTCAAGATCCGACCGGTGTTTTCGCGGGGTGTCGGGAACGAGCCGGCCCGCTACCCTTGGCCCATGCACGCTTCCGTCCGTTGGCTCAACCGCTACCTTTCCCCCGCCTCGCTCACCGCCGATGAGGCGTGCCAAGCCCTGATGGACGCGGGCTTTCCCATTGAATCCAGGGAGGTTCTTTCCCCGGTTGACGGCACGCCCGACGAGCGCCTCGATGTTGAGGTCACCTCGAACCGTGGTGACTGTCTCAGCATGGTCGGCCTCGCCCGCGAAGTGGCCGCCAAGACCGGCCGCCAGTTTGTGGCCCCCCCCCAGCCCAAGCTCGCCCCTTCCGTCACCGATGTAAGGGGTGTGTTCGCGATTGAGAACCGGGTACCTGAGGTTTGCCCGCTCTTCACCGCTCGGGTGATTCGCGGGCTCAAGGTGGGGCCGAGCCCGGCCTGGCTCGTCGACGCCCTCGCCGGCGTCGGTCAGCGTTCGATCAACAACGTCGTGGACATCACGAACTTCATCACCTTCGAACTGGGCAACCCCTGCCACGCTTTCGACCTCCGCAAGCTCAACGGGGGGAGACTGGTCGTTCGGTACGCCAACGAGGGTGAGGCGCTCAAGACCCTCGATGGGAAGAGCCGCACCCTCAAGGCCGACGAACTCGTGGTGGCCGACGCCCAAAGAGCCCAGTCCCTCGCCGGCGTGATCGGCGGCGGCGACTCGGAAGTTGACTCCCAGACCACTGACGTCGTGCTCGAAGTCGCCACGTGGGATCCAGTCACGATCCGTCGGGCTGCCCGGCGCCTGGCGATCCGCACCGACGCGGGGTATCGCTTCGAACGAATCGTCGATGCTCGCACCATCGAAGCCGCGAGCGATCGGGCGGTGGCGTTGCTCCTCGAAGTCGCCGGCGGCGAACTGCTCGCGGGCGTGCTTTCGGCGGGCGGGAAGCTCTCCTCACCCAAGCGGGTGGGTGTGCGTTTCGACCGGTGCCGCGCCGTGCTGGGGTACTCGATCCCCGACGCGGAGATCGAGCGTCAGCTGACCTCGTTGGGCTTCGTCTGCGTCGGGCGTCCCTCGGGAGCGATCGAACTCGAAGTCCCCGCGTACCGGACCGACGTTCACCAGGAGATCGACCTGATCGAAGAAGTCGCGAGGTCCAAGGGGCTCGGGGCTGTCCCGGTGGAATCGCGAGTCCGCGTGGAGGTTCGGCCGCCGCAGGTCCGTCGCCGTGCGATGCGGGAGATCGGGCAGGTGCTCACGGGCCTTGGGTTCTTCGAAACGGTGACATTCAGCTTCGTCAGGCCCGAGCAGGGCAAGACATGGCTGCCGAAAGGGCTCGAGATCGTCAACGTCGACGACGAGCGGCGAGGCGCCGAGCCCACGCTGCGGCCGAGCCTTCTGCCGAGCCTCCTCGCCTGCCGTAAGGCGAACCAGGACGGGCAGGCCCAGCAGCCCGGGGGGATTCGGCTCTATGAAGTTTCGTCGGTCTTCGCGCAGCATCCCGGCGGCCGCAGCGCGGAACGCACGGTCGTGGGTCTGGTGCTCGATGTTCCGATTTCGGGGAAGTCTGCATCGCTGGCCGACCGGCAGGCGGGCGTGCGGATGGTGAGGGGCGTGGTCGAAGCGCTGTGCACCGCGATGGCCGGCTCGGCGGCGCCGGTTCGTGTCGCCGCCGGCCCTTCCATCTCCGCGGGCTGGGATGCGGAGGCATTCGGCACCGTTTCGCTCGCGGATCGAAGCCTGGGCTGCATCGGGCTCGTCTCGCCCTCGTGCGTGGCGCAGGCCGGCCTCGAAGGTCTCTTCGCCGCGGCGGAGATCGATCTCGAGGAACTGATCCGCCTGTTTCCCCCGCGCAGCAGGGTTGAGGCGTTGCCGGCCTTCCCCGCGGTCGAACGCGATCTCTCGCCCCTCCTCTCGGAAGAAACGACGTGGGATCGCGTTCGTGAGGTGGTGCTCGGCGTCGCCGTGCCCAGGCTCGAGGGAGTCTCGTTCGTGGGGGTCTACCGCGGGAAGCAGATCGGAACGGGCCGAAAGTCGGTCACGCTCCGGCTTCGTTTCCGCGACGCAGAGAAGACCCTCAGGCACGAGGAAGTCGATGGGGAAGTTGCCCAGATCGTCGAACGACTGAATCGCGACTGCGGCGCAGCCTGGCGAACGGCCTAAAGAGGGCATCGAGGATCTCGCGGCTCGGAATCGGGAGTAGAATCGAACCAAGAGCGCGGCGATCGCGTTCTTCTTGGGGCAGAGGGTGGGGGCGGGCCCCCGCGAAAGGAGTTGACCATGAGCAGCAGCGGCGTTGTTTCCAAGCCCACGGCGAGCCCGGCTTCCTCTCAGGGCGCCGACGCCGATTTGCCGCTGATTTACGTCAACGGAAAGATCGTCCCCAAGAGCCAAGCCATGGTCTCCGTCTACGACCACGGCCTGCTGTACGGCGACGGCGTCTTCGAGGGCATCCGCATCTACCGCGGGAAGATCTTCAAGTGCCAGCAGCACGTCGAACGCCTCTACCGCTGCGCCGAAATGATCCGCCTGCACATCCCCATCAGCATGAGCGAGATGGTGCAGATCCAGCGAGACTGCATCGCCGCCAACAACCTCTCCGAGGGCTACATCCGTCTCGTCGTCACGCGCGGCTTCGGCACGCTCGGCCTTGATCCGCGCCGCTGCCCCGTTCCGGGGATCATCTGCATCGCCGACCAGATCCGCCTCTTCCCCTCCGAGCATTACGAGACAGGGATGCGGGTCATCGTCGCCAACCGCCCGAAGACCCCCGTCGCCTGCCTTGACCCCAGGATCAAGAGCCTCAACTACCTCAACAACATCCTCGCCAAATGCGAGGCGATCGATTTCGGGTGCGACGAAGTCATCATGCTCAACACAGAGGGCTTCGTCACCGAAGGCTCCGGCGACAATATCTTCGTGATCAAGGGCGGCGTCCTCTACACCCCGCCCAGCGACGCCGGGATCCTCGAAGGCGTTACCCGCGGCTTTGTCGCCAAGGAACTCGCCCCGATGCTCGGGCTCAAGTGCGTCGAGAAGTCCATGCGCCTTGACGAAGTGCTCACCGCCGACGAGGTCTTCCTCACCGGAACCGCCGCCGAGATCATCGGCGTCACGCAGATCGATCAGCACGACGGCAAGGGCAACATCACCAAGTCCACGCGCCTCAGCGAGGGCGAGGGGCCCATCACCCGCCGCCTGCGCATGAAGTTCCGCGAGATCGTGACGTCCGATCGCGTTCCGGAGAACTGAGCCCGCCTCCATATCCCATACCAGCGAGCCGACCGGCCTTAGAGGTCCGGCAGTTCGCCCGTCAGCGGCTCGAAGAGGTCCTTCGCCGTCACGAGACCGATCGGCCTCCCCGCCGATTCGACGATCCCCATGCGCGCGTCCGACATCGACAGCTCGGCGATCGCACGCGTCACCGGCATCTCGGGGCTGAGTCGTGCCGGCTCCGCGAGGAGATCACGCGGCGACGCCTTCGGGTTCAGGTGCAGATCGATCTGACGCAGCACCCCGACCACCCGGCCTCGCGTGTCCACCACCGGGAAACGAGAATGCGGCAGCGAGCCGATCAGACGCAGAGCCGCTTCGCGCGTCGCGTCCAGCGGAATCGTCCGAACGCCCGCCATCGGGACCATCTCATCTCCCACGCGCACCCGCCGGATCGTCAGCGCCCGATCCACGAGCGTCGTCTGGCTCTCGCTCAGGATGCCCCCCGCAGCCCCCTCCTTCAGCAGTTCCGCAAGCTTGCGCCTCGGCTCGCTGAGCGACGCGTCCGGGTCGTGGTGCTTGAGCCCCGCCAGACGTTCCCCAAGATGCGAGAACCACATGACCAGCGGCAAGATCCCAAGCCACGTCAGGATTCGCCTCGCCATCGCCAGCGGACGAGCCGCCCAGTACGCGATCCGGTCCGCTTCGACGCGCGCCAGCTCCTTGGGCAGGCTTTCGCCCACGATCAGCAGCAGCGGCGTCAGGATCAGCACGTCGACGATCACCGACTTCCATGGGCCGGCGTCCGGGCTCTCCACGAGCGGATTAAGTCCCTCCGCAAGCAAATAGCCCATGATGTTCACCGCGACCATGATCGTCGCGAGCGTCCGGCCCGGCCTGGCGAGCTCCTTCTGCAGCGCGATCGCCGAACGTTCGCCCGCATCCGCGCGAAGGCTCAGCCTCACCCGGCTGACCGAGTACAGCGAGATCTCCGCCGCGTTGAGCGCGAACGTGCCGATCAGCCCCGCGCCAAGCAAGGTCCATCCGATGATCGTCGCGTGCTCGCTCATCGTGCCCCCCCCGCCGCGTGAAGAGTCACACGCACCGTGCCCACCGTCCGGCCGTCCATCGCCTCGACCGTCAGCTCCAGATTCCCCAGCCGCACCGCGTCACCCTGCCTGGGAAGCCGACCGAGTTTGCTGAAGATCAGCCCCGCGAGTGTCGAGATGCGTCCTTCGACGTTCCCCAGCTCCACGTCCCCGAACAGCCCACGCCAGCTCCGGATGTTCAGCCGGCCCGGCACAAGCCACGTCTGCTCGTCGATCTGGTTGACGCTGTCCGCGAGAGAGTCCGTCGCGTCGGACTCGGTCGCGATCAGCCGGCGAACGACGTCCTCGATCTCGACAAGCCCGGTGATCTGGCCGAACTCGTCCACCGCGAGCGCGACATGCTCAGCCTTGGCGCGGAAAAGCTCCAGCAGCCGATCGAGCCTCAGCCGATCGGGCACGAACAGGACCGGACGCAGACACTGCGCGGGCGGCGGAGGCGAGGCTCCCCGTTGCTCCGCCAGACCGCAGTCCCGCAGGTACGACTTGGCGTGCAGCAGCCCGATGACCTGACTGTCGATCGATCCTCGGCACAGGGGAAACTTGGTGTGCCCTGTCTCGCGCGATAGACGGATGACGTCCTCCCGCGTCGCCTGCTCGGGAAGCCACCGGATGTCCACCCGCGGGGCCATCGCGTCGCGCACGCGCAGCTCGCCCAGTTCGAGCACCTGCGACAGCACTCGCTGCTCATCCTCGTCGATCCCCGCGCCGCGAGCGCCCGTTCTCAGCAGGGCCGCGAGCTCCTCGGGCGTCAGCGGCTCGACCTCGCCCGCGCCCGCCGGACGCATCAGCCTCGACAACGGAGCCACCAGCCCCGCGTCCAGCAGCGTGATGACAGGCCACGCCACCCGCAGGCACGCCTGGATCGGCGCCGCGAGCACCACCGCGAACTTCACCGCGTGCACGCTGGCGATGCTCTTGGGCAGCGTCTCGCCGAACAGGATGAGCGCGAGCAGGCTCGCCGCCCGGAATCCCAGGTCCGCCGCCTCGTTCGTGAACTTCTCCGCCAGAAACGTGGAAACAACCGTGTACGTGACCGCCGCGAGCGTGTTGGCAAAGAGAAGCCCCACGAGCAGCCGCCGCGGGCGGGACAAAAGCCGCAGCACCGCCTCGGCCGCCATCGGGTGCGACTTGCGAAGCCTCAGACGATCGCTCGCCGAAAGGCTCAGCAGCGCCGTCTCCGCCGCCGAGCACGCCGCGCACGCCACCCCGGCGGCGGCGAGCGTGATCAGGAGAGGTATCGAGGCGACGTCCATCCGGCGGACAGGTTAGCCGACATCCGGGGATGCCAGTTGTTCGAGCAGCCGATCGATGTACCGCCATTGGTTCATCGCACGTCGTGCCGTCCCCAACGCCTCGGCGTCCCCCCGAGCAAACGCCCCGCGGAGCGTCTCGCTCAACGCCTCGCGGCGCGCACCGGCCCTGGCACGCCATTCCGCGGCCCGCGCAGCGTCCAGAGGCTGCTCCTCCTCGAGCTGCTCGCGCCACTCCAGCATCTCGGCCAAAAAGCCCGCCGGGAGCGACCGGTCGTCCCCGACGCCGGGACCCCCGAGCCGTCTCATCAGCACCTCGGCCCGCTGGAGCGGATCGGCGAGCACCGTCCTCGCCTCGTTCAAGGCCGCGGCACGTGCTTCTTCCTCCGTCGCCCCGTCCTCAGCAAGTCCTGAATGGTCCGGATGCAGCGCCGCCACCCGCGACAGATACGCCCTCTGGAGTTGATCGGGCTGCAGGTCGAAGCGGGGGGGAAGCCCCAGAATGTCGAAGGCGTCCGCCATGATCGATCGACTGTACGCCCGGCGCGTTTGACCGTGCCGCGGTTGGTCCAGACACTTGGGAGGCCCGGAGAGGCGTCGGGACCAGTGCGCGGGCGGAAGGAGCGGTGTTGTGGCGACCAGGCACATCGGCATCGTCGGAGCAAGCCCCGAGGGCACGGCGCTCTTCTACCGCCAGATCTCCCGGCATGCCACCCGCCTGCTTCCTCCCAACGAGCATCCCGTGCTGACGCTCCACAACGAGCGGCTGTCCGACTACATCGACGCCATCCATGCCCAGGATTGGATGGCCGTCGGCAAACTCCTCCGTCGATCCGCCGAGATTCTCGCGCGCGCGGGCGCCGCCTTCGCCGTCACGCCCGACCAAGCTTTGCTCCACGG
>ERZ1066130.510-NODE-510-length-13521-cov-13.820437_pt1 | contig 13521 bp, 15 predicted proteins | sample MGYA00382777_ERZ1066130 | MGnify/ENA primary metagenome ERZ1066130 (study PRJEB33369, sample SAMEA5778360) | biofilm metagenome | biome: Industrial cooling water; feature: Water cooling tower basin; material: Biofilm | place: United Arab Emirates | collected...
TTTCCTGCAGATGTCGGATATGCTCTGCCGTTACTACCTCTCGTCCGCCTACCCAACAGACGCCTTTGTGTTTGGTCTGCGCCCAACCAGACAAAACCCAAAGCAACGAACCGGTCAGGAGGAGGAACTTCATGCCGTCATTTTAAAAACAGAGTAGAATGACTTTTGCAAACGTGCTTTTACTTCGGTCATGGATACTTCCCTGCCCAGTTCCTGTTGTAATGACGTGACCGCTTTATCCTCAATGCCACAGGGGATGATGTGATCGAAATAAGATAAATCCGTGTGAACATTCAGGGCCAATCCATGCATGGTGACCCAGCGGCTGGTTTTAACTCCGAGGGCGCAAATTTTCCGATCGGGTGAAGGCAACCACACACCTGTCATGCCAGGGACGCGCACACCTGCCAATTGATACGATGCCAATACTTGCAGAACGGCTTCTTCCAATGATCGCATGTATTGATGAATATCCGTAAAGAAATTTTCCAGATCAAGAATGGGATAAGCTACCAATTGGCCGGGGCCGTGGTAGGTAATATCACCTCCCCGGTTAATGTGATGATACGTTGCATTGATCGTTGACAAAGCCGCGGGAGCCATCAACAGGTTCTCCTCTTTTCCGCTCTTCCCCAGCGTATATACATGCGGGTGTTCACAAAAAAGAAGATAGTTGGGGGTGGGTTCCTGTTCGGAAGCGGGTTTGTCGCGATTGTTCTTTTTTATGAGGAGGATGTCTTCAAACAACCGTGTCTGGTAATCCCACGCCCGTGGGTAGTCCATGATCCCCAGATCGACAAATGATACGTGTTTGTTGATGAGTGAATTCATGGGCACGGGTGACGCATGGAAATGTCTTCGCGCTTACTTCAGTTTCTCCAACTCGGTTTTCAGATAGATGATCGGTTCAATGGGTTCTGACTCCACTCCATTTTCCCGGGCCAGGTAGTAGGATATCCAGTCCGTCAGGTGAATCAGATAATAATATTGTTCGAGCAAGGAAGCACCCTCGCCCACCACATCGATGATGGGATTGGATTTTTTTTCAAACAGATCGCGACAAATCTCCATTCGCTTCTCCACCCGTTCGTGGTCATGATCGCTGTACATATAAACCACTTGCAACATCGGCATCAGCGCTTCCGGGAAACTCCATCCGACCAGTTCATTGTGGTTCATTTCCGGGAAGGTATTGACATGGGCCATGTGTTTACTGTTTTCATTCAGTTGTTGCTGAAAACGGAGGGCCATGGCATATAACCGATTGTCGCAATAGATGACGGGCAACTTGCCTTTGAGCTTTCGGGCGATCAGTTCCGCTTCGGACTGAATTCCTTTTTCTCCCCGGTTTAAAAACTCAATGGCATTTTCTGTCTCTTTAATGTAGGCTGCCCCGATGTGGTTGGTGTGATACAACACAGATAGGAGGGCCAGCATGTTAAACGCCAGCATGGCCCGAGGGCTGTCTGATCCGGGAGGCAACTGAATATATAATAAATTATATTCTTTGGCGATGTCCAGCAGTTTGCCACCGGAAGCAATGCAGATCACGTGAGCGCGTTTCAGCAAAGCTTTGTTCACAGCTGAGATCGTTTCTTCGGTATTACCACTATACGAGCAAGCGATAAACAGCGTATGCGGACTGACAAACTGAGGGATGTTATACGTCTTGCAAACAGAGATGGGAATAGGAATGCGTCCAAACGTCAGGGACTCCACCAGATTGGCGCCAATACCTGATCCTCCCATACCAGCAATCACAATGTTGCGGATGTCACTGCCGGGCCGCACCAGATCCAGGGACTGACCCAGTTTTAACCCCTCGGCCAATTGATGGGTAAAGGACTCAATGTATTTTTTTGTTGTTGACATAGTTGGTAAATTCCGAATCAAAGGTAACATAAACGCATGAGCGATAAAATCAACCGGGGGAAGGAGGGCGAACAGCAGGCGGCTGACTTTCTGATGGCCAACGGATATGAAATCCTGGAACGCAACTATCGGTATAAGCGATCGGAGATAGACCTCATTGCCAAAAAGGATAACTGGATCATCTTTGTAGAAGTAAAATTGCGAAGCTCCGATGCTTTTGGCTACCCGGAAGAATTTGTGAACCGGAAGAAAGTGTTAAAAATATTGGAAGGAGCCGAATACTATACCTTTACTCATCAATGGGAAGGACCGGTTCGCTACGACATTGTTTCGATCCGCAGACAACCCGATCAACCGGATGAAGTTGTACACATTGAAGATGCTTTCTATTGAAGAAGAGGATGGTTAGAAGTCTTAACTGGAGCCAGAACTGCCTTCGCCCTTTGGCGGGAGAAGGCTGACTATGCAATTTTGAAATGGTTTTTACAGGTACCTAACCACCCTTCCGTGTGATCAACCTACGTGAATAGACCATGAACGCTCTTTCCTCAAATACGATCAAAGCCCGTGTACTTCACTAGTATGTTGGGCACCCGGATGCCATCTTCCGTCTGGTTGTTTTCCAGAATGGCCGCCAGAATTCGCGGAAGCGCCAGGGCGCTGCCGTTTAACGTATGAAGCAAATGGGTTTTTCCTTCCTTGTTTTTGTAACGAAGTTTTAATCGGTTGGCCTGAAAAGTTTCGAAGTTGCTGACTGAGCTTACTTCCAGCCACCGTTGCTGAGCGGCCGAGAATACTTCCATGTCATAGGTCAATGCGGAATTGAACCCCATATCGCCCCCGCATAGTAAGAGCTTGCGGTAAGGCAACTCCAGTTTTTCCAGCAGCCCCTGCACATGCAAGCACATGTCCTCCAGAATCTGATACGAGTCTTCCGGTTTGCTGATTTGCACAATCTCTACTTTATCGAATTGATGCAGGCGGTTGAGGCCGCGCACATGAGCCCCCCAGCTACCGGCCTCGCGTCTGAAGCACGGTGTATAGCCCACATTTTTTACCGGCAGTTGATCTTCACTCAGAATCACATCGCGGTACAGATTGGTGATGGGGACTTCCGCGGTGGGGATCAGGTACAATCCATCTTCGCCAATAAAATACATCTGTCCTTCTTTATCGGGAAGCTGACCGGTGCCATAGCCGCTGGCTTCATTGACCACAATGGGAGGTTGTATTTCTTTATACCCGGCTCTCTCAGCTTCATCTAAAAAAAAGTTGATCAACGCCCGTTGCATTTTAGCGCCTTTCCCTTTGTATACGGGAAATCCGGCTCCGGCAATCTTTACCCCCAGGTCAAAATCAATGATGTCATATTTTTTGATCAATTCCCAATGCGGAAGGGCAGCGGCTGGCAGCACGGGAACCTGACCATGTTTGTGTACTTCCAGATTATCTTCCGCTGATTTTCCGGCTGGCACACGGGCTGCGGGAACGTTCGGAATTTTATACAACCCCTGCTGAAGTTCGTGCTCCAGTTGAGTCAACTTTTCTTCGTGAGTTTTGATGGCCGCTTTGTCCTGGCTGACCGCATTTTTTAACGCTTCTGCCTCTGCTGTTTTTTTTTCGCGCATCAGCTCGCCCACGCGCTTGCTATCCGCATTGGATCTGGCCTTTAGGTCGTCTAAAACCTTTTGTGTTTCCCTTCGGTTTTTATCAATATCAATGACGTTTTGAACGAGCGTTGCAGCCTCTTTCAGGTGGCGTTTGGCTAATCCTTCGAGGATGGCGGCTGACTGTTCGCGAACGATGTTTATCTGTAGCATGGCAAATAGAGAAATGGGAGCCAAAATTAGCCACAAAAACGCATGATTGGTTTGTTTATATTGAAAATTGACCTATACTTGCATCGTCTTACGGGTCTTTTCGACCGCATCAACCGATACCATTTACTTCATAAACATCTTTTGAGCAGGCTCAATCACCGATCCGGTACTTATCTAAACGCAACTCTTTTATCACTCTAACCTTTATTTTTTTACATGTACACCATTGACGATCTCAACGTCAGGCTGCTTTCTGAACTGAAAGACATAGCCGAAGGAATGGGCGTGAAAAACGCCAAAAAACTCGGGAAACAGGAACTTGTCTACAAAATCCTGGATCAGCAGGCCATCAACGATGCCACCTCGCCATCGCCCGTGCCTGCTGCCAACCCCAAGAAGCAACACGCTGAGGGGGATCGCAAAATGCGTCCGCGCAAACGCGAAAACGTAGCTCCCACCGGACCTAAAGAGGAAACGGTTTCTTCTCCCCAGGAGACGAACGAGTCGGCAGAAATGGATTCAGACTTTGAAGTAAAACAGGTTCGCTTTGAAGATTCTCCGGAGCCAACGCCTAAAAACATCGAGACCCCGCGCCACGAAGGGCAGCCTAACCAAACCCGCGAAGAGCGCCAACCCCATCAGCAAAAACGCGAAACCAATATCAAAGAGTTTGATGGAGCGGTGATGAGTGAAGGAGTTTTGGAAATGATGCAGGATGGCTACGGCTTTCTGCGGTCATCCGATTATCACTACCTCGCCAGCCCCGATGATATTTATGTTTCTCCTTCGCAAATCAAATTGTTTGGATTGCGCACCGGAGACACGGTGAAAGGGACCATCCGCCCACCCAAGGAAGGCGAGAAGTATTTTGCGCTGATCAAAGTGGAAAGTGTGAATGGTAAAACCACCGAAGAAATACGCGACCGCGTGGCCTTTGAATACCTCACACCCCTTTTTCCCAATGAAAAGTTGAGGTTGAGCACCACGGCCGATAACATGAGTACCCGCATTCTGGATTTGTTTTCGCCCATCGGAAAGGGACAGCGGGGAATGATTGTGGCACAACCGAAAACGGGAAAGACGGTATTGTTAAAGAACATTGCCAACGCCATTGCGGAAAACCATCCCGAAGTATACTTGATTGTCTTGTTGATAGATGAACGGCCAGAAGAAGTAACGGATATGGCCCGCAGCGTTCGCGCGGAAGTAATCGCTTCCACGTTTGATGAGCAGGCGGAACGTCATGTGAAAGTGGCGAGCATTGTGCTGGAAAAAGCCAAGCGCCTGGTTGAGTGTGGTCATGACGTGGTGATTCTGCTGGATTCCATTACCCGTTTGGCCCGGGCCTATAACACCGTGGTGCCGTCTTCCGGTAAAATATTATCGGGTGGGGTGGATGCCAATGCGCTTCACAAGCCGAAACGGTTCTTTGGAGCGGCCCGCAAAATTGAAAATGGCGGATCGCTGACCATCATTGCTACGGCCTTGATTGACACCGGCTCCAAAATGGACGAAGTGATTTTTGAAGAATTTAAAGGAACGGGTAACATGGAGTTGCAGCTGGATCGCAAGCTGGCGAACAAACGGGTATACCCGGCCATTGATGTGCCGGCCTCCGGTACACGCAGGGAAGATCTGCTCATGCGCGAAGAGGAACTTCAGCGGGTATGGATTTTGCGCAAGTACATGAGCGACATGAACAGCAACGAAGCGATGGAGTTTTTGCTGGACAAAATGAAAGGCACCCGCAACAACCAGGAATTTTTGATTTCGATGAACGGCTAGCCGATCTCATTTTTATCGATCAGCCCATCAGCCCCCGGTTGATGGGCTTTTTTTTGGAAAAGACATTTCAAAAGAGGAAAGCAGGAGGCTGTGGAAGATCCAAGGCGTCAGCCGCAACGCTGACGTGGGCGGGCATCTGTAGAGGCCTCGTTGCCGCTGGATAGTTTCTCCACTCTTGGTCCACTCGTCCTCCACTCTCGGTTCGGAATGACCGGCTGATGGAGACTGCCGAGCGTACCTGAAATCTGATAGTGGGGGGAAGCTGTCAGAGATTATTTGCGATGGGGAGGATCGTTTTTGAGCAAAAAAGGGCATTCCGAAAAATATATCCGTTGACAAATGGTTGTAAACGATTACAAGCGATTATTAGACGGCTACCTTCCCTGTTTCTGATTACTGTTGCCCAATTAATCTACCATGGGCACTATTGAATTAACTCCTCTTTGGCATCGTGGCCAGTATTGCATGGCCATTCGCGGCCATCTTGATGTGGAAGCCAATCGTGTTATCCGCAATTTTCCCCATCGCCAATACAGCAAGACCTACCACTGTTGGTATGTTGTCTATTCTCCCGCTGCGATGGATCTGCTTTTTCACCGCCTTTCGGAGAGTAGCCGGGTAAGGGTGCCGGTGCCGTTTCAGGAAAAGGGTAAGGTGAATTCTCATCCACTCAAAACACTGACGCCCCTGCCTGAGGGATACTCGGAATGCCTGATTCGGATGAGGTACAGCGAGAGCACCCGGGTGACGTATGAGACACAGATGCGCCTCTTTATGAACTTTATTGCGCCCCAACCCATCAGTTCGATAACCAGGGAACTGGTTGATCAATATATGATTTATTTGGTGGATAAAAGAAGGGTCTCTATTTCCACTCAGAATACAGCGATCAATGCCATTAAGTTCTACCTGGAGCGGGTAAACAGAGGGGAAAGAACATTTTATTATACCGACCGGCCTGTCAAAGACAAATTACTGCCTTCGATCCTATCGGAGGAGGAAATACAAAAACTACTGGGAGCCTCGCAAAACGTAAAGCACCGGTGCATCATGTTTTTATTGTACTCGGCCGGGTTGAGAATAAGCGAATTGCTGAATTTGAAATGGCAGGATATTGATGAGGACCGGATGATCATATACATACGGGGCGGCAAGGGTGGCAAGGACAGGATCACGCTTCTCTCCCGATTTGCCTTGGACTACCTGAAGCATTACCTGGAACTTTACAAACCGCAGGTGTGGCTTTTTGAGGGATCCGAGGGTGGTCCTTATTCTTCCAGGAGCGTAAATCAATTTATTCACCGCTATTGTTCCACCGCGGGGATAAAGAAGCGGGTGAGTGCGCATACCCTCAGGCACAGCTTTGCCACTCATCTGCTGGAGCGGGGCACGGATCTGCGGTATATCCAGACACTTTTGGGGCATGAGAGCAGCAAAACCACTGAGCGGTACACTCACGTGACCAAAAGGGGGTTTGAGAAGCTCATTAGTCCGTTGGACATTATTGGTAAAGGTCTTACTTTAGGGGACAATAAAGATATATAGGAAACTCTGTTTCCGATATACGGACGTTGGTAGCAATAGGGCCCGAACAAATTTGTGTTTCAAAAAAACGGACGACAATTTTTCTAACAAAGATTTCCCACGGGGACAAGTGAACGGCTCCGCAGACAAGTTGGACTTTGAAAAAATTAAAACGTGGGACAGACGAAAAATTAATACAGCCGACCCTTCGCATTTTTAAGAAGATTGTGCTTCGACTCGCCCCGCGCATTTGGCACATGCCATAGCCGCACAAACCCACCGCGACTCCAAAGCTATGGCAAGAGCCAAATCCTCAGACACCACATAAATAGATAGTATAACGGCAACACCTATATTTGTAAATGTTCCTGAAACAATTTGGCATAAGAATGATTAGAGATTCGCTACCAAAAAACTGGCGGTTGTATGTTGTTCTATTCTGGTTTTTAATTGCATTTACAAATACAACTTTTTTGCGGATTGTTGCGCCTTATGAAGAAGGCCCAATTCAACATTTCAATTGGTTTTCGATTTTTCTTTTGGTACTACCAAGGTGGTTGCTCTGGATAATCATTTCACTGATTTTACCCTTTTTGTATGGACGTGCAATAAATACTTATTTCAATTTTATACTGTTTGGTCTTTCCGTTGTCATTTTGACATCTTCATGGGATGGCTTTTACAGGATAGTATATCTAAATGTTGAACTCGACTTTATCACATTTTGGAGACAATTCACTCATAATCTTGGCAAAAATATTATCCAGGATTTTTGCTTGTTTCTTATGACATATATAGGTTTTATAGCATGGTCATCCATGTCAAAAATTCATTCGCTTAGTGACACAATTCTTAGATTGGAGAAAATTAATGCTGAACTTGTTGACAATGCTTCATCAAAAGGGCAGAAATCATCTGATCAAACTCATATTGGCCTAAGGATTAACGGAAAGATACAATTCATTGAGTCTTCGTCAATCGACCATCTTAGGGCCTCTGGCGCTTACGTAGAAATTTGCACTCAGAAAGGAAGGTTTATGGTTGTAGGTAATTTAAAAGGCTTTGAAGAAAAACTTAACCCACAGGAATTTTATCGAATTCATCGCTCAGCAATAATAAGGAAGGGAGCTCTTGAAAGTATGCAATCCTTGCCAAATGGTGAATATAAGCTCGTTACTAAAATGGGTGCTGAACTCCGGTTAAGCAGGACGTTCAAGGAAAAAGTAGTAAGCTTAAGAGCGGACTAAAAAACGTCTTGCAAAAAAATCCGCACGGACTACAAAGTATGTAATTTATTGTCCCGAAGGTCGGCTATTCTTGTAAGGACTAAAACCAACATGCAATGAATAGCAAAGTGAAAAGAATCGCAATCTGGATTTGTGCATCCTTACTCGCACTCCAATTTCTTGGTGCGGGAATTGGAAAACTTAGAGTGTCTTCCCTTGAAAGATGGCATTACTGGGGTTACTCGGACGAGTTTATGCACCTGATTGGAGCATTGGAAATACTGGGCGCAATTGGAGTTCTTATTCCTAAACTAAGAAAATGGGCAGCATTCGGTTTGATTGGCATTATGTTAGGGGCGACCTACACTCACCTGACACATGATGAAATTAGTCGTTTACTCCACGTAGCAATTGTAACTTTGGTAGCGGGTTTAGTCATTTGGTTAAACAGTAAAAGTAAACACTCATGAAGCAGAAAACATTTTATAAGGTAACTCCCTTTATTCCAGTGAGAAGCCTTCAACAGACGTTGGACTACTACAGGGACAAGCTCGGTTTCTACAAGGAATGGGTAATGGGCAAAGACGGTGGAATCCAAAGAGATGAAATGAGACTTCTATTCAGTGAAAATCCTGACCACCTGCTTTTAATTAATAGTGACAAACATAGATTTGAATTAGTTTGGTTCGTTGATTGTGTTGATGAAATTAATAATGAATACAAAGAAAAAGAAATTGATGTGTTGACGGAACCAACTGATGAACCGTGGGGTATAAGGGAATTTACAATCAAGGACATTAATGGATACCTGATTAGGATTTCCGAAACAATACAGACCAAGACATAGTGAAACGCAACTAAATCGCACACACTTTGGCAGGCCACAAGTCCAACCCGCATCCAAAGCCAGCCAAAGAGTGTGCTTAAGTGCAGTGTAAGTGGACAAAGTAGAAATAAAAAATGCCCACCGCGCGACTGAATGACAATGACGTGTAGCATTAGCAGGAGACAAAAGACAAGGCTACGAATGAAGTTCGGAGAAGGGCCCTACAGCTACCAACAATGTGCATATTCAATTTGGCGGGCTCAGTGTCCTCATTAAGTTTCGGTTTCATTATTTACATTTGTCACGTGGAACAGATTTCAACTTGGTCGCCTTGTCGGCCTGATGGCCTTAACAAGGCTCCTAAACCGCCAAACTGAATATGCACTCACGTTGTGTGCCATAATTCCCGACCATTGATTCATGACAAATAGATTATTAAAATACCTAATACCGACCGCACTCATTGTTTTCTACCTCGTGACAAGTTACGGGTACTGGAGAAGCATGATTGTGGGGATGCCATATGGAATAACTCTAATTGACAGACATAAGCTTGACGTTCCAGAGATCCCGACTTTATGGGACAGATTTCCAAAAGAAAACCCGTTATCCGCGACACAAGTTTGGATTAGTAACGACACAGTAGTCCCAAGGCACTATGCAAAGTTGATTATGCTACCTGACTTAAATAAAAGCAAGTACAAAACCTTGGGACTTGAGGAGGACAGGTACGTACTAGAATCTACGCCAACCGAGCAAACTGACCTGGTCATAAGAGTTATTTATGATGACTCAAATGAAGGAATACTCAGAAGGGACTGCAAAATCGACAGAGTACAAAGACAAACCTTAGACGACTATATGCATAATCTGACACAGGCCCGAGAACCTTTAAAAAGTCTGACTTATGAGGACGCCCTGACTCTATTGAAGGACAAAGGACTGAGATGAATTACGGCACACAACAAAGTGTATAAAACATGGCTGGGGTTCAGTGTAAATTTGTAGTTTAGTTTTCAAATTACGTTTGGTTACGTGGGACAGGAAAGCACTTCGAAAGCCCAGCCACGTTTCATACACAAACGTTGGTGGCAATGTGGCCTGGACAATTTGGTCATCTAACGGGGGACACTCTACTAACAACGATTTCCCACGGGGACAGGCGAGCGACTTTGACGCATTCAGAACAAAAAAGTTTTAACCTTTTAATAACAAATATTAACCGACTCCTCGACTATGAAGAAAGAGAAAAAATATTTTGCCCTTTTCCTTGTCCTTATTCCCATTCTTATTTTAAGTTGTAAACCAAATGAGTTAAACATGTCAATTATCAAACATAATCCCGAGGGACTGTTCCCTCCTTATCGCAATTATAGTCATGCCGTGGAAGTCAAAGGAAACTCCAGTCTACTTTTTATAAGCGGACTAAACGGCTATTTTTCAGACGGACAAACAATGCCAGAGAATTTTGAGGAACAAGGTGAGTTAATTTGGCAACATATCGGGACAATTTTAAAATCAGCCGATATGAACTACCAAAATGTTGTTTCAATAAGAACCTATTGGGCCGACCCATCATATGACGAGGCCAATGTGCAACTAAGAATGAAATATATGGGCGACAATCAACCTGCATCGACAGTGATTGTGTGCCAACTTCTTGAGAAGAAATGGAAGCTTGAAGTTGAGGTAGTTGCAGCAAGGTGACAATCAAGCTAGCAACCGGACGTGGATGTAGACTTCAAATAAAATGTAGAGAATGGCCACACAGCCATCAACAAAATGTATTTGTGCAATGCGGGGGTTCAGTGTCCTCATTGCTCCGGTTTCTTTATTTAAATTGTGTCGTGGGACAGTACGGAGCAGGTCAGGCTTAACATTGCGCTGCACTTCCAACCGCTGCAGAAACACAGACGTTGGCAGTAATTGGGTCGGCTCTGTGCACAAAGACTCACAAGTTGAAAAATCTGGTAACAGAATGAAAATTTATCTAGCTATTTGACTTTATGAATATCACGGAACTCTATGTTTTGAATTTTGAAGAAGTTAGGCGAAGAAGCGTAATGATTTGGAAAGGCTTACCGATGGAGTTCTATCATTGGAAGGCGGACAGAGATGCTGAATCTTTCATTGAGGTAATTCGACACGTATTGGAGTGTGAACGATTGTTCCATGCAAGAATAATAAACAAGGGTGTTCTCTCAAATTATAACTCTCCTTGGAAAGGTAGAGAATACACCACTTTGGACAATGAATTGAAATTCGCAGAACCGTATAGGAGTGAATTTTTAGACATGGTTCGTGGTTTTTCAGAAAGGGACTTGGACTCGATAGAAATTGTCGGTAAAGATATTACTCGGACAAGAAAACTTGGTGACTACCTACTTAGAGCAGCCTATCATGAGTCTGTTCATGCGGGACAGTTCTTATCAAATTTAAGGGCTCTTGGAATCGACCGACCTTATGTCTGGGACTAAACACAATATTCAAACCAGAGCAATGCCTTACTAGAGCCGACAGCATGGACTCTAAACTTAATGACGTAGAAACGAGATACATAGTTGACGACTACGACCGAAACACAACTATTGCCAACAATGGTGGCTGTTGCACAACCAAGATCTTGTCATTTTTCAGGAAACAATTTTTGAATTTTGAATGAAATCGAAGGTAATCCACTACGAAAAGTATCAAACTGGTAGTTGTGCAACAGACACAATGTGTTTGCGTCAGGCGAAGGTGACAGTGCGTTTTGAAAGTGCTGTGCTTTTCATTTATTTTATCAAGTGGGAGAAGGCGTAGGTTTTAACTCCCCGCCCGACCGCAAACACCGGTCGGTGGCAATGTAGCCGGGACAATGACGGCTTCGCCACAGTGGACTTAAAAAGTAAAATGATAAGCTATGACAAATAGAGAAATAATTATTAAAAAATATATTGCCAGCTATAATAGTTTTGATATAACTAATATGGTAGCTGACTTTGACGACAATATAATTTTTGAAAACATTCAGAATGGTGTGACAAATATGTCACTAGTAGGTTTGACAGCAGTTAAACAACAAGCGGAACAAGCAAAAGCTTATTTTTCTGAAAGGACTCAAACAATTAAATCATTTAATCATATTCACAATCGTAGTGAAATAGAAATTGGTTATAGGGCAGTTTTAGCGATGGACTTTCCTAACGGACTAAAAAAAGGACAAGAGTTAAATCTCTCGGGTAAATCTATTTTCGAATTTGACGGTGACAAAATAACTAGATTGACAGACATTAGTTAAAGTCATTGAATAAACGTACCCAGCGCTGCCATTGACGATAGGAGTAAAATAACGGTTGACAGAAATGCAGGCTACGAATAAAGTGCGGACAATGGCCACACAGCCACCAACAGCAGCTATTTGCAATTGCGGGGTTTGGTGTTAAATTAAAGTTTATGTTTCACAATGTAGTTCGGTCACGGGGGACAATTTTACAGCAGGTCGGCTTTAACATTCCGCTGCGCTCCATTTTTAAAGCCTCCTATACCCGCAACTGCAAATAGCCAAACGTTGGCGGCAATGCCTTAATGACACTCATACCCACAAATGACATATGTTTGGAAAAGGAAAAGTAGTTAAGGCTCTTGAGACTCTTAACCAATATTTGACTGAGTTAGACCAGGTGACAAATGTACAACAAGGGAATACCTGGAAAGCAACCCTACGAGATTCGTTGAGTATTTACATCGGACCAGATTCAGCAATTCTGACTCGCCTCGACAATCTATTCTTCACGACAAAGGAATCCTATGTTCCCGAGAGTAGAAACGTAGTTGGAATTTTTACCAGACACGTTTATCAAGAATCTAATAAGGACGCATTTAAAGATTTGATTAGGAGTGCTATCAGGCACATAGAATCAAATGGCCTTTATGTTAATCCTGCAAAGTCTAACTTCCTTCATGCATTTAACAATGCGCAGATTATCGGGGGTATTGTTGTTGCAGTCGGGACTATTTTTGGAGTTGGCAATTACCTAGGAAAATTTGAGAAGGAGAGAGAAATCATTCAACTTGGAAAGACAATTGATTCGAAAGACCAGTACATTAAAGAACTCGAAGATGGACAGAATGCAGAGTTAAAGACTTTGAGAATACAAGTTTCAAACCATCAAGAGACCTACGAGAAGATTTACAAGGAGAACGAGGAATTAAAAACAGAAAACGAAAAACAGAAAAAAGAAATTGAAACACTAAAGAAGAGACGGTAAAGGCACAGCCGCCAACAAAATGTTTATGCAATTCGGGGGTTTGGTGTTAAATTAGAGTTTATGTTTCATAACGTAGTTCGGTCACAGGGGACAGTTCGGAGCAGGTCGGGCTTAACATTCCGCTGCGCTTCATTTTTAAGCCCTCCTATTCCCCACACTGCATAAACACAAACGTTGTGGCCAATTGTTTTATGACGAATAGACTTTTTATACTTTTA
>ERZ1066130.512-NODE-512-length-13517-cov-10.503343_pt1 | contig 13517 bp, 13 predicted proteins | sample MGYA00382777_ERZ1066130 | MGnify/ENA primary metagenome ERZ1066130 (study PRJEB33369, sample SAMEA5778360) | biofilm metagenome | biome: Industrial cooling water; feature: Water cooling tower basin; material: Biofilm | place: United Arab Emirates | collected...
TCATCGGGCTCTGCGCCTTCGGCGACGAACCAATCGCCTGGTCGGTCATGATGAGCCCCGAGGCCTCGCTCGAAGACCCGGTCTGGATCGCCGATGGCGAGCGGCTCCCCCGACCCGGCACGCCGGTTGTCGTCCGGATCGAGCCCGTCGACCCGCCGAAGCGCCCCGCCGGTCCCGCTTCCCCGCCCGGCTAACGCACCGTGATCGGACGCAGCACGACCGTCCTGGCATCGCCCACGCGTTCACCCACGATGTCGGCCACCGTCAGTTCGAGGTCCTTGCCCACAAGCCACCCCTGGTTCACGAGTTCCGCGGCGAAGTCGGCGACGCTCGAAACCTTGGTCGCCCCGACAGCCAGGATGACCTGCCCCTCGCCCAGACGGGCCAATGCCGCGGGCCCCCCGCGGATCACGCTGAAGATGACCGGTCCCTGCGGCGTATCGACAACCTGCATCCCCGTCTCGCGGATCGTAAAGATCGCGGGATTACCCCGCACCAAGGCCGACGCGGTCATCTCCGCCAGAACCACCTCGGTCTCGCGGAACTCGTTGGCTCGCCAGTAACGCACGCGAACCCGCTCGCCCGCCCGGCTCGTGCCGACGATCGAACGCACGTTCTCGAACGATGGGGTCGGTTGCCCCTGGATCGCGACGATCACATCCCCTCGGCGGAGTCCGGCAAGGGCGGCCGGCCCGCCGTCCTCCACGCTGTTCACGCGGACCCCGGTCCCGCGGTAGCGGTCCCCGTCGGAGATCTGGTCAACGCCGCCGAAGCTGATCCCGAGGAACCCGCGGCTGACGCGGCCCACGCTGATCAGCTGGTCGCAGACATTCTCGACCACGGCGATGGGGATCGCGAAACTGATGCCCGCGGACTGCCCCTCTCCCGCGACGCCCCGCTCGTCGCGGGCGGTGGCGATCGCCACGTTCATCCCCACCACCCGACCCTTGCTGTCCACCAGCGGCCCGCCCGAGTTGCCCGGGTTCACCGCCGCGTCGGTCTGGATCAGGTTCGAGAAGCCGCCCATCTCCAGCGCCGGCCCGGCCACACGCCCCAAGCCCGAGATGATCCCCTCCGACATCGAGAACTTCAGCCCGAACGGCGAGCCGAACGCGTACACGCGATCACCCTGCTGAGGATTGACGTCCGGGGCTCGGCGGGCCGGGAAAAGCCCGTCCGTCGCCGCCACCCGGATCACCGCCACGTCCGTGAGCGAATCAGCCCCTTTGAGCTCCCCTTCGACCACGCGCCCGTCATAGAACTGCACGCGGAGCATCCGGGCGTTGCGCACCACGTGGGCGTTGGTCACCACGTGCCCGAGGTTGTCGTACACCCAACCCGAGCCGGACGACCCGCCGAACCCCGAGCCGTCCACCTCGATGTGCACGACCGACGGTTCGACGGACTGAGCAATGGTCCGCACAGCCTCGTTGATCGCATCAAGGACGGTGCCGGCGTCGAGCTGGTCCCTCGCCACCGAGATGGTCTGCGCCGTGCGCGCCGCCGAGATCTGCCGCAGCATCATCGGGGCGAAGTGCAGCGCGAGCGCCGCCACGACGAGCACCACGATCGCCGGTCCGAACGCCACGAATCGACGCATTCATCGCTCCTCTTCCGATCCCCGCTACCTCTATCGGTCCGAGTCTTCCCCGGGCGACAGATGCTCGGTCGCGGCGGCGAACTTCTCCGCCTCGCCGGGCTTCATCGTGTACCGGATCCCCCCGACACGCCTCGCGCCCACCCGCTCGACCCACCGCGACGCCGCGTCCGCGAACCCCGGGCCCATGAGCGCCAAAGGCTCGGCGAACTTGGGCGGGTGCTCCGACAGGCCCAGAAGATCGTGCAGCACGAGCACCTGCCCATGGCACGCCGCGCCCGCTCCGATCCCGATCACCGGCGAGGTCGTCACCTGCAGCACGCGGGCGGTGACCTCGTCGGGCACCGCCTCGAGCAGCAGCATCACCGCGCCCGCCCGCTCGAGCGCCACCGCGTCCTCCACGATCTTCGCCGCCTCGCTCGCCGTCCGGCCTGCGGAGGAATACCCCGCCGTCATCGCCGCTCGCTGCGGGCGGCTGCCCACGTGCGCGCACACCGGGATCCCCGCCGACGACATCCGCCTCACCAGCGGCACGTGCGACGAGTCCGCCTCGATCTTCACCACGTCGGCACGGCCCTCGACGAGGAATCGCCCGGCGTTGCGCACGGCCTCGTCGGGCGAAGCCTGATAACTCATGAAGGGCATATCGCCCATCACCACTCGGTCGGGCGCGCCTCGCTTCACGCCTGCCGTCAGCGCGATCATCACCTCGAGAGGCGCGTCCACCGTGCGCTCAAAGCCGAGCACCACTTCCGCCGCCGTGTCTCCCACCAGCAGCAGGTGCACCCCGCCCCGCGCAAGCCAACGCGCCGTCGTCGCGTCATAGCACGTGAGGCAGGCGAAGGGTCGCCCCTCGGCGGCCATCTGGCGGAGCGTGCGGAGGGTCACCGGGCCGGTCGTGGGAGTCATTGCGTGATCGTAGGACCCGCTCTAGGGGAGTGGCTGGGCCCAGAACGCGGGCACCTCTTTGCGCGGCGAGGCGGACCCGTCGAAGTGCACCACATTGAAGGCCCGCCCCGCGTCGTGGATGCGGGCGAGGCGGCGCTCGACGTGATCGGACAGCCTGAAGTCGATGACGCTCCATGTGCGCGTCGAGGGCGGCTGATCAACGCCCGAAGGGGTCTGCGTCGAGTCCACGAGCAGGGCTGTTTCCCACGGGCGGGCCACCGCGTCCATGCGCACGCTCGCGCCGCGCGGCAGAACATCGAAGTTATCCGGATCTCCGGGTTGCCCGGAATGCCCCGTGACGTTGATCGCGTAGCACCGCTCCATCGGAAGGCTGTAGAACGCCCGCGAGGACGGGCACGAGAGCACGCTGCCCGCGGCGTACAACTGGGACCCCGTCTCCCCGCTGACGCCAGCGGCCTGCTGCACCACGAGCGCCCAGTTGGGCGGCGTGCCGTAGGGCTGCCCGAGAGCGGGCGTCATCCCGCGGTGGGCGTCGGCGTACTGCTGGATAATCGCGTGGATGGATCGGAGGTTGGCAAGGCAGATCGTCTGTCTCGCGGTCTGACGAGCCCGCGACAAGGCCGGCAGCGCAAGCCCGACGAGCAACGCCACGATCGCGATCACGACCAGAAGTTCGATGAGGGTGAATCCCCGCCTCACGATCTATTGTAGGTGCGGGAGATGCCCGGACGATGAGAACATCATCCAACGAGGAGATCCGCGCGTGCCGAACCAGATCGGGGTGGTGATTCTGGCGCTTGCTGCACACCGGCTCGGGGCAACCCCGCCGCCGATTCCGGCAAGCCCCGCGCCGATCGCTCCGCCCGCGGGGATCACATGCCGGCCTGGGTACGCAATCTCGGTCGCGGTCGATGACCTGGCCAGGGCCCGATTCCTCGAGATCGACGATCGCGGGGTGCTGTACGTCAGCCGCCCCGAGGTCCCGCCGGGCCCGGGCGAACGTCGCAGCCGCGGGGGCGACATCACGAGGCTCGAAGACGCCGACGGCGACGGGTTCTATGAACGCCGCACCACGTTCGTGCAAGGGCCGACCTCTCTTCACGGTCTCTGCCTCGCCCCGGACGAGAGCGGAACGCCCTGGCTTTGGTACACCACCAGCGGGAGCATCCGCAAGGCGAGGGATACGTCGGGCGACGGCGTGGCCGACGAGGACCTCGCCGTGATCCCCGAGGGACAGCTCCCCTCGGGCGGGGTGCACTGGTGGCGTTCCATCCTCGTGAGCGAGAACACGATCTACACCTCCATCGGCGACAGCGGCAACATCACCGACGAAACCTCGAGCGAGCGCCAGAAGATCTGGACGTTCGATCTGAGCGGGAAGAACAAGAAGCCGTTCGCCGGGGGCATCCGCAACACCGAGAAGCTCCGCCTGCGTCCCGGCACGCGCGAGGTCTGGGGGCTCGATCACGGTTCGGACTGGTTCGGGCGTTCTCTGGGCGAAGACCCCGCCAACCCCGCCAAGGGGCAGCCGATCACCGACCGCTACCCGCCGGAGGAGATCAACCACTACGAAGAGGGCAAGTTCTACGGGCATCCGTTCATCGCCGGAGAGGTCATCCCTCGCTTCGAGTTCATGGACAAGAGCGACCTGATCGAGTTGGCGGCCCGCACGACCCCGCCTCGCCTCGCGATGCCCGCGCACTGGGGCGGCAACGGATTCACGTTCATCGACCCGGCGATCACCAAATCCACCGCCGGAAAGCCCGGCGCCATGCCGATCGACCACGCCGGGGACATGATCGCCTGTTACCACGGGTCGTGGAACCGCACGCAGCCCGCGGGGTACTGCGTCGTCCGCGTCATTTTCGACACGGTCGAGCAGCGGCCCATCGGGTACGTCACGCTGGTGGACGGGCTCCGCCGCGGCACGGGGGGACGCGCGACGCCCGTGATCCGACCGGTCGACGCGGTTCATGCGCCCGACGGCTCAATCCTGTTCAGCTGCGACATGACGGGGCGGGTTTACCGAATCCGCACCACTTCGGAAGCGCGTTGAGTGTCGCGTGATCGCCCCTTCGACGGACGGCCGATCGCGTATCAACGCGACGCGACCGCCGCGCACGCCCTGCGGGACATGTCAGAGACCGCGACTCCCTGGGGCTTCTCGATGGTGACCGCGAAGATGGCGGGCGTTCCGATCGGCACAGCGGGCCTGATGGGAACAACCGTTTCGCCCGGGGCATGAACATCAAAGAGCCCGCCGCTGACGCGCTGGGAAAGCCCACGCTCGTCGATGATCCAGAGCTGGTAACGCTCGGTCGCGGGGTTATTGGGAGGCAGCCCCTCGAACCGCATGTACCCTTCCTGACGCTCGCCGCTCCAGACCACGTCGCCGCGAACGCCCTTGATCTCAGGGTCGGCCTGGGTCTCGGGATGCTTGAAGTCGGTCCACGTCCAGACACCCTTGTCCGTCGCTTCGGCGAGGAGAACCGCCCGACGCTCGGCGGGAGTTGCCGCCAGAGGGGGCGTGCCGCTTGTCGACGAAGTCGCCAGCCTGGGGAGCCACGCGAGGACCGCGAGGAGAATCCCCGCCGCCGCCGCGACCCACCCGATCGACACGCGACGATCGGACTCGATGCGAGCGATCACCGGCCCGGCGTTGGGGCGTGCCGCACGTTCGGAGACACAGAACTCGCGAGCGGCCGCGTCGAGCTTGGCCCGGCAGGACGCGGGCATCGACTCGATGCGATCGATCATCGCCAGATCAGCCGCCGCAGCAGCCAGTTCGAACGAGAATTCGTCGTCGCGTCCCGAGTTCTGAAGCTCTCGGGATTCGGCCTCGTTGAGCCCCTGGGTCGCCCGGCTGACGAGCAGATCCAGTTCTCTCTCTCCGCGACCCCAGTTGGAGAAGGTGCTGCTCATGAACGCACCTCCTCTCCCGCCGCACCCTCGGGCTCGAGCGGCGGTCCCACGCCCAGCAGCTGACGGATCTTGATCAGACCACGCCGAACGTGCGTCTTGACGGTCCCCAGAGGCAGCCCTGTGGACGCCGCGATCTTCTCGTGCGACAACCCCTCGTACACGCTGAGGCGCAGGCACCGGCGCTGCTCGCTCGAAAGCTGTTCGAAAGCGTCGGCGGCGGCGCGTGCTTCCTCGGCCAGACCCAGACCCACCGGGGTCGCCGTGGCGTCGTCTGCCGCGGAGTCGGGCAGTTGATCCCTGTCGTGTCGGCGTTCGAGCCTGCGGCGGCGGTCGATCAGACGGCGTCGGGCGAGCATCGCGACAAAGGCGGTCTCCGAGGCGACGCCTTCGTCGTACTTGTACGCGTTCCGCCAGACCTCGACGAAGACCTCCTGGACGGCATCATCGAGATCCGCCGCCGTCGGAAGAAGCCGGCGGGCCAACGACCACACCAGCCCGCCGAAGCGGTCGATGCATGCCTGCACCGCCGATTCGTCTCCCGCCGCGACTCGCCTGAGTAGGGTTTCGTTCACCGAAGAAGCCTTCCATCGCGACATGCGGCCGGCGGGGCGTCGAGACGCGGCCCCGGGGCTCGCACCGCGACCATCGTAGCACGTCGGGGCACCCTGTCCGTGGGGCGGCCTGCCCCGCGAGCGACGACTCACCTGCTTGCCTGGTGTCGAACCCATGACGCGTGAACACCTGTCCGTGCGGCCTCCTGATCCGGCCGCGCGTCATTTCGTGGATTCCACCGGCTTGGATTCGGGCAACGCTCCCCGAGCGGAGCGTTAGGTCACAACCGACCCCGGCGGGATCTCGGACCCGGGCGACAGCACCGCCAGGATCCGGGTCTGACCCGGCGCCGGATCGCGTGGGCCGTGGCTCGCCGCCAGGAGCATCCCGCGGGATTCCTCGCCCCGAAGAGTGCGCGGAGCAAGGTTCGCCACGATCACGATCAGACGCCCCACCATGTCCTCGGGCTTCACGAACTCGCGGATCCCGGCGCAGATCTGCCGAGGCGTTCCCGAGCCGTCGTCGAGCTGGAGCTTGAGCAGCTTGTCGGCGCTGGGATGGGGCTCGGCCGCAAGAACCTTCGCGACGCGAAGATCGATCTTCGCGAAGTCATCGATCGTGATCTGGGGCTTGAACCCGCCGGGCTGGGCGGGTGCGGGGGCTTGGGCTGCGGAGGGAGTCTGTTCGGACATGGCGTGACCTCGTCGCTGCCCGACTGGCGTTGCTGCCGGTCTGGGCAATGACGCCATCGTATGCGTACCGCACGAAAGAAGCCGCCCGCTCTCTCGATCAAGGCACACCCGGAGACGGAACTCCTCGGGCGAGCTAGGGTCGTGCATGTTGAACTCAGACCGTGCTCCAGCGGCGAACCAGAGCAGAGCGCGCGGGGACTTCGATTACGACCGTGCGGATGTGGGATACGCCCACCACCGTCGGCCTGATCCTCGCATCGCCGCGAGGATTCATGCGGCCCTCGGCAACGCGCGGACCGTGCTCAATGTCGGAGCAGGGTCGGGGTCGTACGAGCCGGCGGACCGCCACGTCGTCGCCGTCGAGCCGTCGGCCTCGATGCGGTCGAAGCGGCCGCGGCACCTCGCCCCGGCGATTCGCGCGGCCGCGGAATCTCTGCCCTTTGATGACGGAGCGTTCGACGCGGCGATGGCGATCCTCACGGTTCACCAGTGGCCGGACAAGGCCGCCGGGCTCCGCGAAGTCCGCCGTGTGACCCGCGGCCCCGTCGTGCTGCTCTCGTTCGACTGGCGGGCCGCGGACCGCTTCTGGCTCGCTGAATACTCGCCGGAGCACGTTGCCGTCGATGCATCCCGCTTCCCAACCATCGAAGCCCTCGTGGAGATGCTCGGCGGACATGTCAGGGTCGAAGAGGTTCCCGTCCCGCTCGACTGCACCGACGGCGTGACCGAGGCGTACTACGGCCGCCCTGAACGGATGCTCGACCCGGCTGTGCGGGCGGCGCAGTCGGTCTGGGGGTTTGTCGAAGCCGCGGCGGTCCAGAGGTTCACCGAACGCCTCGCCGCGGACCTTGCCTGCGGAGAATGGGACAGGCGATTCGGTCACCTCCGCCGCCAGCCGGAGTTTCACGGCGCAATGCGACTGATCGTGGCGGACTAGAGCCCGTCCGACCTGTCTTCGCATCAACGAAGCGTTCTTGCCGCCTCAGGCCCGATACGCCCCGGCGACCTTCGACAACGCCGCCTCGAGCACGCGGAAGTGCTCGTCGGAGAGGTCGTGGTGCATCGGGAGTGCAAAGACCTGCGAGGACAGCCGGTCCGCGACGGGGCAATCCTTCTTGTCCCACTTCGACAACGCCGGCTGCTTGGGCAGGCTGCGAGGGTAGTGCACCGCCGTCGGCACGCCCTCGGCCCCGAGCGCCTTGCAGAACTCGTCCCGCGTGCACCGGAACTTCGCGAGATCCAGCTTCGCGACGTACAGATGGAACACCGACTCGCCGCCGGGCGTCGTCTTGGGCGCGATCAGCCCGGGGATCTTCGCGAGGATGGCGTCGTACCGGGCGGCGTTCACCTGACGCTGCTTCGTCTGCGCCTCGAGCCGATCAAGCTTGCTGCAGCCGATCGCCCCGGTGATGTCGTTCATCCGGTAGTTGTACCCGATGTACTCGTGCAGGTACTTGTCGGTCTCGCCGTGGCTGCGGAGGAGTTTGATCGTCCGTGCCAGCGCGTCGTCGTTGCAGGAGATCGAGCCGCCCTCGCCCGTGCCGAGGTTCTTGGTCGCGTAGAAGGAGTACGTCACCGCGTCGCCGAACGCGCCGATGCCCTTGCCCTTCCACGTCGCCAGATGGCTCTGCGCCGCGTCGTAGACGACCTTGAGGTTGTGCTTCGCCGCGAGGGCCTGCACCGCGTCGATATCAACCGGGCACCCGTAGAGGTGCGTCGCCGCGATGCCGCGGGTCTTGGGAGTCACCTTGCGGGCGGCGTCGGCCATGTCGATCTGGAACGTCTCGGGGTTCGCATCCACGAACACGGGGACGCACCCGCGAGCCACGATCATGCTCACCGTCGCGATGTACGACCACGCCGGCACCAGCACCTCGTCGCCGGGCTGGAAGAGGGGCTCGTACGCCAACTGCAGCGCGCACGTCCCGTTCGCGCACGTCATCATGTGCTTGGCGCCCGTCATCGCCGCGAACCGCTGCTCGAGTTCTTCGCACTTCTTCGCCGCCCGGAGCATTCCGCTCTTGAGCACCGCCAACGCCTGATCGATATCCGCCTGCACCAACCCGGTGGACATGAACGGCACCGGAGTCTTGCTGACCGGAGTCCCCCCTTGAATCGCCAGGGAACTCGCCGAACCAACCGAACCAAGCGTCGCGGTCGTCACGTTTGGACTCCTTTAGGGCATTCTGCCCCCAAAACCATAGGCCGAGAATGCCCCTCGTCATCGTTTTTGGCCGCGAAGCCTTGCACGTGCCCCGCCCAGCGGATACACCACACTCATCGGCGCGGATCCGCTCCCGCGCCGGAGGAGAGAGGACGACCACCCAACGGTGATCGACTCAGCATGTCCGCGACGCTCCGGGTTCCCCCCGGCGACGACGTATTCAGTGGTGTCGGGGCCGTCGGCCTGCCGGTCGGCGGCCCCGCTTCGTTTTTCGGTCGCCGCCGGCACCCACTACCATCGCCGGATGATCGAGCTGACCCTCGCGCACTCCCCCGACCCGGACGACGTGTTCATGTGGTGGCCGATCACCGGCAAGATCGCGCCTGGATCGGCGCACGACGCCGGCGCTCCGCCGCGAATGCTCTCCGCCCCCGTCCTGCCGACGGGAAGGTTCAGATTCCGCGCGGTCCCCGCCGACATCGAGGTGCTGAACCGGCGGGCGCTCGATCCCGCAGCCGCCCCCTTCGACGTCACGGCCTTGTCCGTGCGCACATGGGCCGACGTCGCCGATCGGTACCGCATCACGCGGTGCGGCGCCAGTTTCGGCGACGGCTTTGGTCCGAAACTGGTGTGCCGGCGCGACCAACGCGGGGAAGAAACGACCATCGGCTGCGAAGGGTGCCTCTCCAAGCCCGGGGTCAGGATCGCCATCCCCGGACGACGCACGACGGCGTTCCTCATGCTGGGCATGGTTCTGGGTCGCGAGCTCGCTCGCGACAACGCCCGCTTCGTCGAGATGCCGTTCGATCAGATCATCCCGGCGGTGGCGAGCAAGAAGGTGCACGCGGGGCTGGTGATCCACGAAGGGCAACTGACCTTCGCGGATGCGGGGCTGCGGCTGCTGGTTGACGTGGGCGCGTGGTGGAAGGAACGGACGGGGCTCAAGCTGCCGCTGGGGATCAACGCCGTGCGCACCGATCTGGACTCGCTGCACGGCCCGGGCACGCTGGCGGAGATCGGTGCGTTGCTTTCCGCGAGCGTGAAGTACGCGATGGACCGTCGCGAGGAATCCACGGCGTACACGATGCCGTGGGCGGAGGCCAACGCCGTGCGCGCGGGCATGGCCGCTCCCGATCTGGCCCGCGTCGATCGATACTGCCGGATGTACGTAAGCGACGAGACGCTCGACATGGGGCAGGCCGGCCTTGCGGCGATCGAGCGGCTGCTGCGTGAGGGAGAGACCGCAGGGCTGGTCGAGCGGGCTCCGACGGTGTCGCTGCTGTAGTTCCCGGCTCCGACGGTCACTTGGCCGGTGAGGCGGTGGACGCGTTGGCGGGGGCTTCGATCGAGCGGAGGAGTTCGTCGGCCCGTGGGTCGCCGAGCCGGGCGGCCAAGCCCAGGTACGTGCGCGCCCTGGCCTCGTCGCGTGGGATGCCGTCGCCGTGGAGGTACATCTCTCCCAGGAGCCTGCAGGCGGTCGGATCGCCGGCGAGAGAAGCCTTCTGGAGCAGATCGGCGGCCTTTCGAGGATCTCTGGGGCCCACGACCTTTCCCGCAAGATGCATCGAGCCGAGGAGCACGCAGGCTTCGGGGTGGCCCAGTTCGGCGGCGGTGGTGAGCATCTCGATGGCACGCTTCTCGTCTTTGGGAACGTGTGTTCCGTCAAGAGAGAGCAAGGCGAGAGCGGTGCACGCCCGGAGCGAGCCTCCGCGATACCCGGCCTTGAGCATCGCGACACCGTCGGCGGGAGACTTCTTGAAGCCGTGCACACCTTCGAGCAGCGCGCTGCCGACGAAGGCCTGCGCGTCGGGCTCGCCGCACTCGGCGGCGACAACCATCTGACGGACGCCCTGCGCGGGGGTCGTCGCCGATCGGCCGGGATGCAGGATCGCTTCCTCGGCAAGGATGAACATCGCTTCGGGTTCGCGGAGGGCTACCGCCTGTTCGAGCCGGCGACGAGCCTCGGCCTTGGCCGCCTGATCCCTCGCGGCGAAGGGCGTTCGCGCGGTCTCGACGAGAGCGGGCGCCCAGCCGGCGAGGGCGGCCTGTTCCAGAAGAGCCGCCGACCTTGCCCGGTCGGCCTTGAGCAGACCGTCGTAGCGAAGCGCCTGTGAGAGGTCGTACATCGCCTCGGCGTGCCCGCGCAAGGCCAGCTGCTCAAGGGCCGGAACTCCCTTCTGCGCGAGAGCCTTGGCCCGATCCGGCGAGCGCAGTTGTCCGTTGGCGCCCTGACGGGTCCATCCGGCGAGGGTGAGCTGTGCGAAGGGATCCCCCGCTTCGGCCGCCCGAACCATCCAGTTCGACGCCTCGCGGACATCGGCCTTGACGCCCAAGCGTCCCCGGAGGAGCATCGCCGCCAGAGCGCGCATCGACGCGGTGTTGCCCGCCGACGCCGCCTTCCGGTGCCAGTCCACGCCCTGCGTGAGATCGACGGGCGCCTTACGCGAAGCACGCCCGGCCGCACTCCAGAGTGTCTCCGAGGCGTCGGGGAAGGCCCAAGGCCGGCTGCCCGTGGGCGAGAATCGCCCCAGTGTCACCTCCGCCAGAAGCCACATGGCCCACGGATCGGGCTTGGCGGCGGCCGAACGCAGCAGGGTCAGGTCCGGATCGGCGACGGAGCTGGATGGAGCGCTGGCAGGCGGGCTTGAGGGTGGATTGCGGACGACCGGGGGCGTGGCGGCGGACGCCGGGGAGGCGGGCTGGGCCAGGGCGGTGAGGATGAGGGCGAACGTCGCGGTGTTGTGCGGCATGATGGGCCCCCTTGCTCGTGCGTCGGCGCGGCCATGCCGCTACCGTTGGCCCATGAGCATCGTCAGAACCGCCGAGGGGATCGTCTTCGAAGGAGCCGGGGGCGTGCGCGTCGGTGCGCGTCAGATCGTTGGTATCGGCAGGAACTATGCGGAGCACGCCCGGGAACAGGGCGCGGCGGTCCCAGAACGCCCGATGGTCTTCACCAAGAACCTCGCCTCTCTCTGCCTTGCCGGCGACTCGATCGTGATCCCGGCGATCTGCCAGGACAGGCCCCAGGTGGACTTCGAGGCGGAGCTGGCGGTGGTGATCGGACCCGCCCCGGTCCGCGACGTCCCGGAGGATCGGGCCTTGGCCTGCGTGCTGGGCTACACCTGCGCGAACGACGTCTCGGCCCGCTGGTGGCAGAAGGAGGGCTCGGGTGGGCAGTTCTACCGCGGGAAGAGCTTCGACACGTTCTGCCCCGTGGGGCCCCGACTGGTGCCCGCGGCCCAGATCGCCGACCCCTCCCGCCTCCGCGTGGTGTGCCGCGTCAACGGCACGGTGATGCAGGACGCCCCGACCAGCCAGATGATGTTCCCGGTCCAGAAGCTCATCGCCGAACTCTCGCGCGGCACGACCCTTCTGCCGGGCACGATCATTCTGACGGGCACACCGAGCGGTGTCGGGATGGCGCGCAATCCGCCCGTCTTCCTCAAGGCCGGCGACGTGGTCGAGGTGGAGATCGACGGCATCGGGGTGCTCCGCAACACGGTCCGCGAGGAGTAAAGAGCAGCACGCGATGGCGAAGAAGAAGCCCGACAAGCCCGAAGACCTCGGCCGCGTGATCGAGAACCGCAAGGCGCGGCACGAGTACCACATTCTCGAGACGCTCGAGTGCGGGATCGTGCTGCGCGGCCCGGAGGTCAAGAGCGTTCGGGACGGGCACGTGCAGATCACCGACGGGTTCGTGCGCATCGACGGCAAGCCCGACGAGAAGCCCGAGCTGGTGGCGTTCGGGCTCAACATCGAGCCCTACGGCCCTGCGGGGCCCCGGCAGCACCCCCCCAAGCGGGCGCGGCGGCTGCTCGCGCACACCCGAGAGATCCGCCGGCTTGCACGGCAGATCAACGAGAAGGGCATGACCATCGTCCCCCTCAAGATCTACTTCAAGAACGGGTACGCCAAGCTCCTGATCGGCGTGGTGAAGGGCAAGCAGAAGCACGACAAGAGGCAGGCGATCGCCGAACGCGAGACCAAGCGGGATCTCTCTCGCGTGATGTCTCGCCGCGTGCAGTGATCGGCAAGGACGTGTGATCGTGGGACAAGATTCTCGCACAAACAGCGGAGGCATCGGCAACGCCCTGGGATGGGGCGCCTACCTCGCGTCCAGCTGGACCTGGTGCATCGGGATGTTCCTGCCCGTGCTGCTCATCCGCGACTACGGGTGGGCGGCGTGGCTGGTGTTCGCGGCGCCCAACGTGCTCGGCGCCGCCGCCATGGGGTGGACGGTTCGCTCGGCGGATCATTCCAGGGCGCTCGTCTCGGCGCACGGCCCGGCGATGCTGCTGTTCTCTCTGGTCACGCGGGCGTTCCAGTGGTTCTTCACGGCGGCGCTGGTGCGCCTGGCGATCGACGCGGGCGTCGCGCCGCAGGTGCTCGCACCGCTCGCCGCGGGAGTGTTGCTCGTGCGCGGGGCGGCCCGCGTCGGCGGCGCGCTGCGATGGGCCGGGGTGGCGTTCCTCGCGCTGTCGGCGGCGTTGTTCCTCATCGGGGCCATGCTCGCCGGATGGAACTTCCCAGCTCCGCAGGGGGGCGACGCGGCCTCGGGACAACTCGGGCAACTGCCGCTGCTTTGGCTCGGCCTGTCGTGCATTTTCGGGTTCGCCCTCTGCCCATACCTCGACCTGACCTTCCACCGAGCCCGGCAGGAATCGGGCGAACGCTCGGGCAC
>ERZ1066130.514-NODE-514-length-13405-cov-26.277978_pt1 | contig 13405 bp, 15 predicted proteins | sample MGYA00382777_ERZ1066130 | MGnify/ENA primary metagenome ERZ1066130 (study PRJEB33369, sample SAMEA5778360) | biofilm metagenome | biome: Industrial cooling water; feature: Water cooling tower basin; material: Biofilm | place: United Arab Emirates | collected...
CTATCAACTATCAACTATCAACTATCAACTATCAACTATCAACTATCAACTATTTTTCCACCAATTTGACTTTTGTTGCCAAACCGAGTGCTTGTAGCAATTGAATCGTCATCCAAGTGAGGTCGATTTCCCACCATTGCATCCCGTGACGGGCAGAATATTGGAAGGCGTGGTGATTGTTGTGCCAACCTTCACCGTAGCTGATTAAAGCAACCCACCAGCAATTGGTGGAGCGATCGCCCGACTCGTAAGTACGATAGCCAAACTTATGGGTAGCGCTATTTACTAACCAAGTTGAATGAAATGTGATTACCAGACGGACAAAAACACCCCAAACTACAAAAGACCAACCGCCTAACAAATAAAGCACAAGTCCAAAGGCGACCTGAATCGGTATAAAGTATTTCTGCAAGAATTGGTAAACTGGGTCATCGGCGATATCTTTGGTGTAGCGGGAAAGATCTAAATCTGCTGGATCGACATAGAACATCCAAAGGATATGGCTCCACCAAAAACCTTGATTAGAATCGTGTGGATCTAGACTTTGATCGGAATATTGGTGATGTACGCGGTGCGATCCCACCCAGTTGATTACCCCACCTTCGCAAGAAAGCGTACCGCAGAAGACTAAAAAATACTCTAACAACTTCGGTACTTGAAAGCTGCGGTGGGTAACCAAACGATGCCATCCTAAAGTAATTCCTACCCCACCTGTTACCCAGTGGAAAAAGACAGCGAGGGCGACTGCTGCCCAGCTAAAATTACTTGGTAAGAAAGCAAACATAGCACCGATGTGGACGGCTGCTATAAACAAAAGAACACCCCATTTCAAGCGATGGGGCAAACTTTCGAGCGGTTTTTCTTCAGTTGTAGTGGCAACAGTCATGCAATAACCTTAAAATGTTTTTTCCAGTCCCCGCTGCGCGAATTGAAAATCCGCGTACTTTTACTGTCAATGAGGAATTAATGAATAGCTCTCAACAGGTGCAAGCAGCAGAACAGGCACTATCCCCAATTTTTGCCAAAATAGACGCGCAGGTCAAGCAAAATCTCAAACGAGTTTTACAAGCGTTTCGCCGCCAGCGGGTAGGGGCACATCACTTCGCGGGTGTCAGCGGATACGGACACGATGACATGGGGCGCGAGGTGCTTGACAAAGTATTTGCCGATGTTATGGGTGCCCAAGCGGCGGCGGTACGGGTGCAATTTGTTTCCGGGACTCATGCGATCGCTTGTGCATTATACGGCGTTTTGCGCCCTGGGGACGAAATGCTATCGGTTGTGGGTTCTCCTTACGATACGTTAGAAGAAGTGATAGGCTTGCGCGGGCAAGGACAGGGTTCTTTAAGCGATTTTGGCATCAAATACCGGGAATTGCCTCTAACTGGGGAAGGAATCGTCGATTGGAATGCTCTTTCTCAAGCGGTAAAAGATAATACACGCCTAGTTTTAATTCAGCGTTCTTGCGGTTATTCTTGGCGTCCGAGTTTATCAATTGCTGAGATCGAGAAAATCGTTTATTTGGTAAAACAACAAAATCCGAATACTGTTTGTTTTGTCGATAACTGTTACGGAGAATTTATCGAAACGCAAGAACCCACCCACGTTGGTGCCGATTTAATGGCGGGTTCGTTGATTAAAAATCCCGGCGGAACAATTGTCACGGCAGGTGGCTATGTTGCGGGTAAAGCAGATTTAGTCGAAGCGGCTGCTTGTCGCCTGACTGCACCGGGAATTGGTAGTGCGGGCGGGGCGACGTTTGACCAAAATCGATTGCTGTTTCAAGGATTGTTTTTAGCACCGCAAATGGTGGGAGAAGCGATGAAAGGCAATCATTTAACTGCCTATGTTTTTGACAAATTGGGTTATCCAGTTAATCCATTGCCTTTAGCGCCGAGGCGCGATGTAATTCAAGCGATTAAGTTAGGTTCGGCGGCAAAGCTTATCGCTTTTTGTAAGATTATTCAACAACATTCGCCGATTGATTCTTATGTCGAACCGATTCCTTGCGAAATGCCGGGTTATGAAAGTCAAGTCGTGATGGCGGGGGGTACGTTTATTGAAGGAAGTACGTTAGAATTTTCCGCCGATGGGCCATTGCGGGAACCATACATTGCATTTTGTCAAGGGGGTACGCATTGGTCGCATGTGGCGATCGCTATTGAAGCTGCGATTGAAGCGATTGGACCAGCATAGATTTGAAAGAAACCGGCTTTCTTAAAGAAACCCGGTTTCTCAGCGAATTATCAAAGGAGAGTCGATATTTATCTGCCAATTTTCATCAACAAATTGCAGATTTTCATCATAAATAATGGTCAGTTCGCCAATATTTTTTGTATAATTATGATTGGCAGAATCTTCAGCAGCGCTCCTGTTAGCTTTGAGAACAAATTTAAGTTGAATCCATCGTTTTTTGCCTGTAACACCAATGGAACTGCTGACTAACTCAGCAGACAAGGAACGAGGCAAGGTAATCTCTTGATAAAATTCATCTTGTTCATCCCAGTAACCGCAGACTTTATAATCGCATAATTCCAGATGTTCTGTTACCAGAGAATTGGCATTTAGATTTTCTAATACTTCGGTTAAATCTTGCCAAACTGGGTGGTTTTTTAATTCTAGCTTTGTCATGGCTTATTTCTACTTAATGTTCTGTTACAAAACCCGGAAAGTGTAAGAATCCATCTATTATTCTGGCGTGAAAGCGGCGATCGCCTCCTTTTCCTAGCACTTTTGATTTTAGATCGTAGCCTTCTACTTCAGAAGGAACAAGACCCATGCTACCGCGAGGGGCAACAATTCCTTTTTCAATCGCTTTTAAATGTTTGTTATTTTGGTCATACTTGATTCCGAGTTGGATTTGAGCTTGACTAAAAGATACTAGCAGCTTATTAGTTGTTTGATATATGGTATCAGGCTCAATATCTGCCCAGCTATTGGGTAGAGGTTCCATTTACTTCGTTGGCACGCTGAGTTGAAATGGGAAGGTAATTCTATTGTAGTGGCGATCGCAATCAATTTTAGGTCAGTATTGGACTTGCGATCGCTCTGGTAAACTAAGAGCGATCGCGGACATTTTGATCGATCCCGAAGCAGCTCGCTCGATGGTAAGAAAAAGGAAACGTCAACGGCAACCAGAGAATGAGTTGCCGTTTCAGAAACTGCGGGAAGATGCTAATTTGAGCCAAGAAGAGTTGGCGGTGCGGATTGGGGTATCTACCTCGACGATCCGGCGATGGGAAAAAGGTGATCAACCAACGATGAGTCTGTGGCAAATGAGAAAGTTTTGCCGCGCTGTGGGGGTATCTTTTGATGAGTTACCGGCGTACCTCAGCCAATGGGTAAATGAGGAGGAAGCGTAAGAAATAAGTGGAGCGATCGCATTCTACTATCATGTCCGCTTGTATCAACATCTCGCGGGGGGCGGGTTTATCAACACAATTCGCTTGAAATCAAAGGTGTCTGGTGAAACCCGCCCCTACAACACTATTAACCATACGAGTAGAGACGTTACATGTAACGTCTCTACTACCGGAATCGATGATATTCAGCCTCAAATCTGACGAGGATCGATTAGTCCTGTGTAGATTGTATGCGATCGCTTAAATACAACTACTAGCTAAAACTAGCAAGATATTCACTATGAGAAAAAGCAAATCTACCGCCGACACCCTGAAGGGTGCGGCTACACAAACGAGAGCCATCCTGCGCGGGCTAAAACTTTTAAAGTGTAGCGATACGCTTTAGCCGACACCCTGAAGGGTGCGGCTACACAAACGCGAGCCATCCTGCACGGGCTAAAACTTTTAAAGCCTGCGTAGGCAGGCTTTGTTTGTGTAGCGACACCCTTCAGGGTGTCAGCTACTCCCAGATTCCTACCCCAAGAGAGTCGCGTGCAACGCAATATTATGATTAAAATCGGTGTTTCACACTCACCTGAAAACAGATCGTAGCAATGAGCGAAGTCGCGATTGAAGAAAACCTAAAGCAATTTTTGCTAGTGCTGGCAGTTTCCCTAAGTGTAGCCACACTGCCACAAGTTTTTAGTTGGTTTCGCCGCATTCCCTATACCTTACTATTAGTAATCGTGGGATTAGGACTAGCGTTGGTTGATGTGCGCTTAATCAATCTCTCACCTGGATTAATTTTGTTCATTTTTTTACCGCCGCTGTTGTTTGAATCGGCTTGGAATTTAAAATGGTCGGATGTCAAGCAAGATTTAGTGCCGATTTGCCTTTATGCGGTAATTGGGGTTGTGATTTCAATTGCGGGTGTTGCTTTTGGTTTAAACCAACTCGCTGGTATTTCTCTCACTACTGCTTTGCTGATTGGGGCTAGCCTTTCTGCAACCGATCCGGTTTCGGTGACGGCACTGTTTCGAGAGTTGGGAGTTGGCAAGCGCCTCTTAACATTAATGGAAGGCGAAAGCCTGTTTAATGATGGGATGGCAGTGGTTGCTTTTAATTTTTTGTTGGCGTTTTCTTTGAAAACAACTGCTCTGAATTGGCAACCGATTCTGGTGGAACTTTTGACTGTTGTGGGGATTGGGATTGGCGTTGGTAGTTTGATTGGATTTGGGATTTCTTATTTAACCCAACGCTTTGATTTACCCTTAGTAGAACAGTCTTTTACTTTAGTTTCTGCCTATGGAACTTATTTAATTACCGAAAATTTGGGCGGCTCGGGGGTGATTGGGGTGGTGACGACGGGGATGATTTTGGGTAATTTTGGTTCGCGGATTGGGATGAATCCCCGCACGCGAATTATTGTCACCGAATTTTGGGAGTTTATTGCTTTTTTCGTTAATTCAATTGTGTTTTTATTGATTGGGGATCAGATGCACTATGCGATCTTAGGGGAAAACTTGCCTGCGATCGCTCTCACCGTAGCGGGGATGATTGTCACGCGCGCGATCGCTATTTACCTACTCAGCAGTTTGAGCAATCGCCTCGTGGCGTCGTCCATTCCTATTCCCGAACAAACTGTGCTTTGGTGGGGGGGATTGCGCGGATCGGTGGCGATCGCTCTAGCATTAAGCGTACCCGCAATTCTACCTGAGCGGGAAAAGATCGTTGCTACAGTGTTTGGGGCGGTGTTGTTTACCCTGCTGGTGCAAGGATTCACGATCGAACCTTTGTTAAAAAAGCTACAGCTATTGGGCGAGCAACCATTGCGTCAGCAATATTTAGAAATAACTGCTCGTCAGGCTGCTTTAAATCGGGTGTTGCAATACCTCGCTCAAAGAGAAAAGCCACCCGGTATCGAACCAGAATTTTATAACTACCAAGAATCGCTAATTAAAGGTGAATTGGCGCGCCTAGAAGCAGAAATTAAACAGTTAGTCCTTGAATATCCGAATTTGCGAAACTTTACGGCTGAGCAATTAAAAGGGGAATTGCTGGCTATTGAAGCCGATACTTATGCTGAGTTTCTCCGTACTGGGCGGTTAAATAAAGAACTTGCTCCTTTTTTATCAGAGGATTTGGCAGAAAGCGAGAAATCGAGTTGAAAAATCAGGATTTATAAGATGTCGTTTCAATTGCCGATAATTAAAAAATTTCACCGCGTCGTTGCGTAGGGATGCATCATAGATATCAGGGACACAGATAACGTTAATAATGCCGTGTCCCTACGCAACTACTCTGTGAGGTTTTTTTATAATGGGCAATTCAACGGAAATGATATTACATTCTCTTGAAATCATGTGGTTTTTAAGAGTCTTTTAGGCTTTCAAAGATGGCTCTGACTGTTCTTGCTGTCCTGCCCCTGCTTGTTTTTGCTTTTCTTGTCGTTTCCCCAAATACCAACCAATTAAACCAGAGAGAGAACCAGACCCTATTATTAGGGGAATTAGCTCTTTCCAGTTAGCCATAATAAATCCAGAGATTGTGTATCTCCAGTTAACTTTAACTTCCCGTTGGTCTTGAAAAACGATAGTTTCAATAGTTCTGGTTTTTGAATTAGGTAGGCTCAAGTTAACCGTTGCCAAAATGGCGATCTGGTGCTTTCCTGGTTCAATGGGGGTGACTTGCCAAACCCACTTGCCCGGTAACTTAGATGTGACTAACTGTTCACCTCCTTTTTGTTCAAAAATTTTAAATTTTTCGGGATTCACAATCATCTTCATGGTTACGCCCATCGGATCGAAGCGAACGCCGGATTTGATATTAACTTGATTGCGCCCTTGAATTTGGTCTTTGATTTCTTGGGTAATTTCCGGAGCAATTCCCGATTCAATCGTTTCTTCTACTCCTACTTTCATTTGAGCCGGAACGTTGTGATAAACTTGCCCAACTGGTAGTTTTTCTAGAGCCGTGTTAATGACTGTTTCTGAGGCGTTAGGATCGGCTTTGTTGTATGTGCGGTAATAACGTCTTTTTGCAGGTTTGGGAGCAGGAATAGGTGCGACGGTTGGCGATGCCGTTGTAGTAGCAACCTGATTTTTAGATTCTGTGACTAGAGATTTCGGATAGAAAAACAACAGATGCACCGCAACCGAGGCACTCGCCGCCAGCACTCCGAGTAAGAAAAAAGTAACAGGTAAACGCATTTTCATAAAACACCGCTATTGGATCGGAGGTTTCTATGTAAAACTTCCGCGTTTGTCGGTGAAATTCCGGGAAAATACGGAAATTTTTGGCTGATAGTTGCAAAGTGTTAACTCTTGGCGCGGCTTTCTGGGATGTGCAGTCGTGGCAGGCTTTGTGGTTGGGATTAAGGTGCGTTAACTCAGATCTTGCACCATTATCAACAAGCCTGGAAAAACCGGGTTTCTTGACGAAAAATCTAGGCTTTCAAGATGAGCTATTTGCAAGAAACCCGGTTTTTAGCCAAGGTGCAAGATGTGAGTCTCTAACGGGCAAGGCTAAAATTGTGCATTAGAGTAGGGTACGTTAGACGGCGATAATCTTTGCTCTGACTTAAATTCAACAATCCGTCGTAACGCACCGTTTTAGTGCATTAGAGTAGGGTGCGTTAGACGGCGATAATCTTTGCTCTGACTTAAATTCAACAATCCGTCGTAACGCACCGTTTTAGCCTTGCCACGCCAGTACATGCTATTTGTGGAAGAGTATATCAATAGCGCTCATGCTAATGCTGGGGCTGCTGGCTTGCCATTTTTGTTGCCGTTGGTGCTGCCGTTATTATTGGTACTGGCGATCGCTTGCTCAGAATTAGCGCTTGGCGACTCGCCTCGCAGTCTCTTGCGGCGCTGGTTTTTGGGTACTCCTCCTGCCACCAACGTTTACGAACCCCTCCGAGGGTGAATCAGACATCCTGTTTTCGGATGCGCCTACTTGCTTGCGGTTTTTTGAGCGTTGCCATGCCTCCAACAAGACCGACTCCAGCCTTAGATACTCGTTTTGAGCATCCTGCAATGACAACTGATCCTGATTGACATGCCTACTCAAAAATGCACTAAACAAATCGCGTTGATGTGGTGGAATATCCGTTACATCACGATGAACAGCTGTGGCAGAATTTGTGGTTGGAATTAAGGTGCGTTACACTTCGTTAACGCACCCTACATGCTTAACTGTGACCAATCCCGCCAAGAATAATCCGCCGCTCATCTTCCCCCATCCACCGATTTTGGCTAGCGATCGCGCTAACTGGAACAACATTTATTTTGCTCACTTTCGGCAACCTGCTTGCGAAGTTCCGGAATATGTGTCGTCACAACACATGATTTGTATGAATGTTGGTAAACCTGTGCGATTGAAGCAAGCGGTTGATGGACAAGATAAAACAGTTTACTCAGTGCCAGGAGATCTGGGCATTTACCCAGCATATCTCAGCCAAAAGTTCTCCTGGAACGAAGAAGTTGAGTTTTTCAACTTGTTTTTGACACCATCATTTCTGGCTCAGGTTGGTTATGATGTGTTTGGGAGCGATCGCCTCGAACTCATTCCCAATCTCACCACACTGTTCGATCCACTAATTCAGCAAATTGGCTTGGCACTTAAAACATCCCTAGAAATTGATGGGAAAAACAGCAATCTTTATGCTGATTCAATGGCTCATGCACTGGTTGTCCATCTTTTGTCTAGATATTCAACCCATTCGCCCCAAACAATAAAAATCAGTACAAGTGGTTTAACCCAGCGACAACAGAAACAGGTTTTTGAATATATTCATGTAAATTTGGATCGAAATATTAGCTTGGCTGAATTAGCAGCGATTTTGCAATTAAGTACATACCATTTTGCCCATTTGTTCAAGAATTCAACTGGAATTTCACCTCATCAATATCTCATTCGTTGCCGTATTGAACGAGCCAAACAATTGTTAATTCTAGATAATTTATCCCTCGCAGCAGTTGCTCAAGCTGTTGGCTTTGCTAGTCAAGGGCATTTCACCTATCATTTCAAACGGCTTGTGGGCATAACTCCCAAGGTTTTCTTACGGCGATTGCCTTCGCCACGCAAGCTAGCGCAAGAACATTGAAAACAAGGGCAAGAACGTTGAAGAAAAGCATTCTACAATTGCTAGATACTGAATGCGTCATCTGATTTCAAGGTTTACCTATGAGACGCATTCTTCACATTGATGCTAGCTATAGCGGTGAAAACTCGGCATCGCGAGTTTTGTCTCAAGCTTTCATCGCTGCCTGGAAAAAGTTTCACCCTGAAGATGTCATCCTCTATCGGGATTTGGGAAATTTTCCAGTTCCCTATATCAATGAAACCTGGATCGCAGCCATTCATTCACCACCTGAAACTCACACACCAGCAATGGTTGAGGCTTTAAAGGTATCCAATCCATTATTGGAAGAATTTTTGTCTGTCGATCGCTACGTCTTGGGAGTGCCAATGTATGGCTTTACTATCCCTGCCACTCTTAAAGCCTATATCGAACATTTGATACAGATTGGACGCACCTATGAGGTAAATGAAAATGGCGTTCAAGGACTGGTTCATGGCAAAAAAGCTCTGTTTATCACCAGCCGTGGCGGTAACTATCCTCCTGGTTCTCCCTTCGGTGAAGATCATCAAGAACCCTATCTGCGAACAATTTTTTGGTCATTTGGAATTACGGATGTACAGTTTGTCAATGCGAGTAATCTGGTTTTAGGAGACCGAGAGCAGTCTATTTCAACTGCTCAAGCTAATCTTCAAACTCTTGCCGCTCAATGGTAGATTGAGTTGATTTGAAGGTGCTAATGCGTACCAGCTTACCGATGGGTTTTGATTTAGTTAACTCAAGTTGCTAGTTACCTTAAGTTGCCAGTAGACCTCTCCAATAATTCTTGTGGGGTGGGCATTCTGCCCGCCTTTGAGAGGAGTTTCTGGAGAGGTCTAGTGCGATCGCGTCACTCAATTGGGCATCTTTGCAATCAATCACCAATCAACTAAAGTTTTAGGTAAATGTACTTATTGCATCAACGAAAGTTAGCAAGGATTGCTTTCTTTAGTGAGGGGGTAAGTCAAGACCTTTTTCAGATGTTTCTCTCCGGCACAATCTCTACGATTAAGACAGTTAAGCAAAGAACTTAACCGCTAAGAAAAACTTTTCAGGAGACAAATAATGAAACTCATCTATCGCGGCACTACCTACAACTACGATCCAGCTAACATCAACGCTCATCGTCCAGTTCAGCCAACTTTTGAATCAGCTTATGAATTGACTTATCGAGGACAAACTTATCGAGTTGAGCCAAATGGTGTCAAAGAACCTGCTGGAAAACCCACTGAATATGAACTAATTTATCGCGGCGTCACTTATCAAGCGAAGCGAAACGAACAAGGTGAATTGATAGCACTGACTCCCTGTACAAACCGTTCCTAGCACAAAACCTCAACAAATCCTGCAATGCAGAAAGCTACTGGCGATTATGTTACTTGAGATGTAGCGATCGCTATGTTGATATAGCGGTTTGGGACGGGCGTGGAATACAGCAGTTTAAGGGCGGGGTAGGGGCGCACAGCTGTGCGCCCCTACTGCTAGCTAGCTACTAAACCGCAATGTGCGGCATAATAAAGAGTTATGCGACATAAAGGAAACATCAAGGAATGGGATAATGAAAAAACAATGGTATGAATCTCTGTTTGAAAATTACGGATTGAAATATGATAATGAAAATTTTACTCAAGGAACTGTGGGTGAATGCGATTTCATTGAAAGGGAGATAAATTTTGATCGGTCATTAAAAATATTAGACGTTGGATGCGGAACTGGCAGACATGCAATTGAATTATCAAATAGAGGATATGCCGTTACCGGGATTGACTTATCAGAAACTCAACTTGCTAGAGCGAGGCAAAAAGCAGAAAGCTACAATTTAAAGATTGATTTTCAGAAGCAGGACGCCAGACATCTTTCGTTTAACAATGAATTTGATGTTGCAATAATGCTTTGTGAAGGTGGATTCCCACTGATGGAAACAGATGAAATGAATTATGAGATACTGAAGTGTGTGACAAAATCTCTAAAAGAGAATGGTAAATTTATATTTACAACTTTAAATGGATTATTTCCACTATATCATTCTGTTGAAAAGTTTTGTGCTTCAACAACAAAAGAAGGTAATGCAACATATCGAAGCAATTCATTCGATCTAATGACATTTCGAGATCGCAATGTTACGGAATTTGAAGATGATTTTGGAAATAAAAAGACTCTTGAATGCAATGAAAGATATTACGTTCCTAGTGAGATTAATTGGTTGTTAAAGTCTCTTGGATATAAAGCAATTCATATATTTGGAGCAAAGCTTGGAGCATTTTCCAGAAATGACAGGCTGACAACAGATGATTTTGAAATGCTGGTTATCGCTGAAAAATGATTATTGCGAACCAGCCTAACTTAACCTCATATACCTTGTGCTATAGCGATTGTGCAGTATGCAATCCGGAAGCGAGCTAATTATTTGGTATTATGAAGATAGATTAACAATCGTAAATCTTCCTGCCCCAAATCTCTATGGTGTTTCCCAAAACCGAGCAAACCGCAGCGATTTTGAGACGCGAGTGGGACAGTGGACAGTGGACAGTGGACAGTGGACAGTTGACAGTTGACAGTTGACAGTTGACAGTTGACAGTTACGCTTACCCATCCGGGTTTGTGTGAAAAATCGTTTATCAAACTAAAGCTTTCGTATGATGTCCGTGGAATTGCCCATAATAAAAAACCTCACAGAGTTGTGGCGTAGGGACACGGCATCATAGATTTTTCGGACAAACAGATAACTTTGATCGTGCCGTGTTTCGGCTGCTAATTATGTTCACATCTTGCACCTTGACTAAAAACCGGGTTTCTTGCAAATAGCTCAGCTTGAAAGCCTAGATTTCTCGTCAAGAAACCCGGTTTTTGAAAGCTTGTTGATAATGGTGCAAGATCTGAGTATGGGTAATCGACCGGAGATAATATCACAAAAAGTGAGGGAGTATATCATAGGGGAACTCAAGTCGATTTTTCTGGTAACTATGAATGCAGAAATTGCTCAAGCAGTTCTGACTTTTTACGACATACCTAATGCTCAACTGACATTCTTAGGGCAAAGTCAAAACACTACATTTCGGGTTGAGACACCAACAGGAGATAAGTTTTTGCTTCGTCTCCACGTTGGAATCGAGATTGCTAGGGATGGTTTTGATGATATTTGGCGAAAGCCATCAGCGATTGAGTCCGAGTTATTATGGTTGAATGCGATCGCTAACCAAACTAACTTAACTGTCCCCCAACCCGTACAGAATAATTTGGGCAAATGGTCAACCAGCTTTGCTAGCAACGCATTTGAGCATCCCATATCTTGTTCGTTGCTGCGGTGGGTTGAAGGCGAACATCTTGAGGGCGCACCAACAGCACAACAAGTTCGCCAGTTGGGGATGCTGATGGCGCAACTACACCAACATGCAAGCAGTTGGTTGTTACCACCAGGTTTTGATCGTCCCTCTCACGACGTGGAACAGCTTAAATCTGCAATATCTCAACTTGGCGTCTTAGTGCAAAGCGGAACAATCTCAACAGATGATTATCAAGTGTTTCAAAAGGCTACCACACAAGTCCAAGAATTCATGTCAAGTCTTCAACAAACACCTGATACTTGGGGCTTAATTCACGCCGATCTACACCAAGGTAACTACGTTCTCTACGGTGAAGAAGTGCGCCCTATTGACTTTTCCCGTTGCGGCTTTGGCTTTTACCTTTACGATATTGGTCAATCGGTTGGAGACATTGAAGCATCGCTGCGATCGCACTTCTTTGAGGGTTACGCAAGTGTCAGGTCAATCCCAGCAGATTATCAAAGCATCGTTGAAGCATTCTTCATAGGAGCAACCGTGGAAAACTTTGCCTTTCTCAGTGCCAAACGGAAAGAACATGAGTGGCTTTCTCGTGCTGTGCCTTATGTGGTTAAAAATCATTTGCACCCATATCTAAGCGGCGGAACTTTCCTGTTTGAAAACTGAGTAAAAATCAAACACCGCACAACAACTAGAAACAAGGTTGTTAATCTGTTTTTGCCATAGTTTTGATAATAACTACAGTTCTTCGATTGTCACTAACCCGCCTTCTGTAAACTGAATAACGAGTTCTTGCTCATCCAACAAAGCAGTTCCAAGCAGAGGTCGCCTTCCTGTCGCAATGACAAGGACTTCTCGCTCTTCACCATCCAAAAAGATAATCGCCTCGTAAAGTGGGAGAAAGACTTCACTGTTATCTGCCAAATTTGCAGGAATGTCATGTCTGAAGGTTAATCCCATTAATGAAACTGCTTCTAGAGGAAGGCATCATTCTCCCGTGAAGCCTGTATCTATCACAAACTCAATAGAGATGTTTGAGCCATTTGGCAGCAAGAATGTCAACGCAACAGTTGCGTGTCTATCCGTCACAATTGCAGAAATCACTTGTAGACACGCTCCATAACACCACCAAATGAGACAGCAACGTTGTAACCAATACGAATACCGAAAAGTCGGGCGTTTGGGTGCTTCTTGCTGAGGTTACGCGATGCTTGCAGTCCAGTTTTATCGACTTCATAATCGCCTGTCTCAATGTCGATGATAACCATCTTGCCGATGTTTTCCTCTGTCTCGACCTTTGGACGGATTTCGCTTTCGTACAGTTGCTTGGCACGCTTTGCAACTTCTTCACGGCTTAACAAGATTGCTTGCATAGGTTGACTCCAGATTTCTACTCTACATCTTTGAACTTCTCCATAGTATCTTACGAACCAATAGAGTAGAAATTACTTAACTAAAATTGCTCGATTTTAGCCGGTTTTCTATCGATTAATTTTCGACTTGGAATCTATAGATAACGCAAGTTGCTAGTTACAAATATGGTTGGTTTGATCCCCCCTAACCCCCCTTCAAAAGGGGGGAACCGGATTCAAATTCAACCGGCTTGGGATTCAAAGTCCCCCTTAAGAAGGGGGATTTAGGGGGATCTAAAATGCTTGACC
>ERZ1066130.515-NODE-515-length-13404-cov-10.713312_pt1 | contig 13404 bp, 11 predicted proteins | sample MGYA00382777_ERZ1066130 | MGnify/ENA primary metagenome ERZ1066130 (study PRJEB33369, sample SAMEA5778360) | biofilm metagenome | biome: Industrial cooling water; feature: Water cooling tower basin; material: Biofilm | place: United Arab Emirates | collected...
ATGCTGCACCGGGCTTCACGCGAGACGCCTGCTCCACGATGAGAGGCCATTTATCGATGAGCCAACGCACTTGCTCCCAAGCCGGTTGCTTCGTGTATCCCTTGGCCATAAAGAACGTCGTCAGCCCGGCCGACTGCCAAATGTCTCGTTCATTCGGTCGCTTACGAATCATCAAGTCGCCTGACACGACGACCCAATCACGCTCTTCGGCGAGCTTCGGCAACCAATCCACATCGGGCGTCGACTCCGAAAACTTATCCTTCAAACAGCAGATCGTGTGGTTGTCGTTCTCGACAAGAATCCCCATGGCCCTTGCTAGCCGGGGAGAGATACAGTTGTCGAAAAAGAACTTCATGCTGCGAATATGGTACGGAACTCGAGTGCGTGTCGAACTTCAACCGGGTTGACATCAAACCACTTCGCTGTCTCCGAAATCGAGGCGACGCTCGCCATGTCGGCCAAGATGTCGGCTGGTACACCGCTATCTTTCGCGACGGGCCTGCCGAAACAACGGCTCGGATCAATCACAATCGACTTCTTCGGTCCTAGAGGCCACCACTTCCTGATCTCATTGCCATCGACTTCGAGGTTTTTGAGCGCCGGTCCAAACACCTGTTGAAAGACGTACTGATCCTTGCGCAAATGAAGCAGACGGCGGTCACCCGTCGCGTCGGTCGCATCAAGAAAGATCCGTCTGCCGTCCGTTCTGAATTTCATCGCCAGAAATGGATGAGGCGTGTGTAGAGCTTCGCTCGCCTTCCTTGATGCCGCACGCAGTTCGGGCCAACTCACACCCAGACTCAAGAAGGCGTTGACAAACCGAATCTCGACGAGATCCTGAAAGCTTAACTGAAGGCGGCCGTCCTCTCGCTGATAGTCGCCCACCAGAATCCGTTTCGGTCTGCGTTCGTTCGTGTAGCCGGCCAACCAGCCTCGAATACGCTGAGCGCTCACGCCAGTGAGCCGCGAGGCCTCTCGTACCGAATAGACGCCTCTTCCGAGCCCAAATTTGTGAAGAGCCTCCAGTTGCACTGACTCACCTCTTCAGATACTATCGCCCTAACACTTTACGATCAAGTGCCCGTCTCCGTTGATCGGGCTGCGATCGTCAGGTCGCCGATACCGCATCGGCTCGACCGACACGGAGACTTTGAAGTGCTGACCCTCCCCGTCTACTCCGAACTGTGCACACTCGTCCGCGAGGTTTCGACGCTGGGGTCGATCTCCTCGCTCCTGGGGTGGGACCAGGAAACGTACATGCCCTCCGGCGGCGTGGACGCGAGAGCGGAGCAGCAGGGGTTGCTCGCCGGGATCATCCACGAGCGGAAGACGCAGAAGAAGATCGGGGACCTGATCGCGGCGTGCGAGGGTGAGGTTGGGAAGAGCATCGAGTCCGGCTCGCCCGAGGCCGCCAACGTCCGCGAGATGCGTCGCGACTACGACCTGGCAACGAAGTTGCCCACGTCGCTCGTGCAGGAGTGGGCGACCACCACGAGCAAGGCGAGCGAGGAATGGAAGCACGCCCGCGAGAAGAGCGACTTCAAGAAGTTCGCTCCCTGGCTCGGCAAGGTGATGGACCTGTGCAAGCAGAAGGCGGCGTGCTACGGCGTCCCGAAGGGGGGCGAGGCGTACGACGCGCTTCTCAACGAGTATGAGCCCGGGATCACCGCGGCCGAGATCGAACAGGTCTTTACGCCTCTGCGGGCTCGGCTCAGCGATCTCATCCACCGGGTGTCCAAGAGCAAGGCGAAGGTGAGCACGAAGATTCTCTCGGCCAAGGTGCCGGCGGAGGCGCAGCACGCCTTCGGGCAGTTCGTGCTTTCGTCGATGGGCTTTGACATGAGCGCCGGGCGGCTTGACACGACGACGCACCCCTTCTGTTCCGGGATCGCTCCGGGCGACACGCGCCTGACGACCCGCTACCGCGGGGAGAAGTTCACCGACGCGCTGTACGGCACGATGCACGAGATGGGCCACGGGCTTTATGAGCAGGGGCTGCCCAAGAAGGGCCCCAACGCCGGGACACCCCTCGCCGGGGATATCAGCCTGGGGATTCATGAGAGCCAGAGCCGCATGTGGGAGAACTTCGTCGGGCGGAGCAGGGAGTTCTGGGCGTGGGCGCTGCCGCACGTGCGCAAGCACTACGGCCCGCACGCCAAGGCGTTCAAGACCGCGAAGGTCGAGGACCTGTACCGTGCGGTGAACACCTGCACGCCGAGTTTCATCCGGGTGGAGGCCGACGAGGGGACGTACAACCTTCACGTGATGATCCGGTTCGAGATCGAGCGTGGGCTGCTGTCGGGCTCGCTGAGCGTGAAGGACGTGCCGGGGGTGTGGAACGCGAAGTACAAGGAGTATCTGGGGCTGAAGGTGCCGGACGATCGCCGCGGGTGCCTGCAGGATGTGCACTGGAGTTTCGGGCTCGTGGGGTACTTCCCGACGTACACGCTGGGGAACCTCTACGCGGCCCAGTTGTGGGAGACGATCAACAAGAAGATCAAGGACCTGCCCGGCCGGATCAGCAAGGGCGACTTCGCGGCGCTCAAGAAGTGGCTCAACACCAACATCCACGCTCACGGACGCCGGTATCGTGCGGCGGAGTTGTGCGAGAAGGTCACGGGCAAGCCGCTGTCGGCGGATCCGCTCATGCGGCATCTCGAAGGGAAGCTGGGCGGCGTGTACGGGTTGTGATCGACGCGCGACCGTGAGCCACGGATCGTGGGCTTGCGGAATCAAATCCGGCCGCTTCTGAGGACTTTGAAGCAAGTCACGCGTTGAGCCAAGAGCCTCGAACGCCGAACCCGCTTCGTGGGCGCGGGTTGCGCTGTAGACTGGGCTCATGCGACCGAACTACGCCGCAATGTTCCTTCTGGCTGCTGTGTCGAGTGGCTGCGCCACGACCTCCGTTCCGGACCCGTCGGCGTCGCAAGGATCGGCAGAGACCGTGCGCACGGGTTTGATCTTCGGTCGGGCGCAGGCGGGGGGCGTGTCGCTTGATGTGGTGACGTACGTTCCGCGCGGGTACACCGCGGATCGCGAGTGGCCTTGCATCGTCTTTCTGCACGGGCGCGGGGAGAGTGGGCGGGACGGGCTCAAGCAGGTCGCGCAGGGGCTTGGGCAGGCGATTCTCTGGGATCAGGAGCGTTGGCCGTTCATCGTGATCATGCCGCAGAAGCCGGAGGCGGGCGCGATGTGGGAGGACTACGCGGATGCCGTGATGGCCGCGCTGCAGGAAGCACGGCGAGAACTCCGCATTGATCCTGATCGCATCGCGCTGACCGGTCTGTCGCAGGGTGGGCACGGGACGTGGACGATCGGGGCGGCGTTCCCGGATGTCTGGTCGGCGCTCGTCCCGATCTGCGGGTTTCCGGGGCGTTCGTTCGGGCCGGGATCGGAGGCACGGCAGGCCGCCGAGCGCCTCGCGCCCGCGATCGCGCACCTTCCGGTGTGGGCGTTCCACGGGGAGTCCGATCGGGTCGTCCCGGCGGAGCAGACGCGGGTGATGATCGAAGCGCTCGAGTCCGCGGGGGCAAAGCCCCGCGCGACGTACTACGCGGGAGTCGACCACAATTGCTGGGACAAGGCGTACCGGGAGGAGCGGACCGACGGTGGAGTCGCGGCGTGGCTTCTGAAGCAGCGGAGGCCCGCGCGATGAGCACGACGCTCGATGCCCGCACGCTGGTCGATCGGTACGGCGGACGCGTGCACGCGATCGCCCGTCGGCTCGGACGGAACGCTCACGATGCCGACGAGATCGCACAGGAGACGCTGCTGCGGGCGATCCGAAAGGTCGATCAGTTCGAGGGACGCAGCGATCCGATCACGTGGCTGTACACGATCGCGCTGCGCGTGAGCAGGCGGATGCGAGCCCGGGCGCTCAGGCGAGGCATGCCGTCCCTCGAATCGCTCATGCCGGGTGGAGGCAGCGTCGCGGATCCCTCGGCGATCGAGGGCGGTTCGGCGTCGCTTCGTCGCGAGGCCCGCGGGGCGATCGAGGACGCGATCGCACGCTTGCCCGAGGTGTATCGGCTGCCACTGGTTCTCAAGGACCTTGCGGAACTTCCGGTGGAGGAGGCGGCGAGACTGCTCGGGCTCCGCCCGGCGACGGTCAAGACGCGCGTGCACCGTGCACGGCTGTTGTTGCGAGCGGCGCTCGACAAGGCCCTGCCGAAGGTCACCCCGCCGCCGGTGCTGTACGAGAAGCGGGTGTGCATGGATCTTCTCGCGGCGAAGCAGGCCGCGCTCGATCGAGGCGACTCCTTCCCGCTGGACGAAGTGGTGTGCGAGCGCTGCCGGGTGGTGTTCGGGGGTCTTGACGCGGCAAGGGATCTCTGCCGCGAACTTTCCGCCGGGAAATTGCCCGTGAGCGTGCGGGCGGAGGTCATGCGTGCGGCCGCCGCTCTGGCAAAGCCCGTGCGCAAAGGGCGTCCGAAGCGATCGGTGAAATGAAACTGCCGGGGGATCATCGGGCTCCAACAGGCAGGCCGGCGAGTAGTCGAGACCAAGATGCCGGCGTGGAGGTCCGAATGAACCCACTGACAATGCGCCGATGGTCGCCGTACGCCGCGGGTGCCGCGCTGGGTGTTCTTTCGTGGGCGACGTTCTACTTCATGGACAAGGCACTGGGAGTATCGACTTCGGTCTGCCACATGGCGGCCGCGGTGATCGGCGCGGGCAGCGAGTCCGCGGTCAAGGAGAACGCCTACTTCTCGAAGCTACTCGTGAAAGACGGCGTGTGGAAACCCTTCGTGGATTGGCAGTTCGCGCTGGTCACGATGATGGCGGTGGGGGCCTTCCTCGCTGCCTGGTGGGGAAAGGGATTTGACGAAACCCGGGGCATGCCCCGGACTTGGACGGGTTCGTTCGGTCCCTCGCGGTCGCTCCGCTGGGTCGGTGCGTTCGTCGGCGGGATCATCCTGATCTTTGGTTCCCGGCTCGCGGACGGGTGCACCAGCGGGCACGCGATCTCTGGTGGATTGCAGCTTGCTCTCTCGAGTTGGGTCTTCATGGTCGCCATGTTCGCCACCGGGGTCACGACCGGACTTGCGCTGTACAGCCGGAAGGGAGCCTGAGCCATGTTCGAACACGCCTTTGCCGATCCCAGAACGCTCATTCTCGGGGCCCTGACGGGGCTGATCTTCGGGTTCCTGCTCCAGAAGGGCGGCGTCGCATCGAGCGACACCATCATGCGGCAGATGACCCTCCGCGACTTCACCGTTGCCAAGATGATGCTCACCGCCATCGTGGTCGGAGCGATCGGCGTCTGGATCATGAAGGAAACCGGCATGATCAAGGGGCTGCATCTCAAGCCCGCCCTGCTCGCGGCGAACGCGATCGGCGGAGCGATCTTCGGCGTGGGGATGGCGGTCGCCGGGTACTGCCCAGGAACAAGCTTCGCGGCGTTGGGTCAGAAGAGCTGGGATGCGATCCCCGCCACGGCGGGCATGATCGTCGGCGCCGTGATCTTCGCCCAGGCTTATCCATGGCTCGCGGAGCGGGTTCTTCCAATTGCCGACCTGGGAAAGAAGACCTTGCCGGACGTGACAGGCGTGCCGTGGTGGGTGTATGTGCTGGTGCTGTCGATCGGGCTGGGCGTGATGGCGCGGGCGCTTGCTCGCAAGCCCGGTGCTACGCCAGCGTTGTAACGGGCGGATCGAGCGGGAGACGCCGGGCATACTCGAGGAACGTGTCGTAGTTCGCCCGCATCTCCGTCAGGCTGTCGCCGCCGAACTTCTCGCAGAAACACCGGGCAACCTCGAAGGCGGCGACGTTCTCGAGCACGACGCTCGCGGCGGAGACCGCGCAAACGTCGGAGCGTTCGTACGCGGAGTGCTCGGGTTGCTTGGTGTTGAGGTCCACACTGGGCATACCGCGGAGCAGCGTCGCGATGGGCTTCATGGCGCCGCGTACGACGATCGGTTCGCCGTTGGTCATGCCGCCCTCGGTGCCGCCCGCGTTGTTGGAGTCGCGGACGAATCCGAGGGTGTGCGATTCGCGCTGGGCGGGATCGAAGCGGATCGGATCGTGCACCTTGTGCCCCGGGAGTGCGGCGCACGCACGGCCCAGGCCTATCTCTACCGATTTGAACGCCTGGATGCCCATGACGGCGTACGCGAGCCTCGCGTCGAGCTTGAGCGACCAATCCATGCACGATCCGACGCCCGGCGGACAGCCGAAGATGTGCGCCTCCACGAGCCCGCCGACCGTGTCCTTGTCGATTTTCGCCTGTCGGATGATCTCGCACTGACGCTGGGTCACCGCGTCGTCGGGGCAGTAGGTTTCGCTCGAGTCGCGGCGGGACTTCAGCTCCTGCCAGTTCCCCGGCGTGACCGAGACAGCGGTCTCCGCGTCGAGGATCGAACGGACGAAGCCGAAAGCCTCGATCCCGAAGCAACGCAACAGCAGGCGGGAGACCGCCCCGGCGGCGACACGGCTCGCGGTTTCGCGGGCGCTGGCCCGCTCGAGCGTTTCGCGGCAGTCCGTCGTGAGCCACTTGATGCTCCCCGCCAGGTCCGCGTGCCCGGGTCTGGGGCGATAAACGGGCGGGGTCTTCGACAGATCATCCATCCGCGAGTCGTGGTTACTGATCGAGAGCACCAGCGGCGAGCCGATCGTCTTTCCGCGGCGGACACCCGTCAGAGCGGTCGCGGTGTCCTGCTCGATCCGCTGTCGGGCCCCCCGGCCGTAGCCGCCCTGCCGTCGGCGGAGTTCCGCGTTGACGAACTCCAGATCGAGCGGAACGCCCGCGGGGAGTCCGGTGATCAACACGATGAGGGCGGCCCCGTGGCTTTCCCCCGCGGTCTGGTAACTCAGCGTCGGCATGCTCGAAGGGTATCGGCTCGCGGGGCATGGTTCCGTTGCGGATCGCTCGCGGGGGCTAGTTCTTGAAGCCCTTGAGCACGTCCAGCACGTTGGAGAAGTCGTCCTGCCAGAGGTATCGGTCCCCCCCGGGGGCCTTGGGCATGCGCACCCAGAACTTCGTGTCGCCCGCGAAGGGGGCGAGCGCCCGCTCATCCTTGGCGATGACGACCCAGACCGACCGCGACATCTCCTCGTGCTTTCCGCGTTCGGCGGTGTAGCCGCGCGAGCCGGGTTCGTTGGTTCCCGCGGCGTCGGTGCTGACAAAGGCCGGAACGCCGAGTTGCTCGCAGACCCGCGCGAGCACGGGGGAGAGATCGAAGTAGCGGTTGGAGATGTGCACCGCGAGCATCCCGTCGTGCCGGAGTTTCTTGAGATAGGTGTCCATCGCTTCAACGGTGAGCAGATGAACCGGGATGGAGTCGGAACTGAAGGCGTCGAGCATGATCACGCCATAGGTTGCGTCGCGGGCCTTGGCGATCTCACGCCGGCCGTCGCCGAGCACGATCTCGATCGCGGCTCCGCGTCCCCGCGCGTCGTCGAGGTATGTGAAGTAGGTCGGATCGGAGGCCAGGTCTCGCACGACCGGGTCGATCTCGTAGAAGCGATAGGAGTCGCCACGCTGCGCATAAGCAGCCACAGAACCCGTGCCGAGGCCGATCACCGCGACCGCGGTCGCGGGCGAACCGGGGCGGACAGCCTCGGCGATGGCGTTCATGGCGCCGGGTATCGCGGCGAGCCCGACGAGCGTTGATCCAGGCCCCGGGGCCAGGCCGTCGGTGAGCAGCGCTCCGCGCGCCAGAGAAACGAGCGAGAACGCCGCACGCTCCTGCTCGCTCCGCGCTGGGCCTCCTGAGGCGGCGGCCCGCATGATGTCGCCCACAGGCCCGGCGCGGTGGTAGTACGTGGTGGGGTCGAGGCGGGCGTCGTGCTCGAACGTGGTGCCGTCAGCGCGCACGCGGGTGATGGATCCTCGGAGCTGCGCGCCGTGGAGCGTGGTTCCGTGGAGGAGCTTGAACATCGCGGGGGCTTTGCCCTCCTCCCTCGGATCGACGCGATAGACATGGTTGACGCCGAAGAAGCTGCGGCGGATTGTGAGGGTTTCGTCTCCGTATGCGTGCTTGCTGACGTACTGGCCTGTCAGCATGGCGGCCGCGAGGGCCGCCGCAGTCACCCCCGGCCACGCCGAGAGCAGGATCGTCGCGAAGCAGACGCCAAGCGCCGCGATGGACTGAGTGGTCTCGACAGCGCCGATGCCAAGCCCGGCGGCCCGCCCGATCGCACCGGCGCCGAAGTACGCGGCGATCGTCCCGATCGCGCCACCCGCCGACACCAGGCCGCGCGATGCGAACGTCGCCGGGTTCAGCCATGCGAACCGCCCGGGGAGCACGCGCGGGGTCGGACGCAGGCACACGGCCAGAGCGAGCGCGACGGGATACTCCGAGATCAGCGTGAATGCCGTCGGGGCGATCAGCGCATTGAACGCGCCGCCCGCCACGCCTCCGAGTGCGAGAAAGAAGAAGAACTCGGTCAGCCTCGCCGGGGTCGGGCGGTCGTCGGCTAGCCGGCGATGGCACATCAGAGCGGCCAGCGTGAAGCAGACGAGGTGCGTCAGCGCGATCCCAACGAAAGGGCTGTGGCGACCCGTCATCACCACGAACGCCGCCAGCAGCGAGAACGCGCCCAAAAGCCACCCCAGCACCCACGCCGGCAGCGGGATGCGGGGCGAGAACGCCACGCTGAAGGTCATCAGGTAAAGAAACAGCGGCACGACCCAAAGAAGCGGCACGGACGCGAGATCGGTCGCGATGATCTGTGTCACCCCGATCATGAGGCTCGAGGGAACCGCCGCGAGCAAGGTCCAGCGAGCACGGCGGCTCCAGGAAATCGGCTCGGGGGTCGCCTCCTCGGCCGGGGGGCGCTCACCCAAGGCTTCCGCCTCGCCGGCGGCCTTCCACGCCACCACGCCGCACCCAACGAGCATCAGGGCGAGCAGGATGTACGCGCCGGCCCACCACAGCGACTGCTCGATCAGAGAGAGGCGTGGCTCGATCAGAAAGGGGTAGCCCAGCAGCCCCACCGCGCTGCCCACGTTGCTCGCCGCGTAGAGGAAGTAAGGGTCTTTCGCGCTGGGATGGCGTGTGCGGCTGAACCACCTCTGGACGAGGGGCCCCGTCGTCGAAACCACGAAGAATGGAAGTCCGAAAGCGGCCCCGAGGCTCGCGAGAAGCCAGCCCGTTACCGACCCGGAGGTGGGCCCGCCCGCATCGGCGGGGATGAACATCGGAAGGGCGATCAGGGCCCCAGCGGCGAGCAGCGCGTGCACCCCCACCTGACCGACGAGCCGAACTCGGGTCGTCAGGAGGTGCGAGTACATGTACCCCGCGAGCAGCCCCGCCTGGAAGAAGAGCATGCACGTCGTCCAGACGGCGCTGCTCCCGCCCGCCAGAGGCAGGACCATCTTGCCGGCCATCGGCTGAACCATGAACAGAAGTGCCGCCGAGAGGAACACTGTTGCGGTGTACAGCCAGATCATCGTTGCTCCCACGCCGGTCGCTTCGCCGGGGCCTCGCAGTGTACTCCGCCGCTACCATCGCCCGTGACCGAACCGAGCCGACTCTACGACGCGGTGCTGTGCGACATCGACGGGTGTCTGGGCCCGGAATCTGCCGCACCCTTTGATGCCGAAGCCCTTGCCGCCGTTGCTCGCCACAACCGCGATGCGCAATCCCGGCGCGATCGCCCGGTCGTGACCCTCTGCTCGGGCAGGCCCCAGCCCTTCGCCGAGGCCATCTGCCGCTTCATCGCCAATACCACCCTCCCCGTCGTGTGCGAGAACGGCGTCTGGATCTACGACCCGCGCGACCAGCGATTTCTTCTCGACCCCGCAATCACCCCAGATCATCTGAAAATGGTCCGCGAGGCAACCAGGCTGATCGAGGCCCACTGGCTTCCCAGGGGCGTTGTCATCCAGCCGGGAAAGGCCGCGTCCATTTCGCTCTGGCACCCGGATACCGCGTTTCTCCGCAGCGTCGCAGATCAACTCACCGGGTCATTCGCTCGCGAAGGATGGTCATTCCGTGTCTCGATGACCGTCGCCTGGATCAACTGCGATCTGGCGCACATCAGCAAGGGCACAGGCCTTGACCGCGTGATGGCCATGACCGGCCTGAGGCGTGAGAGGCTCGCGGGCATCGGCGACTCTTACAGCGACCTGCCCATCGCCGAACGCGTCGCGTTCTTCGCCTGTCCTGCCAACGCAGACCCCCGTCTGGCCACCCACGCGGCCTACATCTCCGAACGGCACGAGGTCGAGGGAGTTCTGGACATTCTGAACCGGCTGACACCCGAACGCTAAGCGAACGTTGTTTTTTTCGTACTTCCCGCGCACATGGGCCGGGCGAGTGGAGTCTCTGCCCCGCCCGAGGCATGGGACGGCCGGGCCGAGGAGGGGACGGCCGTCCTGTGCCGGGCACGTTGCACCGAAGACCGCGGACTGGAGAGGCCGCGAGTCTTTGAGGCCCGCGATCCACCGGTCGCGGGCTTCGTTGCTTTGCGGGGGCGCTTCTAGGATCACTCGTGGATCCCGACGACCATGTGTGCCTGTGCTTTCACGTCAGCCTGCGGAAGATCCGCGGGTTTCTGGCGCGGGAGAATCCCCCGGTCGCGTCGCTGATCTCCGAGTGCTTGTCGGCGGGAACGGGATGCATGTGGTGCGTGCCCTTCCTCAAGCATCTTCACGCGATGCACCGGGAAGGCCGCACGCCGGATCTTTCTGTGAGCCCTGAGAAGTACATCGAAGCCAGGGCGCAGTATCGCGACACTCGGACGCGTGATCCCCGCGTGGTCGATCAGGCCACGGGACGCGGAGGATCGGACCCCAACGACAACGCGGGCGCCGGTTCCGGACCGACGCCCGCGTGAGCATGACGAGTGAATCCCTGGTCAGTTGTCGATCTTGCGGAGCGAGAGCCCGCTCTCGTGGAGCCGATCGCGGATTTCCTTGAGGCTCGTGGCGCCGAAGTTCTTGACGCCCATGAGCTCTGCCTCGGTGTGGCTCGCCAGGTCGCCCAGGGTGGAGATGTTGAGCAACTGAAGCGCCTTGCGGGCACGAACCGAGAGCTGCAACTCCGTCACGGGCTTGGCAAGGATCGCCTCCTTGTTCGTGCCCTTGAACTGCTCGGCCAGGGCCCGGCGGGCGGCACGGTGCGCGTCCTCGAGGCCCTGCCCGAGGCGGAGGTTCCGTGCGGTGAGCATCTTCTTGATCTCGATGAGGCTGCTCTCCCCGAAGTTCTTGTAGCTCATCAGCTCCGCCTCGGTGATCTTGAGCAGATCGCCCAGCGTGCGGATGCTCATCTTCTTGAGGCATGTACGGGCCCGCACGGAAAGTTCGAAGTCCGTGACCGGGGTGTCCATCAGGGCCTTGCGCTTGAAGTGGTCGCGGTCGGGCTCGTCCTCGACGACCATGTCCTTGCTCGCCTGGATGTCCTTCATGTAGAGGCGGGCGCGGGGGTGGTTGGGGTTGGTGTCCAGCACCTGACGCAGGCAGCGTTCCGCGCGCACAAGGTCGCCACGGTCCTCGTACATCACCGCGAGGTTGATCAGGGCGTTGACCAGCGCGGGCGGCGTCTCCACGCAGCGCTCGTACGCCGCCAGCGCCTCTTCCTCTTCGCCCATGAGGTCAAGGGCGTAGGCGAGGTGGAACAGAGCGTGGGGGCTGCTCGGGTCCGCCGCGGTCGCCTTCTTGAACTCGGCCACGGCTCCGGCGTGGTCGTTCTGGGCCATCAACTTCTGGCCCGTGCTGAGGTGCTTGCTCGCCGCCGCCGTGTCGCGACGGGCCGATTCCGAAACGCCGATCACCGTATCCAGAGGATCGTGGGACATACGAACTCCAAGTGTCTGTGGCGGCCGCCCCTGCGCGGACGTGGATCGAACACTATGGACACCTTCCGCCCCGGTCCACCGTCGTTCCAGCCATAACCCGAACAGATCGACCCTCGGCGCGCAGTTTTTTTAGATGCCGTCCGTCGTGCCCCCGCCGGCCTGCGCGGAAGGAGCCGGCTCGACGAGGCGGATGGTCCGCCAATGCCCGCCGAGGAACCTCCAAAGCAGGAGCAGGCAGAGCACGACGATGTACGCGGCGGCGGCGATCCAGGCTCCGAGGCTCTCGAGCGACGGCGCCCAGTGGGTCAGCGCGAGCCCGCCCCCGACAATCACCACCCACGAGGCGACGATTGTCGCGACGCCCGGGAAGAACGTGTCGCCCGCCCCGCGAAGCGCCCCGCTGGTCACCATCGCGCCGGCGTCGAACAGCTGGAACGCGGCGGTGGCGATGAGCATCAGCGATCCGAGCCGGACCATTTCCGCCGCGAGGGCCGGGTCCGTGTCCTCGCGAACGAAGAACCCGATCAGCGGCCCGCGGAACACCACGAACACCACGCCGCAGATCCCCATGTAGATCGCGGTGATTCTGAGGGCAAGCCAGTAGCGGGCGGCGGCGACGTCGTGCTGCCCCTTCCCGATGTAGGTGCCCACCAGCGCGGTGGTCGCGACGGACATGCCGACCGCCGGCATGAACGACAGGGACATGTACTGATGGGCCGCCCATCCGGCCGAGGCGTGAGCGGGGCCGAAGTGGCTCACCAGGTACACCATGAAGAAGCCCCAACAGACCATCTCGTTGACGAACATCGCCCCGCCGGGCCACCCCAGGCGCGCGATCTCGCGCAGCCGATCGAGCGAGACACGCCTGGCATCGCGGTCGCGCGTGCCGAAACGGGCGGCAAAGGAAGGCGCCAGAAAGCACGCGAAGGGGATGGTCAGTTCAACGAGCGTCGCCAGAACGGTGCCCCAGGCCGAGCCGGCGATCCCCATCCCCGATTCCATCCCGATCAGCCGTGCGGTCCACGAGGTCGCCTCGCCAAAGGCTCCTAGCCCGTACTCCCCCCCGCTGGGGCCGAACACAAGCACCGCCGAGACGAAAAGGTTGAAGATGTTGGCGGCGATCCCGGCGACCATGATCACGCCGGCCTTCTGGATGCCGTAGAAGAACTGGCTCAGCCCCCGCGTCGCGAGGTTGAAGAAGCACCCCCAGATCAGCACTTGCCCGTACTGGCTCGCCAGGTTCGCCTGGGTCGGGTCCAGGTTTGCCGTCCGGAGCACCCAGGGCATGAGCAGCGCCACAGGCTGGAGCAGGATGGCGAACAACGCCGCGAGGTAGATCGCGTTCCACGCGTACGCCGCCCCCGCCCGCGGCCTGCCGGCGCCCAAGTGCTGGGCGACGTAGGTGTTGACCACCTGCAGCATCCCGTAGGCGAAGGCCTGGGGCACCCACGCGACCAGCCCGCCGTTGCCCTGAGCGCCGACAAACTCCGGGCCAAGCCTCGAGACGAGCCACTTGTCCGTGAATGTCATCGCCGTGTACGACACCATCGTGGCGACGGTCGGCCCCGCGATCCCGAAGACTTCGCGAAGCGGGGAGATCGGACGGGCCAGCGCGGGAGCCGCGGCAGTCGAAGCCTGGGTGGAGGTAGAGGTGGGGGGGGT
>ERZ1066130.516-NODE-516-length-13362-cov-11.354325_pt1 | contig 13362 bp, 9 predicted proteins | sample MGYA00382777_ERZ1066130 | MGnify/ENA primary metagenome ERZ1066130 (study PRJEB33369, sample SAMEA5778360) | biofilm metagenome | biome: Industrial cooling water; feature: Water cooling tower basin; material: Biofilm | place: United Arab Emirates | collected...
GCAGACCTCCGTCCGACCTATCGGCCAATCGAACGCCCCTCATCGGGCCCCCTCCAATCCCAGACGCCAGTTCGACCCCGCGCCGCCGTCAAGCCCCCACCCCGAACGGCCGATATCCTCCCACCATGCTCACCCTGAACTACGCCAACTGCCTGTCCACCCGCGTCAACTCCCACGGGCTCGATCCCGCCCTGCTCGCTCCGGGCTCCCGCCTCGCCGAGGCGGCCAAGGCCAACACCGCCCGCCTCGCCCAGACCCGCGGCACAGGCTGGGAGCGCTGGCGCGACCTGCCCTTCGGCGACCTCCGCGCGACTCACGTCCGCGACTGCACCGCCATCGCCGATCGGTGCCGCGGCAAGTTCGACAACATGATCGTCCTGGGCATCGGCGGCTCCGCGCTCGGCAACATCGCCCTCCAGGCCGCGCTCAACACCTCCACCTACAACCTGCTCCCCAACGACGCCCGCCCGGGCCCGCGCATGTTCGTCATCGACAACGTCGATCCGAACCATTTCGGGTCCATCATCGCCTTCTGCCGTGCCAACGGCGGGCTCAAGCGAACCCTCTTCAACGTCATCTCCAAGTCCGGCGAGACGGCCGAGACGGCTTCTCAGTTCATGGTCATCCGCGATCTCCTCAAGGCCGAACTCGGCGAGAACTTCCGCCACAACATCGTCGCCGTCACCGACCCCGCCAAGGGGACCATGCGTCAGATCTGCGACCGCGAGGGGTACGCCACCCTCCCCGTCCCCGACGGCGTCGGCGGTCGATTCAGCGTCCTCTCGCCCGTTGGGCTCTTCTCCGCGATCATGTGCGGCATCGACATCAACGCGCTCCTCGACGGCGCCGCCGAGATGGACCGCACCTGCTCCAACCCCGACCTCGCCAAGAACCCCGCCGCGATGCTCGCCACCCTGCTCGTCGAACTCGGGCAAACCAAGGGCAAGACCAACCACGTCCTCATGCCCTACTCCAACTCACTCTACCTCCTCGCCGACTGGTTCCGCCAACTCTGGGCCGAGTCTCTCGGCAAGCAGTACGACCTCAGAAAGCAGGAGGTCTTCGCCGGGTTCACCCCCATCAAGGCCCTCGGCGCCACCGATCAGCACAGCCAGATCCAGCTTTACCGCGAAGGACCCAACGACAAGGTCATCGGCCTCATCGACGTCGCCTCCTTCGATCACCATCCCCCGGCCGGGCACGGCGATGTCCAGATTCCCACAGGCCTGGGCGTCGAGGCCACCCGCTACCTCGAAGGCAAGCGCATGGGCGATCTGCTCAATGCCGAGAAGCGTGCCACCGAGTACGCCCTGGTCGAAAGTCAGCGGCCCAACTTCACCCTCACCTTCCCTCGCATCGACGCCTTCCACGTCGGGCAGTTCATCTGCCTCTGGGAAGTTGCCACCGCCTACGCGGGGCTCATGCTCGGCATCGACGCCTACGACCAGCCCGCCGTCGAACTCGGCAAGCAGGGGACCTTCGGCCTCATGGGCCGACAGGGCTACGAGGCCTTCAAGTCCAAGGTCGAACACACCCTTGCGCCCAGTTCCTTCGTCATTGGTTGAAGGGACCTTCCGCCATGCTCGGCCCGGGCGATCCCGCTCCCCCATTTGAACTCCCCGATCAGACGGGCACGCTCCGGCGGCTTTCCGATTTCGTCGGTTCGCCGCTCGTTCTCTACTTCTACCCCAAAGACAACACGGAAGACTGCACGATCCAGGCCTGCGCCTTCCGCGACGCCGCCCGTGGATTCGCACGCCTCGGCATTCCCGTCCTGGGCATCAGCCCCGACCCGCCCAAGACGCACGCCCGCTTCGACCAGAAGCACTCGCTCGGCTTCCCGCTGCTCTCCGATCCCAAGCCCGCCTCTCCCGTCTGCCGCGCCTTCGGCACCTTCGTCCAGAAGACCATGTACGGCAAGCCCGCCACCACGATCGCCCGAACCACGTTCCTCCTCGACGCCAAGCACGTGATCGTGGCCCGATGGGACAAGAAGGAGATCGAGGCCGACGTCGCGGCCCACCCAGACGCCGTGCTCGCCGCGGTTCGCCGCCTCATTCCGCGCACGTAACCACCACGGCGCCTCAAGGGAACCTTGTCGAACGACCGGGGTCGCAAGGGACCGTCATCGCGTTCGGAATCACAGATCCAGCAGCAGCCGCTGCGGGTCCTCGATGCACTGCTTGATCTTGACGAGGAACTGCACCGCTTCCGCCCCGTCGATGATCCGGTGGTCGTACGACAGCGCCAGGTACATCATGGGCCGGATCGCGACCTGCCCGCTCCCCGCAGGATACTCGACCGCGCGGTTCTTGATCGCGTGCATCCCCAGGATCGCGGACTGCGGCGGGTTCAGGATCGGGGTGCTCATCAGGCTCCCGAAGATCCCGCCGTTGGTGATCGTGAACGTCCCGCCCTGCATCTCTTCGATCGCGATCTTCCCTTCCTTGCCGCGTGCTCCGAAGTCCTTGATCGTCGCTTCAACCCCCGCCATCGAGAGTTTCTCGCAGTTCCTCAGCACGGGAACCACGAGCCCCTTGGGAGTGCTCACCGCGACGGAGATATCGCAGAAGTCGTGCTTCTCGACCATCAACTGCCCGTTCTCTTCCACGATGAACGCGTTGACCATCGGGTACGTCCGCAGCGCCTGTACCGCCGCCTTGACGAAGAACGACATGAAGCCAAGCCCGACGCCGTGCTTCTTCTCGAACTCTTCCTTGTACCCCTTGCGGAGTTCCATCACGGGGCCCATGTCGACCTCGTTGAAGGTCGTCAGCATCGCCGCCGTGTGCTGCGCCTGCACCAGCCGCTGCGCGATGCGCATCCGCATCGGGGTCATCTTCTCGCGGCTCGATCCGCGTGCCCCGCCGGCCGTCGCCTCCCGCTTCTCGGGCGCGTGCGTGCCGTTGGACTTCGCCGCTCCGCTCCCGTGCGCCGCGCCGAGCACGTCCGCCTCTCGCACACGCCCGCCGGGCCCCGTCGCCGGGACTTTCGAAAGGTCCACGTGCAGCATCTCCGCGGTCTTCTTCGCCAGCGGAGTCGCTCGTGTCTCGGACGCCGCGGCCGTTCCCGCGTGCGCCGCGACCGCCACCGGAACCGCCGCCGCCACGTTCGAACCACCGGCCGCGCCGCCCGCCGGCGCCGTCGCCTTCTCATCGATCTCCCCGACCACCGCGCCGATCGAAACCGTGTCCCCCTCCTTCACCTTCGTGGACATCAGCACGCCGGCCTGCGGCGAGGGAACCTCCATCGTCGCCTTGTCCGTCTCGATCTCCAGAAGCGTCTCGTCACGCTTCACGTAATCCCCGACCTTCTTCACCCACCGCAGCACGACGCCGCTGGTCACACTCTCACCGGCCTGGGGAATCATGATTTGAACGGCCATCGCTCTGCCTTCCGTGACTTGGGTTCACCGTGCCAAAACCGACCGACCCACCCCGACCGAACTCAACGCCCCGCCTTCGACGCCGCCTTCTTCGACGTCACCACCTCGCGGGGCGCCCCGTTCACCCCACCCGAAGGAGCCTCCGGCTGCCGAGGCTTCGCACCCTCGGGCGAAGGGCCCAGCGGCCCGATCGCCGACGACAGGATCGCCTCCTGCTGACGCTTGTGCGCATACTCGCTGCCCGTCGCCGGGCTCGCCGAGGCAGGCCTCCCGCAATACCCCAGCGACACACCGAGCTTCTCCCGGAACACGTCGGCGATGTAGAGATACGCCCCGGCGTTCCGCGGCTCCTCCTGCACCCACACCCGCTCCGCCGCCTTGGGGTACCGCGAGTCGATCCCGCGCACCTGCTCCGCGTGGAACGGATACAACTGCTCGATGCGCACGATCGCTGTTTCCTGCTTGCCGATCGCCACGCGACGCTCCGCCAATTCGTGGAACACCTTCCCCGTGCAGTAGATCACCCGGCGGACCTTCGACGCGTCCTTTACGCCCGCGTCGTCGATCGCGTGCTCGAAACGCCCCTTCACGAGCTCGTCCGTCGTCGCGGTTTCCACGCGAAGGAACTTCTTGGGCGTCATCACGATCAGAGGCTTGCGGAAGTTCCGCTTCACGTGCCGCCGCAGCAAGTGGAACATCTGGGCGCCCGTCGACGGGTACACCACTTCCATGTTCTCGTCCGCGCACAACTGCAGGAACCGCTCAAGACGCGCCGAGCTGTGTTCGGGGCCCTGGCCTTCGTAGCCGTGGGGCAGCAGCAGCACAAGCCCCGCCCAGCGATCCCACTTCACCTCGCTCGCGGCCATGAACTGATCGATGATCACCTGCGCCGTGTTGCAGAAGTCCCCGAACTGCCCCTCCCACATCACCAGCGCGTGCGGGTTCGCCCGCGAGTAGCCGTAGTCAAAGCCCATCACCGAGTACTCGCTCAGCGGGCTGTCCCACACCTGCATCTGCGCCTGCTTCTCGCGGATGTGGTTCAGCGGCGCCACGCGTTCGCCCGTCTTCTCGTCACGCAGCACCGCGTGACGCTGCGTAAACGTGCCCCGGCGGCAATCCTGCCCGCTCAGGCGGATCGGCGTCCCCTCCAGCAGCAGCGTCCCGAACGCCAACTGCTCCCCGTCGGCGTGGTTCAGTTTCTTGGTCTTCGGAAGGCTCGCGCGAGCGTCCAGCAAACCCTTGAGTTTCGGGTGCGGCGTAAAGCCCTGCGGCAGGTTCGCGTACGCCGCGCACACCTCCGCCAGTACCTTCTCGCTCACCGCCGTCGACACCTGCTCGAAGCTGTAGCGCCCCACAAACCCCGCCCAACGCCCCTGGCCCGGCGGGGGCACCGGGTTCACCGGCTTGGTCTTGACCTGCGTCTGCACGTCGTCGAGCAGCGCGACCTCCGCGTCGATCAGCCCCTGGGCCTCGCCCCCCGAGATCACCCCGGACTTCTCGAGCCGCTCCGCGTAGATCGCCCGCGTGCCCGGATGCGCCCGGATCTTGGCGTACATCGCCGGCTGGGTGTACCCCGGTTCGTCCTGCTCGTTGTGCCCATGCTTGCGGAAACAGACCAGATCGATCCACACGTCCTTCCCGAACGTGTGCCGATACTCGATCGCGAGCCACGCCGCCCGCACGCACGCCTCCGGGTCGTCCCCGTTGACGTGCAGCACCGGCGCGCTGGTGATCCTCGAAACGTCCGTGCAGTACGACGTCGACCGCGCGTCAGACGCGTCCGTCGTGAAGCCCACCTGATTGTTGATCACCACGTGGAGAGTCCCGCCGACGTGGTACCCCTCCAGGTACGACATGTTGATGCACTCGGCGACCACGCCCTGCCCGATCACCGCCGCGTCGCCGTGGATCAGCAACGCCGCGATCTCGCGCCGACCGTCGCGACCTTCCGCCGACGCCGCGTCCTGCCTCGCCCGCGCCCGCCCCATCACCAGCGGGTTCACGCTCTCGAGGTGGCTCGGGTTGTTCAGCATCGACAGGTGCACCGGGCCCGCCGGCGTGATCTGATCGAACGAATACCCGCGGTGGTACTTCACGTCCCCGCCGCCCGCGTCCGCACCCTCCGTCCACGAGTCCTCGAACTCGGTGATCAGACGGTCCAGACCCTTGCCCAGGTAGTTCCGCAGGACGTTCAGACGCCCGCGGTGCGCCATGCCCACGATGATCTCGCGCGTCCCCAGCTCGCCCGCCCGGTCCGTCATCATCCGGAGCATCGGGATCAGCGTTTCGCCGCCCTCCAGGCTGAACCGCTTCTTGCCCTGATACCGCTTGCTGAGCCAACGCTCCAGCGTTTCCGACTGCGTCAGCGCGCCCAGAATCGCACGGCGATGCTCATCGCCCAGAGTCGCGGGCGACTCGAGCCGCGAAATCCACCACGCACGCTCCTCGGGGCTGTGCGCGTGCATGAACTCCGCGCCCATCGTCCCGCTGTACGCCGCCTTGAGCCGCCCCAGCAGGTCGCCCAGCGTCCCGCCGCGTGCCAGCGGCTTGCTCAGGTCGGCCTCCGTCAGCCCGAACGTCGAAAGGCTCAACGCGGCGACGTCACCCCGCGAGCCGCCCAGCGGATCGATCTGCGCCGACAGGTGCCCGTGCGTCCTGTACGCTTCCACCAGCCGTTCTGCCGCGATCTCCACCGTGGAGGCGCCGCCTCCGGAGGGGTGCGCCGAGCCAAGGTCGAAGCCCTGGCAGAACGCGCGCACGTCCGCGGGCACGCTGTTCGGGTCGGCCTTGAACTGGGCGTACGCCGCGTCGAGATACTCCGCACTCCACGCGTTAATCGAAGGTTGAACGCCGCGCGGGGTTGTCGCCGAGGGGTCAGCAGTCATGTTCCGATCCGTCGTGAGGCCCGAATAAAACACGAACAATCGGGCGGTTCTAGGGTCTTCAATGGTACGCCCTTCTATCGGATGGCAACGGCAGGCCCGCTTCAGAACATGAACGCCGTGCAAGCCCCGCACCGTGCGGCGATCGGCCGGCCTCGTCGCCGGCACGCGAACACGTTCCCCTCACCCGGGATTGTCTCGTGTCGTCGTTCGCCGCGCATCGCTCCCCGGACGCGTGGCTCGCGCCCGGGACTCGGCACGGCTGGCCCACCGCGCGGATGGGATCTCGTTAAGGACGATGGGCCGATAATGTGGATAACTTGTGGAGAGCACTTCAACTCCTTGTATAGGTGAACCGATATATGTACAGTGAGGGAATGCGAATGAGCACAACCACGGGTGTTGTAGTTCTCGGATGGGGCGTTTTGCCGTTAGCGATCGCGTGTATCTTGCCGCTCGCGAACGCCGGCTGGCCCGACCACGGGCCGGGGATCGCGGCATACCGAATCCCAGATCGGCAGTTGACGTTGCTTACCGGCACCGACACGGGCATCAAGCGGTGTAAGCGGCCGGGCGGCACCTATGGGTGTCCCGGCAAATCATGCGGCACGATCGAGAACGCCATCTGCGTGACGTGCACACAAGATCCTCCTCTGTGGAACGAAGAGTGTTCCACGTCCGGCACCTTCCAGCAATGCACCATGCTTCAACTCACGTGGTGCGCCGACGCGAACATCATGGGGGCCAAGGGGTGGTGCTCTTCCGGGGGATGCATTCCGTACAGTCCTTATGTGCCCATGGGTTGCGGTGTCTTTGCGACCTGCAGCCCGATGTGAGCGGTGCTGCGTGATCACGTCTCGATCCACAAACCAATGTCAAGTCAGCAGGAGAGGAATCATGATCCCATTCAGCCTCGCGATCGCAGCCATCTCCGCCACAATGAGCACGCACGCTCAGCCGGCCCCGAGCGATATCCGCGAGGAACTTGCGATCGCCAAGTCGTTTCTGAGCGGGCTTTCGATCGAGATCCAATGCAAATCCGTCGGTTACGTCGGGGACCCCCACGACCTGCGGCTGCTCCCGAAGGAAGCCTATTCGCAGACACGAACAGAGTACCGTCGGTTTATTCACACGTGGTCTGACGGATCTCAGCGGCTTGAGCGCTGGTCCTACGGTGATCGTTTGCCCGGCGAAGGGCCCTTCCGGCATGGCGTTTCGTACTTCGATGGAACGGACACGTACCAGATTCTGCAGCGCACAGGACGTGAGACGCAACCGGGGCTTCCTGTGGTCGCCAAAAGCGGCCTTGATGAGAATGTTCTTCCAAGTCACCCTCTCACGAACTTCGAATCTCTCGTCTTCGGAGGGCTTCACCCCAAGGGTCTGGACGAGATGCTGGCGGACCCCTCTTGGGTCATCGTTGTTCCGCCGACCGCCGAACGCGTGCACGATCACGATTGCTGGAAAATCGAACTCCGAAAGGAAGGGAGCACGGCCACCTTCACCTATTGGCTCGGTCAGGACATCGGCTTTATGCCGGTGAAGTCCACAGTGGTCGCGGATGCCCACCCCCTTACCGGCCAGCCCGGACTCATCAACGGCACGATCGCTTCCAACTTTCAGGAAGTTCGTCCGGGGCTCTGGCTGCCCGGCGTCGTGCGCATCACCGACCCGAACGAACCGCAGCCCGAGACGTATGTCGAGTTCACTCGAACGCACGTTCGCGTGCTTGATGAAGGCGAAAGCCTCTGTCCGGAACTTGCTTCGGGCGCGATCGACATGATCGACTTCCGTACCGGCGAGAGATACCTGCTTCTGGACGGAGAGCGGGGCCCCTCGACGCCGATCACCGACGCCAAGCAGATCGAGCGGTCCCTCGATCAACTGCTAGACCACGGGCGGGTCCTGGCGGCCAAGGCACCCACATCGAAGCGGACGGGCGCGCCCGTTCTGTTCTTCGTTGGTATGTCCGCTGCGCTCGCTCTGGCGGCGGGCTGGTGGTGCGTCCGTATCTTCCGCAAGTAGAACGCTAAAACATGAAGTCTCACGCTTCACTTCACACGCGAGCAGGCGTGCTGACCGTCTGCCTCCTTGCGGCCACGTCCGTAGGCGCCGGCGTCCGACCGCATGACCGCAGCGAGACCTCGACCCCCGACTGCGCGGCGAGAGCGGCTTACCTCTATGTGCAAGCGATCGGGCACGCCGTGCCGTATCGCGAGATCGAGCAGATGCTCCCGCCCGGCGAAGGAGGCGTGAGTGTCTCGACGGTGATTCAGCAACTACGGGCGCTCGCCGCCCGCGGCCGCGGCACGGGGTCGGAAGTGTCGGCCGGGGCGGTAAGCGTGGAGAACGTCCGGCGGGCCCAACGGCCCATGATCGTGCTCTTTCCCGGAGAGTCTCGCGTGGTCGAGCGAGGCGGGCACGCTCTGCTGGTGGGGCACTATGTCGTGGCGATTCCCGCCGGCGGTGAAGCGGTGTTGCTCGACCCTACGTTGGAGCGTGCGGAACGCCTCGGTTGGGCGCAGGTCTGGCGGCGGGCCGGGCTTCAAGAGTCCGATCCGATCGTCGTCATCTCCCAAGAACTGAGCCTGCAGGCGGACGCTGCTTTCCTCGAAGGGTACGAGCGGAGGGTGAAGCAGGCGGCCGCCGCGTCGGAGTCAAAGCAACTGGACCTGGGATCGGTTCGGGCGCCCGAGGCCGGCGAGGTGACCAGCCTCACGCTCGACATCGCACCGCACGCTGTGGGCGACGACGTCCAATTCTCGTTCCGGATCGAGGAGGACGGCACGGGCGCGTTCACGCTGGCGAAGGGCGAGTCCACGTGCTCGTGCGCCGGGTTGGTATGGAACGCCGGGCCTGTCGCCCCCGGCGAGGGCGCTCTGGTGAGCGGGCGGGTGCAGGTTCGAGCGGGTATGGGCGGCGCAAAGATCGAGCGGACGACGGTCCGCGTGGTTCGCCAGGCCGGAGAAGGTGTGGTTCAGGTCGACGTCGTCGGAACGCCGAAAGTCCGAGCGGAGGTTTGGCCGCCGGTGATCAGTCTGGGGCGATTGCCGGTCGGCGTTGGTGGGAGCGGAAAGACGTCGATCGAGCTCGACAGACCACGAAGACTGGTGCTCCAAGAGGCGAAGGGACTGGAAGCGAGGCTCACGGCTGGGCCGAGCAACGATCGTTGGGAGGTCGAGGTGTCGGTCGGGCGCGGGGCGGTGGGCGATGAAGGAAAGGTCGTGGTGGGTGACGAGAACGACCCGGCGCTGGTGATCGAGGTGCCGGTACAGTGGGGGCGTCGTGAGACGCGAGAAGCCGAGCCGAGGGAAATGGCGATCACGCCGGACGGGGGTTGGAGGCGAGCCGCGTTTCGGGACGGCCGGGCGGCGGTTCGTGTGGAGTCGAGCGAATGGCTCGAAACAAAGTTGGAGGAGGACGGCTCGGCCCTCGTGCGCGTTCGTCAAGGCATGCTGCGTCGACTCGGGTACGTCCGGTTGGTGTGTGCCAAGGGCGAGACGGCAATGGTGACCGTGCTTCGAGTGGTCAGCCGAGGCGACCGGTGACGAAGGTCTCGTGGAGGGGAGAGGTTCGGAGTAGGTTGGCAACGATCGGTGTGCCGCTCACCATTCGATCGACCAGGAAAGCCCTATAATGTGGATAACTCGCGATCTGAACTTGGGGCACTTGCATCGGGGAGCCGATACATGTAGCGTAAGGGGATGCGAATGAGCACAACCAAGGGTGTTGGAGTTCTCGGATGGGGCGCTTTACCGCTGGCCATCTTGTGCGTGTTGCCGATGGCCAAGGCCGGTTGGCGGGATCAGGGGTCGGGGATCGCGGCATGCCGAATCTCAGATCGGCAGTTGACGCTGCTCACCGGCACCGATACTGGCATCAAGCGATGTAAGCGAAGCGGGACGACGGTCGGATGCCCCGGAAAGTCGTGCACCGGGGTTGATGGTGCCATATGCGTGTCGTGCAACCACGAACCAATATGGAATGAAGAGTGCTCGACGTCTGGCCCGGACGAGCCGTGCGCCGGTATTCAGTTGAACTGGTGCAAGGACCGGAACCCGCCGCTGACTGGCGCTCGGGGTCGATGTGACGGCAATTCGTGCTTTCCCGACCACCCCAACGTGTTCGTGGGTTGCGGCGTGTACTCGACGTGCCACGACTGAAGTCGACGAGCACCATGGTTCGACGCTTCTGGAACAGCGATGCTGGTGAGTGTCACCAGCTGTGAGGAGTCAACAATGTTTCTCATTGCCGCCGTTGTGTCGATCTTGCCGTGTGTCACGCGGTTGCCGCAGCCGCCTTCGATCGCCGACATCCAGGAGGAAGTCGCGATTGCAAGGTCGCTCCTGAACGGGCTCTCGATGGCGTACACGATCGAAGACCGGGGGTACGTGGAAGCCGTGGAGTCCGGGGATATTCGCACGATGCATCGCCAACTCACGATGAGTTGGGCGGACGGGCAAAGGAGATGGGAGCACTGGAACTACGGGTACGAGATTCCAGGTCAAGGCCCGTCGAGGCGATCGGTCGCGTTCTTTGATGGGCGTGATTCGTTCCGCATTCTCACCCCCACGGGTCGGGAGACCCAGCCCGGGCTTCCCGTTGTGGCGAAGAGCGGGTTCACTGTGGATTCATTCCCGCTGCATCCCACAGCGAACTTTGAATCCCTCGTCTTCGGCGGATTGAGTGTCCACGGTCTGGATGCCCTCCTCGCGGATTCGACATGGACCGCTGTTGTCGCCCCAACGACGGAACGCGTCAACGGGCAGGACTGCTGGAAGCTCGAGCTACGGCAGACCGGTCGTAGCTCGGTCCTGACGTACTGGCTTGGCCAGGATGTCGGATTCATGCCGGTCATGTCGACCGTCTACCTCCAGGATCATCTTGAAGGCCGACAGCCCACGTTCGTCAACGGCACCATCGCGTCCAACTTTGAGGAGGTGCGCCCCGGGCTCTGGCTGCCCGGCGTCGTGCGCATCACCGATCCGAACGACCCGAATCCAGAGACCTACATTCAATTCACGCGAGAGAGTATTCGTGCGATTGACGAGGGCGAGAATCTCTGCCCGGAACTTGCCTCGGGTGCCGTGGACATGATCGACTTGCGGACCGGTGAGCGGTACCTCATGCTTGATGGTGAGCGAGGCCCGTCCACGCCCATATCCGACGCGAAGCAGATCGAGCGGTCACTGGATCAACTCCTGGACCACGGGCGCGTTCTGGCAGCGAAGACCCCCACGACGAAGCCGACGGGATCACCCGTGCTGCTCGTCGTCGGCATGTCCGTCGCGCTCGCCTTGGCGGCGTGCTGGTGGTGCATCCGCATCTTCCGCAAGTGACACAGACGTCGACGCGTCGGCGACAGATCAACCGAAGCGGCCGGTGACGTAGTCTTCGGTCTCGTTGAGGCGGGGGTTCTGGAAGAGGTCGGCGGTGCGGCCGTACTCGACGAGGCGCCCGAGGTACATGAACGCGGTGTAGTCGCTGACGCGGGCGGCCTGCTGCATGTTGTGCGTGACGATCAGCACGGTGTACCGCTGCGAGACCTCGTGGATGAGCTCCTCGATGCGGAGCGTGGCGATGGGGTCGAGCGCGGAGCAGGGCTCGTCCATGAGCAGCACCTCGGGCTCGGCCACGATCGCCCGGGCGATGCACAGACGCTGCTGCTGCCCGCCCGACAGGCCCAAGGCTGACTCGTGCAGGCGGTCCTTCACCTCTTCCCACAGTGCGGCGGCCCGAAGGCAGCGTTCGCAGGCCTCGGCGAGCACGGCCTTGCGTCGTTCCCCGTCGATCCGCAGGGGGTAGACGACGTTCTCGAAGATGGACATGGGGAAGGGGTTGGGCTTCTGGAAGACCATCCCGAGACGCTTGCGCAGGTCGATGACGTCGACGTGGGGGGAGTAGATGGGGTCATCGTTCAGGAGCATGTCGCCCGAGACTCGCACGCCGTCGATGAGATCGTTGAGTCGGTTGACGGACCGGAGCAGGGTGGACTTGCCGCAGCCGCTGGGCCCGATGAGCGCGGTGACCTTGCCGCGCGGGATGGACATGGAGACGTCGTGGATCGCCTTGGACGAGCCGTACCACAGGCAGAAGTCCTTGGTGCGGATGACGGGCTCCTCGGCGGCGAGTGAGTCGTGGATCTCGGGGGTGGAGGCTTTGCCGGAGCGGATGGCGTCGATCACGCGGTAGTCGCGCTGGATCGGAGGCACGTCGCCGCTCAGGCTGATGCGCTTGATCGAGGGCGTGGATGGTGGGGCGTCGGTCATGGTTGGGCTCATTGTTCGCCTCCGGCGGGCGTTCGGTGGTCAGATGGAGGAGCCTCCGCGGCGGGCCCGCAGGCGGGCACGGATAAAGATCGCGGCGAGATTCAGGAAGAACACGATGGTGATCAGCAGGAGCGTGGTGGTCCAGACGAGGGGGCGAGCGGCCTCGGAGTCGGGGCTCTGGAAGCCAAGGTCGAAGATGTGGAACCCCAGGTGCATGAACGACCGGTCGGCGTGGATGAACGGGAAGGAGGACGAGAACGGGAGTTCCGGGGCGAGCTTCATCGCGCCGACGAGCATGAGCGGCGCGACCTCTCCCGCGCCGCGGGCCATCGCCAGGATCATCCCGGTCATGATGCCGGGCATCGCGCCGGGGAGGACGATGCGGGAGATGGTCTGCCACTTGCTTGCGCCGCAGCCGTAGGACCCCTCACGCATGGTGCGCGGGACCGCGGCGATGGCTTCTTCGGTGGCGACGATGACGACGGGAAGCGTGAGGAGGGCGAGGGTGAGCGAAGCCCAGAGGAGCCCGCGGCCGCGGAAGGTCTCGGAGGGCTTGGCCTCGAAGAAGCCGTGGAAGTAGGGTGTGTGCGCGACAAGGAAGACGGCCAATGCGAAGGCGGCGAACCAGAATCCCGCGGTGAAGAAGGCCAGCCAGCGGTGCCGCGAGGTGGCGGGCTGCCCGGGAACCGGCTTGGCGAGCATGGCAAAGGCCAGCGCGGCGAGCACGACGAGGGCGGCGGCGGCGGCCCAGATCCACCAGACTCCCGGGGCGAGTTGGAGGGACTTGTCCGGGCCGCGGTCGATGTATCCCCCGAGGGTGTAGCAG
>ERZ1066130.519-NODE-519-length-13296-cov-10.617929_pt1 | contig 13296 bp, 9 predicted proteins | sample MGYA00382777_ERZ1066130 | MGnify/ENA primary metagenome ERZ1066130 (study PRJEB33369, sample SAMEA5778360) | biofilm metagenome | biome: Industrial cooling water; feature: Water cooling tower basin; material: Biofilm | place: United Arab Emirates | collected...
ATCCTGCTGACCCGGCTCCCCCGCGACAACGAGACTCCCGACCGACGCCTGTGCGTCGGTTCGCCGGGGCGGCTCCCCGAGGGGGTGCCGCTTCGTGCCGCTGGTTGGTCCGGTGGTCGCGTCCTTGACCGCTCGCGGCTCATCCTCGCCGCGTCGGCAAACGTAGTGGATGACGATGCGCCGAGCAAGAGCCTCGAACGATCATCGCTCGGCCGATGCTGCATTCGTGCCTGAAAATCGGCCACTTAGCGCGTTGCAAAAAATGTTCTCCACCGCGCGCTCGCATCATCGGGGAAACTCTGTGGGAAAGACCCTGACGGTTGTCAGAAGCCCCGAAAACGCGGCGAGTTCCGCGTCGATCGTGCCGATCGTGGCCTGCGCTAGACCGCCGAAGGCACCGCGCGGACCAGGGCCGATCGTTCTCCGAAAGGCTTGAATCCCGCCCGCTCGTAAAGGTGGACCGCCGGCGCGTTGTCGCGATCCACCGCGCACAGCAGAGCCTCGCCGCCGCGCGCCGCGACGCGCCGTGTCGCGATCTCCAGCAATCTCCCGCCCAGCCCCCGACCACGAATGCGCGGCGCCAGCCCGAAGTACACCAGCTCGTACGCCCGCTGGTCGGGAACCTCCGACAGCAGCACGCAGCCCGCGGGCCTGGAGCCATCCATCACCAAAAACCACATCGAGGGATCGAATTGTCCGACCGCGAGGTGGCTGTCCAGAATGTCACCCGTCTCGCGAAGCCCGCACAACGCCGGGCAGTCCAGCGTCTCGATGTACGTCTCCTCGAGCATGCCCACGAGCATCGGGCGATGTTCGTCGAGTGTTCCGGGGATCACAGACAGCGGCCTGAGCGTGATCCCCCCGGGAAGGGCGGGCTCGTAGCCCCGCGGCGTGTACGACCGGCCGAGCGAGCGGCGCAGGTACACCAGTTGCCCCACGTTCACAAACCCCGCCACGCGCAGCGCGTTGATGTTCCAGAGATCCTGCGGCTCGGGAAGTGATTGCAACAGGCGCACAACTCCGGGCTGGGTCGCGGCCAGATGCTGGGCCAGCCCCTCGGCGCAGGCGGCCCGCTCGATCGTGCCAGTCTCGGGTCCGTCGGGGTCGCCCGAGACGGGTGGTTCGGAAAGGAAAACCGCCGCGGTGCGCCCCGATCCGGGCACCCCGAGGGCGACCTGACGCACGGAGCGTGGGCCGTGCTCTCCCGGTCCGAGGCACGCGAAAAGGAGAGAAAGATCGATCCGGCCGGCGCTGGCGGACTCGAGGAGACGCCGGGCCGCCAAACCGACGTCTTGACCCCTCTGGGCGACCAGCCGGAGGGCTGCCTGCGGGCGAAGGGCATCGGTGACCAGTTCGACGGTGGTGCCGAAGGCGTGGTAGATGGGGGGTTGTGGCGGAACTGGTGGGGTCACGCCTGCGGATCTCGTGGGACTCGTGGGAGGAGGAAGTGGGGGAGGGTGGGGAGGGGTGGGGGGAGCCCTGATACGGGTCCGGTTTGACCGGTGGCCCGCGGTCTGTAGACTAGCGTCCCCATCTTTCCATCGAGGTTGTGGCATGTCGAATGTTCGTCGAGTCGTCGGGATGTTGGTCAAGGGCTGCCTGCTTGGCGCGTGCATGGCGCCGGCGGTCATGAGCGGAGCGGCGGCCTTCGGGCTTGTTGCTCCCGAGCCCGAGGCGATCCCGCGCCGCTGGCAGCTCGACGTGAAGACCGGGCCGCTGCGGCTGGCCCGCGTGGCCGGGGCCGATGGAGCGATCAAGACGTACTTCTACATGACGTACCGGGTGGTCAACAAGACCGGCGAAGACGTGCTTTTCGCCCCCAGCTTTGAGCTTGCCAACGGCGAAGGCGAAGTGCTCCGCTCGGGGCGCGGCGTCTCGATCGAGGCTGCCAACCAGATCCAGGCGGATCTCCAGAACTCTTTCCTCGAGGATCAGATCTCGATCCTCGGGATGTTGCTGCAGGGTGAAGAGAATGCTCGCGACGGGATCGTGATCTGGCCTGCCAACGACCTCAACGTCTCGGAAGTCACCGTGTACGCGGCGGGCTTCAGCGGCGAGGTGGCGACGGTTTCGGCGAAGGATCCGAAGACGGGCCAGACGCAGCGCGTGCCGCTCTACAAGACGCTGATGATGCGATATTCGACGGGCGGGGACCTGACCCAGCGTGGCAGCGAACCGCTCGAGCCGTACGAGACGAAGTGGGTCATGCGGTAACATGCCGTCCTGATCGGTTTTTGTAAGGCACTCTGGGGTGTGTGGGCGAGGGTGTGCGGGGGCTGGACGGGCGGCGGGTGGAGAACTATGGTTTGGGCCCGGCGTGTCGTCGGGGAAACAGCAGCAGATTGCCGCCCGAGGCGCGAGAGGCGTGCGGGCGTGAGAGGCGAGGGCATCGTCATGGCGCACAAGAAGGGTCAGGGCTCGACGAAGAACGGCCGCGATTCGAACCCGCAGTACCGCGGTGTGAAGCTGTTCGGCGGCGAGACGGCCAAGTCCGGTTCGATCATTCTCCGGCAGGTCGGCACGCCGTTCGAGGCGGGCTTCAACGTCCGTCGGGCGAAGGATGACACGCTGTTCTCGGTGGCCGAGGGCACGGTGGTGTTCCGTGGCCGCAAGGTGCACGTGGTGCCCAGCGACGCCAAGGCGGACTGCCCCAACTGGCTCAAGAACTGAGCGGGCGGGGGTCGATCCCCAACGATTGATTGGCATCAACGAAACAGCGGGCCCGAGATGATCGGGCCCGCTGTCATTTTCCAGGGGGCGGTCGGCGCGTCAGGGTGCCGACCGCACGGGTTCCTTTAGAGCTTGAATCGTGAGACCAGGTGCTGGAGGCGTTCGGCCTGCCTCGAGAGCTGGATGGCGGCGTCGGAAGCCTGCCGGGCGCCGGTGACACTTTCCTTGGTCACCGCGTTGATGGAGTCGACGGACTTGGAGATCTGCTCGGACGCCGCGGACTGCTCCTCGGCGGCGGCGGCGATGCTCTGGACCATCGCCTGGAGGTTCTGAGCGGCTCCGGTGATGGCGGCGAGACTTTGGCCGGCCTGCCCGGCGAGTTCGACGCCTTGCCCGACGCGTGCGGTGCCCTGTTCGATCTTGGTGACGGCGCGGGTGGTTTCGTCCTGGATCTCGCGGATGCTATTGGCGACTTCCTGGGTCGCCTGCTGGGTTCGTTCGGCGAGCTTTCGCACCTCGTCGGCGACGACGGCGAATCCTCGGCCGTGCTCACCGGCGCGGGCGGCCTCGATGGCGGCGTTGAGGGCGAGCAGGTTGGTCTGGTCGGCGATGTCGTTGATGACGCCGATGATCTCGCCGATCTGTTCGCCCCGCTTGCCCAGGTCGCCGACGGCCTTGGCGGATTGATTGACCTCGGCGGCGATCCCGTTCATTTCCTCGACGGTTCGCCGGACAACGTCGGACCCTTCGGTCGCGGAGTTGCCCGCGTTGGTGGCGGCGTTGGCGGCATCGGCGCTCTTGCGGGCGACCTCGGTGACGGAGGCCGACATCTCCTGGACCGCCGAGGCGACCTGTTCGGTCTGGCGTTCCTGATGTTCGAGCCCGCGGGACATCTGCTCGCTGCTGGCGGCGATCTGCGTGGAGGCGCCGGCAACTTCGCGCGTGGCGCCCGCGACCTCGCTGATGACCTTGTGGAGGTTGTCGAGGAACTTGTCGAACCAGTTGGAGAGCTGCCCGATCTCATCGCCGCGGTCGCTGCTGAGCCGCTTGGTGAGGTCGCCCTCGCCGGTGGCGATGTCCTGGAACATCGCGACGACGGTCTTGATGGGGCGGATGAGCAGGGCGCGGAGCAGGAAGGCGAAGAGTCCCATCGCGACGGCGACGGTGGGCACCGTCCAGGCCATGCCGCTGGTGAAGAACGAGGCCATTTCGGCCTGCATGGGCTGGAGCGGCATGGAGACTTCGAAGGCGCCGTGCGTGTCGCCGGGCTTCCAGCCTTCCATGCGGAAGCCGAGCACGTCCTTGCCGTCGAAGTTGCCCTTGTCGTCGCGAGCGTCGTAGCGTGCGGGATCGCCGTGGCAGGACATGCAGGATTCGTCAAGGCGGATCGCGCGGAGATACACGAGCTGGTTGGACTGCTCGTCGATGCGTGAGATGGTGTCCTTGCCGCCGGCGGCGATCTGGGCTTCGAGGTCCTTGAGGAGCTTCTCGTTGAAAGAACCCGCGGCGGGAGTCCGCGACTTGTTGCGGGCGTCGAAGGAGATCACCTTGAAGTTGATGTTCTCCTTCTTGGCGGCCTGTTCGGCGGCGAGCCAGCCCGCAACCACCGGGATGGACCCGAAGAACTTGGTTTCGCTGTAGTCCTTGCCCTTGGCGATATCGGCCTTCGCCTCGGCGATGAGCCGCTCGTTGTCAAAGGCTTCATCGGCCTGCAGTCGGGAGACGTGCGCCTTGGTCTCGTCGGCGACCGCTGAGAAGTACGAGGCCTGCGTCTCGAGCGCTGCGAGGGCGTCTCGCTTGTACCCGCTCATGAAGACGGTGTAGTTGATGGCCACGACCCCAACCACCACGCCGGCGGTGACGCCGAGCACCTTGGTCGAGATCCCGATCGAGTTGAGACGCTTCAGCATGCCTTGTCTCCGTGTACCGGTGCCTCTGTGGGACCGGCGAACGGCAGGAAGATCGGCGGTTGAATCTGGACACTCAAGTCCGCTGAATAGGGTCTTTGCCCTTTTCCCGGTGCCGCACGGCGGGACTGGGGGAAGTGGCTGGGGCGAACACCCGAGGCGGGAGGTCCGCGAAGTACGCAATAGGATGGTCACCATGGCGCATAAACCCACCGTTCACTTCACGTTCGGGAACCACATGCACTGGGTGGACATGCAGTGGCTTTGGGGGGCCGACGCTCTGCCCGGGTCGGTGGCGGACATGCTGACCCTGGTGAGAGAAACCGGCGCGAAGGGGAACGTCAACTTTGACGGGATCGGGTACGAGAAGATGGCATGCGAGTCCCCCGAGGCGCTGGCGTCGTTGCGCGAGGCGGTGGGGCGGGGCGATGTCGAGCCGGTGGGGTGCTCGTACGGGCAGCCCTATGGGCTGTTTCACGGCGGTGAGTCGAACGTTCGGCAGTTGGTGCAGGGCGTTCGTTCGGTATGGCGGCTGCTGGGGGTTCGGCCGAGGGCGTTCTGGGAGGAGGAGTTCTACTTCTTCCCGCAGTTGCCGCAGATGCTCTCGGCGTGCGGGTTCGATGGGGCGTGTCTCTTCTTTCAGTGGACGTGGCACACGCCGGAGATTCCGAAGGAAACGGATGCGCTGGTGTGGTGGGAGGGGGCGGACGGGACGAGGCTGCTGTCGCTGCCGCGGAGCGAGTTGAACGTGCATCAGTGGCCGGAGGATTTCGACGGCCTGGTGGAGCGATCGGCGTCGCGTGCGGTCGATGGCAGCGCGGCGATCGTGCAGTGGCTCGAACTGATGCCGAGCAAGGACTGGATGTGCCGGAGCGAGGTGCTGTTGCCGAAGTTGCGCGAACTGATGAACGACGAGCGCGTGCGTGTCATCCCGGGGACGGTGTCGGGCGTGATCGACGGGCTTGGGCGTGGCGGGGCGTGGCCGGTGCGGCGGTACGGGATGGATCAGGTTTGGCACGGGATGACGCTGGGGAAGAACGCCGACGAACACCCGAGGCGGAGTCGGCTCGCGGAGATGCGGCTGGTGGGCGCGGAGGCGATGTCGGCTGTGGCAGGGATGCTGGGGAGGCCTTATCCGAGATGGGACGTGTATCCATGGTGGGAACTGGAGGAGGGTTGGCGTGAGTTGCTGATGGCGCAGCACCACGACAACCACGAGTGCGAAGGGCTCTGCGGGGACATCGGGGCGTTGGGGTTCCAGCGGGCGGAGGAGTTGGCGACCGGGGTGGCGACGCGGACGATGCAGACGCTGGCCGACCGAGGGGGCGGCGAGGCAGAGGATGGTGCGCACGCGGAGTTGATTTTCAATCCGTGCGGGCACGCGCGGGATCTTGTCGTGCGAGAGCACGGCGGGCGTCGCGCGGTGGTCGCGAAGGAGGTGCCGCCCTTCGGGTTTGCGGTCGTCGATCCTTCGAAGGGACCGGCGGCGGAGCGTGCGGTGGTCAAGGGCGACCGGAAGGCCGTGGAGTTGTCGCTGGGGGGTGTGCGGGCGGTGATCGACCGGGCGAGCGGGCACGTGACGCAGATGTTCAGCCCGCACGCCGCCGGCGGGCATCTGGCCAAGCCACTGGGCGTGCTGAGCGCGGGATTCGACGGCGAACGCAGCGAGGCGAGAACGGTCAAAACGGAGGTGGCCGAGGCGGAGGATGGCACCCCGATCGTGCGCACGATCCGGGAGTTCGCGGACGGGGCGGTGGTGGTGGTGGACTACTCGATGGCGAGCGGCCCGGGTCCAGGGCTGCACATGTCGGTGGAGTTCGAGGAGACTCCCACGGTGGACGGCGGGTTCGGCGGGTCGGTTCGTGCGTCGGTTGACGTGGGCGTGCGTGATCCTGTTCTGTTCGCGGACACGCCGTACGCGATCGAGCGGGTTGAAGGCGGGGTCGAGGGGAAGCGCAAGTACCCCGAGGGGGACTGGATGACCAGCCCGCAGTGGTTCGAGACGGTGCGCGGGGCAATCTTCGGGGCGAGCCTTCTGGATCTGACGGAGGGCGGGGGCGCGGGGCTGCTGGTGCTGCACGAGGGGTCGGGGCAGTTTTTCCGGACGGGGCCGGCGGGCGTGGAGCACGTGCTGAATGCCTATGACCCGTGGGACGAGGCGCACGCGGAACTGCGGGGCACGGTGCATGTGCGGTACGTGCCGCACGGGAGGTTGAGCCACGCGGATCGGGCGCGGATGGCGATGGAGCTGGTGGTGCCGGAGTTTGCGATGTGCTGCGGCGCGAGGGGCGGGATGCCGGAGCGATTCGGGATCGGCTTTGAGCCCAAGGGCGGGGTGCTGCTGCACGCGCTGTACCGCGAGTCGATGAAGGCGGGCGAGCATCTTCCGGCGTGGGCGGGTCATCGGCTGAGGGAGGCGTCGGGCGGGGCGTGCACCCACCCGTACGTGGCGAGGCTTGTGGAGTGGAACGGAGAGCCGGGTGAGGGCTTGATCCGCGTGCCCGGGCGCGTGGCGGGTGCGATTCGGACGAACCTGATGGGCGAATCGGTCGAGGGCGGCGTGCACGTGGAAGCCGGCGAGGACCACAGCCTCATCCGCGTGGCGCTGCGGGCGAGGGAGATCGCGACGGTGATGTTCGACGCGGAGCGAGGGCGGAAGCAGTGGCGGGATCTGGACGCGAAGCGGAACGTGTGGGCGACGGTGCACCGGGGAGGGGGCAGATCGGGCGGGCGGTAGGCATGTGTGGTATGGTTGATCCATGAACGAGCCGCAGGTCGAGGAGATGCCGTCGGTGTGCGTGGTGGGGTCCGTGAACATGGACCTGGTGGTCCGTGCGCCGAAGATCCCTTCGCCGGGCGAGACGGTGATGGGCCGGAGTTTCGAGACGTTTCCCGGGGGGAAGGGCGCGAACCAGGCGGTGGCGGCGGCACGGATGGGAGCTCGGGTGTCGCTGGTGGGGTGCATCGGCAACGAGGCGCACGGGCAGCAGTTGGCCCAGTTGCTCCATGGCGAGGGCATCAATCTGTCGCACATGCTCCAGCGGCGGGACAAGACGCCGACGGGAATGGCCCTGATCACGGTGGACGACAGCGGGGAGAACACGATCGTCGTGGCGCCCGGCGCCAATGCGACGCTGACCGCCAAGGACATCGAGGATGCGGCCGGGGTGATCGCGTCGCATGACGTTCTGCTGATGCAGCTCGAAACCCCGATCGAGGCGGTGGCGGCCGCGGCGAAGATCGCCCGCTCGGCGGGCAAGGCTGTGATCCTCAACGCCTCTCCCGCCCTCCCGCAGGCGAGGGACGTGCTCAAGATGTGCGATCTGCTGGTCGTGAATCGGACCGAGGCGGCGACGCTGGGCGGGCTTGAGACCTACACCGAACCGGGACGGCTGGCGCTGCGGCTCGCGGAGATCGGCCCGCCGACGGTCGTGCTGACGCTGGGTTCGCAAGGGGCGATTGTCGCGCACCGCGGGCGTCCGCGCCGAGTGGCGACGCTGCCCGTCAAGGCGGTGGACGCGGTGGGGGCCGGCGATGCGTTCACCGGCGCTCTGGCGGTCGGGTACGGGAGCATTCACCAGGCGATGCTCGGCAAGAACCCCGACGAGCACCGGATGCTCGAGCGGGCGCTGGCGTTCGCCTCGGTGGCGGGCGCGCTGGCGACACTCCGCCACGGGGCGATTCCCTCTCTGCCCCGACGAGACGACGTGCTCGCCGGGCTGGCCGAGCTCGAGAAGCAGTCCCGCCTTTAGCAAGGGTGCCGGCCGCTCGTGCGGCCTCCGGGCCGCGTTCGCGGGTTCTACGCTCCGAGCATGAGCGTGACCGAGCATGCGGCGACCACGGACCTGGGGGGCGTCTGGTTCCTTCGGCATGATCCGCGCGATGAGGGGCTCACTTCGGGGTGGGCGGATGGAGCTTCCGGCGCGAACTGGATGGAGGGACGTGTGCCCGACGCGTGGCAGCGCACGCTCGGCGTGGCTGCCCGGGGTGTGGTCTGGTATCGCCGGGCGCTGCCCGCCCGCGACGCTGGGTCGCGCTGGTGGGTCGAGTTTGATTCGGTCGCGACCGACTGCACCGCCTTCGTGGACGGTCGGGAGATCGGGCGGCACGTCGGCGACTTCCTTCCCTTCTCGTTCGAGGTGCCCGCCGGCGCTGAAGGGGCCCTTGTCCTGCGGGTGGATCAGCTGTTCGCAGAGCGGCCACCCAAGGGCGTGCTCACCGAGCTCGGGCACCTCACCAAGGGCTTCCACGACGTGCTGAGCCTGCAGCACGGCGGCGTGTGGGGCGGGGTGCGACTCCGCAGGACAGGGGCGATCGCCATCGAGACCGATGGGGTGCACGTCCGCGCGGATCACGATCTGGGTTTCGTGGAGGTCACCATCGCCCTGCACCCGCACAGCGATGCCGGCGAGGCGTCGATCGAGGTCGACGGGCTTCACGCGAGCGCCACGATCTCTCCCGGCGAGCGATCGGTGAGCCTCCGTCTTGAGTTCGACACGTGGCGTGTGTGGAGCCACCGCGCGCCTCATCTGTACCGGCTGCGGGCGAGCGTGCGCACGGGCGGGGCCCTGAGCGATGAACGCACGGTCCGCTTCGGATTCCGGAAGGTGACGACGGGCGGCCCGGGCAACACGCGGATCCTGCTCAATGGCGAGCCCGTGCTGCTCCGCGGGATCCTGCACTGGGGGCACGAGCCGCGGGGCATGGCCCCGGCCCCGACGCCCGAGGAGGTGCGTGCGCAGTTCGCCTGGCTGCGCGAGGCCGGCTTCAACTGCGTCTGCCTGTGCATGGTGTATCTGCCGGCGTGGATTTACGACATCGCCGACGAGACGGGCATGCTCCTGTGGCAGGAGCACCCCGTCTGGAAGAGCGAGATGGACGATTCGCTTCTGCCCGAGTATCGGCGGCTGCTCTCGGGCTGCTTCCGGCGGGACCGCAACCACCCTTCGATCGTCATCGTCAGCGGCAGTTGCGAGCACGAACGAATCCATCCCGACCTCGCCGCGTGGTGGTGGGAGCAGGCCCGCGCACAGATGCCCGGGACGCTCGCGCAGGTGCAGACCGCATTCATGGCGTGGACCAACCCGGCGCAAACCGACCTGCACGACGAGCACGTGTACGAGAACAGCGGGCGGTGGCCCGCGTTCCTCCGCGATGTGCGGGCCGAGATCGATCGGCTTGGGGGAAAGCCCTTTGTCATGGGCGAGACGATCATCGCCAACTCGTGGCCCGACACGCGGGCGCTGCGAGCGTTGGCCGATCGCTCGGGCCCGCCGATGGATCGGGCGAACCTGCCCGTGGGCGAGCGATGGGCGACGCACACGCCGTGGTACGTCTCACGCGGCCTGACGGAATGCGAGGCGTTCGAGCGGGGCGTCGTTGATCGGTTCGGCGAGGAGACGCTGGAACGATTCCGCCGGCAGGCGTCGCGGTACGGGTACGAACTGCGGAAGTGGCAGGCGGAACTGTTCCGGATGGACCCGGGCAACGCCGGCTGGGTCATGAACCACATCCGCGATGTGCCGGCCTGCCGCTGCGGGTTCATGGACGACCTGGACCGGTGGCGGTTTGATCCCAGCGACTGCGCCCGCTGGCTTGGCGACGTCGCGCTGCTCGCGCGAACGCCTGACCACCGCCAGGGCTTCGCGGGGGGCAAGGACCTGCGCGTCGAAATGCTGCTCTCGAACTTCGGCGAGAGGGACCTCGTCGGGCATCTCACGGTCGCGCTCAGCGGGGCGGGCGCCCCCAAGGACAAGCCCGAGATCCGCCTGCCGCGGGGTCACGTCGGCGGCGTCGAGCGATCTTTCCGTGTGCCCAACGTCGAAGCGCCGACGGAGCTCTCTCTGCTCGCAGGATTCTCGGCCGGCGGCTCCCCGATCGCTCGCAACCGCTGGTCGCTCTGGGCGTTTCCGGAAGTCGGAGACCTGCCCGGCGACGTCGTTCGGCTGGACGGGCTGACGTTCTCCCGTAAAGACCGCGAGCCGACGTTCGAGGACCGCGGATACAGCAGCGGTTGGGGGCTCAAGTGCCGGTCGTGGGCACCCGCGCTCCCGGAGTTGGACGCGCTGGCGTTCCGCTGCCCCTTGTGGAGGTTCGACGCGCCGATGCCCGCTGGCACGCGGGGCGTGATCACCACCACGCTCACCCGCGGGCTGATCGAGTTCATCGCGCAAGGGGGGCGTGTGGTCCTGCTGGCCAACCGCGGCCAGGGCGGGCTCGGCGCGAGGCTCGTGATGCTCTGGGGGCAGGTGCCGCTGGTGGTCGAGCAGGGCCCGCTGTCGGCCGGCGACTCGGAGTGGATCGTCGACCTGCTGCATCACGACCTGACGCGTCGTTGGCAGGCCGCCGTGCCCACGCAGGAGCGAGGCTGGGCCGACAAGGTTCTTCCGATCGTTCGGCTGGTCTACACGCACGACAGCGGCGTGCCGACGGCCCACGACGCGGTCTTTGCCGCCGGGGTGGGTTCCGGGCTACTTGCTGTCAGCACGCTCGACCACACGGACGAGCCGGGCCGCTACCTGCTCGACCGGCTGGTTCGTTGGACGATCGAGGCGGAGAGGCCGCAGGTGGGCGGGGAGGGGCTCACGCGGAATGATCTGCTGCCGTTCGCCCGTGCGGGCGTCTAGTTCGAGCGGAGTGCGACGATGGGGTCTTGCATGGCGGCCCGCCTGGCGGGATAAAGCCCGAAGACCAGCCCGGTCACGAAGGCGAAGGAGAACGCCAGAATGATCGACCCGCCGGTGATCGCGGTGGGCAGGGTCGCATCGCTGGGGAACATGTCGCCGATGGCGGGGAGCTTGTGAAGCCTCGGGACCGACCAATCAAGCCCGACGGAAAGCCCGACGCCCAGGGCGATTCCGAGAAGCCCGCCGACGGACGAGATGACGGTGGTCTCCACGAGGAACTGGAGCATGATGTGTCGGCGGGTGGCGCCCAAGGCTCGGCGGATGCCGATCTCGCGTGTGCGCTCGGTCACGGTCGCGAGCATGATGTTCATGATCCCGATGCCGCCCACCAGCAAGGCGATCCCCGCGACCGCGCCGAAGACGATCTTGAAGGTCAGGGCCTGGCGTTCGGCCTGGGCGAGCAGCTCGAAGGGCACCTTGATCGAAACGTCGTTCTTCCCGTCGCGGCGAACGTCGATGATCCGCTTGAGGCGTTCCGCGTCGTTCATCACGCTCTGCATCGTCGGCGAAACGACGTACACCTCCGACACCTGGACGTTCGAGGCGTTGAACGACCCGGATGAGCCGCGGAAGACGTTGTCCCCGAAGCGGGTCTCGGCGGCGGACATCGGCAGGTGCACGTCCTGGTCGAGGTCCCGCCCGACAAGGGCCGCCCCCGCGCCCCCCGCGAGCCCGACGGGCGCCAGCACGCCGACCACCGTGAACGCCCGGTCGTCGATGCGGATCGTCTGGCCTAGCGGGTCTTCGAGCGGGAAGTACAGCGACGCGATGTCCGCGCCGATGACGGCGACGGGCGCCTCGTCCTCCATGTCGCGGGGCGTGATGTAGCGCCCGCGGGCGACGCGAAGGTTCGCCGCCGACAGAAGCGCCGGCGTTGTCCCGAAGGCCTGGCTCGTCCGGCGCAGCGCGCCGCGGATGACCTGGCTGCCGACTTCCTTGAGCGGGACGACCTCCGCGCCCGGGAAGTTCTCGCGGATCACGGCCAGATCGTCGCGCGTCAGCCCGTAACGGATGATCATCGAGCGTCGCCCGCCGCTGCTCTGCTGGCTTTGCCCTTCCGGGGGGCGGACGGATCGCACGATGATGTTCCGGGCGCCGAGCTTCTCGATCTGCAGCATCGCCGCACGCTTGGAACCCTCGCCGAGGCTCACCATCGCGATGACGGCGGCCACCCCGAGGATGATCCCCAGCGCGGTCAGAACCGTGCGCATGAAGTGCAGGCGAAGGTTCGTCAGGCCCAGCCGGATGATTTCGAGCAGGAATCCCATGGCGAGATCGGTGAATCGTTCAGGTTCGAGGCCCGGCGAGCCGAAAACACTCTCCACCCGAACCGGGACGCAGGATGGTATGGTCCCGCGCGGGTTGGGCCCAGTCAGGGAACCACGCCAGAGGTTCGATCCGAACAGAATTCCGATGCACGGCACCTCTTCATCCCGCGTGGAATGCACGGCTGTCCGCGAGACCGCGGGGGGCTGGCTTTGCACGGTCTGCGTCAGCGATGCACACGGGCAGCGGGAGCATGAGATTCGCCTCGCGTGGTGCGATCACGACTACTGGTCCGGGGGGGCGCAGGCGCCGGGGGATCTCACCCAGCGGCTGGTCAGGCTGCTGCTCGAAGCACGCGGCTCGACCCTGCACGCCGACGCTGCGGTGCCCTGGCCTCTGCCCGCCAAGTTTGACGCGGCGAAAGCCCGGCGGTGGTGCCCGTCGCTGGACGATGACCTGCGCCACGCGGGCTGATCGCCGCAGAACGTGTACTCAGGGTTTGAGCATCGGCTTGAGATAGCGCCCGGTGTGGCTTGCGGCGACGCGGACGATCTCCTCGGGAGTTCCTTTGGCGACGATCGTCCCGCCACCCTCGCCCCCCTCGGGGCCCAGGTCGAGGATCCAGTCGGCGCACTTGATGACGTCGAGATTGTGCTCGATCACAATGAGCGTGTTACCCGCGTCGGCGAGCCGCTGCATCACCGCGACCAGCTTGCGGATGTCCTCGAAATGCAGGCCGGTCGTCGGCTCGTCGAGCACGTACAGGG
>ERZ1066130.520-NODE-520-length-13235-cov-9.953263_pt1 | contig 13235 bp, 10 predicted proteins | sample MGYA00382777_ERZ1066130 | MGnify/ENA primary metagenome ERZ1066130 (study PRJEB33369, sample SAMEA5778360) | biofilm metagenome | biome: Industrial cooling water; feature: Water cooling tower basin; material: Biofilm | place: United Arab Emirates | collected...
ACACGCTCCGGTTCACCGTCCGGCAGCAGGGCCCCGCGAACGGCTTCTGCCACCTGAGCACACGGACCTGCTGGGGCCCGGACGCGGGCCTCGCCGAAGTCGCCCGACGCGTGCGGATGCCCAGGTCCTCAAGGGACGAAGGGTCGTACACCTCGCGTCTCCTGGATGATCCGGCGTTGCTGTCGAGCAAGATCCTCGAGGAAGCGAGGGAGTTTATCGAAGCCGCCGATCGCCGGCACAGCATCCACGAGGCCGCCGATCTCCTGTACTTTGTGCTTGTCAGGCTGGCGGCATCGGGCATCGACCTTGCCGAGATCGACCACGAACTGGCCCGCCGTGCGCTCAAGGTGTCTCGTCGGCCTGGCAACGCCAAGCCCGTTCCTTCTAGCGCCACCTCCCCCGCATCCCCCACTCCTCCCTCCGCCACAACCACCATCCCCCAGCACGGAGCCTGACGATGACCATTCTGCCGATGCTGCGCACGATCCAACCCGATCAGATCACCACATTGCAGCGAGCCCCGTTCGACGCCGAGACCCTCGCAACCTCCGAGCGACTGGTGCGTGAGGTGGCCGAGGGCGGCCAGTCTTCGCTCAGGAGCCTCGCCGAACGATTCGACGGGCTGGCGCCGGGCACGCCGCTGCTGATCGAAAGACCGTCGCTCGAGGCCGCCGCGGACGCCCTGCCGGCGACAGACCGCCGCATCCTCAAAGAGGCGGCCGAACGCATCCGACGCTTCGCGGACGCGCAGCGGGCGGCCTTTCGGGACTTTGAGATTAAAGCGGACCTTTCCGGGTCAACGATCACGATGGGGCAGCGCGTTCTGCCGCTCGAAGTCGTCGGTTGCTATGCCCCGGGCGGCAGGCACCCCCTGCCCTCATCGGTGCTCATGACCGCCATCACGGCCCGGGCGGCAGGCGTGCGCACGGTACTCGTCGCCTCCCCCCGCCCCACCGCCGCAACGCTTGCCGCCGCCGCCATCGCCGGCGCCGATGCCCTTCTGCCCATCGGGGGGGCGCACGCGATCGCCGCGCTCGCCTACGGCGTCGTCGCTCCTCGGTGCGACGCCATCGTCGGCCCGGGCAACAAGTGGGTCACCGCCGCCAAGCACTGCGTGAGTTCATCCGTCGCGATCGACATGCTCGCCGGGCCCAGCGAAGTGGTGATTCTCGCCGACGCGAAGGCATGCCCCCGGCTCATCGCCGCCGATCTGCTCGCCCAGGCCGAGCACGACGAGGACGCGATGGCGATCCTTGTGACCGACTCCCGCCCTCTGATTGACGCGACGAACAACCAGCTCGCCGAGCAGCTCGCCGATCTGCCAACGGGCCGAACCGCCCGGGCCGCCCTTTCCCGCTCCTTCGCCGTCCTGACCGCGTCCGAGGACGAATCCGTCCGAGTGTGCAACCGGCTCGCCCCCGAACACCTCGAGCTCCACGCCGAACCTGCGAGCCTCGATCGAATGAGAGACGCGCTGTGTTCTTACGGCACGCTTTTCCTCGGGGCCGGATCCGCCGAGGTGCTGGGCGACTACGGCCTGGGCCCCAACCACACGCTTCCCACCGGCGGCACGGCCCGCTTTGCTGCGGGACTCTCCGTGTACAACCTGCTGCGAGCCCGCACGTTCATCCGATGCGACACGGCCACCATCCCCAGCCCGCTCCGCGAGGATCTCGCCCGGTTCGCTCGCATGGAAGGCCTGGAAGCTCACGCCCGCGCGGTGGAAGCCCGCGCGTGAATCCCCACGCCGAGAGTCGCTCCGTACTGCGCTGCTAAGTCCGGGCTTTGGGTTGACGGCGGAACCGCCAGATCGCCACCCACCCCGCCGCCCACAGCACGACCATCAGCACCGCGACGGGCACCGAAAGCCGATCTCCCCACCACAGAAGGCACGCCGACGCGACGATCGACGCCGTCATCGAGCCCCACGCGATCCGTCGTGCCCGGGCCGACATCGGTTGGTTCGACATCACGAACCCCGCGTAGGGCTTCAGGATCGGGATCGACAGGAACCAGTGCGCAAGCCACGGGCACGAACGGAAACTCAGGTACGTTCCGATCAGCAGGAACACCGTGGTCGGCATCCCGGGGACCACCGCCCCGACCACGCCCAGAGCAAACGACCCGGCAGCCAGCGCCGCGAGCATCCAACGCACGCCCGCCAGCGAGGTCACGTCATTCGTCGCCGTGCACGGCGACGCAGCCTCGGCGGGTGCGGGCGTAGGTGCATCGGGCGCACGCTCGACCATGCCCGTTCGGGCGAGGAACGGACACCGGGATGGATCTCCGCCTTGCTGCACAGTGCTCCCTGCAAAGAGCGTCGCCGGACTGTAGCCCGACGACACCGAGAATTACACAGTCCCGCCCGCCGCGGCCATCTGGCGATGGAATGCGGAGACATCGATCCCGAGCTTGGCCGCGATCCTCGAGCCGTAGTCCGGGTCGGCGCGGAAGAAGTGGCAGAGCATCCGCTCCTGGATCTCCCGGGGCGTCTGACCAAGCCCGCCGGCGATCCTCCCCGCGAGGCGATCGCGATGCCCGTTGTCGAACATGCGGAAGAGGTTGCCCGCCTGGGTGTAGTCGTCGTGCCCCTGCGTGCTATCGAAGCGATCGACGATCGTCTGTCCGAGGTTCCAGGCCGGATCCGCGAACGAGGGATCGGGCTTGGGCGCCGACGCGACGCTGTTGGGCCAGTAGTTCGTCGCGGCGCCGTAGGAGCCGTCGGCCATCGACCCGTCCCGGATGTAGTTCATCACCGGACACCGCGGACGGTTCACCGGGATCTGATGGTGATTGACCCCGAGGCGATACAGGTGCGTGTCCGCGTAGCTCATGAGCCTGGCCTGCAGCATTTTGTCCGGGCTCGCCCCGATGCCCGGCACCAGCGCACTGGGCTTGAACGCCGCCTGCTCAACCTCCGCGTGGTAGTTCCGCGGGTTGCGGTTGAGTTCCAGCACACCCACCTCGATCAGAGGGAATTCCCCGTGAGGCCAGACCTTCGTCAGGTCGAACGGGTTCCAGCGGAACGACTCCGCCTGCTTCTGCGTCATCACCTGGATGCACACGCGCCACTTCGGGAAATCCCCGCCCGCGATCGCGTGGAACAGATCGCGTTGGTGGCTCTCGCGATCCTGGCCGATCACGCGGGCCGACTCCTCGTCCGTCATGTTGCGGATGCCCTGAAGCGTCTTGAAGTGGAACTTGCACCACACCCGCTCCCCGATCGCGTTCACCAGCGAATACGTGTGGCTCCCGTATCCGTTCAGGTGCCGATACGTCGCGGGAATACCGCGATCGCTCATCAGGATCGTGATCTGGTGCAACGCCTCTGGGCACTGGCTCCAGAAATCCCACTGCATCGTCATGTCGCGGAGATTCGTCTCCGGGTTGCGCTTCTGCGTGTGGATGAAGTTCTGGAACTTGTAGGGATCACGCACGAAGAAGACCGGCGTGTTATTGCCCACCAGGTCCCAGTTGCCTTCCTCCGTATAGAACTTCACCGCAAAGCCTCGCACGTCGCGTTCCGCGTCCGCCGCGCCGCGCTCGCCCGCGACCGTCGAGAACCGCAGGAAGCACTCGGTCTTCTTCCCAACCTTCGAGAAGATCGCCGCCCGCGTGTACTTCGTCACGTCCTGCGTCACCGTGAACGTGCCGTACGCCCCCGAACCCTTCGCGTGCACGACCCGCTCCGGGATCCGCTCGCGGTTGAAGTGCTGCATCTGCTCGAGCAGCGCCACGTCCTGCATGAGCAACGGGCCGCGAGGCCCGGCCGTCAATGCCTGCTGCACCCCGATCGGTGCGCCGTTCGCCGTGGTCAGAACCGGACAACCCTCCCCAGATCCGCTCTTCGCCGTGGTCATCGATCGCCTCCTTCGTCTGTGTTGCTGTTCTCGGACGACCAAGGCTAGTGCCCGAAGCCCCGCCTCACCAATCAATCACTCGGATGATTATGATCCATCATGCCAATCACTCTCGGCGACCTCGCCCTCCGCGACGTGGTCTCGGCCGTCGCCGTGGCCGAGGCTTCGCACTTCGGCCGCGCCGCCGAGCGGCTCGGGGTCCCCCAGCCCACCCTCTCCCAGCAGGTGCAAAGGGTCGAGCGGGCTCTGGGCACGGCCCTCTTCGAACGCACCGGCCGCCGCGTCCTGATCACGCCCGACGGCCACCGTCTGCTCCCCCTGCTCCGAGACCTGCTCGCCCGCGCCGCCGCCCTTGCCGACGTCGCCGCCGAGGCCCGTCCCTCCGAGCCGCTCCGCGTCGGCGTCATCCCCACCCTCGGGCCCGCCATCGTCCCCCACCTCCTTCTCGACCGACCCGGCCAAGCTCCACTCCCACCGCTGACCATCCGCGAGCACACCACGACGGAACTGCTCTCCCTCCTGCGGGAGGGCTCGCTCGACGCCGCCTTGCTCTCACTGCCGATCCCGACGGAGCTGCTGACGATCATTCCGATCATCGACGAGCCCTTCCGCCTGGTGGTCCGCCGGGGGCACCCGCTGGCAAGCAGCCCCCGCCTCGTACCCGCCCAGCTGCTCGCGCACGAGATGGTCCTGCTGGGCGAGGGGCATTGCCTGCGCGATCAGGCGCTCTCGCTCTGCCGATCGAAGGGCTCTGCCGCACCTCGCGTGATCGCCGCCAGCCTCGATGTTCTCAAGTACCTCGTCGCCGCGGGGGAGGGCTACTCCCTGCTCCCCCTGACCGCGTGCCGCCTCACCCCGCCGCTGGATGAGCTGCTGGAAATCAGGTCCTTCGACGAACGGCAACCCCAGCGTCGGCTCGCGATGTGCGCACGAGACTCTTCACCCCGTCTGGATGACGTGCGATCGCTCGCGCGGGGCATCGCCCAACGACTGCTCGCCGCGTTCGGCCCGATGGGGCTCCGTCCGGTCCCCGCCGCTCAGAAGCGCACGGGCTCGAAGCCGGACCGATAGGCCCGACGAACGATCGTGCGTGTCGCCTCGGCGTGGTTCGTGAACGCGAGCTTCGACCGGTCCCAGTCCAGCGACTGACCGCGGTACTTCGCCGCCTTGACCGCCAGCAGCCCCGGCTCGGTGCACTTGAGCCCCACCGCGAAGGGGCACCACAGGTGCGGCGTATCCACGCCCATCGCCTTGTCCACCCACGCGTGCCAGTGGTTGAACTCGGCGTACTTGGGCAACCCGGGCCACTGCATCCCGTCGGTCTTCTGCCCGTCCCGCCAGATCTCCATCCCGCCATCGGGCGTGAGCACCAGCGTCCCGCCCTCGCACGCGAAGACCGTGACAATCCCGCCGGGCCAGTCTCCCGGGGCCATCCCGAGCTGTGCCCGGTCGGGCATCATTCCGGTGTCGTAGAAGTGGAAGTTGCACGTCGGCCCGGCGAACTTGGGGCTGTTCACGTTGTACGTCAGCGTCGAGGTCACCCGGTCCGCGTGGAAGTGGGTCATGTCGCGCGTGTTCGTGCGAGAGATCACCCGCACGGGGTGCGTCAGTTCCGGGAAGGCGTAGAACGCCACGTCCGTCAGGTGCACCACCCAGTCGGCGATCTGCCCGCCGCCGTACTTGAACCAGCTCCGCCATTGACGATGGACCATCTGAGGCCGGCAGGGTTCGAACTCCGCGCCGTTGAGCCAAAGGTCGTAGTTCACTCCCTTCGGCGGGTCGCACGGGTCCCCGAGCTTCCCGTCCGCGAAGTAGAACCCGCCCGCCAGCGCGCCGTTCCCGTACGAGACGTGCACCTCGATCAGTTTCCCGAGCCCCCCGCTCTTGAGAATGTCCACCGCCGCCCGACGCCCGGCGTACTGCACGCGCTGCGCCCCAACCTGCGTCACCAACTTCGGCCTCGCCGCCACCGCCTTCTCCAGCAGCGCCACCTCTTCCAACTGCTGCACCAGCGGCTTCTGCCCGTAGACGTGCTTGTTCTTCGCCAGGGCGAGCGTCATGATCGCGCAGTGCGAGTGATCCGGCGTCGACACGATCACCGCGTCGAATCTGTCCCCGTGCTTGTCGAACGCCTCGCGATAATCCTCGCAGCGGAAGGCGTTCGGATGGTCCGCCGCCGCCTTGGCCATCGCCTCCGCGTCCACGTCGCAGAGCCCCACGATCTCCGCCAGCGGGTGCGACGCCACCGTCTTGCGGTCCGCCTCGCCGATGGTCCCCACCACCCCGATCGCCAGCACGCGCAGTTTCGTCTCCCGGCGGAGGAACCCGAAGCTGGGCGTCACCGCCGCCACGGTCCCGGCCGCGGCCACGGTGCGAAGGAACATCCGGCGGTTGAGAGAATCGTGCGTCATCGTCAGGCTCCGTTGCCGACGAACGCTCGCTCGCCGGCGCCTCAGACTACACCATTCCCCGCCCTCTCGCACGCCATCTCGATCACCGCCGATCCCACCTTCCGCCCCGAATCCGCCAGCGCGTGGGCCGCCGACACGTCATGAAGCCCGCCCCTCCACCCGATCACGGGCCTCACCACGCCCCGCGCCGCCAGATCCAGCACCTCCTCCAGCCGCTCCCGCCGCTCCGTCACGATCCCGCCCCGCAGCACGCCCCGCCGACGCACCAGCACCCGCACCGTCTGACGCAGCCCCATCACCGCCGCCAGCATCCGCCCGCCGGGCCGCAGCAGCCGCCCGCCCTCCCGCTCGCCGAGCACCCCGACCGTGTCGAACACCACGTCGTACCGCTCCGGCCCATCCTGATACCGCTCGACCGTGTGATCGATCGTCCGAGCCGCCCCCAGCGACCGCACCAGCTCCGCGTTCGCCCCGCGGCAGACGCCCGTCACCATCGCCCCCAGCCTCGCCGCTTCCTGCACCGCCGCCACCCCCACCGCCCCCGCCGCGCCGACGACCAGCACCCGCTCGCCCGGCCCGACCTCGCCGAAGTCGCGCAGGTACGCCAGCGCCGTCATCCCGCCGAAGACGCTCGCCGCCGCCTCCGCGTGCGACAGCCCCGCCGGCCTTCGCGCGAGGCACCCCTTCGACTTCACGCGCACGAACTCCGCGTGCCCCCCGAACGCCGCCCCGAGCGACGCCACCACCGCGTCGCCGGGCGACCAGCCCTCGACGCCCTCGCCGCATTCCACCACGACCCCGGACAGGTCGCCCCCGAGCACGCGGCACCGCGGCCCGCGCAGGCCGAACACCAGCCGCCCGAGCACGCCGTACGCCGCCGAGGGCATCCGCATCGCCCGCACCCGCGCGTCCGCCGACGACACCGTCGCCGCGTGCACCCGCACGACCAACTCCCCCGACCCCGCGACCGGCACGGCACCCCCGCCGAACGTCAGTTCCTCAACGCGGACCACCTCGGGCGGCCCGTACCGATCCACAACCGCAGCCAGCATCGCCCACCGTAGGCCCCGAAAAAAGCACGCGACGCGCGGGGGTGTCGATTCCCCGCGCGTCGCGCTCGTGTTCACAAACCGTGTCTCTCCGTCTCTTCGTCTCTTCTGTTCTGGGTCTCTTCCTCACGCCGCGAGCTTGTAGAGCGAGACGTTGAGCCCGTTGCCGACGCCGAACTGAACGACGAACTGGTCACTGGCCTCGCCGGCGGTGGTGCCTCGGTAGCCCTGGATGATGTAGGTGGCGTGGGTGGTGCCCAGGGGGATGGTGTCGTCGACGAACGACTTGCTGCCGGTGTTGCCGATGATCTCGAAGGCGTTCTGCCCGGCGAGCTTGCGGCGGATGTTGAAGAAGGCGCCCGAGCTGGCCGAGGCGTTGGCGGCCTTCCAGCGGAGGCTGATGGCCCCCTCGGTGGTGAGGGCGACGGTGAAGTCGGTGGGCTGTCCCGGCGCGGGGCGGGGCGTGGGGGGCGCGGGCGGGTTGATCTGCGCGAGGGCGTAGACGTTGGGATTGTTGGTGGTCTGGGCGAAGGCGCGGATGAGCTTGACGAGGTCGGCCCCGTTGTTGCGGAGGGCGGCGATGGCGCTCTGGAAGTTGACGGTGGCGGCCTTGGCGGCGTTCTTGGCGTTCTGCTGGGCGGTGTAGGTGTTGCGGGCGGCCTTGGTGAGCGTGTCGAGCGCGGTGACCTGCGCCGGCGTCAGCCCGATGGCCGCCGGCGTGCCGGTCCACACGGGAACGTGAAGCTCGAAGAACTGGATCGTCTCAAGGTCCTTGCGGGGCACGGTGCTCATGGTTCACCTCTGGGTGGAGCGGCCCCCGCGCGCGGCGGGGCGCCCGATGCGAAACCGCCCGACACACGCCGGACCGGTTCAAGGGGACCATCGGCGAAGGGAGGGACCGACTGAAGCGAATGATGAGCACGGGAGCATAATGGATGTCCGTCGGTGCCCTGGTTCACCGGAGGGGGATTTCCTCATTCATCGCAACGCCCCACTGACATCACATCAAGCAGGTGGGGACCAAAATGACCAACCTGCGTCGCGATGAACAGGACGTGGTCCGCTTCTACAACGGGCGCGGGACCGCCAAACCGTGGATCAAGGAGGGCAAGAACGCCGTGAAGTGGACCTGGCTCTCGTGCCACGACATCGCCGACAACCACGTCCGGCGGCAGCTCTTCGCCCTGGCGTACAACCTCGGCAACTTCCTTCGTTAGCTGACGCTCTCGACGAGCGTCGAGCACTATTCACCGACCACGCTGCGAGAGAAGCTCATCAAGATCGGGGCGAAGGTCGTGCGGAAGGCACGTGACGTGGTGTTCCAGATGGCTGAGGTTGTCGTGCCACGCTCCCTCTTCCGGACGATCCTCGATCGCATCCACAAGCTCAGACCGGCGAAAGCGGCGTCGGAGTGACGCCGCCCCTGCCCAGAGCATCCGGCACAATAGATGACCAGCGCGGACGTCTTGCGTCGGACCGGCGAAAGGGATCGGGCGCACCAGCCGGAACACGCAAACGCAAACCGAACTCAAGCCCATATCGTTGGTGAGGCCCGTGGAATCGGCCGCCATCAAAAGGCAATCCCGCGGTACACTCAAGCTGGATGGCCCACGGTGGTCGCGGGCGGAGAGTCAATTGCGAAATCCCGGCTTGATCTATGCTCGAGACTATCGCTCGGACTGGATCGGGATCTGGAGGAAAGGTCATTAGCATGCTAAATCAGATTCGAGCGGCTATTCCCCTTCTACCTCTCGCCCTTGCTGCGTCCCTTTCGTTCTCGAAGAGTGTCGCTGCACATGAAGTCGGCTGGCAACTTCGTGGCACAACCCACTCACACCCGTCCGCAAGGCGGAATCATTTCATGGCCTACGACGCTCTGCGCGGCGTCACCGTCATGTTTGGCGGTGTTGGTTCCGATGGAGACAATGGTGAAACTTGGGAATGGAGCGGAACTCAGTGGAGTCAGCGTGAGTCGGGGGCCCTTTCAGCGCGCACAGCCGGGGCGATGGTTTACGACCAAGGTCGGGGTGTTTCAGTCCTGTTCGGCGGCTACAGCAATAGGATCGTCGGCACGCTTTACGGCGAGACGTGGGAGAGAACCGGTACGACCTGGGCCCAACGGATTGTCCCAGGTCCCTCTGCCCGCTTCTTGCACGGAATGGTCTACGACAGGGGACGGGGAGTGACCGTTCTCTTTGGGGGCAATGACAACACACAACCGTTGGGCGACACGTGGGAATGGGATGGCTCGGCGTGGTCTCTCCGCTCGATTGACGGCCCATCGGCTCGATTTGCGCATTCGATGGCCTACGACCTCGCCCGGGGAATGACGGTGCTTTACGGGGGTATCACCGCCAACGGGTTGCCCAACGCCGAGACGTGGGAATGGAATGGGAGCACATGGACGCGGCGGGTTGATGGACCGGCAGCAAACCATGCGGCTGCGATGGTCTACGACCTTGATCGCGGAGTGTGCGTCTTGTTTGGAGGCGTGACAGAAACCGGCCGGTCAGCGGGTGAAACTTGGGAGTGGAACGGATCGGCATGGACGATCGTCTCGCAGGTGGGCCCGGCCCCCCGCTGGGGAGCGGCGATGGCGTATGACCCGTCGAGCGGCGAAACGGTTCTGTTTGGTGGCGCCCTATGCGGCGGGTCGCCGAATGGGGAAACGTGGGAATTGTCAGTCGGCGGCTCGTTCTGTCCCGCGGAGATCAACGGGGATGGCTTTCTCGATTTCTTCGACTACGACGCCTTCGTGACGGCATTCGAGGCCGGATCCCTTGAAGCCGACATCAACCGTGATTGTTTCGCGGACTTCTTTGACTACGACTCATTCGTCGAAGCCTTCGAGACTGGATGCTAAGGTCTAGGAGCATCTTGGGGGCGACCGGGGGCATTCGCGTGATTAATAATCAAACCAGATTTCCTAGATGGGAGCATGCTTTCTGGTGCCATGTCATGGCGATTTGCCGAAGGAATGCAGGCGTTTCGCAGGGTCGGACACGGAAGTCCTGTGGGTGAAGGCAATTCAACAAAGCGGTGCGGAAGCTGAAAGAACAGCCAATGTAGTGAACAAGTAGAATGGCAGTAGATTCGGTGCTATGATTCGAATCCGATTCATCAATCATAATGCCTAGCGATTTTTAACTCCAGCAGTCTTGGTAGTGCTTCAAATAATTGACCGATCAAACATACTGTGGCGATATGTGCCGCAGGTTGTTCATGGTTGTGGCTTCATTGGATTAGGATTGAGGTCCACCGAGAGTTCTTTGCGTTCAGATCCACGCATGATCAACAGCGTAGCGCGTTGACCCGCTCGCGACACTAGCCGATCTGTAAGCTCCTTCAATGAGCCAAGAGGTTGCGAGTCCACGGCGAGGATGAAATCTCCTGGAAGGACATTGGCCCGCCACGCTGGGCTGTCGCGAACGCATGCGACGACACGGACGCCTTGATTCACACCGACTTTTTGACGATCCTCGGCTGTCATTTCGGCAGGAACTGCGCCCAAGATTCGCGGTCGTGCTGTTCGAGTCCAAAAGGAAGTAGATTGGTCGTACCTCGCAACCGAGTACGGAACATAATTTGTCTGGCTTGACGTTCCTGTCGCTGTGCCGGAGTATGTTGCCCAATTTCCTGACGATGTATACACGGTTCCAGAGGTTCGCACTGTTTGAGGAGAATATGATGTAATGGGCACCGCGCCGGACACAGTATGGCTGAACTGAGACTCGGCAATGGCGATTTCAGCTCCCAGCCGTTTAGCTTCGTTCTTGATCGCTTCAACACCCTCTTGGCGGCCGTTGAACGAGGAATAGCCGAGCATGATAAAACCATCTTCAATCAACCGGCGGCCGAGTGCATCATCAAAGTGCTGAAAGAAGACCTTGGGCTCGCCGTTGTACACCGCTAAGTTGTGACTGTCATACTCCGCGAGCGCTGGGTGAGGCTCTGCAACCGTGCTTTTGAAAAACCGTTGGTGCGTACTCGTACAGCCTGCAAAGGTCACGGCGATAGCGCAAAGCATGGGAATAACAAATGGTACGCTCGCGAGCTTAATCCTGTTTTTTATGCCAATGCCATTCATTTGTATGTGCACCTGGAACAGTTACCTTGCGCGGTTCGCGAAGATCCTCGGCTAACGGTCTAGCTGCTCATCAGATGGTAGCCTAGCGTTCCCTTCTTCGAGCATGCTCGCTCCGCCAGGACCCCCAGTTTACGATACGCCCACGACCACCGTGGGCGATCGAGCGTCAGTGTACCGCAGGAGTGCACTCTGCTGCAGTCGATTCAGGAAGCCTCACTATCGATCTGCGACTGTGTTCTGCTTGCGTATGAAACCTCAGGGGCGAGTGGCCCGGCTTGCTGCGTCGCGGAACGCGTGTCCTGTGGAGGCGACGCACCTTCATGTGCACTGGCGAACGCGGGCCGCGGCGCTACTGACGGGGAACGCGGCGCAACAGCCGCGGAGTTCTGCTCAACAGACGAGGACCGCGGCGCAACAGCCGCGGAGCTCTGCTCAACAGACGGGGACCGCGGCGCAACAGCCGCGGAGCTCCGCTCAACAGCCGCGGGCCGCGTCGCAACAGACGCGGAACGCGGAAGTCGGTCTTTGGGGCGCGGGAGCGGCTCGTCCGAGGGCGGGAAGGCCGCGGCGGGTCTGGGAGGCCGGTTTTTTCGGTCCGGGTGTCCGGCGCGGCGGAGCGGGCCGCTCACCCGTCGGAACACGGGGGGTGGGCGAGGGGGTGGGCGAGGGGTATATTGAGCCCATGCTGAGCGTGATGATCGTGCTGGCGGCGGTGACGGGGGCGGGGTCGGGTGTGGGTGCGGGTGGGGCGGGGTGGGGGCAGCCGGCGGTGGCTTCGCTGGCGCGGGGGGTGAATCTCGCGCATTGGTTCTGGGTGCCGGCGGGAGGCAGCGAGAAGTTGGGGGATCCGGGGTTCTTGACCGACGCCGAGATGGCCGACCTTGTGCGCGCGGGGTTCACATGTGTCCGCCTGCCGGTCGATCCCGAGCGGCTGTTCTCCGAGTCGGGGCGGACGCTCAACAAGGCCGGGCTGGCCAAGCTCGACGCCGTGCTCGATCGGCTGCTGGCCGCCGGGCTCGCCGTCGTGATCGACATCCACCCCGCCGGGGCCGCCGCCGACCGCCTCTACGACCGCACCCTGCACAACGCCGAGACCCCCGCCGCCAAGAAGGCGGAAGAAGCACTCCTCCGCAACTGGACGCTGCTGGCCGAGCACCTCGGCAAGCGGCCCGCCGACAAGGTCTTTCTCGAACTGCTCAACGAGCCCGTCTTCGACCGCCACGAGGGCCGCTGGCAGGAGCTGCAGGCGAAACTGGCGACCGCCGTGCGAGCCGCCGCCCCGAACCACACGCTCATCCTGACCGGGGCCAACTGGGGCACCATCGAGGGGCTGACGGCCATCAAGGACCCGTGGAAGGGCCTGCCCGACCGCAACGTCGTCTGGAGCTTCCACTTCTACGAGCCCCGCACCTTCACGCACCAGACCGCCACCTGGGGCTCGCCCTCGTGGAGGTTCCTGCAGAACGTCCCCTACCCCGCCACCCGCGAGACCATCGAGCCGCTGCTCGCGTCGGTCGCCGACGAGGCCGCCCGCCTCGAGCTCGACTGGTACGGGCGGCAGCAGTGGAACGCCGCCAAGCTCGCCACGCGGCTCGACCGGGCCAAGGCCTGGGCCGACACGCACGGGGCGACGCTCTGGTGCGGCGAGTTCGGGGCCATCGCCAAGGCGCCCCGCGAGGCCCGACTGGCCTACCTCGCCGATGTGCGCACCGCCCTGGACGCCCGCGGCATCGCGTGGTGCATGTGGGACTACGCCGGCGCCTTCGCCCTCATGCGCCCCCCCCCCCCCCCCCCCCCCCCCCCCCCCCCCCCCCCCCCCCCCCCCCCC
>ERZ1066130.521-NODE-521-length-13135-cov-11.334174_pt1 | contig 13135 bp, 13 predicted proteins | sample MGYA00382777_ERZ1066130 | MGnify/ENA primary metagenome ERZ1066130 (study PRJEB33369, sample SAMEA5778360) | biofilm metagenome | biome: Industrial cooling water; feature: Water cooling tower basin; material: Biofilm | place: United Arab Emirates | collected...
GTTATAGACATCCACAAACGTGCATTTTCTCGGATCAACACCTAGGTCATCCATAAGTTCATGTACAAACTGGAACGTACCACTGCCTTCTATGCCCGCGAAGATCTTTCCATTGGAAAACAATTCATGCAAACTGTGAGGTTCTTTACTCGCTCGATATAAGATGTGAAGCACCTGGGGATAAAGAGGTAAAACGGACGCGACTTTATCACTAAAACGCGAGTAATTGTCAACAATGCCAAAGTCTGCTTTTCCGGCTTCCAGAGAGTCCAGGTTAGCAAGAGAGCCCACACCGCTGATCACCCGGATGGAATCGTTCATATGCTGATTAAGCACATCCGCAATTGTTATTGCGATTTGATTTTGAGGATCTTCAATATTTCCTAAGATCGTATAACTATTATGTTTGGTCGTGCATCCTGCTAAAAGGACTACACCCAACAGAAAGAGTATCCTCACCTTACTTGATTTGTCCCGAAGATGAGTACGCTTTGTAGTTTTTCTTAGCTACATTCTCATTTGCTTCAGGAGATTTTAACCAAAGTTCCTTACCATTAACAGAAACAGTCCGTTCGAATAGATAAAGTTTGCCACTGATAATTGCAAAATTATCATATTTCGGAGTTGTAGCTCTTCCCATGGCCAATGTCATAGAACACCACCCTCCAAATTGAGGCAAATACTTGAAAGGGGTTTTTTCAAACTTCTTTCTATTATCCTCCGAAACAAATCGGTACTTGACACTTTCAAACGCAAGTTCGTATTCAATTTTACCTTGAGTAGCCGTTTGGCTTTCAAAATAGTTTACGGGATCATACCCTCCCACCCCTATTCCTTCCTTAATGCAATATTTTAAGGTGTCAGCTTTACTCTGAGCGCTTACACTACCTGTCAAGAGCAATGCCCATATCCCAAAAAAGAAAAATGGCTTATTCATGATTTACAGTTTTGATTTACAGAAATAAACAAAAAAAAGATTCGAGGCGCCTAAGTATTACTGTCTTTTAAAAAACAAATACATCAAAAAGGTCGCCACCATGTCACCTGATTCACTGTCCGCCTATGACGATAACAAAAGTGGCGCCTTTCTTATTCAGGACTACTCAACTATGATCTTATAGTGCGGGGTAGGATTCAAAGGGCAACTATAAACATAGGTGCCTTTCGCTAGTGCCACCACACCTGTTTTAGATGTTTCTCCATCCTTAATTGTTTTGCTCAGACCGGAATTAGGTAAAGCTGTAGCAAAATCCTGCTTGCCTTTATCTTTTTCCTGTTGAAGAAAAAAGGCTACCTCATGATCAACGCCTTTGTTGGTGATCTCAAACTGATAAGAACCTGCCTTTAGTTTCAATTCCTTTGTATCAAATTGGCCGGGTGTTTCTACTAATTTCACAAGAGTGGCTTCTTTTGACTGTCCGATAGCAAAAAGAGTTGATGCTAATGAAATGAGCGTTACTAAAATAATCTTGTTTTTCATGTGTTTGACTTGTTTAAGTGATAATTAATTTTGACAAAAAACCGAACTGGATTAAGCCGAAACCGTCTCCAGTGATGGTGCCAATGGAAAATCGACCGCAAAACCGGTAAGATTGTGGAGGTAGTTACTTATAATCTTGTCCCCAATGACAATGACTACATCAATCATGTTGGCTTCGGTGTATCCCGCGGCAAAAAAATCGTCTTTGACCTTGGACGAAGCCCGTCCCCGGTTCTCTGCTACAGATTTGGTAAATCGAACCAATGCGTCCAGCTTTGTGTCAAACGAAGCAGATCCGCTTCTTAACTCCAAGATCTGTTCTTCTGTAAATCCATTCATTTTACCCAAGACGGTATGAGCCGATTGACAATACACACAACCATTTACCTGGCTGGTTATCAGATTTATCACTTCCCTCTCCTTTGTTTTTAGCGTGCTCTTTCGATTTTGCAACGTTAGGTAATCAGCTAATGCCGTTTCATTTTTCGCGTAATACGCATAAAGGTTAGGTACAAAACCCAATCCTTTGCTCAGGTTATCAAAGATTCCCTGATTGGCCTGGCTCACCTCATCACGAGTGGGCACAGTAAATTTTTTTGGTGTAGACATTTTCCCTTTGTTTAAATTGATGACACAAAGGTGTTGGGTTGGGGCGAGTCTGATATAGGCAGGTATTCCCGATGAGTTGGCAATTCTTCCCGCCTAGTGTTTAGCTAATTTCTTCCATTCCGTAATGCTGCGGTCGTTCATCCGAACAAACTCGTCTTTACCTTCATGCTCGGCAAGTTTTTTGGACAACTCCGCGTGCCGAATTGCTTCCTGATAGTTTTTTAATTGGGCTTCGACCAAGGCCCATACCCGGTGAATGAAATACTTATCGCCCGCAAGAATTTGTGCTTTCTGAAGGTATTCTTTTGCCCGCTCTGGAAAAATGACTTTTTCCTGAAAATATCGGGCAGATTCGTAGTAAGTCATGGCCGTTGGATTTTTTCCGATCTGTTTTTCAATTTCCTTTATCATCTGCGCATGGGTGTTAACAACTATTGGAAAGGAAATAAGGGTGTGTTCCCACTTCAACATGAGGTCAGCTGACTCATGTGTGAGGTTTTGAAAAGAAATCTCAAAATTCTCCGTGAACTCATTCGTCACGGTAGGTATAATCATAAAACGAAAGACGTCTTCTGCTGGTGTATAGAGCGTTCGTCCATCGCCCCAATGTGATGTATTGTAATGTACAATAATTGTCCATTGATTTTGCGAAGGAATAGCGTAAAGTGCATACTGACCGGGGCCTATCCATTGGCCATTGATTTGAGTAGAATCGCTTAAGGTCATTTTGGTAGATTCGTTTGCGCCTACTCGCCAAATGCGTCCGTAGGGCACCCATTCTCCCATAATTTTTCGTCCGCGGACTCCCGGGCGGGAATAATCTATCCTAATTTCACTAAGCCCAATTTTTTGGATAAGTGAGGAAGCCGGACTGATCCGCGGGTATTGGATTTGACCCCAGCTCTCCAGATGAGCTGTCATTAATAGCAATCCTATCAGAAAACTTTTCATTTAGATTCTAAACTACAAAATTTCTCGATTCGTTTACTTCTCCCGAAGTTCGCTAGGTGCAATACCTTCTTTTTGCTTAAATGCGCGGCTAAAAGTCTGAACATCTTCGTACCCGATTTCGTAGGCAATTTCCTTAATCGGCTTATCGGTGTAACGCAACAACCTTCGCGCTTCCAGCATGATGCGTTCTTGAATAATCTGAAGAGGGCTTCCCATCCCACTTTGCGCAAAAAAATTAGCCAGTGTCTTAGGCGACTTGTGAAGCAACTGAGCGTAGGTAGCTACCTGATGGTGTTTTCTGAAATGCAGCTCCACCAAAAAGTTGAAGTCACGCAGCAGATCAACACTTTTTGTTTTAAGAGTCCATAGATCATTTTGCATTTTATACAAACGGGTACATAAAATAATGAAACGCTTAAGCATCATTTGCAGCATTTCAAATTGAAGACTATCGGCCGTGTTCATTTCGATGGAAAACATCTCCCATAACATCTCGAACTTGCGTTGCTCCCCTTTGGGTAGTGTGATGATTGAAGGCCCCGAAGCGTTGTAAAAAAGAAGCCCTTTACAACTCACTTCGTTATCGTGATCTTTAATGCAATAAAATGATCGGTTAAACCGAATTAGCCGAACTTCGTTAAACGAGTCTGTCGCTACTTGATGCAACTCCGTGGTACACAATATCTGATTTGGATATAATTCTATGGACTGACCATCCACTAGAATCTTTTGTTTCTTTTTGAACCATAAAAACATAAGTCCGCTGGCCAGCGGCATTTTAAATTCTATAGGTGCCCTACCCGAAACATGTTCCAAGAACAGGAATTCATGACTCTTACCCTGATATTTCACTGCCTTTCATTTACAATTCGCGAAGGACTGCGATCAGCATACTTCCTTTCAGGCGAACTTTATAATCAGGGTTTACATATTCAAATAGAATGCTACCGTCTTTGCCAGTTACAAATACCGAAGGAACAGGTAACCATTGGGTATTCTGGCCAGCCGATGCCGTTCCAAGCATGTCAGCATATCGCTCAGGAGCCAGGAAAGCAATTCCAAATGCCTTCATAGCCTCGCCTTGACTGTCACTTAGTAATGTATATCTTAAATTCTTCTTGGCGAGTGAATTTCTAAGACTTTCCGGTGAGTCTGGGCTGATGGCCAGTATCTGAAATCCTGATTTGGTTATCTCTTTTTCAATAGTTTGAAGTTCTGCCAAATGCGTGTTACAATAAGGGCACCAGCCACCACGGTAAAAAATAATGACGGAAGGCTTTTCCAAAAGAAGTTCTTGCAGATTCACAGGCAATCCCTTCACATTGGAAAGTATGACCGGAGGTACCTTTTGCCCGATAAGTAAAGGCGTGACACTGGTTGGTTCTTTTGAAGCTGTCAACGTTTGGCTTAAACCCGGAAAAACAAGTATCAAATAAAAAACAATGCATAGAAGCCGCATGAGAACTAAATTTGATGGAAAGGTAGTAGGTTAACTTCTGTCAATTGTGTCTGGCATGGGACAATGCTGCCTTCCGTATCAACTAAATCTTTATCAGAAGAGAATAGCAAAAGTCCTAACAGATTAGAATTAACAGTATTCTTATAAATACAAAAAGGCAGTCTTTAGAACTGCCTTTTTTAATGTACCTAAGGCCGGAATCGAACCGGCACGCCCGAAGGCACACGATTTTGAGTCGTGCGCGTCTACCAGTTCCGCCACTCAGGCATACTTTTCTTGCACCTACAAGTCCTATCCTACGCAGCTCCAACAGATAGGCATCTCGCCTCAGGCGAGACGCGTCTACCAGTTCCGCCACTCAGGCATACTTTTCCTTCACCTGCAAGTCCTAACCTACGCAGCTACAACAGATAGGCATCTCGCCTTAGGCGAGACGCATCTACCAGTTCCGCCACTCAGGCATTACCGTCTGGAGAAACTGGAAGAACTCCAAACGGGCTGCAAATATGAAAAAAAATGTTTTCCCGGCCAATGCCCTGATCACGAATTTGCCCTATTTCAGCCTCCAAACATGCCCTTACCTATCGTCATGGTAACGGCTACTATGATTACCCAGGCAATAATGTTCAAAAAAACCCCGGCCTTGATCATTTGCCACATTTTAATATATCCGCTGGAATATAGGACCGCGTTAGGCGGGGTAGAGATAGGCATAGAAAACGCGCAACTCGCCCCAAACGTAATGGGCATAGCCAATAAAAGCGGATGAATTCCCATCGCGTTTGCAATACCAAATCCAATCGGGACAAATACGGTTGTCAGGGCCACATTGCTCATAAATTCTGTCAGGAAAATAGCAAGAAAAGATACAATCAACACCAACATGAATAATGAAAGCGTACCATAAGAGGAAATCCCCTCTCCGACCATCTTAATCAAACCTGTTTTTTCCAGTCCTTCGGCCAAACACAATCCCCCCCCAAATAACAACAATATACCCCAGGCCATTCGTTTGGAGTCATCCCATTCCAGAATAAACTGTTTTGCCGCACGATCAGCAGGAACAATAAACATCAGAATTCCTCCTAACATAGCAATGGAAGTATCATCGATTAAATCTTGAGGTTTTGACTCTCCGATAAAGAGTGAAACCAAAGCATCATTCACGAGCGGGCGAAAGATCCACATCAATGCCGTAAAGCTAAAAATGATCAATACCCTCTTTTCTGCCAACGACCATGAGCCTAATGAAGCCAGTTTATTGCGAATCAGCGTTTCAGAGCCAGACACTTTGCTCAAACGGTTCGGGTAGAGTAAACGGGTAAGAAGAAAATAACATAAAATCAATACCAGAACAGACAGGGGAAAGCCAAAAGCAAACCACTCTAAAAAACTGAAGTCCGTCTGATATTGAGACCGATACAATCCCGCCATAACCACATTAGGAGGGCTACCGATCAGGGTGGCCATTCCTCCAATACTGGAGGCATATGCAATGGAGAGCATCAAAGCGGTTGAAAAATTCGCAAACCGACTTTCATCAGTGGTATGAATTAAAAACTCTTGCTTCATCAGGTTAACAACTGACATCGCAATCGGTAACATCATAATGGCCGTGGCGGTATTGCTGATCCACATGCTTAAAAAAGCTGTTGCTAAGGTAAAACCCAGGATGATACCGTTGCCGCTACTGCCCGTAAGCCGGATAAGATTTAAGGCAATTCGTTCATGCAATTTGTGCTTTTCCAATGCTAGCGCCAGGATAAAGCCACCCATAAAAAGAAAAATCACTGAATTGCCATAGGATAGAGTTGCTTGTTTGACGGATAGGACTGAAAACAATGGAAAAATCACTATTGGCAATAAAGCTGTGATTGCTAGCGGAACCGTCTCTGAAACCCACCACGTAAGCATCCAGGCAGCTAGTCCTAATACAACGGTCGCATGGGTCGATAAAGAAGTGAATTTGAGAAGTAAACAAACCGCCAAAAAAATGGCCGGCCCTAACCATACAAAAAGTGTTTTTCTGGAAATCATAGCTTACCTGATGACGAAAGCTATCGAAAATACCCTTAATTTTAACCACAGGAGCCAATTCTGTCTCCAAATATCTTTAGCACGTCTGGTCATCTGTGGTTTTGAGTCTGTTACTTAACCGTTAACTTTGTCCAATTGCCCTTTTGGCTATAGTGGATGGAAATCTTAGAAGAAAAGAAAAACAAAAATCGGAAATACACACCCATTCTGGATGGTATTTCGGACTGGCCCGTTTATCAATTAAGCAAAAACCGAAAGGAATTTGTAGAAGAAGTTGCCCAAAAAAGCCTTGAACGAGTCCTTGAACTCAGACCTACACGTAAGCAACTGATCGATGAGTTGGAAGCCACCGTTTACCGTGAACAAAACCGCATTAAACGCAATCGGTGGAGAGTCGATCCCAAAGACGAGGGTCGGTTCTGGTCAGGCATTAAGAATGAATTGGTCGAGCTTTCAGCTCATCAGGACGATTCTTCCGACAAACCTCGGGAACTAACCCGGCTTATTGTTCAACGATATGCCGGAGAAATTGCCGGAAATTTTAAACCTAACTCCTATCGGGTAACGCGGGCAGTGGTAAAATTCTGGTTTACCCGCCTGCTCAATGGCGCCAGAGTTAAAAAATTTGGAGCCTTTTTTCGCAACCGCTATACGTTACGCGATAAGATTCATATCGTAGGCAAGGTAAAAATGCTTCGGAAATTAGCCAAGCAAGGTACCGTGGTCATGGTGCCTACTCATTTTAGTAATCTGGATTCCATTCTGATCGGGTGGGTTATTCACTCACTGGGGTTACCCGCCTTTATTTATGGAGCCGGACTAAATCTCTTCAACATTAAGATTTTTGCCTACTTTATGAATAGCCTGGGGGCATACAAGGTAGATCGCAGAAAGAAAAATCTTCCGTATCTCGAAACATTAAAAATGTACTCCAACCTGGCGATTCAGAAAGGGGCACATAGTCTCTTTTTCCCCGGTGGAACCCGATCACGATCAGGGTTAATTGAAAAACAATTAAAGCTCGGGCTTTTGAGTACAGCGGTGGAGGCGCAACGGAATTTGTATCTGGAAAGCAATGCTCCGGATGTCAGGAAAATATTTATCGTGCCGGTAACGCTTAATTACCACTTTGTATTGGAGGCGCCTGACCTAATTGAAGATTACCTCCAGGTGAAGGGACAAGATCGCTACTTTCCAGAGCAGGACAACTATGGCAGTTTTCAACTGATCAAGTTTCTTTTTAAGTTTTTCACGAAAGGGTCAAGCATTTCTGTTTCCATTGGCACCGGTCTGGACGTCATGGGAAATTATGTGGATGAGGACGGTAATAGTCTGGATGCCCAGGGGCGTCCGGTCCAGACGCGAGACTATTTTGTATCCAACGGTACAGTCGCTATCGATCGGCAACGGGAAGATGAATATACCCGCATGCTGAGTCAAAAAATCGTGCAAGAATATCACCGAATCAACCGGGTATTTGCCAGCCACATTGCTGCATTTGTTGCCTTCGAAATGTGGCAGAAGAAGCATCCCAAACTGGACTTGTTTAGTTTACTTCGTTTGCCGGAAGAAGATCTGGAATTAGATTATCAGGAGTTTCGGGAGACGTTTAAGCGTGTTCGCAAACAAGTATACCGGCTAAAGGATGAACGGAAAGTAAACCATGCCACCCACTTGAAAGGCGAACTGGATTTATCCATCAAACGAGGACTGGAAAATGTAGGAATTTTTCACCTGAAGAGGCCACTCCTTCGAAACAAGAAAGGAAACATAGTAACTCAGGATCTATCGACCTTGTATTACTATCATAACCGCCTGGTGGGCTATGACCTTGAGCAATTTATCTGACAAGCCCATTGGAGTTATCGGTGCCGGAAGCTTTGGCACTGCCATTGCAAATATTGTTGCCATCAATCGCCCGGTATGGTTGTATGCCCGTGACGAAAAAGTGGTTGCTCACATGCAAACAACTGCCGAAAACCGGGGACAGAAATTACACCCAAATGTTACCATCACGAATGATCTGCCTCTTCTGGCACGAACATGTGATATTATCTTTCCGATGGTTCCCTCGGCTAGCTTCCGGACCATGATGAAAGGCCTGGCCCCCTACCTTCATCCCTACCATATTTTAATTCATGGCACCAAAGGTCTGGATATCCAACTACCGGAGGGTGAAACACTTCAAAGTATCTCCAGTCTGAATCGGAGTCAGGTAAAAACGATGAGCGAAGTTATTCGCGAAGAAAGCGTTGTCGTTCGGATTGGTTGCCTGGCGGGACCCAATCTGGCTAAGGAACTGGCACAGCGGCAACCCGGAGCAACGGTAATCGCAAGCAAATTTCAGGAAGTCATTCAAATAGGTAAACGGTTGCTTCGAAATGACCGATTTCAGGTATATGAGAACAGTGACATTGTAGGGGTTGAAATTGCGGGGGTATTAAAGAACATTATTGCCATTGCCTCCGGTGCTCTTAGTGGCTTAGGGTATGGTGAAAATGCAAAAGGACTATTGATTAGTCGCGGAGCAGTAGAAATGGTATACCTGGGTCGTGCCCTTGGCGGAGAGGTAAAATCATTCTTAGGAGTAGCCGGCATTGGTGATCTGGTGACTACATGTAATAGTCCGATGAGTCGTAACTTTACAGTAGGCTATCGTCTGGCCAAGGGTGAAAACTTGCCGCAAATATTGGCTTCTATGGAAGAGGTAGCGGAAGGCGTAAACACGATTCAAATAGCCAAAAAGTGTGCAGACTATTACAAAGTAAGAGCCTTGGTTACTGATCGGTTGTATAAAGTACTTTTCGAAGGAATGACCATTCAGGATGCGCTTGAATTTTTGATGAGATTCCCGTTAAGCGCAGACATCGACTTTATTTGAGATACCGCTTGGGCATCATGGATATTACTCCTCCGTTGAGGGAAACGTATTCACCCATAGCATCAGCTGTCAGGCATGCATGAACGGGCAAAACGCCCAAAACATCTCCAACGTTAATTGAATGAACTTGTTCGTTCGGAACATGAATAATCCCATGTTCCTGCGATAGTGACTTCAGATACATACCGGTGGGAGTCGGGTTCCAGGTTCCCCCTTTAAAATAAATAACTTCCCCATACATAGAACACCCTCCAACTTGCAGCATATCCTTTGAAAAATGAACACTGCCCCCGTGAATTATAACTTCGTTTCGTTCCGGATACATCGCGACTACCGGGCAAACCATCAGTAAAGCAATCTGTTCTCTTGAACACGAACCAATAGCTACTTGTGTCAGATCATAAAAGATCAGATTACCCGGGCGGATTTCATCTATACCGAAAAACCCAGGCATGATACTACAGGAAGGCGTATCGCCTATCGAAACCAGGATCGAGGGGTAACGAGAAAGATAGGCCTTCTTTAACGCTTCCATATACTTCACATCTTGAAGATGAATCTCTTGTACTTCTTCTTTGGTCCTGCACTTGTAGCTATGGCCGGCATGACTCAGGAAACCCTTCCATAAAAGCATGGGACTTTTTTCCATCGCTTGTAGAATCGCTTCTATTTTAGAGCTGTCATTCGCATGAATACCCGTGCGATGATAACCCGTATCAATCTCGATGTAACAGCCTACCCGGTGGTTGAGCAACTTGTTCAATTCATAAACTGCTTCAACAGATTCAAGGGTGACATGAAGATTAATCGTTTCTGACAATTCCCGGATAGTATTAATCTCCAGCGTATTGATTGGAAAAGCAATGGTGATGTCCGTCCAGCCATCAGCGGCAAAATAGGAAGCCATGGCAACAGATGATACAGTACATTGACGGACTCCTGCTTCGGCATACCACCGTGCGATGGTATGAGACTGATGTGTTTTAAAATGTGGCCGAAGCAATACCCGGCTCTCTTTCGCTTTGGTGACGATGCGTTGAATGTTGGCTTTACAAACAGCCTCATCAAGAATCAAACTAGGTCTGATCACTTTCATCCATGAAGGGCTGATCTGATTTTTGCTGTCAGCGATGATAATTCCTCTGAAGTCGGTTTAAGTTTAGGTCGCGTGAAATTCAAGTCATCCGCTGAGTTAATGGGCACCAGATGAATATGAACATGGGGTACTTCCAATCCAATGACACTTACCCCAATCCGCTGGCAGGGAACTACTGATTGAATGGCTTTGGCGATAGGTTGGGCGAAGATCATCAGCTCGGCCAGTTCATGATCTTTCATATCAAAAATATAACTCTGTTCTTTCTTAGGTATTACCAACGCATGTCCCATGACCAGCGGCATAATGTCCAGGATGGCGATGAAACGATCATTCTCGGCCAGGATGTAACCCGGTATTTCGCGATGAATGATCCTGGAAAAAATGGATAGCATAACAATTAAAGACCGATATTGGTAATTTCGAATTCTAGTTCTCCAGCCGGTGTTTTTATGATGGCACTCTCTCCTTTCTTCTTGCCCAGCAAACCTTTTCCAATAGGCGACATGGTACTAATTTTTCCAGACTTCAAATCAGCCTCTTCCTCCGAAACCAACGTATAGGTAAATGAGGCTCCGTTTTTCTTATTCTTGATCGTTACCTTGGAAAGGATTGAAACTTTAGAAATATCCACATTGCTTTCATCGAGTAATCTGGCGTTGGCCATCAGGTCTTCCAGTTGGGCAATCTTAGCTTCCAGATGACCTTGAGCATCTTTCGCGGCATCGTATTCAGCATTCTCACTCAAATCGCCTTTGTCACGTGCTTCAGCAATCTGACGAGCAATGTCTGCCCGTCCTTTTGACTTCAACTCGCTTAACTCATGCTTGAGTCGCTCGAGTCCTTCTTTAGTATAATATGAAATCTTGCTCATGCTGTTGACCGGTTCATGTAAGACAAAAAAGAACAACGGCTTCGTTTCCGAAACCGTTGTTCTCTGATGCAAATGTATATTTTTTCTCTGACGATTACAAAATCAAGCAATCGCTTAAGCGTCTACCAGCTCGGGTAAATTAACCTTAATCTGTTCAAATATTTCATCATCAAATTTAGCCAGATACAAAGTTTTGGCTTTGCTAAGTTGTTCGATGGTTAATCCTTTGACTCCTCTTAAGTCGGCCTTATACAAACTGGCATTTTCAAGATCTGCACCCATCATATAGCTGTTTTTGAGATTGGCTTCCATCAGAAATGCATTTTTGAAATTTGTCTTGATCAGGAATGCCCCTTCAAATTGCGCTTTAATCAAGAATGAATCTTTCATATTGGCACCACTGGCATAGGCTGCGTTGAGGTTTGCCTGATTCAGGTTTGAATTTTCAAAATTAGTTTGATTGAGACGTGAATTCTCCAGATTGGTCTCAATTAATGAAGAGTTGGACAAATTGGCTGAATTGAGGTTTGAGCCCTTTAGATTAACATAGTTGAGATTGGTTCTGGAAAGATGACAGTTGACCAGGTTAATTTCATAAATTCGATGACGGTTTAATCGCTTGATATTTCCCACGGTCCGGAAGGCTGCCTCTTCTGATTCCCACAAGCGAAAGTCGTCAATTTCATCTTTGTAGGTTTTAATCCGCTGACGCGTCTCTCCATTTTGATTCAGCCAGAAAAGCAAAATACCAATGATGGCAATGTCAAAAATCATTCCGTGGGCTTCTGCCAGAATTTGAGCCCAAAACCCATGAAAGTCTTTGAGATAGTACGGAAGACTGAGCCCCAACACAACCAGGGTTACAAATAATAGCACCAAAGCCGATGTCAGAATCGGCTTTTCGACCACTTCGTTAAAATAGGTCAGAATTTTCAGCCAGCGTTTGATTAAAGCGTTCTTCAAAATCTAAGGTAAAATCATGTCATTTTTCAAAGCTAATAGGTACCAACCACTCAGTCAATGCATAAAAGAGACTAATATTACATGGTACTGTACATGGTGGAAATGTACCCGTTCCTCACAAAAGAATATGTATCGTCAAAAAATAGAGTGTTAGTCCCATTAAATCGTTGGTGGTAGTAATAAATGGGCCAGAGGCTAAGGCAGGGTTAAATCCTAAGCGGTTTAATATTAAAGGAGTGATTGTGCCGATCAGCGAAGCAAACAGAATGACACAAAAAAGGGCTATAGCCACCACGATGGTAAGCCTGTCGAAGCCAAAAATGAGGCCTGTGGCCCCAAATACAACGGTGGAAAGCACCAGGCCGTTCAATAAGGCCACTAAGAAGACTTTTTGAAGACGTGGCCAGAGTCCTTCTTCCACAAAGCCTGGGTTAGCCAGACTTTGAACGACCAATGACGAAGACTGGATGCCCACATTTCCTCCGGTGGCTTGAATCAACGGGATAAAAAAGGCAATTGCAGCAATGCGCTCAATCTCCAACTGAAAAATTCCCATAAACCGAGCACTCAGCACCCCTCCTAAAATACCCACCAAAAGCCAGGGCAAGCGGGCGCGCGTGTTGCGCCAGACACTGTCATCTTCCTCAATATCCTCCGTAATACCAGCCATCGCCTGACGATCTTCCTCGGCTTGCTCGGTAATGACGTCTACTACGTCATCAATGGTAATTCGGCCGACCAGGTGTCCCTGAACGTTAACAACAGGGACTGATTCAAGATCTGTC
>ERZ1066130.522-NODE-522-length-13071-cov-12.289874_pt1 | contig 13071 bp, 10 predicted proteins | sample MGYA00382777_ERZ1066130 | MGnify/ENA primary metagenome ERZ1066130 (study PRJEB33369, sample SAMEA5778360) | biofilm metagenome | biome: Industrial cooling water; feature: Water cooling tower basin; material: Biofilm | place: United Arab Emirates | collected...
GGAGCTTCCTTCCGACCCCGCCTCACGGCGGGGTCGTTTGGTTTACAGGCGGCCCGTTTTGCCCGCCGAGGCGGGGTGGCCAGAAAGCCCGCAGAATCCGGGCGGTTTGGCGATTGCCGGGCTCGGCCCGCCGCGCTCTCGGTTCGAGACCGATTCAGAGCCAACCGGTCAGGACACCGGGTGTCTCGTCATGGGTGCGTCGGAATCCTCTCAAACTCTCGGAGTCTCGGGTTGACGGGCGGTGGGGTTCACAGGTGGCGTGCGCATGGACAGACTGCTCGTCTCACGAACGTGAGCGAGCGAAAGTGGCCACGATCTGGGTGCTCGACGGCTGCTCCGATCGCCCGGTCACATCTTCAGATCAAAGCTACCGACGTGCGTGCCGCCCTTGTCGTCCTCGATCTCAAAGTAGAACCGGCTGCCTGCGGGGATCGGGCTGGGAACCTCGGCGTGGACGTGCCAGCGATTGGGATCCTTGGGGTCCTCGACCTCCGCCTTGGCCTTCACGCTGCCCTTGGCGTCTTCGGTGCCGATCCAGAAGCGGACGGCGGCGGCCTTCGGTCCAGCGGCGTCCTTGGGCACGATGGTGACGTCGAACGCCGCATCCTTGCCGGCAATGATGTCGCCCTCGTCGCGGGAGGCCTTGGTGATGTTGAACGGGCCGACAGTGTTCGCGCCGGTGGCAAGCAGGTCGATCACGCCGCCGCCGTGGCCGGGGGCCGAGGCCTTTGGAGCCGCGTGCTCGCCGTTGGGCCCGTGGTCGTGGCCGTGATCGTCGGCCTTCGCGGGTGTGGCAGCGGGCTTCTTCTCCTCGCAGCCCGTGAGGGAGGAGAGGGTGGCGAGCGGGGCGAGGGACAGCACGGCGAGCAGAGGCAGTTTCAGACGCATTGTGACTCCTTGTCAAGGATCATACGGAACGCTCAAGAGCGGCATGACGAGCCGCTGCTGGTCGTTCACTTCGGACCACGTCTCAAGGCCCGGGCGACGCGCACGAGCAGGGATGTGCTGACAGATTCAGACGATTCGGGAGTGCCTGCTGACGGCGTTCTCACGCCTTGAACCAACGCGTATCCGGCGGGCACGACGATGAGATTGAGGAACGTCGATGTCAACAGTCCTCCCAGCACGACAACCGCGAGCGGCGCGAGCAGTTCGCTGCCGGGCTTGCCCGAGGCGAGCGAGAGGGGGAGTAGGCCGAGGGCCGCAGAGAGCGCGGTCATCAGGATGGGTACCAGGCGTTCCATCGAACCCTGGATGATCGCCTCGCCGATGGGCTTCTTATCGATCTCAATCAGGTGACGGTAGTGATTCACCAGCAGGATGCCGTTGCGCACAGCGATGCCGAAGAGCGTGATGAACCCCACGAGACTCGCGATTGAGAGCACGGGCGCGAGATACATCGACGAGCCAAGCCCGAACAACGCGAGCGTGTTGCGGAGAAGCCCGACATGCAGGATCGAGTCGGTGATGAACACTGCTGCAATCCCGCCGATGGTTGCGAGTGGAAGGTTGATCATGACGAGCACGGCGACCCTGAACGAGCCAGTAGAGAGTTGCAGCAGGAGCAGCATGACCACCGTGATGCCCGCGCCGGCAATAAGCAATGTCCGGCTGGCCGACTGCTGGGCTTCGAACTGTCCGCCGAACTCGACGAGGTACCCCTCGCGGTGCACGATCGGCTCGACCTTGGCTTTCACCTGCGCGACCAGATCACCGAGGTTGTAGCCGTCGGCGACGTTGCACGAAATCACAGCCTTGCGCTGGGCGTTCTCGCGGGCGATGATGTTGGGCGTCTTCTCGGGGCCGATGTCGGCCACGTCGCGCAGACGCACGGTCGGGCCGGGCTTGCCGTCTTCCGCGGTCCCGCGAAGCATCAGCTCCTGGACCTGATCAATGCGTTCGCGTTCCGAATCATCGAGCCTGACGACCATCGAGTACCGCCGCACGCCTTGATTGACCTCCGCAACTATCTCGCCGTAGAGCGCCATCTGGACCTGTTCAGCGGCGTCGGCGGGCGTCAGCCCGGCGGCCGCGAGTTCCTGATGCCGGTACCGGAACGGCACACTCGTGATGAGGACTTCGCGATTGGCCGTCACGTCGCGCGCGCCGGGCAGGCTCTTGAGCTCTCCCTCGATCTGTTTGGCGAGTCGGCGGAGCGTGGCAAGGTCTTCGCCGTACACGTTGATGGCGATCGCCGCGGGCGTGCCGGAGAGGATGTGCGAAAGCCGGTGCTCGATGGGCTGTCCGATCTGCACCGTGACGCCGGGCACCGCCGTAGCTATTGCCGCGATGTCCTTGCGGATCGCGGTCTTGTCTCCGCCGGCCTCAATCAGGATGTCCAGTTCGCTGTTGCTGACCGGCTCGGCGTGCTCGTCGCGCTCGGCCCGGCCGGTACGGCGTGTCACGCTCTTGACGCCCTCGATCTTGTTGAGGCGGGCCTCGATCGCCTCGGCAGCGCGGTTGCTCTCGCCCAGCGAGGTACCTGGAGGCGACGACACGAAGACCGTGAACGACCCCTCGTTGAACTCCGGGAGGAACGATGTGCCGAAGGTGCGGGCGAGCAGCAGAGACAAGCACGTCGTCACGAGCGCCGCGCCGACAACGAGCTTGCGATGGTTGAGCGACCATCGCAGCGAGGGTTCGTAACGGCGCTTGAGCCAACGCACAAGGAACCCGTCGCTCTCGGAGTGCCCGTGCTTGTTCATTGCCGCCGGATCGCCGCCGGCCTTGACCGCCTTGGGCTTCAGGAGCAGCTTGCACATCGCCGGGGTCACGGTGAGCGCGACCACGAGGGACGCCATGATCGACACGATGTACGTCGCGGCCAGCGGCTTGAAGAACCGGCCTTCGAGCCCGTCGAGGAACATGAGGGGAAGAAAGACGATGCAGATCAGGACCGTCGCGTACACCACCGAAGAGCGGATCTCGTTGCTGGCGTCGTAGATGACTTGGACGAAGCCCATCTGCTCCGCCGCGGGGAGTAGCGCATTCTCTTCAAGCCGTCGATGCACGTTCTCGACATCGATGATCGCATCGTCCACCAGTTCGCCGATGGCGACCGCGAGCCCGCCGAGTGTCATCACGTTGAGCGTCAGGCCCAGCCCGTCGAGGGTGAGCAGCGCGGCCGCGAGCGAAAGCGGCAGCGCGGTCAGCGTGATGATGGTCGTCCGCACGTTGAGCAGGAACAGGATGAGGATCACGCCCACGATCACCGTCGCCTCGATCAGGACCTTGAAGACGTTGTCCACGGATCGCTGAATGAAGTGGCTCTGGCGGAAGACGTCCTTGTTGATGAAGATGCCCTTGGGGGCCGACTTCTCGATCTGCGTGAGGGCCGTGTCGATCCGCCGCGTCAGTTCGAACGTGTTCGTGCCGGGCGCCTTCTGCACCGAGATCACGACGGCGGGCTTCCCGCCATCGGCCGCCGTGCCTCGCTTGGGCGCGCCACCGAGCGTCACGTCGGCGACTTCACCGATGGTGATGGGCAGGCCGTTCTTCATCGTGACCTTTGTGGACGCGATGTCGCGGACGCTGGACACCCGCGCCGCCTGCCGCATCGGCAGCTCCGAGCGGTCCACATCCTTCAGGTATCCGGCGCTCGCCGTGCTGTGCGCCTTGCGGGCGGCCTCCACCACGTCCTGCACCGTCAGGCCATAGAGCGCGAGTCGGTCCTGCTTCACGTTGATCTGATACTCGGGCAACTCGCCGCCGATGGCCGAGACCTGCGAGACGCCGGGGATCGCCAGCAGCTTGTTGCGCAGGTCGAACTCCGCGTACGCCCGCAGGTCCAGGTCGGAGACCGTCTTGTCCGGCGACGACACAGCCAGCAGCAGGATCTCGCCGGTGATCGACGAGATCGGCGTCATGACCGGCTCGACGCCCGGCGGCAGGCTCCCCTTCGCCCCCGCCATCTTCTCGCCCACCAGTTGCCGGGCGCGGTAAATGTCGGTGCCCCAATCAAACTCGACCCACACCAAGGAGAGCGAGATCGCCGACGCCGAGCGCACGCGCCGCACCCCCGGCAGCCCGTTCACCGCCGATTCCAGCGGGAACGTGACATACTGCTCGACTTCGTCAGCCGCCAGCCCGCCGGCCTCGGTCAGGATGACCACGGTGGGCGCGTTGAGTTCGGGAAAGACATCCACCGACATCGTGGGCAGCCTCGCGACGGTGTACACGAGCAGCGCCGCGGCGATCAGGATCACCATCGTGGACTGCTTCAAAGAAAGGGCGATCAGATGCTTGAGCATGGTGGTTCCGTATCTGTCATCGGCGAATCAAAGAAGCAGTGAACAGTGAGCGGGTCTCAGCCCCGAAGGGGCGCAGGGCCGTAGCCACGGGTGGAGCAAAGTCCGCCGCCAGGCGGACGGAGCGCAACCCGTGGAAGCGATGGCGCATGAACTCCCCGCCCCGGCAGGGGCGGAGGAAGAAGCGAGAACGATTGATGCCGCATTTCTCCAATACCATACGGCAATGAACGACGCCATCACCGCTCGACTGATCGAACGACTCCGTCGACAGGCGGTCGTTTCCACCGTGCCCGCCTCGTTGCCTGTGCTCTTCTTCGGCGACCTGTTCACGGCCCGCGTGGCGACCGTCGGCCTCAACCCCTCGTGGCAGGAGTATCTGTCCAAGGCCCGCGTGGAACTCGACGGCGCGAAGCGTCGCTTCGAGACGTTGGGCTCGCTCGGCGCAGTCGATCGTCAGCGCCTGACCGATGCCCAGTGTGCACGAGCCATCCAAACCATGCGCGGCTACTTCGGGCCGCGGAAGCCCGTCTACTCGTGGTTCGCGGGGCTGACCCGGGTCGTCGAAGGCTTCGGGGCCTCGTTCCGCTCCGGCACCGCTGCGCACCTGGACTTGGTGCAGGAATCCACCGATCCGGTCTGGAGCGACGTGTTCAAGGCAGATCGCTGCGCGGGCACCGCCATGCTCGACGCCGACTTGCCCTTCATGCGCTGGCAGATCGAGGCGTTCGCCATTTCGGTGGTCATCTGCACCAGCCGGACGGTTCTTGAGAACGTTGTTCGAATCACCGACGCGCAAGTTGTCGATTCGGGAGATTTCGGCGGACGCCGATGGACCCTCGCACTGGCTTTGCTGGCGGATCGCAAGGTCGCGGTCGCGGGTTGGAACATTCCACTGGCGCGGCAGCCGGGCCTGACAAGAGAGCAACAGACTGAACTCGGCGCTCACTTGCGCGAGCGGGTGCGGTTCTTGGGCATCGGCGCTGTCTAGGTCGTGGCGTTCCTCCGCCCCGCCGGGGCGGGCAATACACACGCGCACGCGTCCACGGGTTGCGCCCGCGGGGCGCGGGCTCCACCCGTGGCTCCAGCCCGCCGCCCCTTCGGGGCGAAGCGTCGCCTCGCTCCGGCGGAGTGCTGCGCCGGCGGGGCGAAGTGCGCGGGAGCGGATTCGTCGCGGCGGGCGGTTCATGGGTTACGCGGCTCCCTTCATCGCGCGAGCGACGCCCGGGCGGGCGCGGTCCCGGCTCGCCCCGGTGCGGCGCACGCGGGCGTACAGGTTGTTCGGCCGGGCGTCCCGACCTTCGGGACGGGCGTTCCGGCTTGCGGGACGCTCGTGCGTGGCGGGTGGACGGGCGTGCGTGCGAATCGCACGCGGGTTCGACTGAAGTGGACGGGCGTTCCGGTCGATGGAACGGGTGTCCGACCGATCCGCACGGACGTGCACACGGTGCGGACGGTCGCGGAGACGATCGCCATGCCCGAGCAACGCATCCCCCGAGCCGACGGCGACTTCGCCGCGTACGCGAGCCACTACCACGAGGCGGTGAAAGCGTGGTGGGAAGAGCAAGGGCTTGACCCGACCGACCTCAATCCGCTCGAAGAGGCCCTGAGCGCGTGGAACGCGGCGTATCCCGAGCACCTCGCCGCACAGAACGCCGCGCGGGCGGCCCGCGACACCAAGGACGCGGCCAAGCGCGAGCTCGAACGGCAGATCCGGCCCGTGTCGGCGTTCATCCAGACGTATCCCAAGACCACCGACGCCGACCGCGCGACCATCGGCATCTCCGTCAGAGACACCGGCGGGACGCCCGTGCCACCGCCGACCTCGCGCCCCGTCGTGCTGATCGAATCCGGCAGCCGCCTCACGCACCGCCTGAGTGTGCTGGACCAGGGCGAGAGCCACGGCTCGGAGAGCCGTGCCACCAGGAAGCGCCGACCGCGCGGCACGCTGGGCGCCGAGGTCTACCTGGCGCTGGTCAGCCCGCACGAGCCGCCGCCCGCGAGCATGGATTCGTACAAGTTCATCCGCACCGTCACCGGCGGCACCGCCGACGTGACCTTCCCCGCCGAGCAGGGCGGCAAGCAGGCCGCGTACCTCGTGCGCTGGATCAGCAGCACCGGCGAACCGGGGCCGTGGGGGATGGCGGTCACGGCGACGGTGGCGGCTTAGCCATACAATCGTCACGGGAACAGCTTGTCCAGTCAACCCGTGGAGGAACAAGCGATGGGGCTTCGAGCGAAGTTCATCGGCGCGATCGGCACCGTCACCGGCTCTTGCACGCTGCTGCACTACGACCTGAGCGACAGCTACTACCTCGTCGATTGCGGGATGTATCAGGGCTTTCCCGGCGCGGAAGAGCGCAACCGGCGGAAGTTCGAGTTCGATCCGAAGCGCCTTTCCGCCGTGCTGCTCACGCACGCGCATGTGGATCATTGCGGCCTGCTGCCGCGTCTCATCCGCGAGGGCTTCCGAGGCAAGGTCATCTGCACACGGGCCACGGCGGAGTTCACCAAGGTTGCGCTGCAAGACCCGGTCGGAGGCGAATCCGACTTGTGGGACAGCCACAGCGTGGCGTTGCTGGACGGAATGTTCCTGTGCCCCGACGACAGGCAGGACTTCGTGCTCGGCCACACGATTCCGCTCGACCAGGACTTGTTCTGCATGTTTCTTCGTTCGGCTCATGTCGTTGGCTCCGTCTCAATTGCCGTGCGAGTCAACATCACGACCACGCAGAACGTGACGGTGACGTTCTCCGGGGACATCGGACCCTGCGCCGACGGGGCGTTGCACGGCGGCATGCAGAAGCGACGGCACTACCCCAATCCGCAGACGAGCGTCGTCGTGTGCGAATCGACCTACGGCGGCAAGAAGCGCAGGCCCGAATCCGCGACGTTCGCGGCGCGGACAGCGGCCCTCGCGGATGTGCTGGGCCGTGCGTTGAATCGCGGCCCGGACCCCATCGTCGTGTTTCCATCGTTCTCGCTCCAGCGGATGCAGGACTTGATCGTGGACATGGACTACGTCTTTCGGCACCACGACATGCCGTGGCCCCACGCCACATCCGTGACGCTGTGCGTGGACTCCGACATGGCACGCCGGCATTCGGAGGTCATGTTCAAGGAACTCCAACGCAAGGACGCCAAGGGCCGTCGCCGGTGGCTCAACGCCGAATCCCCGCTCTTCGCCGGGATGAGCGATGCCGAGATCGACGATCGGCTCCGCCCTCTGCTGATTCCCTCGGGCTGGGAACCGCCGATCCAAGCCAATGGGCGGGCGTGGTCGGTCTCGTACGGGAACCCATCGCGTTCGAGCGGGCCTCGGATCATCTTTGCCGGTCCTGGGACGTGCATGGGTGGACGTGCCTTGAAGCACTTGACTGAGCAAGTCAGGAATCCCAATGCGACGATCGTGTTCTCCGGCTACGTCCCGATGACTTCGCCCGGCTACAAGCTCCGTTTGCTGCGCAGCGGGGGAGAAGCAGCCGCATCGGTCAAGGTGCTCCGGTTCGGCGAACTTGAATGCACGCCGGAAGAGGTCAAAGCGGCCATCGAAAACCTCGGCGAGTATTACTCGGGACATACCGATGAAGACGGCTTGATTGATTTCATGCTGACCAAGGACACGCCCAAGCCCGCGCCACCTCTTTCGATCATCCTCAATCACGGCGACCGTGTGGGTCGGGAGGCTTTGAAGCAGCGGCTTGCGGCCGTCGCGGCGGAAGGTGGCGGGGCGGTCGCTCTCAAGGCGATCAAGCAGGTGCATCTGCCGGATTGGAACGATGGCTGGTTTGACCTCGTGAAAGGCGAGTGGGAGGAAAGCGCCGTCCTGCCTGTTGATGTTGAGGAGAGGCTGAGCCGGGTCGAGCGGGCAATCGCGGATGTGCTTGCGAATCAGGAAGAGATCATGCGCCGGCTGGATACCACAGATAGGCGATAAGCACTCGCTACCGATGCCGGGGGTTGTCGCCCCCCGGCACCCCCCGCTGGCGTGTCCGGCGGCGTCCGTGTTGTTCGGCGTTGCGTCCGCGCTTGTTGGCGCGGGGCATTCCTCCGCCCCGCCGGGGCGGTGTTCGTGCGCGTCATCGCTTCCACGGGTTGCGCGATGCTGCGCATCGCTCAACCCGTGGCTACAGGCCGTCGCCCCTTCGGGGCGAGGAGAGGCGCGCTCTCCCGGCGCTTCGCCAGTGCCTCGTGCCCGGTGCCCAGTGCCTACTTCCAGCATCAGTCTTCCCCTTCGTGGAACGTGCCGTCGGGGTGGAAGTGGCCGCCCTTGGGTGTGCTGCCGCTCGTGGCGACCATGAGTTGGTAGACGCCGTCGAGGACGATCTCGTTGCCCTCGGCGACGCCGCTCTTGATGACCACCCAGCGTCCGTCGTCGAGGCCCAGGTCGGCCTCCATGCGGATCGCCTTGCTGGGGTCGGCGGGGTCGCGGCGGAAGATGATGGCCTGCGTGCCGTCGCGGGCGACGCACTTGAGGGGGATGGCGAGGTCGTCGCGCCCGCCTCCACTGGTCACCACCTCGAGGAACGCCGACACGCCGGCTTTGGCCCATGCGGGCGCGGCCGTTCCGGCGGCGGGAGTCAGAACCAGTTCGAGCGTGCGGCGCTCGGCGTCGGCGGTCGGCGCCAGCGTGAGCGTGCCGGTGAATCGGGGAGCGGCCTCGCCCGAGTCGGTCCCCTTCATGGTCTGTGCCGTCACCACGCCGGCGGGCTGTCCATCGGCCAGACGCGGAAGGTCGCTCTGGAGCCCCACGGCCCGGAACCGGACCTGGTCCGGCTGCACGGTCGAGAGGACGTGGGCGTGCTGGTCGATCACGCCGCCGGAGACCACCTGCACGCTTTCCACGACGCCCGGCGTGAGGGCCCGGACTTCGATCCCGTTGATCGTGCGCCAGCGGGGCGTGTTCGCATCGCCGGGCGAAGGCGAGCGGAGATCGGCGGCGCTGACGCCCACGAGCGTGGCGGCTGCCTCGTAGAGGAACGCCAACCGCGACGTGGCGGCGTCAAGCTGCGCCGCGGTCTCGCTCTTGCGGGCGAGCAGTTCGGCTTCCTTCTCCAAGGTCTCCGCGAGTTCGGAGCGCGACGACGCGAGCGAGGCCTTGGCCTGCGCGACCTCGTCACCACGCGCGCCGCCGGCGGACTGAAGTTGCTCGAGCGTGGCGACCCGCGAGGTCCAGAGATCAACGGCCTTCTGGATCTCGGTGTGGTGGTTCTCGTGGGCCGCCAGCAATGGCGCGATGCTGTCGACGCCCGCCCGGGCCAGCTTCACCGACGCCTCGGCGTCGGCGAGCTCTTTCTGCATCTCGCGCCAGCGGGGCGAGTCGAGGCGGTACAGAGGCATGCCCGCCGTGACCGGCTGGTACTGCTGCACGAGCAGTTCCACGGTTCCCGACGCGGCGGCTCGATACTCGCGTTTCGCCGTCGGGAGCAGCTCGAAGCGTCCGGGGACGCGGAGCGTGCGGGCGACGTTTCTGCTCTCCACCTTGGCGAACGTGATGCCCAGGTTCTGACGCACCGATGCGTTGATGTCGACGCGGTTGGTGGGAGCGGGCGCGGCGTCACCGGTCTTCGACGCGGGCGCATCGTCGCCCTTCTTCTCGCATCCGAGCGGCGCGATCGCGATCACGAGAGGCAAGATCAATCGGGCGATGTGGTATCGCGTTCTGGGTGTGTTCATGGTCGGTGTCCTTCAGCGTTCGATGGCGGAGTGAGCTGGCGTGGTCGTCGGGGATGCGGGGGCAGTGGGTTGTGGGAGCTTGGGAATCGGCGGGCCGATGAGTTCATCGAGCCGCACGGCCCCGATCGACTCGCTCGCCCGGGCTTCCACAAGCCGGACCTTGGCGGCGTACTTGGTCTTCAGCGATTCGAGCAGGAGCAAGGGATCGACACGCCCGAGCGCGGCGACGCGGCGGACATCTGCTTCTTGCTCGTCCGCCTACGGTACGACACTCGACTCGACGAGCGCACGCTGGGCTTTGCCCGCCTCGAAGCGCGTCAGGGCGATCGCGAGCTTGGAGGAGAGGTGCTCATAGGTCGTCTCGAAGCGGCCGCGGGCTGCCTCACGCTGGGCAGATGCCTGGGCGACGCCCTGCTGATTGCGGTTCCAGAGCGGGATCGGGAGCGAGAGCCCGAGCAGCACACGGTTGTCGCCCTGGTCTGTCCCGTAGCCGGGGCCGATGGTCAGGTCGGGGTACTGCTTGCGGACCTCGGTGCGGAGCGACTGTTCAGCGACTTCATACTCAGCGCGAACGACGGCGAGTTCCGGATTCGAGGATTCGAGCAACGGCCGCAACTCGTCGATGCTCGTTGTGCGTGCCGCGAATGTCACGGTCGGCACAAGCGTGATTGGGGTCTGTGGTGCAAGGCCGAGCATCGCGCTCAGTTGCAACTCGAGTTCCTTCACCCGGGCGGTCGCCGCGATCAGGTCGGCTTCACGTCCGGCGAGTTCGACACGGAACAAGCGTGCATCGACCCGGGTCATCGAACCGGCCTTCTCTTGTCGGTCGGCAAGAGAGGCGACGTCACGTAGTCTCGTGATTAGTTCTTCTGCGACCTCCGCACGCACCCGTGCGGACGACCACTCGACCCACAATTCTCGCAGTGCTGACCTGGTGGCCCATTCCTTGGCGGCCACGCGATCCAGTTCGGCGGCGAGGTCCGCCCCGGCACGGGCCTTCTCGGCCTCAAGCCTGCCGGAGATTGGGATCGTGATGCCGATCGTCGAACCGGCCACCCACGGGTTTGCTCCGCCTGCGCCGGACACGATGCGTTCCAAGTCCACGCCAAGCACCGGGTCTTGCCAAAGACCCGCGAGCGCCGCGGTTGCCCGCGTCACATTGGCTTCCAGGCGTGCCTGCCGCAGGTCCGGGTTGAACACCAGTACGACGGCCTCGGCCTCGTCGAGCGAGAGTCCGTCGGATGGGTCGAAGCCTTCGGCCTCCGAGCCACCCTCGGCCCGATCAAGCGCGGCGGCAAACTCGCGGACCGACGGGTCCGCCGGTGACCGGGATAGCCACGCCGATCGGGTCGCGTCCAGATCCAGCGGCTTTCGCTCGTAGGACTGGCAGCCGGTCAGACCTGACAACGTACCCGCCATCAGCACCGTCAAGACGGCGGCAGTCGGAAGGGCGGACAGACCAAGGGTGCGGCACCGCATATGCGGAACGGTGGAGGAAACAGTTTTCAATGGAGAATCCTGCTGCAGACTACGCCCGGACGAGGACGGTCAGGACGCCGGTGTGACGTACCGACACACAGACGCATGAGCATCGCCGGATTGGCGTGCCACGAATGCGCGACTATGGACGTTGGTGCGACCCTAGATCAGCAGGGCTTGGCTGGTCCGAACGAGCCGCTGGCCCGCCGTGATCGCCGTCAAATGCAGTGGGCCACTGGCTCGCGATCCGCCGGGCGATCCTTCGTCCTGCTCGACATGCGGCTGGATCCAAAGCGAGGCGAGGGCACAGTGAAGAACCTGTGCTACCTGAAGCGTCTGCGAAAGGTCAATCCCCCGCGAGACAAGTTGCTCGTGGTCGGGGATTGTGATGACCAGCCCACTCGGGTCTTCAACCGGCGCGGGGAAGTCAGGATCCTCTTTCGGTTCAGCGGGAACTTCGCCAGAACTTGAGTGGCCGTCGCGACCAGCATGCCCACCATCACACGTGGCGATGCCCAGGGCATGCGCAAGGCGATGCTGATCGGCGGAGAGGCGGGCTTCTTCGACCGACGGCGATGCGTGCAGGTGGACATCGTGCCCATCGTGGGCGTGAGCCAAGAAAGTTGTGCCACCGAATGCCCCCAGAACCAGGATCGGAATCAGCACCACCGAGAGCACGCAACGAGCCCACTGCGACCGAATACCTCGGTCCAAGGGTGAGCGGCGTTGGGTGGATCGGCGGTTCGGCATCTGCGGGGATGGTATCGGTCGGAGCGCCGAGCGTCCATAACCGGGTCCGAACCCGGCCCACTGTGGCAGCGAATCGCCTCTTCAGAGGTCTACGAACCGTGACCCGCGTGCTTTCCCACGCGACAGTTTCGACATCTTCTGCATATATGGGGTGTGTCTCCGAACGCCAAAGGAGCACCCAAGTCCGATCCCGCAATGCTGCGACCACGGCGGTGAAGGTGCGGCACCTCTCCCTTTGTCGCGTGCAGTCCGGAAGGCTCTGGGTGCCGCAGCTGTTGAGGCCTGTTTCGGGATTCTGCGCTTCGACGGGTTAGTTGCTCTTTGGCGGGTCGCTGTTGACCCGCGAAGGAGCCGTTCGTGTCCCAGCAGGACCCTCTGGACTCCGCCGCCAAGCGGCGCGAGGCCGTCATCGCCACGCTGGACGCCGCCGTACACCGCTGGCACCGGGAGCGGATTCGGGCGGGCCTCCGCGCCAGTCGGGCCGCCAGCATCGCGCCGGCGGAGCATCGAAAACCCGAGAGTTCTCGACTTGACCCTGCGGAAGATGATCGCCCTGATCGTCCGCGCCCGCTCGATCCGGACACGGCCGCGGGCACTGTCGAGGCCGAGCGGGCAGGAGGACTTTCATGGCACTGAACATCCATGCAGAACTGAAGCGGCTCGGAACGCTCAAGACGCCGCACGGCAAGGACCGCTACGCCGAGCTCTTCGGCGAGCCCGCGCGCTGCAACAACCACCCGTACCTGATCAAGCGGATCGCCTGGCGGCTCCAGGCCGACGCGGAGAGCGACCTCTCGGGGCACGGCCTTCGAACTGTTTACCGGGGAATCGCTACCACGAATCCCTCTGGCGACCCGGATTCGCCGGTTTGAACCCGTTCCGATCGGGGAGTTCTGAGAAAGGCCTCGTAAAGAGGCCT
>ERZ1066130.523-NODE-523-length-13070-cov-12.155129_pt1 | contig 13070 bp, 8 predicted proteins | sample MGYA00382777_ERZ1066130 | MGnify/ENA primary metagenome ERZ1066130 (study PRJEB33369, sample SAMEA5778360) | biofilm metagenome | biome: Industrial cooling water; feature: Water cooling tower basin; material: Biofilm | place: United Arab Emirates | collected...
GTATGTTCCCTGTATGAGGCTCACGACCCTTGCTGCTTTCGTGGTGCTCGGCTGTGGTTCCATCGCCCGCGGCGACGATGTGGAAACCTGGGTGAAGGGGGCGATCGCCAAAGCCGCCTCGATCGAGAATGATGCGTCGTTCAAGGCGGTGTACGAGACCCGCTCGCTGCAGAAGGCGGATCTGGCCGAGATCGAAAGGCTCCGCGCCCGCGTCGCGGGCAAGCCCGCCCATCCCGACCGTACCCAACTCGGCATGCTGGAGCGGATCGAACGTCGGGGCGAGGATCTCCGCGTCAAATCGCTCTGGTGGGACCGCGGCCGCTTCCGCCTGAGCCGCGATCCCGGCGTCGAGCCCGAGGGGGGGTATTTCGAGTGCGTCGACCTGGGCGACGAGGGCTGGAAGATGAGCCCTCAGCAACTGACCGTCGTCGGCCCGATGGACACCAGGCCGGGCGGGCACAATGTCCGCCTCAGCGGCACCTCATCGCTCCAGGAGATCGCCACCTTCTGGGCCGCGGGCCTGTCGACACTCGGCACCTCGGGCAACGTCCAGGTCGAGACCACGCCCCAGGGAGTCTGGCGTGCCGCCGGCACGATCACCACCTCCGTGGGAGAGCGTCGCGTCGTCGTCACCGGGCGATGGGACCAGGCCAGACAGGCCGGGCTCGTGGAACGGACTGATGCCTATCTGCCGACCAACCTCACCAACCCCATCTACTCGTCCGTCGTCACCGGGCACCAATGGATGGATTGGTTCGGCGCCTTCGTCGGCACCGAGGTCGTCATCACCGAGAATGGCACGCCGAGGCAACGCCTCACGCTCGTCTCGTTGAGCCCCCTCGACCAGGCCGAGTTCCTCACGCTGATCGCCCGCCCGAAGATCGACGGCTCCGACCCGATCCGCGGGAAAGTCACTTTCACGCAGTACGTCGATTACCGCCGGGATACTCCCGACCTCCGGGTCGCCAACGAGAAGGGCGAGTTCGAGAAGGTGGACTATCCGGATACGCCCGCGGGACGCCGAAGCGCCACGCTCCAGACACTCGGGTGGATCGCCGCCGGCGGGATCATCGCCACGCTCATCGCTCTGCGGATCAGGTCGGCCCGTCCGCCGTCCTGACGTTCGTGTCATCGTGTTGAAGGAGATTTTCATGAAGCGTTACGCATCAACGATCATTGTTGGCGTTCTCTTCACGACCTCGTTGTTCGCGGCGGGCACAGCGTGCTATGTCGCGCAGAGCAAGAACTGTTGCGATATTCTGGCTCCGGGCTTGGCCTACCCGCGCCCCAACGACCCTTGCCCGGACCAGATCACGAGCAATCCCTCCGTTTCGTACTGGAGGACCGCGAACAACGGCGAGTCGGGGCGGAAGCAGCGGGTTTCTCAGTCTCCCGGACAATCGTGCACCTGGGACGAGTACGAAGTCAACAGTCTCGGGAACTGCGTCGTCGTCTATGAAGACATGACAGAGACTTGTATTCCGGTGGTCGTGGCGGGAGCCAGCTGCACAGGCGGGGCGCCGCAATGAACTCGCATAGGCTTCGATCCGCGTGGTGGATGGCCACAAGCGCATTGTTTCTGGCCGCCGGTCTTGCAAAGGTGGCGGACCTGCCATCGTTTCAAAGGTCGCTGGAAGGCTGGACAATCCTCCCGCCGCAGGCCGCGAATCTGCTGGTCATCACGCTCCCGCTGGCTGAGGTGACTGTCGGCTTGGCGGGGCTCCTCGGGTTGTTCCGCGCGTCGATTCGCGTGGCGGGGATCGTGCTCACGGCCGGAATTCTCGCCGCATCGGTCGCCCAGCACGTGGCGGGGGCACCGCCCGCGTGCTCATGCTTCGGACGTCTCACTCAGGCGATGCCGGGGAGCACATTCCCGCTGATGGTCGGCATTCTGCTCTTCATGCTCGCCGGGTACTGGGTTCAGAACCTTCGACAGAGCGAAGGACCGGACCGCCGACCGCCCGTTGTACCCAGGGGCGGCACTCCCGCAACTCGTGGCTTTACGCTGGTGGAGACGATTCTCGTGGTGTCGCTCCTCGGTGTTCTCCTCTCGCTGATGATTCCCGCTCTCTCTCGAACTCGCGACCGTGCTCGTGAGGTGGTTGTGCTCAACGATCTTCGTATGCACGCGAACATCTTCACTCATTACACTGTCGACTCCAAAGATTACTTTCCGTACGGCGTGTATCCGGAGGGCTCCTCTATTCTAAGGTGCAGGTCGCGGGATGTCGCAAGAGAAGTGCTGTACTTTCAATTCTCCACCCTTTGGCAGATCTTTCTTGCGGACACGTACTACAACGGCGATCTGTTCTCGCGGTCGTTCATGTCCCCGTTCCAGAGCCAGGTGAACCCCGACGAGTGGGAGTTCGGATGGACGAGCTACTTCTATCCGTGCGTCTTCTTCACGCGTCCGGAGTACTGGGATCCTCTGACTCGGCTCGAGCCGACCTCTCAGTTCGGCGCGACGCGAGCCTCCGAGGTTGTCTATCCGGCGATGAAGTCTCTGATGGTCGAATATCTCTTTGATCGACCGGAGCCCGCTCCCGGCGGCATCAAGCGTCGATTCGTGTCGTTTGTCGATGGCCATGCTCGCGCGGCCGATCAGAGCGATGATCTTGTCATGCGTGGCGGCGACGGCACGATCGACGTCACCGTCCGCTACCTGGGGCACGCCCCCGGGCATTTCTGGCCTTTCCAGCACACGCTCTACGGCGTTCGCGGGCGAGACACCCGCTGAGTTTTGGGGCGGGCGCCGCCCCGCCGGTGCCGCCACGCACCCCCGCCGCGGCGTGTACGATCGGGCATGAGCGACCAGACCTCCCGATTCGCGACCCGCTGCATCCACGCCGGCCAATCCCCCGACCCGACGACCGGGGCGATCATGACGCCGGTCTATCTGACCTCGACGTACGTGCAGAGTTCGCCGGGGGTGGTCAAGGACGATTACGACTACGCCCGCTCGAAGAACCCGACACGCACCGCGCTCGAGGCCAACCTCGCCTCGCTCGAGGGGGGCACCCACGCCTTCACCTTCTCCTCCGGGCTGGCCGCGATGGACTGCATCCTCCACCAACTCCGCGCGGGGGACCACGTCATCCTCTCCGATGACGTCTATGGCGGGACGTTCCGCCAGCTCGACAAGGTCTTCAAGCACATGGGCCTGAGCACGACCCGCGTCGACATGACCCACGCGAGCGCGGTGGATCGCGCCTGGACCCCGACGACGAAACTGGTGTGGTTCGAGACGCCCAGCAACCCGATGCTCAAGGTGATCGACATCGCGGCGGTGCGTGCGGTGGTCCGCACGCGGGCGGGCGATGCCCCGATCACCGCCGACGGCGCCTATGCGTGCGAGAAGCCGCTGGCCCGGGCGATCATGGTCGTGGACAACACCTTCGCGTCCCCTGCACTGCAGAACCCGCTCGCGCAAGGGGCCGACGTAGTGATGCACTCGTGCACGAAGTACATCGGCGGGCACAGCGACCTGGTCGCCGGGGCTCTGGCGACGCGTGACGCCGCCCTCGCGGCAAGGCTCAAGTACGTGCAGAACGCCGTGGGCGCTGTTCCGGCGGCGATGGACTGCTTCCTGATGCTCCGCTCGACCAAGACGCTCCAGGTGCGCGTGCAGAGGCATTGCGAGAACGCGATGACCATCGCCCGCTGGCTCGAGTCCCACGCCAAGGTCGAGAAGGTCATCTATCCCGGCCTCGAGAGCCACCCTCAGCACGCCCTGGCGAAGAAGCAGATGTGCGGCGGATTCGGCGGGATGATCTCCTGCGTCGTCAAGGGCGGGCTCCCCGCCTCACGACGCGTGCTCGAACGCGTGCGCCTCTTCAGCCTCGCGGAAAGCCTCGGCGGGGTCGAGAGCCTCATCGAGCACCCCGCCATCATGACCCACGCCAGCATCCCGCCCGAGGCCCGCAAGGCCCTGGGGATTGACGACGGGCTGATCCGCCTGTCCGTGGGGATCGAGGACGTGCAGGACCTGATCGCCGACCTCGACCAGGCCCTGGCCTAGGCGGCCAGATCGTCCGCGCGATTGAGCATCCGACGGCAGACCGCCCGCAGATCAAAGTCACCCGCGGAGCGCGGGAAGAAGTTGTCGTGAAGCACGGGCTGCCCCTCGGCCTCGGCGATCAGCAAGCCCTCACGCTCGGCGAGGTCGATCCGCTCACCGGGTTCACCGCGAGGATCGAGCCGCTCGATCACCTGCACCTTGGGTCGGCACGGGTCGGAAGGGTGCCAATCGACCACCGCGGCGAGTCGGCCGTCCGACAGACGCACCAGCGAGCCCGGGGGATACGCTGGCACCACGTTGATGAGGGCGATCTCCACAAGCGGATCGAGCGCGCCGGCGAAGTGCCGCGTGCGCAGTCGTTGCAGCGCGCTGACCGCGGGGGCGGGCGTGGGGCCGGCCGCCCCCGGGCCGTAGCGCAAGCGATCGAACAGATCGGCACCCGCGACAATCCTCGAGAAGATGTGCACCTCGTGCCCTCCGACACGATGTCGACCCGACGCCGACTCTCTCTCCGGAAAGCCCGTGCCGTCGAATCGCTGGTGGTGATTGAGGACGACGGACGCGACCACGGGGTCGGCGTACTCCTTGATCGCATCGAAGCCGAGTCGGACGTGCTCCTGGAACGCGGGGTCGCTCTCATCGCCCGTCGCTTCCCATCGCTCGCGGACGGCCGGATCGAGTCTGAGCATGCCCACGTCGTGGAGCATCGCGCCCAAACCCAGATCGGCGAGACCTTTCGCCCGACCGGCCGGCGCTCGCTTTCGTTCGAGCGAGATGTAGAAATCAAGCTTCAGCCCGATCAGCAGGCTGATCATGCAGACGTTGCAGGCATGACGAGACTCCGGACCGCCCGCCGACACAAGCTCCTCCAGAAAGCCCGCGGCGCCCGGGTTATTCGCCAGCGCGGCGAGCAACCCCGCGACCGCGTCCCGGTACGCGGGATAGTCGAGCCGAACGTGCCCGCCACGAGCCAGATGGTCCATCGCCGACTCGATCCGGCCGGCGAGCGTGTCGGCGGCATCTCGCACCTCAGCGCCGACGTGGGCAGCCAGGTCGTGCAAGCCCGGATAACGAATCCAGACGTCGCGCACGCACAGTTCCTCCAGCCGGTCGATCGTGCGCACGTCGAGGGAGAATCCCTCCCGCAACAGCACCGCTCCCGCGCGGCGCGGATGATGGAGCACCTGCGCGAGCACCATGCCGGGCCTTGCAAGCTTGACGGGAACACGGAGCATCGCCTCAGCTTCCGATACCGCCCGGCCTAAAGCCAAGCGATACCGGGAGTGGAATACGGAGTCTTAGTTCTCGGCCCCATTCTGAGGAAGAATCCGGAACTCCTTCGGTACACGCGGCCTGAACACCAGAACGTTGCGGATCCGCGCTGGCGATTCCTCCGTCGCGTCCGAGAGAAGCCGTTCGCCCAGAGATCTCACCGCAGGGGCGTTCGGGCCGGCCTTCGGGAACTCGACGCGGGTCACGGCGGGTTCGATCGGCGGCTCGCCCTCCCCCTCGGCGACATCTTTCGGGGGCAACATCTCGTCCGTCGGCTCGAGGGGCGAAATCACGATCGGTTCCGCCTCCGCCGGAGGAGTCATCCGCGACCACTCCGCGCCCACAGCCTCCGGGACCACGATCAAGGCGACGCCCGGCTCCAACTGCATCTCCACGCCCAGCGACGCCAGGATCTGCCCGCGTGCCTCCGGTGCCCGAAGGCCCCGGGGCTCCACAGCCTCGCTCAGCGCGGAAGTCGGCTCGGGCGGATCCTCGATCTGAGGCACCAGATCGAGCCGGAGCATCGCGACCGTCCGCCCCTCGCTCGTCGTGCGCCCGGGCGATGGAAATGCCCGGCCCAACAGTCTGGGTGTCCCCGGTGGCAGATTCAGAATCCCGTCATACAACCGAACTCGCTCCGGGCCATTCACGGGCGAGGAGGCCGAGAGCACCGACCACTGCCACGAGGCCGCCACCATTCGGTCGATCGAGAAGGCCCTGGCACGCATGGCCGCCTGAATCTCGCCAAGACGCTCCTCGGGCACGAGCACGAGCCGAAAGCCCGACCCTTCGAGTCGATCCGCCCACGCCGGCCGAGACTCCGGATCCGACTCGTACGCCGCCAACGCCGAGCCCACCAGCGATCCCGATGGATCGGTCACGGTCCACTGCGAAACCAGCACGCCCAGGAGTGGCATGTCGCCGGGAACGGACGACCCATCGCCGGCGGTCTGCCCGTCACCCCCGCAGCCTGCGATCAGGATCGCTCCCACACCAAGCATGGCGCCCGCTCGCCGCATGCGTCGATCCTCCGATGGCGTCTCGGCAATATTCATGCCACGTCGAAGGTGTTGATCCGGTCGATCAGCCTGCGAATCAGCCCGAACTTCGACCGCGTATGAGTGAACGCCAGACGGGGCAGATCGAGATAGTCCGTCTCGACCTCATAAGGCCCGCGCTGCACGATCTGGCCGGTCTTCACCAGCGACCGGAACTCAGCGTTGAGCGATGCCACGTCAGACTCCTTCAGCGGGGACTTCAGGCGGATCACCAGATCGTCCTTCACGTACCTCGACGAGTGGTAGATCCTGTAGAACTGCTGGATATGCTGGGCGGCCTCCTCGGGAGTCGCACAGAGCTTGTAGATGCCCGTGTCCTCGGCGCTGATCCATCCACGCTGCTGCAGCTCCGCCCGGACCCACTGATCAAACGCCTTCCAGAAGGTCCCGCCCTCTCCCTCAAGACAGACGATCGGGATCATCTGGCTCTTGCCGGTCTGCACGAGCGTCAGCGTCTCGAATACCTCGTCGAACGTCCCGAACCCGCCGGGGAACAGCGCGACCGCCTCGGCCTGCGACAGGAACATCAGCTTTCGCGTGAAGAAGTACCGGAAGTGAATCAGCTTCTCGTCGCCCGCGATCACGGTGTTCGCGTTGGTCTCGAACGGCAGCTTGATCGCCACGCCGATCGACGCGGCACGTCCCGGACCGACATGCCCAGCCTTCATGATCCCGTTTCCCGCGCCGGTGATCGACATCCACCCTCGCTCGGCCATCAGCTTCGAGAACTCGACGCACGCCGCAAAGTCCGGGTGATCCTCGGGTGTCCTGGCCGAGCCGAAGATCGTGACCTTGTGCGGATCCTGGTATTTGGCGAAGATGCGGTACGCGTACCGCATCTCCTTGACCGCGGCCGTAATGAGCTTGAGCTCGCCGGTGTTCCGGCCGTCCGAGATCAACTTCAGGGAGGTCGCCAGCAGATCTCGCACCAGCCTCGTCTCGGGTGCGTCGGGCTTGGCGTTCACGGTCGCCAGCATCTGGTCGAGGAGCGGCGTGATGCGTGGGTCTTCCGAAGCACGCCGGTCCCGCGCGCGGAGCTCCGCTGCGGAGTCCACAAGCCCGGTCAGTTCGACGTTGAGGTGGTTGTTGTCGGCCGGCAATCGACTCTCCTTCGCTCGCTTCCCCGAGCACCCTACCGCCGCTGATTGTTGGAGGGCTGCGTCTGCGAGGGCTCGGTCGGTCGCGTGGGGCTCCGAGCGCCCCCCCGACCCCGATCAACCCCCGACAGATTCTGCTTCTCCAACTCCAGCATGATCCGCTCCTGGTCCGTCGCGTCGCGGAAAAGCTCCCCGATGACCTGGCGGGCCGACCGGAACTGCTCGAGCGAAACCTGCTGCTGCTTCGCCGTCCCGCGCACGCGCGTCGTTACGATCTCGTTGCGCACTCCCTCGAGCAACCCCGTCAGCACGGGCACGCGGCGTGCCGCGCGGGAGTTGAAGACCAGATCCAGCCCCAGATCAGGCCATTTGATCGTCCCGAAGCCCCTCAGCTCGATGCTCGGGGAGAACACGCTGACCCGCTCCACGCCCACGATCGCACCACGCACGAAGAAACTCGCCGTCGCCGCGTCGATCACTTCACCCGTCGGAATCTGAAGGTTCGAAACCTGGATCATCGGCAGCAGCAGCGGGAGGCTCAGCACCTCGCCCCCGCCGGCCTGCACGGAACCCTGCCCCCGCCGCGACCCGGCGTCGCCGGTCACCCCTCCCAAGGTCACCCCGCCGTCGATCAGCGCCGACCGCCCCCCACGCGGCCGGTCCGACGTCGCCCCCACGTCGCCCAGAACACCCTCGAGGCCAACCCGCGAGAGACTCACGCTCGTGGTGAATCGCTTGGGCCCATCGGCACGCGCGGGATCGACCGGACTCAGTTCAGCCTGTCCCGTAATCCGTCCGCCGTGGCAGTCCGCCGAGATGTGCGGGACGACCACCTCGCCCGCCCGTGTCGTCGACGCCGAGAGAACCTCCGCCCGAGTCACCACTACTCCGGCGGCCCGAGCGCTCTCGAGGGAAGCACGCACCGAAAACTCCCCCGGCAAGCCGGGAATAACCCGGGCCGAATACGACAGAGCCCCCGAGGCCTCCGAGACCGCGACGCCGACGTCCGCCGCACCGCCAGCGAACTCCGTCACGCCCCGAACCTCGACGGTGGGATCGGATGCCACTCCGGCGGCCGGCCACCCCATCGATAGCTCGACATCACGGAATCGAACCTTGCCGCTCGCCTCGACGGCGAGATCACTCGCCATCGTGCGCACGGTCTCGGGCAGCAGTGCTCGCAGCGAGGGAGGCAGTCCCTTGCTCTGGGCGTCGAGCCGGAGGTTCATCACGGTCGCGCCCGACGCGAGAAGGTCCCACCCGCCCGACATCGACAGTGACCAGTCTTCATGGGTCAGCCGCACCTCGCGGATCTCCCCCCCGGACTCCGTAAAGGAGATCAGCCCTTCCGCTCTGGGGCACTCGACATCGATGCCGCCGCTGTGCGCGGAAAGCGATCTGGGCGTCAGCCGACCGGCAACACGCCAGGGTGAGTCCGCACGCTCTCGACGAAGCCTGATCGAGACATCGAACTCGCCCCTCGGATTTCGCTCGGCGTAGAAGGCGGGAAAGCGATCACCGAGCCGATCCGCGACGACGACTCGCGTCAACGCCGACTCGAACTTCCCTCGCTCCACCGTAATCTGCAGATCAGCAGATTCGGGTTCCTCCGACGAACCCAGACCCAGTCGCCCGTCGATCGTCAGCCGCCCGATCGAAGCGCCCGTGTCGGGCTGAGCAATCTCGGCCGAGAGTTGCTGGAATCGAACCTCGGGACCATCCCGCGTGCGGAACGTGATGGAGCCGTCGACCGGACCGGCCTTGACGCGGACCGGGGTGGGCCCCTCCTTCTCAGGCCGATAGGCGAATTCGATGCCCTGCGGGCTCGTCAACACCACGTCGACGCTGGTCTCCTCATCTCCTTCGCCCACGAGCCTCGCGTCGACGTCGGCAAGTCCCGATGGCTCGTAGCGAGCGCGAACCGCGCCGACGCCCCGGGCAGCCCGCGGCGAGAACACCGCGATGATCTCCTCCACGGGAACGGAAGACTCCAGATCGTCGACCGTCACTCGCGAGTCGTACCGCGTCGGCGAGAACTCGACGTTTGTATCGACGCTGAGAAGCCCCGCGTCGCCGCCTGCGGAGTCCACCACGTTCCCGACCAGATTGAGCTTCAGGCGATCGTCGTCGACGGTGATCGTGCCGCCCAAGTCGCGGAGCCCGGCCCGCCCTTCCGCCACCGGAGTGCATGCCGCCTGCGCGAGGGAAACGGTTGCTCGGAACGCCGCCTCCCCCTCGGGCGTGTCGCCGATCCACACCTCCGCGTCCCCGAGCGCGTCGAGGCGAAGGTCACGGAGAACCCCGCCGAGCGTTCGACGCTCTTCTCCCTCGCCGCCCAAAGACCGGTCCTTCGCTGGGATGGCATTGATCAGCAGATCGTCGAGCGGCACGCCCCGCGCCGAGATCGTCACGTCCGCCCCGTTCCCGCCTGTGGACGGCCCGGAACTGCTGAAGTCCGCGGTGGCTCGCACCGTCGCATCACCCCCCCGCAATGCCCCGAACCGCCCATCCTCAAGCCGCAACGCGTCGTCGTCGACATGCAGTCGCACATCACGCGCGAGCACCGGCAGCGGGAACCTCTTGGGAACCAATCCCGCGGCCGGGATATCGATCAAGATGTCCTGCGTCCAGGGCATGTCGCGCCCGAACGCGGTCTCGAGCCGAAGCAACGCTCTCCCTCGCCCCCCAAGCTCGAACACCGGCACCGCCGCCCGGGCCTTGGCCCTCTCCCACTCCTCTTCCGCTTCGCTTAGAGCCTGCTTGGAAGCGTCGCTCCCGTCCGCGCGGAGACGGGCTTCGTCGAGCGCGTCCTGCGCCGCCGCCAACTCCCGAACACGAGTCGCCCGATCCTCGGGCGACACGATCAGCCCGGCGGCGATCAGTTCCTGGTATCGCTCCCGATTGAACAGCGCGTCGATCACCCCCCGCCGACGCTCGCCGAGCCCTCGCTCGAGCATCTCATCAACCGGAATGTCCTTCACCTCGATCTCGAGCGATACCGCCGCTTCGTCCGTGAGGGGGCTGATCGTGCCCTTGGCCTCGATCGTTGCGCCGTTCACAGCACGACCGCCCAGCCGAACGATCCGAAGCGTCGTGTCGTCGAACTCGATCCGCCCCGCCATCTGCCGGAACTGGTACGGGAACCGGATGAACGACGCCACGCCGTCGCGAAGATCGATCGATCCCGCCACCGTCGGCTGAGACTCCCCCGCGCCGCGGCTCACCACCACACGAGAATCCACGATCCCCGTCGGGTTCGAGAACATCCGAAGACGCTTGTGCACCACCGGCGGCAGATAAGGCCCGAGCCTCGGCCTTTCCTGCAGCAGGAACCCCTTCGACTCCAGCACCGCCTCGAACGGCGAATCCGGCGTCAACCCGCGATACTCCAGTGTCACCGCGTACGGCAGGTCCTCCAGTCGCCCGTCCAACGCCGCCGAAAGAGTCCCCCCCTTCAGCGTGATCGACCCCGTCACCCCCGTCATCCGCGGGTACGTCGCGCCGCCGCCGCTCTCCGCCGCCAGATCCTTGAACGGCAGTGTCACCGCCACCCCGCGCAGTTGCAGCGTCGCAGTCATCTCCCGCAGCGGATCGGTCGTGCCCGGCGACGGAAACCGATAGTCAAACGTCGCTCGAGTAACCTCACCCTTGAGATCAAGCCTCGTGAACAACGCCCGCGACGACGTCGGCACCGTCTCGCCCGCCAGGCCCGAGATGTCGAGGCCGGACAACTCCGCGTGCACCCCCGCCCGATCGATCCGCCCGACGATCGACATCACGGACGTCGCGCCCTCGGGAGGTGCCTCCTGCGTCAACTCGAACGTGTAGCGATCGCCCACCGAGTCCGGCAGCACACGGCCCGCAACCTCCACACGCCTCAGCATCGTCCACGAGCCGCCCTCCCCGTGCTCCCCCACTTCCACGCTCGCACGCACGATCTCCACCATCGGCAGGCGAACCCCGCCGCCCCCACCACCCACGAATCGAAACGGCGGCACGTTCATCGTGCTGTCCACCGACGACTGGCTCACCCGCACCACCACCCCGTCGGCCACCACCGACTCGATCGCCGGCCCGCCCGCCGCCGTCACGTCCCACCACGGCGTTCTCACCACCAACGACCCCACCCGCACAAACTCGTCCGCCTGCCCGCTCAGCACACCCGTCCGAATCACCGCGCCCCGAACCGTCACGCTGCCGTCGAGCCCCAGCGTCACCGAGCTCGCCTCCACCGGAACGCCCAGCCGAGACCCCACGATCCCCGTCAGCACCCATCTCGTCACCGCGGACCTGGTGACCACAAAGAACAGCAGCACCGGCGTCAGCACAATCGCCAACGCACACAGCACCGCCGGTCTACGCAGAACTCGGCGGACACTCACCCCCGCAGCGCGGCCTTTCGGGTCGCTCGTCACAGCCTCACTTTAGTCGCGTATCGGGCTCACCACGATCCCAACCTGCGTGCACGAAACGTTGCTGTACAACAGCAGCAACGCGTTCGATCCGATGTCCGGCCTCGACGTCGGCGCGATCGGCGAGCCCTGCCCGTCGTCCTCGTTCACGAAGATGTTGTCACCCGCCTGCCTCGTCCCCCCGCCAGCATTCGGAAACGAAATCACCGTCGACAATGCGTCCGGCTCGTTCACCACAGAGACGTGCGAGTCATTAAAGCCCACGTTCCCACGCCACCGGTTCCCACCGCCGTGCAGCCGCATCGTGTTCGAGAACTGCCCCGCGTTCCCCGGCACCGGCGCCCACGCCCCGGGAACCCCGTCATACTCCGGCCCGCGGTCGCTGATCACAGGCTCGCTCGCCGAGTACGTCGACTTCCAGTACCGCCCCCCGCGCGACCCAAACGGCGGCACGTGCGCGTACGACAGATGCCCGTTCATACCCCCGCCGCGGCGCCCGCCGCCCGTCCCGCTCGTGCCCGCTTCGCCCGGAGGGCCGGCGAACCCAGGATCCCACATCGCGTTCATCGGCTGCGCCGCTCGCACAGGCTGCCGATACTCGTACTCCTCGTCCACCACGATGTTCCCGTTCGTCTCGCTCGGACACCTCGCGATCTGAGGCCGGATGAACTCGTTGTAGATCATCATCGAGAAGATGTTCCCCGAGTTGTCCTTCTCCCGATCGCACGACGCCACCATCGTCGCGTCGCCGCGGTCCGCCGCGCTCGGCAGCGGATAGTCGTCCTTGTTGCTCTGCGCCCAGATCACCATCCCCTGGATCGTGCTCCGGATGTTCGTGCTGCACTTGAGCGACCGTGCCGTGTTCCTCGCTTGCCCGAGCGCGGGCAATGTCATGCTGATCAGGATCGAGATGATCGCGATCACCACCAGCAACTCAATCAGCGTGAAGCCGCGTTGACGCATCGGTGTCTCCTTGCCTCGCCACGCCCACCGCAGCGCCCCCGCACGCCACACCCACGCAACATACCACGCCCCGCTCTTTCCGGATCCCCGTATTCACGGGAACCACTCCACGCCACGGTCTTCAAACGACAAGCCCCCCGACTTCGCCGGGGGGCCTCGCCAAGTGCCCAGGAGAGGATTTGAACCTCCATGCCCTTGCGGGCGCTACCACCTCAAGGTAGTGCGTCTGCCAATTTCGCCACCTGGGCGT
>ERZ1066130.525-NODE-525-length-13039-cov-9.754852_pt1 | contig 13039 bp, 12 predicted proteins | sample MGYA00382777_ERZ1066130 | MGnify/ENA primary metagenome ERZ1066130 (study PRJEB33369, sample SAMEA5778360) | biofilm metagenome | biome: Industrial cooling water; feature: Water cooling tower basin; material: Biofilm | place: United Arab Emirates | collected...
GACGGAGGTCTGCCATGCATCGAATGATCGGAGCGATGAGCGTGTTGGCGTTGGTGGGCGTGGCGCAGGCCCAGCCGTTCGAGATTGCGTGGTGGACGATCGACGGGGGCGGCGGCATCTCGTCGGGCGGTGTGTACAGCGTGTCGGGCACGATCGGACAGCCGGACGCGGGTTCGGCGATGACCGGCGGCACCTTCAGCGTCTCCGGCGGGTTCTGGGTGGGGACGGGCTCGACGCCGCCCTGCTTGGCGGACTTTGACGGCGACGGGTTCGTCGACTTCTTTGACTTTGACGCGTATGTGGCGTGCTTTGAGGGCACGGTGTGCCCGCCCGGGAAGACGGCGGACTTCGACGGGGACGGATTCGTCGACTTCTTCGACTTCGACGCGTATCTGGCGGCGTTCGAGGCGGGGTGCTGAGAAAGAGCTAGACAGCGCGGCCGTCGCGTCGGGCGATCCGCTCGGCGACGGCGACGCCGCTTTGCAGCGCACCTTCCATGAGCCCCATGAAAGCCGGGCAGCAGTATTCGCCGGCGAAGTGCAGGCCGCCGATGGGTTTGGCGAGCACGGGTCCCTGGGCGGTGAGTTCGCCCGGCGCGGGGAAGGCGTAGGCAGCCCCGGAGAGCGGGTCGTTGGGCCAGTCGATGAGGCGGGAAGCGGCGAAGGCGTCGGAGTAACCCGGAAGAAGCCTCTCGAGTTCGTCGTTGAGGAGTTGGCCGGCGGCGGTGCGTGACATCGAAAGAACGGGCTCGGCGGCGGTGGCGCCGGTCAGCACGGCGAGGGCGGCGGAGGGTGCTCCGGACGCGGGTGCGGCGGGCGGCGCGCCCATGGACCAGGTGGTGCCGACGATGCGATCGGTGAGGGCCTCGGGCTTCTGACGCGAGGCATCCCAGGGGCGGGCATTAAGGGCGGCGAGGTACTTGAAGGCGCGACCCATCTGCGGGGCGAGGCCTGCGGGGATGAGGCCTGAGCTGAAGGTGATGCTCTTCCAGGCGGAGGGCGGAACGGCGAGAACCAGATCGTCGCACTCGACGGTACGGTTGTTCGAAAGGGAAACGACCATCTTGTCGCCCCGGTCCTTGATGGCGCTGGCGGCGACCCCCACAAGGATCCGGTCGTCGCCGACGCGAGCGGCGAGGATGCCCGAGAGACGCTGTGCGCCGAGCGGGCAGCGAAGGGTCGAGCTCTTGGTCCAGAAGTCCTCGAGCCCCCCACCCTTGATGGCGGCAAGAGCTGCCAGGAGACTCTGGCGGTGGAGCGGCACGCCGTTGTAGGTCTCGAACATGACCTGCATCGCGCGGAGCGTGGAAGGTTGGGCGTCCTGGGCGTTGTTGACGAGCCACTCGGCAAGGGAGGCACGGTCCCGGGCGAGCGCGTCGCTCGAGAGCCAGGGTGCGTCGGCGTTGACGTCCTTGGCGGCCTCGGTCAGGCGGGCGACGACGCGGCCCATGTCCTCGAAAAGGGCGCGGGCCTGGTCGGACGAAAGACGCGTCCCTTCGAGTTCGATCGGCGCTTCGCGGTCGGCGAAGTTCTCGACGGGTTCGAGGGGAAGCTTGAAGGTCTTGGCGCAGGCGAGCCAGGTGGGGTGGTTCTCGCCGATGAACTCGCCGCCGGCGTCGAGGAATCGGCCGGGAACCATGTCCGGGAAGGAGAGGGTTCGCCCGCCGACGCGTGTGCGGGCTTCGATCACGAAAACGTCATAGCCGCACGCGAGCAGTTCGTGGGCGCAGATCAGCCCGGCGAGCCCTGCTCCGATGACAACGACGCGTTTGGAGAACGCGGGGCGTTTCTCGGCGGCGGAGCAGGCGGAGAGGGCGGCGAGGGCGGCGCCCGAGGTCGCGGCGAGGAAGGACCGCCGGGAGAGCGGCCGGGGCGTGCCGAATCGGGCGTGGAGCTGGGTGTAGAGCGTTTGTCTCATGGGCAATCTCCGCGGTGCTCCGGTACGATATCGCGGATGCCGGACGTGATGTGCCCACGATGCTCGAAGGTGATCGCGGTCGACGATCTGAACATCGCCGAGGGCGTTGGGTTGTGCCGGGGCTGCAATGGGTTATGGCGGCTGGCGGAGCTGGCGCAGGACCCGGAGGAAGGGCAGTCCGATCGGGCGGTGGAATCCGGGGGGATCCCGTCGGGGTGCCAGTTGGAGGACGACGGGCGGGAAACGATGGTTCGGGCGACGTGCCGCGGCCCGATGGGGTGTTTCTTTCTGGCGTTCTCGCTTTTCTGGAACAGCATCACGTCGGTGTTTGTGGTGGTCGCGGCCGGATCGCTGTATCAGCACCTGATCGGGCCCTTGCCGGCGTGGTTCCCGACCTTCGGGAACTCCGGCTCGAAGAGTCGCGGGGTTTCGTCGGCCATGTCGCTCGGGGCGACCATCGGGCTTTGCGTGTTCCTCATCCCGTTCGTCGCGGTGGGCATCGGGACGCTCGTGGCGGCGGCGATGGGGCTGCTGGGACGGGTGGAGGTTCGGTTGCGCGAGGGGCGGGGAACGGTCTTCACGGGGATCGGGCCGCTGGGGCTGCGGCGGGGGTTCGACGCCACGCTGGTGCGGGAAGTCCGCGTGAGGCTTTCGAAGTCGGAGACGGACGGGAGGCCGGACCGCAGCATCGTGATCGAGGCGGACAACCGGGTGGAGCTCGGGGGGATGCTGACCGAGCCGCGTCGGCGGTGGATGGCCGGGGTCCTGAGAAAGATCCTTTTGCCGCAGCGTCGGACCGGATGAGACGGGGGTCGGCCCATATCCTGTCGGGCCATGTCGAAACCGAACACCGAAAAGCCGCCCGCCTCCTCCGCCGCCGCCACTGCTCCGGCGACGCTCCGCGACCTGACCGCGGCGATGCTGGCCGCGGAAGCCAAGATCCGCGAGGGCGGCGGCAAGTCGGCGATCGATCGGCAGCACGAGAAGGGGCGGCTGACGGCGCGGGAGCGGATCGATCGGCTGATCGACAAGGGGTCGGCGTTCCAGGAGTACGGGCTGTGGGCCGCGTGGGGGATGTACAAGGAGTTCGGCGGGGCCCCGGCGGCGGGCGTGGTGACGGGCGTCGGGCGCGTGCACGGTCGGCCTCACATGATCATCGCCAACGACGCGACGGTGAAGGCCGGGGCGTTCTTCCCGATGACGTGCAAGAAGATCATCCGGGCGCAGACCATCGCCCAGATGGCCCGGCTGCCGTTGATTTATCTGGTGGATTCGGCGGGCGTGTTTCTGCCGCTGCAGGAGGACGTCTTCCCCGACACCGACGACTTCGGGCGCATCTTCCGCAACAACGCGGTGATCTCGGCGGAGGGGATCCCGCAGATCGCGGCGATCATGGGGTTCTGCGTCGCCGGCGGGGGGTACCTGCCCGTGCTGTGCGACACGCTGCTGATGACCGAGGGGAGCGGGCTGTACCTCGCGGGCCCCGCGCTGGTGAAGGCGGCGATCGGGCAGGACGTGACCGACGAGGAACTCGGCGGGGCGAGCATGCACGCGAGCATCAGCGGGACGATCGACTTCAAGGAGAAGGACGACGAGGCGTGCCTGATCAGGCTTCGCAACCTCGTCGCGAAGTACGCCGACGACGGGCCTGAGTCCGCGAAGGTCCGGGTCAAAGCCTGCGCCCGCGACGCGAACGACGTGTACACGGTCTTCACCGACAAGCCCGGCTCGCAGTACGACGTGAAGGAGCTCATCGCGTGCCTGGTGGACGTGCGGGCGGAGAAGAACGCCGACGGGCACGAGAGCCTCGCCGCGGACTTTGACGAGTACAAGGCGGAGTACGGGCAGAGCATCGTCTGCGGGTACGCGACGATCGGGGGGCACGCGGTGGGGATCGTGGCGAACCAGAAGAAGCTGGTCCAGCGGACGATGGCGGGCGGGAAGGCCGGGCCGAGCAAGGCCGTGCAGATGCCGGGGGTGATCTACGACGACTCGGCGGACAAGTCGGCGCGGTTCATCATGGACTGCAACCAGCGGAAGGTGCCGATCGTCTTCCTGCACGACACGACGGGGTTCATGGTGGGGCGCGACAGCGAGCAGGGGGGCATCATCCGCGCCGGGGCGAAGATGGTCAACGCGATGAGCAACTGCGTGGTGCCCAAGATCGTGGTGATCACGGGCGGGTCGTACGGCGCGGGGAACTACGCGATGTGCGGGCGGGCGTTCGATCCGTTCCTGTCGTTCGCCTGGCCCAGCGCCAAGTGCGCGGTGATGGGGGCGAACCAGGCGACGGGCGTGCTGACAACGATCGAGGAGGCGAGCCGCAAACGCAAGGGCGAGACGATCGACCCCGAGACGCACAAGCAGATCTACAGCGCGATCCACGCGGGGTACACCGAGCAGGCCGACATCCGGCACGGGGCGGCCCGGGGCTGGGTGGACCGGCTCATCGAGCCGCACCAGACCCGCGACGAACTCATCGCCGCCCTGGACGCGGCCCGGGGCTGGGACACCTCCAAGCCGTTCAAGACCGGCGTCCTCCAAACCTAACCCCCCCACCCCCACCCCCAGCCCCACCATCCCCCAGCCCCACCCCCACCGCCACCCCCACCGCCCCAACACGGCGGTGGAAGGCCGGCTTGCCGAACCGGGCCTGTGCGCCGTGCGTCGGGAAACGTGTTTTTACATGGAATTGCTCCTCAAGCTCGACCGTGAGGAGCGCAAGCTCGACCTTGAGGAGCGCAGGCTCGAGCCTGAAGAGCGCGCGCTCGACCGCGCAGAGCGCACGGTCGAGCTTGAAGAGCGCCGGCGAGGGCCGGAAGACCAAAAGCCCGACCGGGAAGAGCGCACGGCCGAGCCGGAAGAGCGCCGGCAACGCCCGAAGGCCCGCCCGCCCGAGCCCGACGCGCACCAGTTGCCGATCCCGGCGTCGAAGGCCGTTTGGGATAGGTTCGGATGAACGCGGGGCGAGGCGATCTCGAGGTTGCGGTCAGCAGCCAGTCTCAAAGGCTGAAATGAAGGCGTCAAAGTCGAACAAGTCGACGAAGCCGTCGGCGTCGAAGTCTGCGGTCTTACCGGGGGGGCAGGCGCCGCCTTCGAAGCACGTGATGAAGTGGTCAAAGTCGAACAGATCGATGAAGCCGTCACCATCGAAGTCGGCAGAGCAGGGCGTTGGAACGGGCGCGGTCCAGAGCAGGGCTTCAATTCTGTCCGTGATCGAGTTGTAGCCGTATCCGGTGACGAAGATGTTCACGCCGTCACTTGAAATGCCCCGTGCCTCGCTGTTCACGAATTCCATCGGCAAGAAGGCGTGGAGGTCCACCCATGAAGCAGCGCTCCCGCTCCACATGCTAGCTCCCTCCGTCCCGCCGATGTATGTGCGCCCGACCTGGAGTTCGCCGCAAGCGGCATAAGCGTACGATGAATCCGCTCCTGTCGGATTGAGATCGATCCACGAAGCCGCAGTCCCGCTCCAAAGGCCTGCGTGGGCCACTCCGCCGAAAACAGCCCACCCTACCCGTCGTTCACCACTGATTGCGGAGACATTGGACATCGTCGCGCCTGCCGGGTGCAGGTCTACCCACGAGGCTGCTGTTCCTCGCCACAAGCTCGCACGCAACTGCCCGTCGACACTGACAGACCCCGCTTGCTGCCCGCCGCTGATGGCAGTGGCGGTGGACGACGTCGCACTCATCGGGTGAAGGTCCACCCAGGACGCCGCTGTTCCGTTCCACAGGCCAGCCCGAATAACCCCGCCCATTCGAGCATTCCCTACCTGCTGCCCGCCGCTAACAGCGTAGATATTGGACAAGGTGGCGCCAGTCGGGTGCAGATCCACCCAGGACGCCGCTGTTCCGCTCCACAGACTCGCGCGGCGTAGCCCGCCTATTTCGACGGATCCGCCCTGCTGCCCACCACCGATCGCGAAAGCCTCGGAATGACTCGCGCCTGCTGGGTGGAGGTCCTCGTATGCCGGAATCGTGCCGTTCCACACTGTACCGTTCCACAGGGTTGCGCGGCCTACCCCACCGACAACAGCCCATCCCGCTTGCTGCCCGCCACTGGCGGTACGAGCGACTGAACTGGTCGCGTTCGCCGGATGGAGGTTCGTGACGGTCCACTGGGCGTGCACAGCAGATGCGAGGGCCAAAGTACTCAAGACGGCGACGAGCGTGGTCGCCGTTCGGAACGACGTGACGTGCATGTTCGATCCTCCGGGCCTTGGCCAGTCGACCGCGGCCTAGCGGTCGCGTTTGTGGCAGGTCGCAGCGTACCGGACCCCTCCCCGCGTGAGCAAGACCAACGCGCCCAAGCCCGCCGCGATCACGGATTGGTCTGGGGGTGGGGGTGGGGGTGGGGGTGGGGGTGGGGGTGGGGGTGGCCTCGTGGCGGGGTGGGCTGGGCTGGGATTGGGTGGGGGTAAAGGGGAACCTTGGCACGGTTCGTCGGTATGCGGGATACTGTGGAGAGCCCCGAATGTCGGGGCGGGTTGGTCGTGTTCGGCGGCTTCTTGAAGGAAATGGCGATGAGCATCGTTCGCAAAGCGTGCATTCTGGCGGTGGCGATGGTTCCGGCGGCGTGGTCGCTGGCTCAGGACGCGGGGAAGCCCGCGGCCGCGGAGCCGGCGAAGGCGGCCCAGCCGGACGCCAACGGGGCGGCGAAGGCCGAGGAGCGGCGGGTCGAGCCGGCCGCGGAGAAGATGCTGGAAGAGGCGAAGGCGGCGCTGAAGAAGACGCGGGACATTTCCTTCGGGCTTTCGCAGTCGAGCCCGATGGGCGAGTCGAAGGGGACGCTGACGCTTGTCCTGCCCGAGAAGCCGGGGATGGGCTTCCCGCTGAGCGTGTACCGGATCGGGATGGTGGGCGAGGGCGGCAAGCCGACGAAGGAGTGGTCGTCGGACGGGAAGAAGATGTGGCTGGTGGACCACGGGGCGAAGAAGGTGCTGTCGATGGAGATCGGCGCGGGGACGATGCCGCCCGAGGACGTGTGGCCGATCCTGCCGCAGTGGGTCTTCGAGAGCATGTTCGAGAACCCGATGATGAAGACGGTGTCGGCGACGCTCGAGGGCGAGTCGGAGGTGGGCGGGGTGAAGTGCCGGGTGGTGAAGCAGGTCCAGGAGATGGAGATCCCGGGCGAGGAAGAGGGCGAGAAGCCCATGATGATGACGATGACGACGACGCGTCACCTCGGCGCGGACATGCTGCCGCGGAAGATCGAGTCGTCGATGAAGATGCCGGGGATGGAGGCGCTGGGCGGGGAGATGAAGACGGTCTCGGAGATGAAGGACCTGAAGGCGAACGCGGGTCTGAAGGCCGAGGACATGGCGGCCAAGACGCCCGAGGGCTACGCGGAGGAGAAGGGGACGTACGAGTCGATGGGGATCCAGGACCCCGAGCAGTCGGCGCCGAAGCTCAAGGCGGAGGTCGGGCAGCCCGCGCTGGCGTTCAAGCTGAATGATTCGAAGGGCAAGGAAGTCACGCTCGAGAGCCTCAAGGGCCGCGTGGTGCTGCTGGACTTCTGGGCGACGTGGTGCGGGCCGTGCAAGGCCGCGATGCCCGCGATCCAGAAGCTGCACGAGAAGTACGCGGACAAGCCCGTCACGATCATCGGGGTGAACTGCTGGGAGCAGAAGGACGACGCGGCGATCAAGTACATGGAGAAGCAGAAGTTCACGTACACGCTGCTGCTCAAGGGCGATGATCTGGCGAAGGAGTACGGGATCACCGGGATCCCGACGCTCATCCTGATCGACAAGGAGGGCAAGGTGCTGCACACGGCCGTGGGCTTCGGCCCCGGCGAGGAAGAGCACCTGGCCGAGCTGATCGACAAGGAACTCGCGAAGAAGTAATTGTCGAGAACGATGACACTGTCCGGGGGGCGGCGAAGGCTGCCCCCCGTGTCTTTGGCGGAACACCTCCACGGGAGTTGCGGCATGACCATCACGCGGCGGCGGACACTCTGGGCGGGCATGATCGGCGTTCTCGCGGCCGTGCTGGGCGGGTGCGCAGCGGGGGGTGGGGGCCGATTCGGCGGGCGGGAAGCCGCGTTCACGTACGTGCTGCTCAAGACAGGACCGTCGAGCGCGGAGAAGACGCCGGCGGAGCGTCAGGAGATCTTCCGCGGGCACATGGCGAACATGCAGAGGCTGGCCGACGAGGGGAGACTGATCATCGCGGGGCCGTTCAGCACGCCGGCGGATCGGTCGTGGCGCGGGCTCTTCGTGATGGACGAGGAGGATCCCGCGCGGGCTCTCTCGCTGGCGGCGACGGATCCCGGGGTGGTGTCGGGGGTGTTCGTGCTCGAGGGAAGGCCGATGCGGTCGTCGGCGGGGCTGCGGGAGTCGCTTTCGCTGGAGAAGGCGCTCAAGGCGCGCGTGGCGGCGACCCCGGCGGGTCAGACGGCACCGCGAGCCCTGCGGCCTTATGTGATCGTGACGACGACCGACGCGGAGGCGGCGCGTGCGGCGATCTCGTACCTGGGGGTGCCGATCGTGTGGTGGGGCGAGTTCACGGACGCTGCGGGCGGGGGCGTGTTCGTGCTCGACGCGGAGAAGGCCGAGGATGTGCGCGCCCGCGGGGGCGGGGCGTTCCCCGGGGTGATCGACGGGTGGTTCAGCACGGCGGCGCTGGAGGGGCTGCCCACGCGCGAACCGACGGCGATACGCTAGCCGGTCATGGAGCGAGTTCGGATCACCGACGTTTCGCCGAGGGACGGCCTGCAGAACGAGGCCGGGGTCATCGCCACGGCGGAGAAGGTCCGTCTGGTGGATCTGCTGGCGGGCAGCGGCGTGGACGAGGTGGAGGTGACGAGCTTCGTGAGCCCGAAGTGGGTGCCGCAGCTGGGTGACGCGGCCGAGGTGCTGTCGCGGGTGGCGATGCCGCCGGCGGGCGTGGTGTACTCGGCGCTGGTTCCCAACGAGAAGGGCTTCGAGGGGGCGCTCGCGGCGAACGGGGCACGCCGGGGGATTCTCGGGAAGGTCTCGGTGTTCACGGCGGCGAGCGAGACGTTCGCGAGAAAGAACACCAACGCGAGCATCGCGGAGACGATCGAGCGGTTCGTGCCGGTGGTGAGCCGAGCGCACGCGGCGGGGCTGCGTGTGCGCGGGTATGTCTCGTGCGTGGTGGCGTGCCCGTTCGAAGGAGCGATCGAGCCGTCGCAGGTCGCGAGGGTGAGCGCGAGGCTGCTGGAGATCGGGGTGGACGAGATCGACCTTGGCGACACGATCGGCGCGGGAACGCCGGGGACGATCCGGGCGATGCTCGAAGCGGTGCTCGGATCGTGCCCCTCGCTTCGAGGCTCCGGGGGGAGCGCGGCCGCGGAGACGCTGACGCTGCACCTGCACGACACGTTCGGTCGGGCGGCGGCGTGCGTGGCGGAGGCGTTGCGGGCGGGCGTTCGCTCGTTCGATGGATCGGCGGGCGGCCTGGGCGGTTGTCCGTACGCGAGCGTCGAGGGGAGGCGTGCGCCGGGCAACATCGACACGGGGCTGCTCGTCGAGACGATCCACGCGGAGGGGTACCGGACCGGCGTCGATCTGGGCCTGCTGTCGAGGGCCGGCGAGTGGGCCCGGGAGATCGTCGCGAGAGCGAGGGGGATGGGGAGGGGGTCGGCATGATCCGCGTGACGCTCGAAGGCGAGGTGGCGCACCTGGTGCTGGATCGCCCGGACAAGCGCAATGCGCTGACGCCGGAGATGCTCGCGAGCCTGATCAGCGGCGTGACGCAGATCGAGGCGACGCCTGCGCGGGTGATCCTGCTCCGCGGCGAGGGGAGCGTCTTCTGCGCCGGTTTTGATCTGACGCTGTGCCGGGACCATCCGGACGGGGCGATGATGCGCTCGCTGCTCTCGGGTCTGTCGGAGGCGATCCAGTCGCTTCGCTCCCAGCGAAGGCCCGTGGTGATCGCGGCGCACGGGGCCGCGGTGGCGGGCGGGTGCGCCCTGCTCGGCGCGGGGGACGTGGTCATCACCAACGATCAGGCAAGGCTCGGGTATCCGGTGGTCAGGCTTGGCGTGTCGCCGGCGGTGTCGGCGCCGTTCCTTCGGCTTCGGACGGCGGGCGGGGCTGCACGCGAGCGGCTTCTGGACCCGTCGGTGATCACCGGGAAAGAGGCCCAGCGGATCGGGCTGGTCTCGAAGAGCGTGGCGACGCCGGCGGAGGTGCACGAGTCGGCGTTGGCCGAGGCGCGGGCGTTGGCGGAGAAGCCCCCCACCGCGATGGCGGCGACGCGCCGGCTGATCGAGGAGATCGAGGATGTGCGGGAGACGGGCTGGCGTGCGCTGGCGGTGTCTCTCTCGCTGACGGGGAAGGACGAGGAAAGGCGGCTGCTGCCCAGCGTGTGGGAGTCAGGCCGGGAGCGGTAAAGGGACGGAAAGGACGCAGGGAATGTCGCTGGCGCATGTGGAGTGTTCTGGGCGGATCGCGCGTCTGACGCTGAATCGGGCGGAGGCCCGCAATGCGCTCTCGGTCGAGCTGCTGCGGGAGTTGCACGCTCGCGTCGACGAACTCGCGGGGCGGAGCGACGTGTCGGTGGTGGTGATCACGGGAGCGGGCAAGTCGTTCTGCGCGGGGATGGACCTCAAGGCCGTGCTTGGCAATCACGATCTGGCGCTGTCGCTGCTGACCTCGCTGGCGGAGCTGACGCACAAGCTTCGGCTGCTGCCTCAGGTGCTCGTGGCGAGGGTCAATGGGGCGGCGATCGGCGGAGGGTGCGGCCTCACGACGGTGTGCGACTTCGCGGTGACGCACGCGGACAGCAAGATGGGGTTCCCCGAAGTGGATCTGGGGGTGTGCCCGGCGGTGGTTGCGCCGTGGCTGGTTCGGCGGCTGGGCGCGGGACGGGCGAGAATGGTGCTGCTCCGCGGCGGGCTGCTCTCCGGGAGGGAGGCCTTCGAGATGGGGATGGTCTCGGGCCTGGTCGAGTCGGCGGCGGAACTCGACGGCGCGGTCGACGAACTGGCGGGGCGGCTTGCGCAAGGAGGTCCGGATGCCCTGCGGGCGACCAAGGGACTGCTCAACGAGCTGGATGGCTCGACGGACCTGGCGTTGCTCCGGCGGGCGGCGGCGCTCTCGGCGGAGGTGCTGCGAACCCCGGACGCCCAGGATCGTCTTCGGGCCAAGCTGGGGTCCTGAGGGTGGCGGAAACCGAATCGCGGGGGTCCCGAAGATGGGGACGGCGGAGGGTCTCACGCGTAGACTGGGGCATGCCCGACGCGACGCTTTCCCCGCTGCCGATGACGACCGAGAACCAAGGCCCCTTCGCGGGGGTGGTGACGGTGACGCTCGACCAGCCCGGGCGGCCCGTGGTGGTGCTGGACCATGATCTGATTCGTCGGCTCGAGGCGACGCTGAACCATGTGCCGCGGGACGCCCGTGGGCTGGTGCTGGCGTCGGCGAGCGAGCGGGCGTTCGTGGCGGGGGCGGACCTCAAGACGATTCAGGACTGGAGCGACGACCAGTTGCATCGGTACCTCGCCTACGGGTCGAAAGTGTTTGGGATGCTCTGCGCGATGACATTCCCGACAGCGGCGGCGATCAACGGGGCGGTGCTCGGGGGCGGCCTCGAGCTGGCGATGCACTGCGACGGGCTGATCGCGGCGGCGAGCGCGAGCGGGAAGCCTTACCCGGTGGGTTTGCCCGAGGCCGGGCTTTCGATCTGCCCCGGCTGGGGCGGGACGAACCTGCTGCCCGCGCGGATGGACCCCGCCGAGGGGATCCGCAGGACCGCGGAAGGCAAGCCCATGAACTTCGAGGAAGCGAAGGCGGCGGGCGTCTTCGACGCTGTGGCGCCGAGCCCCGGGGAACTGCTGGCGACGGCGAAGGCGTGGGTCGTGGGCCGGGCTTCGACGCCGGTCAATCGAGACGGCGCTCCGCTGCGCTGGATCGGTCGCGGGGATCGGGCGGCGGCCACGCTGCGGGCGTTGGACACGGTGCGCGGGTCTTTGCCGGCGACGGGGGCAGCGGCGGCCGTGGCGATGGCGGTGGACGACGGGCTGGGCAAGGGGTGGGAAGAAGCACTGCGGACCGAGCAGCGTGAGCTCGTCCGTCTGAGGAACACGACCGAGGGCAAGGCGGCGATCGCCGCGTTCTTCGCGAAGAAATGAGCACCTGCGGCCCGCCGGCGCTCCCCATGGGAGCGTGGCGAGGCTCACAACGTTGGAAAGGACCGAGACATGGCTGATCTGAAGTCGATGAAGGGCATCTCTGCGGCGGACAAGCAGTTGCTGGAGCAGGCCGAAGAATGGCTCGGCGCAGAACCCACGAAGATGGGCCCGGTGAAGAACCTCTTCTGGGGCAACGTGAAGGAGGACTTCTACTTCCCGTACCCGACGCAGGACTCCCGCGAGCAGGCCGAGTGCGACCAGTTGCTCGCCCGGCTCGACGAGTACATGCGGAAGGAGCACCCGGCCATCCAGATCGACCAGGAGCAGGAGATTCCGGACTGGGTGGTGCGGCGGCTCTTCGAGCTGGGCGTGCTGGGGATGACGATCCCCAAGGAGTTCGGCGGGCTCGGGATGGGGATCACGAGTTACAACCGGGTGCTGGAGCGCATCGGGCACTACTGCGGGTCGACCGCGGTGATGGTCTCGGCGCACCAGTCCATCGGGTGCAAGGCGGTGATGCTCTTCGGGAACGAGTCGCAGAAGAAGCTCTGGCTGCCGAAGCTCGCGAAGGAGTGGCTCAGCGCGTTCTGCTTGAGCGAGCCCAACGTGGGGTGTGACGCGGGCGGCCAGGAGACGGTCTGCGAGAAGACCCCCGACGGTGAGTACTTCATTCTCAACGGGGAGAAGAAGTGGGCGACGAGCGGGGCCCTCTCCGGGCTGTTCACGGTGATGGCGAAGCAGAAGATCACCGACCCCAAGACGGGCAAGGTCAGCGAGAAGATCACGGCCCTGGTGTGCCACCCCTGGCTCGAGGGCGTGGACATCTTCCAGAAGAACCGGAGCAAGTGCGGGATCCGCGGGACGTGGCAGGCGAGGATCCGTTTCAACAACGTGCGGATCCCGAAGAGCCACGTGCTCGGCCAGGAAGGTCGCGGGCTTCAGATTGCGCTTTCGTGCCTCAACTACGGGCGTTGCACGCTTTCGGCGGGCATGGTGGGCGGCGCGAAGCGCGTCCGCGACC
>ERZ1066130.527-NODE-527-length-13029-cov-10.558502_pt1 | contig 13029 bp, 8 predicted proteins | sample MGYA00382777_ERZ1066130 | MGnify/ENA primary metagenome ERZ1066130 (study PRJEB33369, sample SAMEA5778360) | biofilm metagenome | biome: Industrial cooling water; feature: Water cooling tower basin; material: Biofilm | place: United Arab Emirates | collected...
GCCCCAGGCCCTCCGCCACGATCTCCGGAACGCTCCGGACGCCGATGCGAAGCCCCGCCCGCCGGCACGCCCCCTGAATGTTCATCGCGCACCCCGTGTCACCCGTCACGAGCCACCGCGCACCGCTGGCCCGCAACGCCGAAACCTTGTCCTCCGCCATCGGTGCCGAAAGATCCGGGTACTTCACCGAGAACGTGCCCCCGAACCCGCAGCACTGCTCGGCGTTCGCCAGCCCCACCAGCCGAAGACCCGCCACGCGAGAGAGCACCCGCTCTGCCTCGTCCGTCAGCCCCAGTGCACGCCCGTGGCACGAACGGTGCACCGCCGCGACCCCTTCCCATCGGCACCCCTCGGGAATCCCGCCGTGCGACAGCACGAACTCGCAGAATTCAAAGGTGCGCGAGGCGAGCGACACCGCATCGTCCTTCGTCAGGATCCGCCCGTGCTCGTCCGCGAGCCTGGGGTACTGCTCCCGCACCATCGACGCGCAGCTCGCCGACGCCGTCACCACCGCGTCGTACCCCTCCATCACCCGGCACATCGCCTTCGCGGCCCGCGAAGCATCCTCCGCGAACCCGTTGTTGAGCAGGGGCTGACCGCAGCACGTCTGATCAGCAGGGAACTCCACGACATGCCCCAGACGCCGCAGCACCCGCGCCGTCGCGATCCCGCTCCGGGGCGAGAAGACGTCGGCAAGGCAGGTGATGAACAGCGCGATCTTCACGCGTCAGGCCCGCTCGATGCGCACGCCCTTGCCCCGCAGATCCGCCTCCGACTTGGCGTCCAGCGACGCATCGGTGATGAGCATGTCGATCTCTTCCGCCGGCGCGAAGAACTCCACGCTGCGGACCCCGATCTTCGCCCCGTCCACAAGCAGGTACACCGCGTCCGAGAGATCCACCATCCGTCGCTTGATCCCCGCGTGCTCGTCCGCCGCCACGCTCAGCCCGCGCGTCACGTCAAAGCCGCGGCACGACAGGAACAGCTTCTGGATGTGGAACCGATCCAGCGACTGCTCCGCCAGCGGGCCCACCAGCGACATGCTCGGGCGATCCAGGATCCCGCCCGTCATGATCACGCGCACCGCCGGCCGGTCGATCAGCGCCGACGCCACGGGCAACGCGTTGGTCACCACCGTCACCGGGATGTCCGGGATGATCCTCGCCAGTTCCCGTGCGGTCGAACTCGCGTCCAGCGCGATCACGTCCCCGGGAACGATCTCCCGAACCGCACGCCGCGCGATCGCACGCTTCTTGTCCAGGTTGATCGTCTCGCGAACATCCAGCGGCAGCTCGCGGCGATCCGTCTCCACCGCCATCGCACCCCCGTGCGTTCGAACAAGCTTCCCCTCCGCGTCCAGCCGCTCGAGATCTCGGCGGATCGTCTCCTGTGTCACGTTCAGATCCGACGCCAGTTGAGCCACGCGAACTCCGCCCGCCGAGGCAAGGCGAGCCAGAATCTCCCGGTGCCGTTCCGACGCCAACATGCCCGAAGATGGTTGTCCCATGGCCCGCCGCTCCGTCTTGCCCCCGCACACTCTGTTTTTCCAACATCGTGCGGGTTTCTGCTTGATTCGCTCCGCTTGTGTGGCATGATACCGTTGTTTATTGTCCGATTCAAGGACCTCCTATGCCCGGTTCAACAAACACACACCACTATCGTCACGTTCGCTTTCTCTGGGACGATGCCGTCGCCGACCGTCTGGATCCCGTCGGACGCCTGATCTACCGATCCAATCTCCTCGGGGCCGATCAGCGCATCACCAACACCGGCGGGGGCAATACCTCCGCCAAGCTCACCGAGCGGGACCCTCTGACCGGCGAGCCGGTGCAGGTGCTTTGGGTGAAGGGTTCGGGCGGAGACCTCCGCACCGCGACCAAGGCCAACTTCGCGTCTCTCGTGCTGCCGCGTGTGCTCTCGCTCGAGTCGGTGTGGAACGCCGATCCCGCGCGGGGCGTCAAGACCCCCATCGAGGATCGGATGGTCGGCGCGTATCTGCACTGCACGTTCAATCTCAATCCGTGCGCGCCCTCGATCGACACTCCGCTGCACGCCTTCGTTCCCGCGGCCCATGTCGACCACACCCACCCCAACGCGGTCATCGCGATCGCCGCCAGTCGCCGCGGACGGGAACTCACCCAGGAGATCTGGGGCGGCGAGGTCGGCTGGGTGGATTGGCAACGCCCGGGATTCGACCTCGGGCTCGCCATCCGCGACCAGATCGCACGTAACCCGTCGCTCCGCGGGATCGTCATGGGACAGCACGGCCTCATCAACTGGGCCGACTCCGACAAGGCCTGCTACGAGACCACCCTCGACCTCATCGAACGGGCGGCACGCTACCTCGAATCCAAGGACCTGGGCGATCGCACCTTCGGCGGCTCGCGCTTCTCCGATTTCGAACCCGCCCGGCGCGAGGCGATGCTCGCCGACCTGCTCCCCTGGCTCCGCGGACGTGTCTCCGCCCGAGCCCGGTTCTTCGGCACCGTCGAGCACCGACCGGAGATCCTCCGGTTCGTCAACTCCGCCGACGCGCCCCGCCTCGCGGAACTGGGCACCTCCTGCCCGGACCACTTCCTCCGAACCAAGATCAAGCCGCTCTACATCCCCTGGGATCCCGCCGCAGGCTCGCTCGACAGCCTCAAGAAGGCCATCGACGCCGGCCTCGACCAGTACCGCAAGGACTACGCCGCGTACTACGAGCGCTGCCGTCGTCCGGACAGCCCCGCGATGCGCGACCCCAATCCCACCGTCGTGCTTGTTCCGGGTCTGGGCATGATCGCCTGGGGAAAGACCAAGAGCGAAAGCCGCGTCACCGCGGAGTTCTACTGCTGCGCCGTTGATGTCATGCGAGGAGCCGAGTCCGTCGGCGGCTACATCGCCCTGCCGCAACAAGAAGCCTTCGACATCGAGTACTGGCTCCTCGAAGAAGCCAAACTCAACCGCATGCCCCCCGAGAAGGAGCTCGCGCGCCACGCCGTCGTCATCATCGGCGCGGGCAACGGCATCGGTCGGACCACCGCCCATCGCCTCGCACGCGACGGGGCCCACCTCGTCTGCGCCGACCGCGACCCCGCCGCCGCGGAACACACCGCCGCCGAACTCACCAAGTCCTACGGCATGGGGATCGGGGTCGCCGGCTCGGGCGTCAGCGGGTGCGGGCAGGCGACGCACTGCCCCGCCGACATCACCGACCGCGCCTCCGTCGCCGCCCTTCTCCGCCACGCTCTGCTCGCCTTCGGCGGGATCGACAGCATCGTCGTCACCGCCGGGGTCTACATCCCCCCGGGGTCCAACGGTCGCGTCACAGACGATCAGTGGCGTACCACCTTCGAGGTGAACGTGCGTGGTGCCGCCGTCGTCGCCGAGGAAGCCGCCGCCATCTTCAGATCCCAAGGCCTCAAGGCCTCCATCGTGCTGACCACCAGCGTCAACGCCGTCGTCCCGAAGAAGGGCAGCCTGGCCTACGACACCAGCAAGGCCGCCGCCAACCACCTCGTCCGCGAACTGGCGATCGAGCTCGCCCCGCTGGTCCGCGTCAACGCCGTCGCCCCCGCCACCGTCGTCGAGGGGTCCACCATGTTCCCGCGCGACCGCGTGCTCGCGTCCCTCGCCAAGTACAGCATTCCCCACAGCGACGCCGATTCCACCGAAACCCTGCGCGACAAGCTCGCCGCCTTCTACGCCGACCGCACGTTGCTGAAGGCCCCCATCACCCCCGCCGATCAGGCCGAAGCCGTCCACTTCCTCGTTTCCGACCGCGCCTCACGCACCACCGGGCAGGTGATCAACGTCGACGGCGGGCTCCACGAGGCCTTCCTGAGATAGACGCGATGTCCAGACTCGCCCATCTCGCCCTGGATCTCGGCGCCGAATCGGGCCGCGCTGTCCTCGGGTCCATCGAGTCCGGATCACTCTCGACCACCGAAGTTCATCGCTTCTCTCACAGGCCTCTCCGCTTCCCCGAAGGTCTCCGCTGGGACATCACCGGGCTTTGGCGCGAGATCCTCGCCGGCATCGCCCGCGGTGCCGACTTCGCCCGGGCCTCCGGGCTCACCCTCGCCAGCATCGGCGTGGACTGCTGGGGCGTCGACTTCGCCCTCCTGGGCCCCAAGGGCGAGTTGCTCGCTCTTCCCCGATGCTACCGAGACGAAGCCAACCTCCCCGCGATGCAGCGCGTGCTCCGCGACATTCCCGAGCGGGACCTCTACGCCGCGACGGGCATCCAGACGATGGCCCTCAACACCATCTTTCAGCTCGACGCCCTCAAGCACCACTCGCCGAGCCTCCTCGAGCACGCCCGCACACTCCTCTTCCTCCCCGATCTCTTCCACCACTGGCTCGGCGGCCCGGCCCAGACTGAACGCTCCATCGCCTCCACGAGCCAACTCCTCGACCCCGCCTCCGCCCGCTGGGCAACCTCCATCCTCCAACGCCTCGGGCTTCCGCTCTCGCTTTTCCCCGACCCGGGCGAGCCCGCCGCCGATGTCGGCGAACTCCACCCCTGGATCGCCCACGAGGTCGGGCTGCCGCCCGGCGTGCGCATCGTCCGTCCGACCGGCCACGACACCGCCTGCGCCGTCGCCGCCATCCCCGCGGAACCCGGCGGGTCTTGGGCCTTTCTCTCCAGCGGCACATGGTCCCTCCTGGGCGTCGAAATCCAAAGCCCCATCCGCACCGACGAGGCCTTCCGGGTTCCCTTCACCAATGAACTGGGTCTGGGTGGCACCGTTCGTTTCCTCAAGAACATCGCGGGTCTCTGGCTCGTGCAGGAGTGCCGCCGCGCATGGGCCGCCGCCGGCACCGACTTGGACTACGCCGAACTCACGCGACTTGCCGAATCCGAACCGCCGCTGCGCACGCTGGTCGACACGCAGTGGGGGCCCTTCGCCCTCCCGGGCGACATGCCCCAGAAGATCGCCGCCTTCGCAAGCCAGACCAATCAGCCCGTCCCGCGCACACCGGGCCAGTTCACACGAACCTGTCTCGATTCTCTCGCCCTTGCATACCACGCCACGCTCCGCAATCTCGAGGGCGTGCTGGGCAGATCCATCGACCGCCTCCACCTCGTTGGGGGCGGCTCGCGCAACGCCCTGCTGACCCGCATGACCGCCGACGCCACCGGAATCCCCGTCTTTGCGGGGCCCGAAGAAGCCACCGCCGCCGGGAACATTCTCATGCAGGCCATGGGCATGGGAATCGTCCGCGACGCGGCCCACCTCCGCCAGATCAGCCGGCAGACCACCCCGCCCCGACGTGTCGACCCTGATCCGTCCGCCGCCTCTCTCTGGAGCCAGGCCGCCTCGCGGTACGATGACCTTGTTCGTCGATCCCGCGCACTCGCGTGGGAGGGGAGTTCAACGTGAACCCGGTGCTCAGCGATCTGATCGCGCTTTCCAACCGTCTCGGCGAGCCCGCCCGCGACCTCACCATCATCGGCGAGGGCAACACCTCCGCGTCCCTCGGCGACGGCACCTTCTACGTCAAGGCTTCCGGCTCCGAATTGCGGACCGCCTCCGCCGCCAACTTCGTCAGGCTCCGCGAATCCCGCGTCCTCGACATGCTCAACGGCCCGACTCCCTCCGACGACGATGTCTCCGCCTGGCTCGCCAGCGCCGCCGTTGATCGCGGGCCTCGTGCGTCCACCGAGGCGCTCATGCACGCCGTCTGCCTCCGTCTCCCGGGCGTGCGTTTCGTCGGGCACACGCACCCGGTCGCCGTCAACGCCCTGACCTGCTCCGCGGGCTTTGAACTCCTCGCCCGCGGCAGGCTCTTTCCGGATCAGGTCGTGCTCTGCGGCCCCAAGCCCCTCCTCGTCCCCTACGCCGATCCGGGCGTTCCGCTCGCCCGAGTCATCGCCGAGGGGCTCGAGGCCTTCCATAACACCCACAACGCCCACCCGCGCGAGATCTACCTCCGCAACCACGGGCTCATCGTGCTGGGCGCCACAGCACGCGAGGTCGAGCAGACCACCGCCATGGCCGTCAAGGCCGCCCGGATTCTCCTCGCCTCACTCGCCGCGGGAGGGCCCAACTTCATGTCCGACGCCGACGTGCAGCGCATCCACACCCGCGCCGACGAGGCCTACCGCCGCGCCGCCTTCGAACGCCACGCCGCAGAGGCTCACTGAGCCGAGCCGGTACGCCCGCTGCCCGCGGCACACCAACAATCCCGCATGCGAACCCTCTCCGCGGCGTGCGCTTTCCTCCTTCCCGCCTGCGCCAACGCGGGCGTCTCCATCTCCGTCCGGATTGATCCCGCGATCGCCGCCGCACCCGTCTCCGGCAGGCTTGTCGTGCTCCTCATCCGTGAGGGATCCGGGCTCGATGCCGGAACGCCGCCGCTCAACGGCCCATTCTGGGAAAGTGAACAACCCCTTTTCGGCGTCGATGTTCGCGAAGCCGCCCCGGGATCCGTCATCACCCTCCCCGACACCGCCGACACCATCTCCGTTCCGCCCTCGCAACTCGCCCCCGGCACCTACCGCGTCCAGGCTCGCCTCGACACCCAACGCGCCGATTCCTCCTGGCGCCGCGAGAAGGGGAACCTCTTCACCGGCTCCGAAGTCAAGGTTGTCGTCACGCAGACCAAGATCACGCCCGTCGAACTCACTCTCGACCGCGTGACCGACCCCAAACCGCCCGCCGACAACGACGCCATCCGCTGGTTCTCCGTCCCGTCGGAGTTGCTCAGCACGTTCCGCGGCGTTCCCGTCACCCTTCGTGCGGGCGTCGTCTTCCCCTCCGACTTCGATCCCGCCAAGAGATACGCCGCCGTCTACGAAGTCCCGGGCTTCGGCGGGAACCACGAGAGCGCGTCCGGGATCGCGGCTCGCCGCCGACGCACTCAGGAACCCGACTCGCCCGCCGCACTTCTCGCTCGAAGCACCTTCTGGATCGTTCTCGATCCCGAGGGGCCCAACGGGCACACACTCTTCGCCGACAGCAACAACAACGGCCCCTGCGCCCGCGCGCTCACCCAGGAGCTCATCCTCGCTCTCGAACGCTCGCTCCCGCTCATCCCCACCCCCGAAGCTCGACTCCTCCGCGGGCACTCCTCCGGCGGCTGGAGCACCCTGTGGCTCGCCACCCAGTACCCCGAGGTCTTCGGCGCCTGCTGGTCCACCAGCCCCGACCCCGTCGACTTCCGCCACTTCCAACTCGTTGACCTCTACTCCCAGTCTTCCATGTACCGTTCCATCGAGCCCGAAACCACCCGCCGACTGCAGCCCATCCCCGCCTCACTCGATGAGTCCCGCATCGTCAGCTACCGCCGCCAGGGACGCCCGGTCATGACCGTCGAGCGAGAAGCCCGCGGCGAGGACATTCTGGGCCCGGACAACACCTCCGCTCAGCAGTGGGATTCCTGGTTCGCCGTCTTCGGCCCGCGAAACGCCGCCGGAAACCCAGCCGCACTCTTCGATCCGCTCACCGGCGCCATCGATCCCGACGTGGCCAACGCCTATCGCCGCTTCGATATCGCCGCCAAACTCCGAAGCGAGCCCGGTCGCTACGCACCGATCTTCCGAAAGTCCGTCCGTCTCCTTTGCGGCGATCAGGACAACTTCTTCCTCGAGCAGGCTGTCCTTGCCCTTCGGGACGACCTCCAGAAACTCGATCCCTCCGGCCAGGGGCCCGGGTACATCACGCTCGTCCCCGGGGCCGACCACGGCAGCATCTTCGGCACTCCCCAGGCACGCCAGATCACACAGCAGATGGTCGAGCACGGACGCACGCACGGCTGGCTCCACGAGCCCACCCCCACCCCAACCCCCGCCCACAACACCCCCGACGCCAAGCCCACGCCGGCCGAACTTCCGACGCCCCCCCGATCGTCAACCCCGGACCCCGCGCGCCGGTAGACTCCCAATCGATGAATCGCTCGACACTCCTCGCCGCCCTGGTCGCGTCCGTTCACTCCTTCGTCGGCCTCTCGGGGCTGGTCGGCCAACCGCCGCCCCCCCCCCCCCCCCGTCCCCCCCCCCCCCCCCCCCACGCCCCCCCCCCCGCCCAACCCCGTCAGCCCCGCCCCCGATCCCCACGCCCCCGATCCCCAAGGTGCCCGACCCGGCCAAGCCCGGTCAGCCCCAACCCGCTCAGCCCAAACCGGGTCAACCCAAGCCCGGTCAGACCAAACCCGGCGACACTCCCGCCAAGGGGCCCGGCACGCCCGCCGCGACCGATCCCGCCAACGACGAATCCGTCCCGACCGTCCCTTCCGCCAACGCCTTCATCCTGGGGTTTGATCACACCCTGCTCCCCGAGCGCTACTCGGGTCGCGTCTACCTCATCTTCGCCACGCGGGCTACCCGCGAGCCCCGGCTCCAGTTCGGCGACTGGTTTGCCAAGGTCCAGTTCATCGCCGCCGACGTCCGCGGGCTTACCGCGGGGCAGTCTCTCTCCCTCGCCGACGTCTCCCTCGGCTGGCCTGTCCCACCCCGCGACATCCCGCCCGGCGAGTACATCGTTCAGGCGGTCGCCCGTGTCAATCCCGATTCCCCCAAGCCCGGCCGCGGCGCGGGCGATCTCTTCAGCGAGCCCGTCAAGATCCGTATCGATCCCGCCAAGGCGACCCAGAAGGTCGCCACCATCCGCCTGGCCAGCGCCGTCAAACCCCGCGACCTCCGCGAGACCGAACGCGTCAAGTTCGTCGACATCAAGAGCGATGCCCTCAGCGAGTTCGCAGGCCGAGAGGTCAGACAGAAGGCCGGCGTCATCCTCCCCAAGGGCTGGACCGACGATCCTGCAGCCTCACACCCCACCCTCGTCTGGGTCGGCGGCTTCGGCTCCGACCACGCCTCCGCACTCGCCCTCGCTGGAATGTTCGATCGACTCCCCGGCACCGATCGCTGCCTCATCATCGTGCCCGATCCCTCCTGCTTCCACGGCCACTCCGTCTTCGCCGACAGCGCCACCAACGGGCCCCGAGGACGGGCCCTCGTCGATGAACTCATCCCCTTTGTCGAGAACCGTTTCCACGGTGCCAAGTCCGGCCAACGACGCTTCGTCTCCGGCATGTCCTCCGGCGGCTGGTCAAGCCTCTGGCTTCAGGTCGAGTACCCGGACGCCTTCAACGGCTGCTGGTCCCACTGCCCAGACCCCGTCGACTTCCGAGACTTCCAACGCATCAACCTCTACGCCCCAGACGCCAACATGTACAAGGACCCCGCCGGCAACCGCCGGCCCATCGCCCGCAGGGGAGACACGCCCCTCCTTTGGTTCGACGATTTCGTCGCTCAGGAATCCGCCATGGGTCCTGGCGGGCAGATCCACTCGTTCGAGGCCGTCTTCTCCCCACGCAGCCTGAGCGGCGATCCGGTTCCGCTCTTCGATCGTTCCACGGGCAGGGTCGATCCAGCCGTCGCCCGCGCGTGGGAGCCCTTCGACATCCGTCTCAAGCTCGAACGCGAGTGGTCTTCCCGCGGGCCCAAGCTCGCCGGCAAGATCCACGTCTACGCCGGCGAAGTCGACACCTTCCTCCTCGAAGGCGCCGCCAAACTCCTCAAGGACGCTCTCGCCGGGCTCAACTCCGACGCCCAGGTCGTCGTCATCCCCGGCATGGCCCACGACATCCACCGCCCTGGGCTCGAATCCATGTTCCGCGCGATCGCCTCACGGACCGGCAACCCGCTCCCCGAGGGAGCCTCCACCCCCGCTGTCCCCTCCCCCTGATCGGTCGCTCCCCGCGAGTTCGAGGATGCCCGCGCCCACACCCTGCCCCTGGCCCCGCAACGACCTTGATCGTCGATACCACGACACCGAATGGGGTGTCCCGCTCTACGACGATCGGGCCCTCTTCGAGTTGCTCATTCTCGAGGGCGCACAGGCGGGGCTCTCCTGGTCGATCGTTCTCGCCAAGCGGGAGCACTACCGCGAGGCCTTCGATGGCTTCGATCCTGCGAGGATCGCGAGATACACCCCCGCCAAAGTCGCGCGCCTCCTCCAAAATCCCGGCATCGTGCGCAACCGCCTCAAGGTCGCCGCGACCATCTCCAACGCCCAGGCCTATCTCGCCCTCCGCGACACGGGCACCACGCTCGCCGATTTCCTCTGGGCCTTCCCCGACCCCACCGGCCGACGAACCCCCATCATCAACCGCCCCGCCCGCATGGCCGACATCCCCTCACGCACCCCGCTTTCAGACGCCATGTCCAAAGCCCTGTCCAAGCGGGGCTTTCGGTTCGTCGGCTCCACCATCATGTACGCCTTCATGCAGGCCAGCGGCATGGTGAATGACCACCTCCAAGGTTGCCCACGGGCACCCCGGCCCAACCGCCCCTGAACCCGGCCCCCGGCGAGACGCCCCGCGCATGAAAAAACGCCCGAGACCTCCGCCGGCCTCACACCGACGGACCTCCACGAGCGTCTTTCGCCCGGAGCGCACGCGCCCCGGACAGCCGCCGATGTTCGCAGAACCACCCCGCCGAGGCAACACCAATTGCTCGGCATTCTCCCCGTGTTCGTGCGCCCCGCTCTTTATCGGATCCCCAGCCCCCTCGGCCCTCCGGCGGAACTCCCGCCCCGCACCACGCGAATCGGCCACATGCCGTTCGGGTCGATTTACGCGCCCGGAGAGATTATTCTGTCACAGGACACCAAGGGTCCCTCACGCCCGCGACGGGCGGACCCCAAGACGCAAGGAACGAAGGCATGACCATCGACATCGATTCTCCCGCGACCGTGGCCGCCGCAGGCCACGTTTCGCTCCAGACCAAGCGGGCCGACCCGCACGCCACCCGGTGGGGCAAGTTCCTTCAGGCTTGCATCAAGCTCGAAGCCTCCGACTTGATCCTCAAGGCGGGCACCTCTCCCCGGGTCCGCCTCCGCGGCGCGCTCAAGCCCCTCGACACCGAGCCCCTCACCGCCGACGAGTTCCTCAACATCACCAAGCACATCCTCGACGAAGAGCAGATCGCCGACCTGCACAAGTACGGCTCGGTCGACTTCGCCTACGACTACGACGATCACAACCGCTTCCGCGTCAATCTCTTCCAGGCCCGCGGCAAGCTCTCCGCCGCCCTGCGACTCATCACCTCCAAGATCCGCCGATTCGACGAGCTCTACCTCCCCCCGATCATGACCGAGATCGCGATGCAGCCCCAGGGCATCGTGCTCCTCTCCGGTGTGACCGGCTCCGGTAAGTCCACCACCATCGCCGCCATGCTCGATTACGTGAACGAGCGCAAGCCCGTCCACATCGTCACCATCGAAGACCCCATCGAGTACATCTTCACCGACCGCAAAGCGACCATCAACCAGCGCGAAATCGGCATCGACTGCCTCGACTTTAAAATCGCCCTTCGAGCCCTCGTCCGCGAAAACCCCGACATCGTGCTCGTCGGCGAAATGCGCGACAACGAGACCTTCGAGGCCGCCCTCCACGCCGCCGAGACCGGCCACCTTGTCTACGGCACCATCCACGCCTCCTCCACCACACAGACCTTCAGCCGAATCTACGGCCTGTTCGAGCAGGAAGAGATCGAGCAGGTCCGCCGAATCCTCGGGTACCAGATGCGAGCCTTCGTCTACCAGAAGCTGCTTCCCACCCTCCACCCCACGATCCACCGCATCCCCGCCCTCGAGATCCTCATCAACAACTCCGTCGTGCGCAAGCACATCCTCGAAGGCCGAGAGGGTGAGCTCCGCGAGTACCTCAAGTCGATCGAAGCCCGCCAGTCGGGCATGGTCGACTTCAACGGCTCGCTCGTCGAACTCGTCGAGAAGGAGTTCATCCACATGCGGGTCGCCCTCGAGGCAACCCCCAACGCCGACGAACTCCAGATGCGCCTCAAGAAACTCGGCTGAGACACTGCTCAAACACCTTCCGAATACCGTTCAAGATGCGAACGATCCGCGCCGCGGGCGTCCTTCCCGCGGCGCGGCAACCGCCCGCGTGATATCCTCCCCACCCCTCCGCGGGCACGACAGCCGCGGCCGGGGCACCCGTCGGCGACTCGACCCGAGAGTCCGCCCGGGACGCACGACCGCCGTTCGTTGAAAGGAACACTGCGCGATGTTCTCCACCGCGAGCCCCGCCCAAGCCACCCTGGCCGAAGGCCTCATCCTCTTGTCGATCTGGAAGCCGGTCGTGCTTCTTCTGCCCTTCATCGCCTGGTGCTGGCTCGTCTCCACCATTTTCGACAAGCACTGCGCACGCTTCTTCCTCCCCCGAGCCCAGTGGAACATCGTCCACATGGTCGTCGGGCTCATCGCCCTCGCCGGCGCGCTCTTCATGCCCGTCCAGGGCATCGGGGGCATCTTCGCCTCGCTCGGCCTGGTCATCGTCCTCTTCGCCATCCACATCGCCGTCTTCGTCTCCATCGTCAACAAGGACGAGCGAGTCCCCGCCACGCACCGCCTCCGTCTCGACCTTTCCAAGCTCTCCGCCGCTCGCGAGGCACGCGCCGCCGCCAAGAAGCAGGGCAAGGTCGAACTCGTCGTCCGCGGCCCCGACAAGAACGTCGTCGCCGTGCCCAACTCCGACACGCCCGAATTCCAGGCTCGCGTCGCCTCCGAAAGCGCCGTGCTCACCGGCCTGGACAACCGCGCCTCCGAGATCACCCTCGCCCCCACCGGCAAGGATCCCAACTTCGCCCTCTCCTTCCTCGTCGACGGGCAGCGCGTCCAGAACCGCGCCATGCCCCCCGCCGAAGCCCAGGCCATCATGGCCTTCTGGAAGGCCGCCGCCAAGCTCGACGTCGCCGACATGCGCAAACGCCAGACCGGCGACCTCACCGTCGAGAAGGGACCCAACAAGACCAAGATCCGCGTCACCTCCGTCGGCTCTCAGGCCGGCCCGCGCCTCTCCATGCTCCTTGATCCCGAGCAGCAGGTTCGACGCAAGGCCGAGGAGATCGGCCTGCTCGAGAACCAGCTCGCCGACCTCCGCAAGATCACCGAGTCCACCCAGGGCGTCGTGCTCGTCGCCGGCCTGCCCGACGGCGGCCGCACCACCGCCCTCTACACCATCACCAAGCTCCACGACGCCTACACCCAGAACGTCCAGACCCTCGAGTACGAGCCCCAGGAC
>ERZ1066130.529-NODE-529-length-12978-cov-9.463747_pt1 | contig 12978 bp, 8 predicted proteins | sample MGYA00382777_ERZ1066130 | MGnify/ENA primary metagenome ERZ1066130 (study PRJEB33369, sample SAMEA5778360) | biofilm metagenome | biome: Industrial cooling water; feature: Water cooling tower basin; material: Biofilm | place: United Arab Emirates | collected...
GGACCGGCGTGCCGGGGAACGCGGACAGAGATCGCCAGCACCTCCGCGGTGCGATCCCGGCCGCTCGCATGCATCGGGCTTCCTGCTCGCTCTCGTTCGAACACCGTCGCTTTTTCGCTTCGCCGCCCCTTCACGCTCTCCCCACATGACCCTCACCATGACCCAGCCCGAGTCGACTTCCGAACCCAAGACCGGCGCGGCGATGACCTCGGGTTCGCTCGCGTCCCTGCTCGGGGGCGAACTCGTCGGCGCCGCCGACATCGCGGTGCGCGGCGTGGCCGCCATCGAGCACGCCAGCACCGGCGATGTGACCTTCATCCGAAGCGCCAAGTACGCGGCACTGTGGGGCAAGAGCCACGCCTCGGTCGCCGTGCTGGTGCGGGGCGTGGATGTCCCCGCCACCGGCGAGGGGCGGGCGATCGTCGTCGTCGCCAACGCCGATGAAGCCCAGCTCAAGATCCTCTCGGCGCTGGCGCCCGCCAAGGCCGCACCGGCCCGCGGCGTCGATCCCACCGCAAAGGTCGATCCCACCGCCAGCATCGATCCCACCGCCAGCATCGGCCCGATGTGCACCGTCGGCCCGGGCGCGAAGATCGGCGCCCGCAGCGTGCTCGTCCACGGCGTGTACGTCGGCACCGAAGCGAGCATCGGCGCCGACACCCTGCTGGGCCCGAGCGTCTCGCTGCTGGATCGCTGCGTGATCGGCAACCACTGCAGCATCGCCGCGTCGGTCGTCATCGGCGCCGACGGCTTCGGCTACACCATGCAGCCCCACCCCAGCGGACGCGGCAAGTACCTCGTCCACATCCCGCACCTGGGCAACGTCGTCATCGGCGATCACGTCGATATCGGCAGCGGCACGTGCATCGACCGCGCCAAGTTCGGCTCGACGATCATCGGCAGCGGGACCAAGATCGACAACCTCGTGCAGATCGGGCACAACTGCCGCATCGGTCAGTCCTGCATCATCTGCGGGCAGGTCGGGCTCTCCGGCTCGGTTACCCTAGGCAACGGCGTCATGCTCGCCGGCAAGGTCGGCGTGGCCGACAACATCACGATCGGCAACATGGTCCGCGTCGGCGCCAACGCGGGTGTCATGAACGACATCCCCGCCGGCGAGACCTGGCTGGGCGCCCCCGCGATGCCGGCCAAGGAAGCCGCCCGCAACATGGCCCTCTTCCGGCGGCTGTCGGCGATCCTCAAGAAGCTCAAGATCGGCGATCTGTCGCACTGAGTTCGCGCGGCCGGTCCTTCGTGTCGATGGCACGGGCGTCCCGCCCCTGCGAAGCAGAGCACAGACGGGACGTCTGTGCCACCAGATCCGGATGGCACATGAAGCACTCGGGACGCATCGCCGGACGTGGGTTGTTCACAGGACGCGAGGCGTCGATCGCGTTCGGACCCAAACCCGGCACCGGCGTCGCGTTCGTGGTGCACGAGCGCGCCATACCCGCACGCGTGACGCACGTGGTCCCGGCCAGCGGCCCGCTCGGCGGGCGCAGCACCAACATCCAGAACGCCGGCGCATCGGCGCTGACGATCGAGCACGCGCTGTCGGCGCTTGCCGGCCTGAACAACTGGGACGCTTCGGTGACGCTCCGCGCCGTGGACGATGCCGGAGCAGAAACGGTCGAGGTCCCGATCTTCGATGGCTCGGCGCTCGATTTCGTGCACGCCATCGACGCCGCGGGATTGGATCGCACCAAAGGCACGAAGGCAGAACCCACCCCCCTGCCCCCTCCCTCCGGGAGGGGGAGTGTGCGTCTGGCGCGACCGATCCGCGTGGAGGACCCCAGAACCGGCGCGTTCATCGAGGCGAGTCCCAGCGATGCGCTGCGGTATCGCTACGAGCTGTCCTATCCGCCGGGCTCGGGGATCGGCGATCAGGCCGCGGAATGGAACGGCGACGCCGACGACTACCGACGCGAGATCGCGCCGGCGCGGACGTTCTGCCTCGAGCGTGAAGCACAGGCGATGCGGGCGGCGGGACTGTTTGCCCATCTCACGCCCCGGGACATGCTGGTCATCGCCCCCGACGGCCGCCCCATCGACAACGCGTTTCGATTCCCAAACGAGCCGGCGCGGCACAAGCTGCTGGACCTGATCGGCGACCTGGCGCTGCTGGGTGGCCGCCTGATCGCAGACGTACGGGCGGTCCGCTCGGGGCACGCACTGACGCACGAGTTCTGCCGCCGGTTGATTGCGGCGGATTGAACCACAGAGACACAGAGACGCAGAGAAGAGACTTCAACTCGAAGGGCCCGGAGGCCTCGAAGGGGTGAAGATGAACCATGCTCTCTGAAGCATGGTTCCGTTCCTCGTTCCACCGCGATCTCTTCGCCGGCTTCTTGGTGTCCCGTCTTTGGCACCCAGCTTCGCGGTACCCCGCTTCTCTCCTCCCTCTTCTTCACTGTGCCTCTGCGTCTCTGTGGTGAATCCATCTCGCGACCGGATCGGTACGATGAAGGAACATGCTCGATCCCTTCGCACCCGCCGCCACCGAAGCCTCCCGCCCCGTCGATCCCGGCTCGCCGCTGCGGGCGTGGGTCTGCGGCATCATCGCGCTGGTGTGCATTCTCACCGTGATGCTCCTGAACCAGTCGGAGGCGACGCCCAGCGCGTCCAAGTCCGCGGCCAAGGCCGTCGCTCCAACCGCCGCACTCGATCCCTCCGATCCGTTCATCATGTCGGCGAAGGTGATGGCCAAGCTGGCGTACGACTGGCCGGCGGCGGACGACGCGAGCCGGCGCGTGATGCTCGCCCAGATGGACAGCCCGTACGAGGATCGCAAGCCCGATGCCGCCCAGCAGGTCCGGCGCGCCATCGTGACCGCCGAGATCCTGGGCGAGAAGGGCCCCGCCGAGGTCGAGACCACGTTCACCGCGATGCTGAAGGAGTTCGCCGACCGACCCGACCGCGAGGCCCGCGCGCTCGAACCCGAGGAACAGAAGGAGATCGAAGAGATCTCCGCCGACATCGCCGCACTGCGCACGATCTACTCCGGCGCCTCACTCGATGACGCGGCCCGCACCCGCCTCGTCGATCGCCACGGCTGGTTCGCCAAGGTCGCCATGACCCACGGCCAGCCCAACTCCGATCCGGTCCGGGCCGATCTGCTCGGCGGCGGGCTCGTCCTCTTCGCGCTGCTCATGGGCTTCCTCGCCCTCATGCTCGGCGGCATCGTCGCCGGTTTCGGCTGCTTTGTCGTGGCGATCGTGCTCTTCGCGACCGGACGCCTGAAGCCCCGCTTCGTCAAGCCCGCGCCCGGCGGCTCCTTCGGCTGGGAGCTGCTCGCCGGCTTCACCTTCACCTTCCTCGCCTTCAAGCTGATGACCTGGATCGTCGTGATCCTCACCAGCGCCGGGGGCACACCGCCCGCGTGGCTCCCCACCTTCGTGCTCCTCGGTCAGTGGCTCGTCGCGCTCGCCGTCTTCACGCCCATCCTCTTCGGCGTTGGCTTCGCCCACTGGAAGCGGCTCTCGGGCTGGACCGCCCCGCGCGGCGTCTTCCGCGAACTCGCCGCCGGCGCCTTCGGCTATCTCGCCGGCCTGCCGCTGGTCATCGGCGCCCTCATCGTCTCGCTCGTGCTCGACGGCGTCTATCGCATGGCCGCCGGACACGGCCCGCGCGAACAGACCAACCCGATCGTCGAGCTCGCCAGCCGCGCCGACGCCTTCACCATCATCCTGCTCGTCACCCTCGCCACCATCTGGGCACCTCTGGTCGAAGAGACCGTCTTCCGCGGCGGGATGTACCGCGCCCTGCGCACCCGCCTCCACGCCGTGCTCGCCGGCGTCGTCTCTGCAATCGCCTTCGGCGTCATGCACGGCTACCCGTTCCTGCTGCTCGGCCCGGTCATGGCCATCGGCCTCACCTTCGCCCTGATGCGCGAATGGCGCGACAGCATCATCGGCCCCGCCTTCGGTCACTTTCTCAACAACGCGACCGTGTTGGGCCTGCTGCTGGTGGTGATGGCGCTGGCGAAGTAGCTCGCGCCAGTGGGACCGGCCTCCCGGCCGGTCGACGGGCGTGTTGCCTGGAATGTGGAAGGCCCGCCGGAGGCCGATCCCACGGAGGAGGCTCTCCAGACTCAGGTCTTCGATTTCTTTGTGTTCGCCGCGTGCTGCGTCGCCACATGATCCAGCGCCCGGATCGTCGCCCCCGCCTTGTCGAGCAGATCGCGCAGCGTCTCCGCCGCGGCGATTGACTGCTGCAGGAGCGGCTCGGCCAGTGCCGCGGGCTTGGCGTCGGGGCCGAACTTGGCGCCCAGCTCGGCGGCCAGCCGCTCGGCGTTCTCGTTCAGACGCACCAGGTGCTCGCCCAGACGCGTCGTGTACTCGTGGAACGCCTGCGCATCAGCACGCAACTGATCGATGCGGCCCTCGACCGTCCGCTCGATCTCCTTCGCCGCGTTCTTGCTGTCGGTGACGGCCTTCTCCAGGCCCTCGGTCTGCTTGAGCAGGAGATCGATCTTGTCGGCACCCTCGAGGATCGCGCGATCGATGCCCCGCCGCGCGACTTCGACCTGCTGCTCGAGCGCCGCGAACTCGCCCGCCTTTGCGATCATGCGGTCGTGGATGCGTGAGGCCTGTTCGACCATGGTGCCCAGGCCGGGATAGTTCGCAGCCTCGCCCGGCGGCAGGCCCAGCTTCACCGCGTCCTGCGGGCCCAGGAGCGTGGCGGCGGCGCGGCAGAGCTGCTCGAGCCGCTGCATCCCCGGGCCGCTGGCGACTTCGACCTCGACGCGGGCACGCCGGATGCGTTTGTCGAGCTCGCGCACGTCGCGGTCCACCTGCTCGTGCAGCGGAGCGAGCCGCTCCTCCATGCCGTTCAGCATGTCGTCGAGCTTCTGCTGGATCTGGCGTTCGCGGTCGAGAATGGCGCTCTCGCGGGCGGCGGCGTCGGCCTGGCGCTGCTCGCCGCGGCGTTCGATCTCGCTCGCCAGTTCCCGCATCTCGTCGAGCTTGGCCCGCATCTGGTGCTCGGCCTCTTCGATCTGCTTCGCACCCTCGCGCTGCTGATTCTCGAGGGCACGCCGGTTCTCGTCGGCGATCGTTTCGCTCGCTCGACGGGCCTCGTCGAGCTTGGTCTCGATCGACGCCTGCAGATCGATGACCCGGCGCTGGTGATCGACCACCGCGTCGAGCGCCGCCCGCTCCCGGGCCTCGATCGACTGCATCACCGCCGATTCCGACTTGGACAACCGCTCGAAGAGCTCGGCGTGGAGGGTCGTCAACGCATCCGCCGCGGCCTTTTCGCGGGACTCGATACGGGCAAGGGTCGCCTCATGCGCCGCCTGCAGGTCGCCCAGCCGGGCGCTGACGAACGCCTCGAACTCCTCGCCGGCGCGGAGGATCTCCTGCTGGCGGGTGTCGAGCCGGGCGCACGCGCGGTCCACCGCCTGGCGGCACAACGCCTCGACCTCGTCGGCCTTCGCGCTCACCAAGCCCTGGAGCTTCTGGCGGATCTGCTCGGCGAGCTGCTCGGGATCGGCCGTGAGTTTGGTGACGTCCTGGGCCACCTGCTCGGCGCGGCTGACGCGAGATTCGAGCGACGGGATGACCTTCACCGCGGCTTCGAGCCGCGTCTGCAGATCCCGCGAGATCGACTGCACGCCCTCGCGGAGCGACTTGATCTCGATGCTCGTAGTCTCGAGCGTCCGCCCGTGCCCGCTCGCTTCTCGGATAAGTGCCTGCAGCGCCGAGGAATACTCCTCGAACGTGCGCTTATCCACCACCCGCGGCGACAGGAAGATGTCGGCGACAGCGCTCTCCGGGCCGGGCAACGGCTTGCGTGCGACACCCACTACCCCACTCGCGGTCCCCGCGACATTGGTGGCCGGAGCCTGAGACATCGCTCCGGTATCGGCAAGTGGTGCGCACCGGCTCCAGTTTCTCGGACGTTCACCCTATACCAGACGCCCCCCACCCGCCCCACCCGCCCCGCCCCGCTCGCGCCAGTGGGACCGGCCTCCCGGCCGGTCGACAGTCGTCTGGTTCACGCGGCAGATGGAGAGTCCCGCCGAAGGCCGGTCGCGAAGGTAACGCACAAGCCGTCAGGGCTCGTTTGTACGCACCAGGAGCACCGGCCTCCGACCGGTCTTGCTGAGAGGGCTTCTTGGCGCGAACCACGCGTGGGTCGACCGGCTGAAAGCCGGTCCTACTGGTGTGAAGGGGTGTCGATTTTTTGGCGGGGCCTGGAAGGCCCCGCCCCCGGGCGTCCTCAGTCGTGCCAGAACCCGCCAAGGGCGACCAGTTGGCCGGTCTTCTCGTCGAACCGCCGCATCGCGCGGTCGCCGTAGCAGCGGAGGTAGTTGTTGCGGCGGGTGTTCGTGGCTTCGGTGATGTCGTCGTCGGCGGAGGTGTACACGGCCGTGTCAGAGTCCTCGTTCTCATTGGCGAAGAGGTTGTCGTAGCGAGTCCGTCGGCTATTGCCCTGCGAGCCGCCGAACCACTGGGGAAAGAGGGGCATGTATTCTGGGTCGGGGCGCATCTCGAAACTCACGCTGCCGTCGTTGCATGCGACGTTGCCTTCCCATGCGGTGCGCGAGCCATGCATGAGCAGCGTGTTCGATTCGGAGGCGAGGACACGCTTGGCTCCTCGGCGGTCTTTTCTGTTGAGGGACCAGTTGTAGGTCGCGTCTTGTGAATACCACGGTCCTCGGTTGGCAATCACAGCCTGGGTGCGATCAAAGGTCACATCCCAAGCCGCCCGCCGGTGGCCTGCAAACGCGACGAAGGAGTAAGACGTTCCTGCCGCCGGAGCAGTCCCGCCGCCACCGATGATCGGGGTGTCGCCCCCCGGTTCGTCTGGATACGCCGCGAACGAAGGATCGAGGAAGGCCCGGGAGCGCTTGCTCGGCGCGATCGCGGTTGGATTGGACATCTGAAACGTCGTGTTCACTCGGATCGCGGGATGAACTTCAGCGGGACTGACGAGCACTTCTGGAGTCATGAAGCCGAGGTACACCATCATAGAGAGCGACCACCGGGGCAGGTTCTTCCGGGTCTTCAGCCGCGGGTTGTCGCTTGTGTCGATCCCCGGGATTGTGTCCGAGTGGTCCAGGCTGCCTGGCGACGGGAACTCACCGAAGCTCTGGCCGGACCACGTGATCATGGCTTGATGAATACCCCTGATCTGTGTTCCATCTTTTAACTCTCGGGCCGCTCTTCGATTCATCGCGATTGCGGGCAGGAAGACCGCGATGACCGTTAGCAGGACGGCAATCACCGCCACGAGTTCCCAGATCGTGAAAGCGTGACGTGCCCTCTTCATGACCAACTCCCATCATGCTCCCCGACCCGTTCCAATCCGCACGGCGAAGCGCGGGGTTGCTATCTGACAAACAGAGTGAACGCGCTGAGAGTAACGAGATTCGCGCGACCCGCTCCGTGCCGAGACAAGAACCTCCGACGATCGCGTGTTGGAACTCGTCCGCGCCAGTGGGACCGGCCTCCCGGCCGGTCGACAGGCGTGTGGTCCGCGCGGCAAACAAAGAGACCGGCCGGAGGCCGGTCCCACTGGTTCATTCGGAGATGTCGCGTTCTGCGCCGGGGCCTGGAAGGCCCCCCCCCCCCGCCCCCGGGGTTGGGCCCGGCTGGAAGCCGGTCCTACTTCTTCTCGGCGGGCTTGTCCGCTTTCTGATCTGGCTTCTTCTCCGCGCTCGCCGCGTCTGCCTTCTTCTCGAGTGTGCCGAAGTACTTCTTCACCGCGTCCTGGTACTCGCGGGGGACGCGGTTGGACTCGAGCGCCTCCGCGGCCTCGCCCTTGGCGGTTTCCACGGCGGACTCAAAGTCGGCGGTCGATTCGCCGCGGATCTGATCGCCCTGCACCAAACGCGTGCTGATGATCGGGCCGGCGCCGGTCTTGGTGTTGGCCTTCTTCTTGTCCATCTTGAAGTCGGCGGCCTGCTGCTCGGGGCTCACGCCATCGCCCTGGCCCGGGCCGCCGCTGCCCTTGCTCTGATTCGCAGAGTCACCCTGGCGCCACATGCCGTTCTTGTTGCCGGGGCAGTTACCGCCCTCGCACTTGCCGCCTTCCTTACAGCCCTGGCACTCGCCGGGGTTCTCGCACTGGCCACCCATCTCCTTGAGCTGCTGCCGCGCCTCGCTCATCGCGGCCTCGAGCGACTTGCCTTCCTGGGCCAACTGCTCCATCTCGCTGAGCTGCTGGGCCATCTGCTGCATCGCCTGCTGGCCTTCCTTGCTCATGCCCTCTTGCGACATGCCCTTGGAGGCCTGCTGCATCGCCTCGCTCATCTTCTCGCCTTGAGCCATCGACTTGGCCATCGCCATCGCCGATTCCATCAGCTTCTTCTGATCCTCGGGCGAGAGGTTCTTCATCTGCTCCAGGGCCTTCTTCACCGCGTCGGGGTTCTTGGCCGCCTGCTTGGCGAGCTCCTCGGCGGTCTTCTTGTCCATCCCCGCCTTCTGCATGAGGTTCTTCAGTTCCTCCTGCTTGGCGGCCTGATTCTTCAGCTGCTCCGACAGGTTCTTGAGCTGCTCGGTGAGCTGCTCCTTCTCCTGCGGCGAGAGCTTCGAGTCTTCCAGCTTCTTCTGCAGGTCCTGCAGGTTCTCCTGCGCCTTGGCGAAGTCGCCCTTGGCCATGTTCCTCGACAGCTCCTGCAGCGGGCCGGGGCCGGGCTGCTTGAGCTGCTTCATCTGGTCCTTCAGCGCCTGCAACTGCTGCTGACGCTCACTCTGCTGCAACTGGTTCAGCTTCTCGTTGACGTCGGTCAGCTTGCGCACGGCGGAGCGGCGGATCTCTTCCGCGCTCAGCTCCGTCGGCACCTTGGCCGTCGCTCCTTCCGGCTGTTCGTCCTTCTTCAATTCCACGCCCGCCTTGGCGAGCATCTCGCTGAGCTTGTCTTCCTTCGCCTTCACATCCGCCTTGACCTGCAGGATCTCCTGCTGGTTGACCTGCTTCTCCTCGCGCTTGGCGAAGAGGCCGAGCAGGTCGTAGCGGGGCAGGCTCATCCACAGGATGGTGGTGCCCAGGATCGCGAAAGCGGGGACGTACCAGCGGTTGGGAGCCTCGATGGGAATGGCCTGGGCCACCCGCAGCGTGCGGGCCTTTTCCTCGGCGGTGAGGACCACGGCCTTGGACCAGGTGTCGGCCTGGTGCTCGACGCAGAGCGCGGTGGAGAGGGATTCGCGCAGGCCGGCGCGCTCGTCGAGCACGCGGGCCGCGGCGAGGGTGCGGGGGCGGGTGAAGAGGGACCAGAGCAGCGCCCCGACCAGCGCGGTGCCGGCCGCGACGTACGGCGCGATCGTCCAATCGATGAAGACGCCCAGCAGCCGATCGAGCAGCGTGGCGACGAAGAGCGCGAAGACGCCGATGGTGAGCAGCACCGCGAAGCGGGCGAGGAAGCGGACGATGGTCAGCCGCCACTGCGCCGAGCGAACCACGGACTTGACGTGCTGCATGAGAGCCTCCGGAACTGCGTGAACCCAACCGCGCCGATCGCGCAACCATCCGCCGCCCGTGACCCCGCCCGCGACACCCTTGGAGCGCGCGGCGACCGCGACCGATGCGACGATCCACCGACTTCTACGGAGAATCGACCGGTCGCGTTTCGCAAGATCAGTGTACTACGTCGAAAAGTCGGATTTTGTTCAGGTGGTCCCGTGTAACCCTGACGGTCATTTCCAATCCTCGGCGGCGAAGCCGAAGATTCGATCCCAATCCGCCATCTATGAACGACGGATCGAGCGAAGTCGCGGCCGAGTTGCAGCGCGGAACCATTGCGCTACCGGGCGTCCGTCGATGCCGCAACTGGTCCACGAAGCCGAGTAAAAACCACGGAACCAACGAAGAATGCAACAAAGATCGTCGCGAAGACACGCCAAAACTCATCGGCCGGAATCTTCAGAGCGTACATCAACGGCCATGCGCCCGCGGCGCTCAGCGCTCCGCTCGCAAACCCCCAGAGCAAGGCTCGTTCACGAGATTGATTGCGTGGCACGGCGCGACCCCCTTTCAATTCGATTTTACAATGATTGCGCGGCGTTGCAAGATCTCGACGCCAACGGGATAGAACGAATCAATCCTCCGCCACACTCTGCACCGTCACCAGCCCAATGATCTCCGCCTTCTGACCCTCCCGCGGCACTTCCAACTGGCACAGCGCGACCGCATCGGGATTCTCGGTGGCCCAGAAGCCGCCGGGCTTGAAGGCGTCGCCGAACTCATCGCGGAACTCGATCAGCGGGATCGAGACCGACTGGCCGACGCCGATCGGCTCCTTGATCGGGCGGCTGAAGCGCCGGTTCAGCCACAGCGTCCCCGGCCCGAGGGCGGCACCCGTGGTGTTCGTGAACTCCAGCGTCTTCGCACGCCGGAAGACCTGCACATCCAGCACCGGGCCCGGGGGCAGCTCGCGCGGATAGGGCCGGGCATAGTCCACCGCCGGCACGCTCTCGCACGCCGACAACGCCAGCGACGACACCAGCACCAACGCCAGCACCCGCGGCCAACCCGACGCCGCCGCAACCCGACGCCACCCATGTCTCTCAGTCATCGTGTGCACGCAAGTCACTCCGATTGCAAACGCCCGACCGCAGCCTACCAACCTCCGCCGCCGCATTCTGCCCGTTCCCCGCCCCTACCGACCATCCTTAGCCCGCTCCCGCGTCCAGCACGATCCAGCCTTCCGCCCATCCACGACCGCGGCGGAAGGCACTTCGCCTCGAAGAACGCCGCGAACGCAGAGAACGCCGCAGCGGCGAGCCGCGATGGACCACGGAGAACAAGAAACACAAGGCGTTGACGCTTGGATCAAGGAGTCGAAACCCGACCTTGCCTCAAGCCCATCCCCATCTCTTTGCCGTGCCCCGTGCTCTCCGTGATCTCCGTGGTAAATTCTCCCTGTCTTCCTCTGCGTTCTCCGCGTCCTCCGCGGTGAAATGCCTTCACACCTTCGGCCCGCTCGTCCCCAGCTTCGCGATCGCGTCCTTGTACTGCTCCCGCAGCGGCTCCACCACTTCCTTGATGAACCGCTCGGTCTGCTCGACGCTCCGCCCCACATACTTCATCGGGTCCATCACGCCGTCCCAGTTGAGCTCAGCCGACAGCGGCCCGCCGCGCTTGGTGCTCCAGAAGTTCTTGTCGTTCTTCAGGCGATCCAAGAGGTCGTTGTCGAGCCCTTCCTGCTTCACCCGCAACCCCGCGGCCTGCGCGTGCTGGCGGATCAACTCGTGGTAGTGCTGGCGATCGCCTCCGAGCTTGACGCACTCCATCAGGATGTTCTCGGTCGCCATGAACGGCAGCTCGGCCATCAGGTTCTTCTTCACCATCGCCTCGTGCACGATCAAGCCCGACGCCACGTTGTGCATCAGGTCGAGCGCCCCGTCGAGCGCGAGGAACGCCTCGGGCAGCGACAGCCGCCGGTTCGACGAGTCGTCGAGCGTCCGCTCCAGCCACTGTGTGGCGGCGGTGTCGTACGCGTTGCCGACGAGATTCATCACGAAGCGGGAGAGGCCGCAGATCCGCTCGCACCGCATCGGATTCCGCTTGTACGGCATCGCCGACGACCCAATCTGCTTGTCCTCGAACGGCTCATCGATCTCCTTGCGATTGCAGAGGAGCCGGATGTCGGTGGCGATCTTGTGCAGGACGGCACCGACGGAGGCGAGGTCGGCGAGGATGAACGTGTCGATGACGCGGGGGTAGGTTTGCGACCCGAGTGGATAGGTGTGTGCTTGTCGGATTTTATTTGCAAAGTAATGTTCAACTTGCTCGGGATTGAGGGCTTGGAGCCGCGCGAGCTCTACCCCGTTTTCCTTAACCGCTTCCGAGTCTCCTTCTGCTTCCCAAACGCGACCCCAAAACTGCCTGCTCGCAATGTCGTGCGACAGAGCCTTTGCGGACGCCGCAACTGACAGAGCGTCCGTCGAACTGAAGTTCTCGGTCAATCCATGCACAATCCAAGACTCGAGCTTGTCAACGCTGCTTGAATGGCCGCCGAAGAGGGTCAGATACGACGCCTGAGTACCGGTTGCCCCCCGAATACCTCGGCGCCGGTTCCACGATTGCATGAGAGTCCCGGCAAGGCGGTTTTCGCAGAGCCCAAGCTCACTCGACCATTGAGCAAAACGCCTACCCACTGTCATGGGCTGTGCGGGTTGGTAATGCGTGAACGCGAGGCACGGAGTGGGTAGCCATTGACTAGCCAGTTTCGCGAAGGCCACCGCCACACACGCCAGCTTGTCCCTGATCAGGGCTTGCGCTCGCTCCAGAATGGCCAAGTCCGCATTGCACACCACATCCTGACTCGTCATCCCCAGATGGATGATCCCCTTCGCCTTTGGGCATGAATCACCCAACGCGTGCACATGCGCCATCACATCGTGCCGCAGCTCGCGTTCGTAATTCTCGGCGAGGCGGATCTCGTCGTCGGTGATGCCCCCGGGCCGATTCACGACCGCCCGCAACTCCTCGACCTGCTCCTTGGTGACGGGCAAGCCCATCTCGTGCTGGGCCTCGGCCACCGCGAGCCAGATGCGTCGCCAGGTGTTGAACTTGTGCCGCGCCGACCACAGCCGCAGCATCTCCTCGCTCGCGTTGCGGGTGGCGAGGGGGCTGGTGTAGGTGTCGTACGGCGAGGGATTCGCGGCCATGCCGCTAGGGTACGAGCCGCGATCGGACTCCGGGGCTCACGCCGCCCGGCGGTCCCGATCGATCTTCTCGCGCTCGTGCCAACGCTGCGGCCGGACGTTCGACGGAGTATCGGCCATCTCCATCCAATCCTCGGCGTTGCGGAGGTGCATCTCGGCCTTGCAGGTCTTGCGGTAGCCGAGCAGACGCACCACCTCGAGCACGTCCGTCCAGGTCGGGAACGTCTTGCCGTTGGCTTTCTTGAACGCGTCGATGGCCGACAGGAACAGGAACTGTTCCTTGGTCATTTCGCCTTCTTCGGCGCTCTTGGTGAAGTCCGACAGCCGGCGGCCGCGGCCGCGGCGGCGCTCCAGGCCGGTCGGG
>ERZ1066130.530-NODE-530-length-12972-cov-8.088875_pt1 | contig 12972 bp, 12 predicted proteins | sample MGYA00382777_ERZ1066130 | MGnify/ENA primary metagenome ERZ1066130 (study PRJEB33369, sample SAMEA5778360) | biofilm metagenome | biome: Industrial cooling water; feature: Water cooling tower basin; material: Biofilm | place: United Arab Emirates | collected...
GGGATTGAGGACAACGTGGATTGAAAGTTCGTCACCACCGCTCGTGCCGACACTGGCGACGGCCGGCATTGTGCCGTCTAGCACGAACCTGTAGATGCCATCATTCGGCTGCCTAGATTCCGATGCAGCACCCGGCCACCAGTTCTGATCGGGCGACAGACCAAACTGACGCTGATCGAGTCCAGCATTGACGGCAGCTACGATCAAATTCCTCCAAGCGGACCATCGGACACCTCCCTTCTTCCGCAATGGATAAGTTCGGAATGGTGTGTATGAACGATCAAGCTCGGGAACTACGCGCATCTCATCGGAAGCCCTCGAATACCCGAGTTGTCGCAGGCGCTGCGCAAGTCGCGCGTTGCTAGGTTTGCTGGCAATTGCCGTGGCGCGACCGGTCAATGCGGCCTTGAGCGCCGCATGGGTCCTAAAGCCCAACGCCGCAGCGATGCCTTCACTCAGATGAGCGGAAGACACGCCTTTGATCCGGGCCGCGGCGAGCTTTTTGAAGTTGCGAACTGCAGCTTCTGATACGAAGAAAGTAGAATCTGACATGCTCATTTTCCTGTGAAAATGGTCGATGTCTGCCGCTTAAGCATCGACCCAAGGAAAAAGCACGGTCAATGATATTGAAGCAACAAAGCGTCGTTTAACCCGGCAGCAGGTTCAGCATGACGCGGCTGACACCTTCAGGATAGGCGATTGCAGTCAAATTTCAAGTAGGGCACAGGATGGATGGGGGCTCTGGCAGCTTGATCCAGTACCACCCGCGCAAATCCGAACATACCAGCGAGTGGTAGGCCCTATTGGCGTCGGGATACTTCTGCTTCTGGAAGGCCAGCACCGGCTTGTCGAGTTCTAGTCCCGCCCGGGCGATCCAAGTCTCTCGATGAATCGACGCACCCCGATGTTCCCACAGCACACGCAACAACGCGGATTGTGCGGGCGTGAGCGGGATCGGAACGGTTTCGCCAGCCAACAGGACGTCGCGGTAGTCTGGTGAAAATGGCCCGATGCGCTGCGCATCCACAGGCGCAGGCACCGAGGTCAAGACACCTGCCCACACCGCCTCATCGGCCACCAGCCCGTCTCCGCGTACCCGGAACGCCGCCGGAAGCGGCATCAGTTGCACCTCCACGCCAGGCAGGTACACCCGTTCCGGCGCCGTGGTCGTGACCAGAATCGTCGGAATGTCTCCGATGTGCGTCGGCCAGAGCGCCAGCAGCGCGCGCTGGACCGCGACTTCACCCAGTCTCTGCCCGAACAGCACCCGATGGCGTCGCCCCGCCCGCCCGATATCTCCCAGCCGCCAAACGCGGCCAGGCACCAATGACCATGCGGACTCGTCGACCAGCCCCAGCGCCTGTGACATGCGGCGACGCAGCCACTCGCCGTCGGGCGCCAGTCGCCGAAAGTGCTCCACCGTCAGTGGGATCGGGCCGCAGTCCTCGCAGACCGCCTTGTCCACGGCGATCACTTCGACGCCATGCGCCTCGCACCACGGACAAATCACCGTCCGCGCTCGAGTCTCGGCCAAGGCGCCGATGTGTTTCAGACGTTCTATCCGCCCGCGCTGCCCTGCATCCGCCAGGGTCGGCGCAATGGCGGTCCGCCCCTGCTCCAGGCAGGAGGCCAACCACAACAGGGAATCCATGAGGTTCGCACTCAGATCATCCGCTGCAGGTGGCCGGCATTCGACTCAAGGCCGATGGCGGATTGCAATTGCGAAAGCCAGGTTTCGAGCCGTCCCTGCAGGGCGGCGGCGAAGTCGGCCAGGTTGTGGCCACCCCGACGCTTCAGGATCAGCTGTGCGGTATCGCCATCCAACCCTTCCGATGCCTCAGGCAGGAATGCAAGGTCGATCTTCGCTGCAATGATCCGGAACCGCTCCTGTTGCGCCGGATTGTCGATGGGCATCCATGCACTCAGCAGGTCAAGGGCGTCCGTCTGGGCTTGGCCGGTCGGCGCCTTCACGGTGATCTCGCCACCGGTCGTCTCATCGAGCAGCGTGATCTCGCGCAGGCGCACGCTGCCGATGCTCGGGTCATCGGGCAGGGACAAGGGATGGCGCAGGAAGTCCAGCACCATCGGTTCCACAGGCGGAACAAACCGCCCGCGCATCCGGCAGGCTGCATCGAACAGATCGCGGTGACGCAGGTACATCCACAACGCGCATTGGGCCGGCGCGTCCGCAAGGTGCAAGGGTCTGACGCGGCCCGGCGCCGCGGCGGCGGCCTCACGCAGGGCATCGAGGCCGGTCTCGTCGGCCAGCAGGGCGATCTGGTGGAAGGCCGCAAGGATGTTCTCGCGGACCATCAGTGGCGCGCGCTCGATCTCGACCGCAATCCGCAGCCGCTCGCAGGCGTCGTCGTCGGCATCAAGAGTGTGCAGCACCAAGCCGCACTGGGCCAGGAAGTCGAAAAAGACCTCATCCGGCGGAAGTTTCAGGAGCAAATCCAAATGCATGACCGGGCTGGACACGAGTCGTCTCCAGCGCAAACCTCGATTTCGTATCGGCGATCCCCTTCGCCGACGCGGCGTACCGCAGATCCACGCTTCATCTTGTTGTTGAACAGGCGGCGATTCTAGAGCGACTGTCGCCTTTGTCAACATTTCGTTAAATCATTGCATCGTCACACTTCGGAACAGCGCCGAGCTGGTGTAACAATCTGCACCAACGGAAGGTGCCTCGTCACCACCGTACTAGGCTGTGGCGGACAAGGCACGGCTCCGGAACATAGCTGACTTGCTCGACCAGCCGACTAAGCGCGCCAGACGCAGTCTAAGCGTCCTCCCCCGTGTCCCCCAGCATCTGGGTCGTCCGTCTCATCTGGCGAGGCCGGCCGGGCCGGTCTGCCATGCCCGCCCACAACGGCCTTCATTGCACGAGCCATCTTCAGGATGGCAAAGTTAAGCCCGTATCACCCCATTCAGCTGGCGAAATCGTCGGTACCCTCAAGGAAAGAGAGATGGATGTTCTCAAGACCGTGATTCGCTGGCTCACCGCCATCTTCCTGAGCATCGCCTCGCTGGGCAGCCTGTTCACCGGAAACGTTCTGGGGGCATTGATCATGCTGGCAGGCTGCGTCCTCATCGCGCCAGCCGGAGGCGCATGGCTGGCCAGCAAGCTCGCCTTCCTCAAAGGCGGGGTTACGCAGGTCGTGCTGGGCTTCGTCGCCTTCGTCATTGGCATGATGCTGTCGGTATCGCATGAGTCGTCCAACGGGAAAGGGGGCGCGGTCGCCGCCGGACAGACGCCCGCCGCACCGAAGTTCCAATGCGAAAAAGGCGTTTCGGCAGACGGTGCGATCGTCGGTGTCGTCGGAAGCGCGGGGTATTCCCTGCGCAAATCTCCGGACGGCGAGAAGATCGTGAACGAGAAAGCTACCCGCGCGCTCGGGACCACCTCATACCAGTCTATCGACAACTCCACCACCGTTGAGACTCAGTGCATCGACGGCGATTGGGCACGCGTGCGGGTCGCAACGCCGGAATGGCTGAAAGAACACGTCGGGTGGGTCGAACGGAGCGCGCTGGCGCCTCCCCTGAAGCCCGGCGAGGTCCGCGACTTCGTTGATGCTGACTTCGTGTGGGATAAGGACACGAAGAATGTCAAGACCATGATCATCAGGACGGTGAATCGCATCCAACGCGAAGATCCGCGCTGCAAGACCGCGATCTATCCATCCTCAGTCGCGAAGTCTATGACGGAGAGCAAGGCGCAGAAGAAGCCGGTTTACTTCGTAAATTGCGGTGATGGCGCCGAGTCGGTCAACGTGTACTTCGACGCCAAGCGCGTCGACGATCCGACGCCATTCCGAGCGCCGGTACATATTGATCGGATGCGCGCCACGGATCTATGCGAGGCTTACGCCAAAGCGAATGCCACGCATCCATCGACGGTCGACTTCTCTCGCGTGCTCGACCTTTCAATTTCCGAACATCCGAATGGACGGACGCGCGTGATCTCATCCTTCACCGCCAAGAATAGCTTCAATCTTGAATTGAAATTCAGGATCAACTGCCTGCTGGACGAGAACGGCCTGATCGAAGCCAGCGCATTCGAGGACGGTTAATAGACCCTTTCGAAACACCCCCTTTCTGACCGATTCCTACAAATATCCATCTCTCCATCACCTTCCGCATACTATCGAGGTCAACCCATGAGCTACAGCGCAGAAATCAGCCGAACCAGCCCCACAGCATTTGTGTTCTTGGTAGACCAGTCGGGATCCATGCAGGAAGTGATGGAGAACGGAAAATCAAAGGCACAGTTCGTTGCCGATGTCCTGAACCGTACATTGGCGACGTTGATCACGCGTTGCACCAAGTCCGAAGGGACTCGAGATTACTTTGAGGTCGGGGTGCTGGGCTACTCCGGGGCCACTGCCGAAAACGGCCTATCGGGCGCGCTCTCGTCCGTCATCCTCCATCCAATTTCGCGCATTGAAGCCCATCCGCTGCGCGTCGAGGATCGGACCAAGCGGGTCGATGACGGCGCGGGTGGCCTCGTCAACCAAACCATCAAGTTCCCGGTCTGGTTTGAACCCAAGGCCGCAGGCGGCACCCCGATGTGCAACGCTATTACCACTGCGGCCGAGCAGCTTGCCGCTTGGTGCGACGCGCATCCCGATTGCTATCCGCCGACAGTTCTGCACGTGACCGATGGCGAGTCGACGGACGGTGATCCGGAAGCACTCGCGCTCCAGCTTCAGCGAATCGGCACCAACGATGGTCAAGTACTTCTGTTCAATCTGCACGTAAGCGTCAACGGCGGCGATCCAGTCAAATTCCCCACTTCGGATGCAAGCCTTGGCGACAGCTATGCCAAGCTGCTGTTCCGTATGTCCAGCCCGTTGCCCCCACATTTGCAGAAGGCGGCCGAAGAAAAAGGTATTCGGGCCACAATGGAATCGCGCGGCTTCATGTTCAATGCCGAAACTGCCGAGATCGTGGACTTCTTTGACATCGGCACCCGGGCCGCTCAGTTGCGCTGAACATGGCCCTGCTCATCCTCTTCGCAGGAACGGTGGCCAAGCACACCGATTCCCCCGAGGACAATGAAGACGCCTATCGCACGGCTCCGGACAGGGGGCGCGTGGTGTTGTCTGACGGCGCCTCGGAGTCGTTTGATGCACGATGCTGGGCCAATCTGCTGGTGGACCGGTTTCTCGATGGAGACCCCTCAGACGAAGCGATCATCGAGTGCGCTGATGCGTATGCGCAACAGCATGATGTCGCCACAATGTCCTGGTCGAAAGCCGGCGCATTCACACGAGGCAGCTTCGCAACCATGCTAATAGCGCAGGACGAACCGGAGCGTCAGGTGGTAACGATTGCCGCGCTTGGTGACAGTCTGGCCGCGTGGACTGACGGCAGCGAGCTACTGCACACGGCACCGTACACACATTCCGATCAGTTTGCCGATAAACCGATCCTCATCAGCACGCGTCTTGAGCTTAATGTGGGAAATGATGGCGCCGGGTCGAATCCGTGGTCCCGAACCGCTTGGGCATACGAGGATCAGGGATATAGGTGCTTGCTCTGCATGACCGATGCCTTGGGCGCGTGGCTACTTCGCCATCAGGAACAGGGCGATTCTTCCGCACTCGAACGGCTATATGCAGTTCGCGATCAGCAGGAACTTGTGGATCTTGTGGAGTCGGAGCGCGCATCCGGATTGCTGCGCAGAGATGACACAACATTGATCATCGCCACCCTAACCCATTCGCCCTAGTCATGGCCTATCCAACACTCGAGCAGTACAACGAAGCGCTGCAGTCCCCACAGTTCGTTCTGCTGGACCCAGAGCTCAAACAGGGCCGATTGAAGACAACGGGCCTTGGACTTCCCTTGGCACTGTGCGGCGGCTTTGCACTGACCTATACAGTGGATGCGGGCGGTAGGAAGTTCGCTTTGCGCTGCTTCCACCGGGAGTCACGCGAGTTGGAACGACGCTATCAGGCGATTTCCGCCCGGCTCAAGCAATTGGCTAGCCCATACTTCCTACCGTTCGAGTTCATCCCGAATGGCATTCGCATCCAAGGCTCAACGTATCCCATCGTCAAGATGGCATGGGCACAAGGCCGCACCCTGGCAGAGTTCCTGGAAAGTGAGCATCAGAATACGCGGGCGCTACAAAATCTTCGCCAGGCACTGGCAAAGCTAGCTGACTTTCTGGAAAGGAACCAGATCGCACACGGCGACATCCAGCCTGAGAATCTGATGGTGAACGCGGATGGCAGCAGTGTTCAGTTGATCGACTACGACGGCGTGTTCGTGGAAGCTTTGCGTGGCTCGCCAGCGACTGAAGTCGGACAGCTGAATTTTCAGCATCCGCAACGCTCGGCAACTGACTTCAATGAACGACTGGATCGATTCTCCTTCATCACACTGGATGTCGCACTTAATGCTCTGGCGAGTTCATCGAGCCTTTGGGTGCGCTCCCAGTCGGAGCCGAGCGCCATCGTGTTCCGGAGAAACGACTTCCTCGCGCCTGGCGGATCAACCATCTTCAATGAGGTCGCCAAGTTGCAGGGCGTCGCGACACATGTCCGGAATCTGGCGCGGGTTGCAACCGGCGATTTCCAGAACATCCCTACGCTTGCTAACTTCCTTCAGGACAAAGGTATCACCGGCAGCGCGATTATCTTCAATCCGAAGCCCTCGCCATCTGCGATTGCCTATCAAGGCGCCTATCCTGTATGTGACGCCACCAGGTATGCGCAAGTGCTCGCCCACGTGGGCAACCGCATCGAGTTGATCGGCCAGATCAATTCGGTTCGCCGTGGTCTAGGCAAGAACAAGAAGCCCTATATATTCGTGAATTTTTCGGATTGGCGTGGCGATGCCGTCAAGCTCTCCATCTGGTCTGATGGCATCAAAGCTATCGGACCCAACGTGCCCGATGACTCATGGGTGGGACGCTGGCTGTCGATCACCGGCCTTGTGGAACCACCGTACCCTGGCATCTCGCGCTCCGTCAGGTACACCCATTTGTCCATCACCATTTCTGCATCGAGCCAACTCAGGCAACTGAGCGAAACAGAAGCTCGTTTCAGACTTCGCGGCGGAAGTGCTCCCTCATCAACCAGCAGCCAAAATAGAGACGTCCTTCGGACGATGGGGGCATCGCCCGGACGCACCACTGCCCCTGCCACGCCTCAGCGCACAGCGCCTCCCAGAAGCGGGAACCAACAGGTGCTCGCTGCTATGCAGGCACAGACGTCCAGGACAACGCCATCGCCACCTGCGCACTCATCTTCGCAAAACAGCCCAGGCCAGAGCAGCTCGCCTGCCCCCTCAACCGGCAAAGGAATCTTGGGACTCGCCCTTCATGCTCTATGGCGCTTACTGAGATGAAGACATGGCATGTGGTCTCGCATGGTCGATCCTGACAAGATGCTTTCACAAGCCCCCTCTTCTCAAGTTGCTGGGGTCGAGAGTGTAATCGTTCTCGTGACCCTATCCGAGAGGAATCTCATAAAGTAGCCCGGTAAGCCTCATTTGAAGCATCAGACACAGCCAGCTTGTAGCCACAGCGATAACTGGCCGGATGATCTGCGTCCTGTCCTTGGGTGCGCACTTCGAGCACCCCAGCATCAATGCCGATCAGGATCCGCACGCGTTTGGCGCCGATCCTTTCTCTGTTCCGTCCGATGCCGAATAACTGATCGGCTTATCCGTAAGTAAATAGACGAAGATAATCATTGATCACTAGCACGGCCTAGCATCTCCAGATACTTGACCACGGAGCATCCATGCAAGATGAATTCGGGCCACCTACCCTAGATAGATTGGACAGCGACCTGGAGGATCTAGCAAGTTATGTCGAGGGCCAGCAGATTCTTCTGGACTTTCTGTTCGAAATGCTGGCAGTGAACTTGGCGTCGCATAACCAAGAGGGTCTCCGTCAAGCGCTGCGTGAATTGCTTGAATACCCTGACGAATCTGTGCAGCGCCCGATCCGCCGTGTACTGGAGCGGATAGGCACTCCAAAGCCACATCTGCAGCTGGTCCGTGGTGGACGCGACGGCGAAACTCCAGGACGGGATTGACAGCAGTTCACTTAACACTTCAGCTACTGCCAGAAATTCAAAAGAACTGTATGACCGAGCATTCAGACCGAAGGAAAGCCTCATGATTCGACTAGCTGCACTAGTTCTACTAGCGACAATCTATTCCACTTCGTACGCGCAGAACGATGCGATTTGCGAAGACTTTCAGAAACGCTCAGGTACCGAATTCCTATTCAAGACAGATGACATTTACAAGAAGTATGGATTTCAGAGCTTTCACGACAGCCTGTCGAGCTACAAATCAGCACCCTATGAAAGCCTTGCAGGCCGCCGGGGCAAGGTCGTTGGGAGCTATCCAGGTCTGCGAGGTCTTGCACATGTCCATGAAGTGTTTCTAGACGATTGCAGAACAGTCTATTGGCGTGACACAAACGATCAGTTAGAGCCTGGAGACGCGCTTTCTGCAGGCATTACTTTCATCGATCAGCCTCCGACGTACTGGGTCGTTCGAGAAGAAACTGATCGCATGACAGATGCCAAATCATGCGTCGTTACGCCGAAGAGCGATATGCCTTATCCCATGTTCTTCCATCACAGCATAGAAGGCTTTTCAGTACAGGTCGTTGGAGGCAATTTCCCGGGCCGGCCGACGACATTTCGCGTTGACAAGAATAAAGCGATCTCTGAGATCGAAGGCCTTTCAGGCTCCCGTGCACAGGCGCTGGCCGCTCAAATTCGTTCTGGTGGAAAGCAACTTCTAGTCGGCTCCTATGGATGGCCTGATGATTACGAGGTACTGAAGGAGTTCAATTTGTCGGGCCTTACTGAACTCCTGAATGGATGCAAGATCCATGTTCGCAGCCCTCAACGGAAGTAGCCGTTTAAGTTCTCGTTTCTGACAGATCCAGTAGCATTCTGCCATCTGCGCAGCATCCTCTGACCAGTCTTGCGGCTTTGAACCCAGCCACGCGATGGTGTATCGAAGTCCGCTTGCTGCAAATGCCACCAACACGATATCTTGCGATGGTCAATCTGCCCCCTGAGTTCACAACGAGGGATGTCCGTGTCATTGAATCTTGGTCGAGTTGTCATTGAGCATTTGAAGCAACACCCAGGAGAAAAGAAGACTGCTCGCCAGATCGCCGAATGGGTCTTCGTGACGTTTCCTGATGCGTGCCAAGCAAAGCAGCAGAGCAGCCAGTTCCTCCATACCGATGCGGATCTGGTGCAACAGCTGGTCAGGGAAATCACGGGGCAGCGCCCTCGGCTGCAGAAGCGGCACCCCGAATTGAAAACGACCGAGGGGAAGCCGCGCAAGTACTACTACTCGGAAATGTCCGACAGCGCGGAGGTCGCGGCGGCAGAGACCGTAGCTGTCACGCCGATCACGGGAGCCGACAACGGCATCCCCGGCGAACATGCCCTCTACCCTCTGCTGTCGCAATACCTGTGGCAGGAGTTCGGCGTGTACTCTAAGCGGATTGACGAAAAGCGGTCGTCGAACCGACGCGGGCCGAACGGCAATCGCTGGCTGTACCCGGACGTGGTCGGCATGGAAGACCTGAGCGCGGATTGGCATCAGGAGGTGCGCGCGTGCGTGAGTCAGTATGCGGACAAACGCACGAAGCTGTGGTCGTTCGAAGTCAAGCTGCTGATCAACCGATCTAACGCCCGTGAATGTTTCTTCCAGGCCGTGTCCAATTCCTCGTGGGCCAATTTCGGCTATCTGGTCGCGGCAGAAATCGAAGGGTCGGACACCCTGAAGGAACTACGGATGCTGTTCGCGGCCCACGGCATCGGTCTGATCGAACTGGACATCGACACCCCGGCCGAGAGTCAGGTTCTGATTCCGGCGCGAGAACGGGATGCGATCGATTGGGACATGGCGAACCGATTGTCCACCGAGAACAGGGATTTTCTTGAATATGTCAAGCTCGTCAAGCAGTTCTACCAGACCGGCGAAGTGAGGCCCAGCGACTGGGACGCCTCCGAGTTGTTGGACTGAGTGAACTATTCGAGGTGGCCCATCACCTCAAGGCGTTCGTCGCCGCGTTGAAAGATGCCAGACCAGTCGGTGCGCGAATCGGTGCGCGCGCGGCTGACGAGCAGTGTGAATCCCTCGCAGCCGCGCCTCTTGGCCGAGGCGAAGTCCCTCGTCTCGAATCTGGCCTCGCGCACAAGCGTCGTCGCAACTGTCTTCATCGCCGACTCGAACAGGTCGAGCAGATTGTGCTGCAGATCGGCATTGATGTTGTGCGGGACCACATCGTCGATGATGGCCTTCTTGTGGCGGTTGCTCATGTCACACCTTGGTTGTGGGCGAGGAGGACATGAACGCGCTGTTCTGCCATGAAGCCAAGTGTTGTCGTAAGGCGTTTCTCTCACGTACAGATGTCACGCGACAGACCTCTGCGTGCGAGTGTGTCATCGCAATGCGCATGAAGCTATCTGCCACACTACGCTGTCCTACTCATCATTCCGTCACCGCGCGTCCGCCTGCTTTTTTGAGTAGGGCCAGCCTTGGTCGACCGATCACTGTGCTATGGCTCGGTCTTTCCTCTCCTGCGGCCACGGCGTCGACCATCGCGTTCCTGGTTGATCGCGATGATCGCGGCCCGCCCTGATTCGACGGTCTGCTGAATTGCCTCGACCAGCAGAGCCGATTGCCGAAGGTGCGTGCCGACCCATCCGCCAGATGCGATGGTTACGAAATCGGTGTTGTCGAAGTATCTTCTGACATTCCGATAGGACAGTCGGTTCCCACCGTGCGGACCGGCAATGGCAGGATGCACCGAGATGCGCTTCCAGTAGTCCAGCGGAAGATACATCCCAGCCGAAAGCCCAACGTTATCGGGGTCGAACGTGATGCGCGGACAGATTTTCAGGAAGAATGGATTGTGGCTGAATCGGAAGCCATCGGCCTGTCCGTCGTCGGATACACGAGACATCTCCGCCAGAAGTGCCTCCATACGGCTGATTTCCAAGGTCAGTTGCTCGTTCGGAAATCGAAACACGTACTCTTTTGCTTCCTTCTCCATCATCTTGTACTGCACGAGCAGAAAGCATCGGAACGTTTCGTTGTAATAGATCAGATCCGCACCTGTCTGCTGCTCCAAGGCAAGCCGGTTCGCGAGCACGACCGTTAGGCGACTCTTGCTGTTCTCGAATACCCTCGTCCCCTGAATCGTCGATGCGAGCTGTTCGTATCCAGGGAGAATGGAAAGATCGTTGATCACGACCTGATCTTCGCGCAGCCGCGCTTGGGGCAAACCCGCGAGGAATGAAATCGGTCCTTCTTCCTCTCGATAGTCCCAACCTTCGACCTCATCCCGGTCGATGTCGGCGATAGCCATCGCGGTCAGCACCGCTTCTTTCTGCTCCGCCAACGCTTGCCGAACAGGGGCCGGCAATTTCTCGATTCGCTGCAATCGCTCCTGCTGATACCGGGCCAGAATGGGAGCTGCATCCTTCGATAACTTGCAAACGGCGGCCATGACTTCCTGAAAGGCCTTCGGCGTGAGCAAGCCACCCACTTGGAGTTTATCGGAAACCCTTTTTTGGACATCAGCCGAGATCTCCTTCACGAGGCGAGGAATCGCGATCGCCGTGCCCAGCCGATAAAGGTCCGATAGATTGAGGCGCCTCTGGTCGGTACCAGCACGATGCCCACGAGACCCAAGGCAAATGTGCGTCACCACACCGCTGTCCGACACGACGAAGCAAACGAGCGGGACATTCCGGCTATGCTCGAAGTCCGCGACCGCTTCGGAGAAACCACCACTATTCGACAAGCGGTCGAACAGCTCTTGCCTCGCATGCGAGAGACGAATGATATGTCCTGCGGCCCGACTCATCGGCAGTTGATACTACATGCTTGATTCATCTTCACCTCCGTTCGTCAGCCGACTAGGAACGCCAAGGCGACCTGGCGCCATGCCTTCGAAATACATGCGGCACTAGTACACTACCTTCAGCGAACTTGGATCGAAATACAGGCGCCCTTTCGGATAGCGCCAACATGCCACGAGATTTTGCCCGGTGAGCGGTCCCGGAAGGCTATCGTTGACGCAGAAGACGCGATCACCAGTTTTTACAGTGGCCCAGCGCCCATCTGCATCAAGAGGCTTCGCACCCATCTGCACTTCCGCGATGACCGGAGAATATCTGATCGCATCCGAGACGCTGCAATTCCACCAATCCGTTGGAACGAAATACTTCGGAGCGATCAGAATGAGCCGCCCGTCCTCGAGTTTGACGGTCAGTGCGCCGTCGTAGTTGCCATAACCTTCATGCTTGAGCTGAGAATCTACAACTGTGACCTTCTGCTTTGCCTCGACCATCTCCGTGGTCTCGTCCCAAGTCTCCGGACCACTCTGACGTAGCGTCGGAATTTTCCAAGGGGGAGTCGGCATGCTGTCGAGGTACTCAAGCATGTCGTATTGGCTCGTAAAGCCCAGATAGCCGGAAACGTCCTTGTAATTCGGTTCCTCACGACCTTGCTGTGGAACCTCAATCTTGCATCTATCAATCTCCGGTGCAGCCAATGCCGGTTTGACGACCTCTTGAGGTTTCGGCGCGGGCGCTGGCTGTGAACAGGACGACACGATCAAGGCAATAGCAGCAACGGTATAGCGCATCTTTTCCCCCTGAAATGTGGATCGGTCGAAAGTCGCTGTCATTCGGCATTCAATATCCCGGACAACGCGCGAATCGCGCTCGACAACGTGTTTCTGTTGGCTTGCTCGTTGATCTGCGTGTACAAGTTGGGTAATTACCCGACACCCGGACCTCGGCAGAGGCGGTTACGCGGCGAGTGTGTCGGGTTCGTTTTCGGTTGTCACTTCGTGCTCGGGAACGATGGGTGGCAAGGCCTCGATCGCGAGCGTTTCGCGTAGCGCCTGGGCGGGCGTTCTGCCCCTCAGGCGATAGCCCTGGTGGCTGCGTTCGAGGTTGTAGT
>ERZ1066130.531-NODE-531-length-12966-cov-10.919603_pt1 | contig 12966 bp, 6 predicted proteins | sample MGYA00382777_ERZ1066130 | MGnify/ENA primary metagenome ERZ1066130 (study PRJEB33369, sample SAMEA5778360) | biofilm metagenome | biome: Industrial cooling water; feature: Water cooling tower basin; material: Biofilm | place: United Arab Emirates | collected...
GTCCCAGGATGTCCGCCGCTCGCGCGTCGTCCCCGGCGCCGGGTGCCGCCGGAGCACTGTCCGTTGCCCCCAGAATCGCCGCCGCAGCCGCCTCGCCCGCCGACGTCGAGCCGCCATCCAGCAAGGCGCGACGGGCGGCGTCCTGCGCCTCCGCCTCCGCCTTCGCCTTTGCTTCCTTCTCCGCCTGCTGCTTCGCCGACACTTCCTTCGCCTTCGCCGACGAAATATCCACCACTCGCGACGCCAACTCCGCGTCGATCCCAAGCTCCGTCACCAGCACCTCCGCCCCGACCTCCTCGATGTCGAACACGCTCACCATCCCCATCGCCGCCAGCCGGTCCACGTGCACTTCCTCGATCCCCGCGATCCCGCGGAGTGTCTCCGACATCGTCTGCAGGCCCTTGTTGAACTCGTCCGGCGTAAGGATGTCGATGTCCCACCCCGTCAGCCTTGCCGCCAGCCGCACGTTCTGACCTCGCTTCCCGATCGCCAGGCTCAACTGATCCTCACGCACCACCACCGTCCCGCGACCCAGCTCGAAGCACAGGCTGATCTCCGCGACCTCCGCCGGCTTCAGCGAGTTCTGGATCAGAATCTGGCTGCTCTCGTTCCACCGAACGATGTCGATCTTCTCCCCGTTCAGCTCGTCCACGATGTTCTTGATGCGGCTCCCGCGAACCCCCACGCACGCGCCCACCGCGTCGACCTTCGAGTCCACAGACGACACCGCCATCTTCGTCCGGTACCCCGCCTCGCGTGCCATCGCCTTGATCTCGATGATGTGCTCCGCGACCTCCGGAACCTCCACCTCGAACAGCCGCTTGATGAAGTCCGGATGAGCCCGGCTCAGAACGATCTTCACCTGGCTCCCGGCGTCCCGAACATCCAGCACCAGGCACCGAACCCGCGCGCCGGGCTGGAACATCTCCCCCGGAATCTGCTCGCTCCGGGGCATGAACGCCTCCGCGCGATCGATCGACACCACCAGCGCCCCGCCCTCGTAACGCTCCGCCTTCCCCGTCACGATGTCCCCGACTCGCTTGCTGAACTCCTCCAGAATCGAGTTCCGCTCGTCATCCCGGAAGCCCTGGATCATCACTTGCTTGAACGTCTGCGCCGCGATCCGGCCCAGCTGCGCAGGCTGCAACTCCAGCGGCTGACCCCCGCGGAACACCTCGATCGTCCCCGCCACGGGGTCGATCTTCGCCGCGAACTCCTCCACATCCAAGCTGTTGAAGAACTTCCGAAGCGCCGACACCATCGCCCGCTCGAGATCGCGGATCAGAACGCTCTTCTCAATGTTCCGGTCCCGCGAAATCGAGTCCAGAATCCTGTTCATCTCTGCCGCGTTCATCATGTCGATCACTCCGAATTGTCGAATTGTCCAACGGCCTTCCCGGCCGATTCCTAAAAACACCACGGGCCTCGGACGCTCTCTCGCGCCCAAGGCCCCGGGGATCTCGCCGCGCACGCACCACGCCTACGCCGGCCTCCCCCCTCTCAGAGAGGGCCCGCGCCCGACGACCAGGCCGCCAGCCATGCGGGACGCTTCACGCCCCGGCTTGGTCTGGAACGACTCAGAGAGCATGTCGCTCTGCCCGGTGCATACGAGGATCCCCGGAGTCATGCACGCCAAGGTACACCCTCGACGTCCACGATCCGTCCTTCCAACGCACAAACCCTAGGGACCCCGGACCCATAAGACAATCCCCAAACAACCCCATTTCACGGGGATTCTCCCGCCCTCCGACGCCACAACTACCCTGTCCACCCATGCCCACGACCGACCACAACACCGCCTCCGCCCCACCGCCGCTCCAACGGACCCTCGGCTTCTGGCAGGCCACCGGCGTCATGCTCGGCATCATCATCGGCTCCGGGATCTTCGCCACGCCCACCCAGATCGCCGACTCGCTCCCGAGCCCCTGGCTCATCCTCGTTCTCTGGGTCCTCGGCGGGTTCATCTCCCTCCTCGGCGCGCTCACCTTCGCCGAACTCGCCTCCATGCTCCCTCAGTCCGGCGGCATCTACGTCTTCCTCCGCGAAGGCTTCGGACGCGCCGGCAGACCGCTCGCCTTCATCTTCGGCTGGACCTACCTCCTCATCTCCAAGCCCACCGCCGCCGCCGGAATCTCCTTCATCTTCGGCACCCACGCCTGCCAACTCTTCCACCTCGAACCCTCCTCCCTCAACACGCGCCTCGTCACCTCCGCCGCTCTCATCTCGCTCACCGCCGTCAACATTCTCGGCGTCGCATTCTCCGCCAACGTCGCCGCCTTCCTCACCGCCATCAAGGTCGCCGCCCTCGCCCTCTTCGCACTCCTCGGCCTCCTCCTCGCCTCCGCCCACCCGGGCGCCTTCACGCCAATCCCCGTCGCCGACGAGAACACCAAGCCCATCCTCCTCGCCGTCGCCGCCGCCATGGCCGGCATCCTCTGGACCTACGACGGCTGGGCCGACGTCGGCGCTCTCGCCGGCGAGATCAAAAACCCTGCACGACAGATCGCCCGCACCTTCCTCTTCGGCACGATCCTCATCACCGCCCTCTACGTCGCCGCCAACGCCGCATTCCTCCGCGTCATCCCCCTCGACGAGATGCGCTCCGCCGAAACCATCGCCCCACTCTTCGCCGATCGACTCCTCGGGCCCGCAGGCGCTCTGGTCGCCACCGCGCTCATCGTCGTCGCCACCTTCGGCTCAACCCACGGCTCCATCATGACCGGCGCTCGAGTCTCCTTCGCCCAAAGCCGCGACGGACTCCTCTTCGCCTTCCTCGGCAAAGCCCACCCCACACTCGGCACTCCCGTCGCCAGCCTCCTCTTCCAGCTCGCTCTCTCCCTCACCGCGCTCTGGGCTCTCCCGGGCTTCAGCCAAATGGCCGGCGGGTTCGTCTTCACCATCTGGATCTTCTACGGCCTCGCCGGCGTCGCACTCTTCACCCTCCGCCGCTCGCGCCCCGACGCACCCCGACCCTTCCGCTGCCCGGGCTACCCCCTCGTTCCCGCGCTCTTCGTCCTCGCCGCCGCTTCCATGACCACCCTCGCCATCGTCGAAGATCCCGCGATGAACCTCCTCTGGGTCGCCATCCTCGCCGCCGGGCTGCCCGTCTACGCGCTCTGGTCGCGTTTCCGCTCCCAGGCCCACTAGCCCAGACGCCCCGGCGTCTTTACCCTTCCTCCATGACCACCGCGCCCGCGCAGCCTCCAAAGCTCTCCGCCTACCCCGACCCCGCAGGACGTTTCGGCGCCTTCGGCGGCGCCTACGTCCCCGAAACCCTCACCGCCGCCCTCGAGCAACTCAAAGAGGTCTACGACAGCGTCCGCACCAACCCCGACTTCTGGGACGAACTCAAAGGCCTCCTCAGCACCTTCGTCGGCCGACCCACACAGCTCTACCCCGCGCGAAGGCTCACCGAGCACGCCCGCAAAATCGCCCGCGACAAAAACCTCGGCGAAGGCGCCGCCATCTGGCTCAAACGCGAAGACCTCGCACACACCGGCGCCCACAAAATCAACAACACCATGGGCCAGGCCATGCTCTGCCGCAAAATGGGCAAGAAGCGAATCATCGCCGAGACCGGCGCCGGACAGCACGGCGTCGCCTCCGCGACCGCCGCCGCTCACTTCGGCCTCCAGTGCGACGTCTACATGGGCGCCGAAGACGTCCGCCGACAGAAACTCAACGTCACCCGCATGAAAATGCTCGGCGCCCGCGTCATCGAAGTTCACACCGGCAGCAAGACCCTCAAGGACGCCACCAACGAGGCCATGCGCGATTGGATGGCCTCCGTCGAGTCCACCCACTACATCATCGGCTCCGTCGTCGGGCCACACCCCTTCCCCATGATCGTCCGCGACTTCCAGTCCATCATCGGCATCGAATGCAAGGCCCAGTGCCTCCGCGCCATGGGCAAACTCCCCGACGCCGTCGTCGCCTGCGTCGGCGGTGGATCCAACGCCGCCGGCATCTTCTACCCCTTCGTCGACGACAAGAACGTCGCCCTCCTCGGCGTCGAGGCCGGCGGCCGTTCCTCCGCCGCTGGTCAGCACGCCGCAAGCCTCTCCCTCGGAAAGCCCGGCATCCTCCACGGCTCGCTCTCCTACGTCCTCCAGGACGACTTCGGTCAAACCGCCGACGTCCACTCCTGCTCCGCCGGCCTCGACTATCCCGGCGTCGGGCCCGAGCACTCCATGTGGAAGGACGCTGGACGCGTCTCCTACCACGCCGTCACCGACGACCAGGCCCTCGACGCCTTCCTCCTCCTCGCCCGCACCGAGGGCATCATCCCCGCGCTCGAAACCGCACACGCCGTCGCCTTCGCCGTCCGACACGCCGCCACGCTCAAGAAAGACCAGAACCTCGTCATCAACTGCTCCGGTCGCGGCGACAAGGACGTCGAAGAAGCAAGCCGTCTCCTCGACCTCCGCGGCGGATCCGCCAAACCCTGAGGGCCCCACGGCGTGCCACGCTTCCCGCTCCATTTCGCTCCGCTGGTCGTCGCCCTCGCCGCGACCACCCTGCACGCCGCGCAGCCCGCGCCCGCAAGCCAGACCCCCGCCTCCGACCACCCCGCCTCCGATCTCTCCATCGATCCCGCCGTTGTCGCCGAGATCCTCGCCAAAGGGCCCAAGGACCCCAACGCCGCGCAGTACATCGCCCTGGCGATCTCCCACACCACCGCCCCAGCCTGGCTCCGCACCCTGCTTCCCCGCACTACCGTCGCCGACGACGCCGACATTCTCGCGCTCGCCCCCGCCCTCGTCGCCTGCCGATCTCAAGAAGCCGCCGACACGCTCCGCTCGCTGCTCGCCAAGGCGACCTCCGCCGAAGCACGCGCCGCCGCCGCCGCGGCCTTGACGTCGCTCACCGGGCACGAACCCGCCGAATCCACCGCCGATGGGTTCGAAGCCCTGCTCGCCCCCGAGCGGGCCCTGCCCGAGTCCGAGTGGCTCGCACGCTGCAACGCCCGTCTCTCCCGCCGCGCCGACCGGCTCAACGCCGAGAGAGATCAGGCCGTCGCCGGGCTGCTCCAGTCCCTCCGCCGCGTCCATCTCGCCACCCCGCCCGAAGATCGGCCCGCCCTTCTGGCGCAGATGCTCGCAGACCCCGTGGACGCCGTCAGCGATCTGGGCGTGGACCTCGCCGAACGCGAACTGGCCTCCGCCAACGCCCTGGGATCAGCCGTCGCCCGCGCCGCCTCCACGCTCCTGGATCGCCCCTCCGTACCGCTGCGTTCCCGGGCGGCCCGCCTGCTCGCGCAGCTCTCTCTTCCCGAGGCCGCCGCTGCCGCCCGCGCGAGGCTCGCCACCGAGACACACCCCGCCGTCGCCAAGTGGCTCCTCCGCCTCGCCTCGCGCGGCGCCGATGAATCCGTCGCTCGCGACGCGATCGTCTGGCTCGAAAGCGAAGGCAAAGCCGGCCCCGGCGGCGGCGAACCCTCCTCCGCCGAAGACGCCCGCACCTGCCGCGACGCCGCCGTCGAACTCTGCTGGGCCCTCCACCGCGCGGGGCTCCTCTACGACGCCGACACCCGCGCCCGTGTCCGTCGCGCCGTGCGCAGGATCGACCCCGCCGAACTCCCGCCGGCCGGCTGCATGCTCCGCGCCTCGATCGGCACCTCCTGGGACATCGAGCAGGTCGCGCTGCTGCTGGGCTCCAAGGACCAGTCGCAACGCGTCGCCGCCGCCGAAGCCGTCCTCCCGTACGCCGAGCATCTCGACGCCGTGCTCAACGCCGCCCGCGAGGATCCCCGCCTCCTCGACGCCGCCGTCCGTGGCGTGCTTCTGCACCGCCAGACGCTCGCGGGGTTCCGCGCGATCGACGCCGCCTCTCGCACGCTCCCGCAGGGCCGCCGCGCCGCGCTCGTCGCCGTCGCCACGCTGCTCTCCGCGCCGGACGTGGTCGGCGCAGCGGCCCAGGTCTCCGACGATCCGCCCATCGCCGAGGCCGTGCTCAACACGCTCACCCGCCGCGAGCGAATCGTCTCCGAACGCGCCGATCCCACCAACCTCTCCGCGATCGCCGAGGGGCTCATCTCGCTCTCGAGATTGCGACTCCGCCTCGGCAAGCCCGCCGAGGCCGTCGCCGCACTCGAGTCCCTCCCCGATCTCGACCAGCTCCGCGACGCCGGAGAGCTGGCCGCCATCAAGACGATCGCCTTCATCGAACTCAACCGCCTCGACCAGGCCGCCGCCGCCGGCGGAGACGTGAACGCCTGGCTCGACGGCCTGGAGATGTGCCTCACCAAGCCCCACGCGCTGCTCGTGGCCGAGGAAATCTCCTCCCGCTTCTCCTCCACGATGGAGGAGGACCACTTCGCGCGACTCGCCGACCTCCGCGGCCGCATCCCCGCGCCCCAGGCCGAGAACGAGGCCCCAGACTTCACCAACCTCCGCACGAGCCGCCGCCGATAAGAACACCCGCCCCGTGCGCACGGATGTGCGATGTGTGCGCCAAGGCCCCGGAAGGCCCTCCACCGCCGTTGTCGCGGGCAACGTCCCGACCCCCCAACCCACCCGTCAGAACCGCGCCAGACCAATCCTGCCGCAAGTCCATCTTCGTGCGCCCCTTTTCCGGCGGGATCTTCGAGCCTATATTCCTCCATCTTGCCAGTGGCCCTAGCGCCGCTTCGGCACCCTCGCCTTTGTGGCGGGTGCCTGAATCGTCTGGGAATCTGCTGGCGGCCCGGATCATTGATCCGGGCTGAGCAGTCGCCCCGACCCACTCCGACGCATGACGCGATCGACCCGGGAACGGGGCCCAGTACGGCCTTGCTTGTTCCAATTGTGTTGGTGCAAGGATCGCCCGAATCAGTCGTCGCGCCGCGCGGTCGTTGTTCGACCTCGGGGTTCGGCGTCAGGAGTTTCTGTTGTTGACCGATCCGAACGTGACCTTTTCCTCCCTTCAACTGGCCGCACCCGTGCTCGCGGCCCTGGCCGAGGAGGGGTATGTCAATCCGACCCCCATCCAGGCCAAGACCATTCCCACCGCGCTCGCCGGGCGCGACGTGCTCGGCTGCGCCCAGACCGGCACGGGAAAGACCGCGGCCTTCGCGCTGCCCATCCTGCACCGGCTCATCACCCAGCCGCGGGACAAGTCCTATCGCGGACGCCCGCTGAGCAGGGCTCTCATCCTCGCGCCCACTCGCGAATTGGCGACGCAGATCGCCGAGAGCTTCAAGACCTACGGCCGTCACAGCGGCGTCTCAGGCACCACGATCTACGGCGGCGTGGGTCAGGGCCCGCAGGTCCGCGATCTGACGCGCGGGGTTGACGTCATCGTCGCCACGCCGGGCCGACTGCTCGATCTCATGGAGCAGGGCCACGTCGACCTTTCGGGCATCGAGACCTTCGTCCTCGACGAGGCCGACCGCATGCTCGACATGGGCTTCATCGCGCCGATCCGCGAGATCGCGGCGAAGGTGCCCGCCAAGCGTCAGACGCTGCTCTTCTCGGCGACGATGCCCAAGGAGATCCAGCACCTGGCCGAATCGCTGCTGACCGATCCGGTCCGCGTGGCGGTGAGCCCGGTGTCGTCCATGGCGCCCAAGATCGAGCAGCGTCTGTACCACGTCCCGCGGACGCAGAAGTTCGCGCTGCTGGTGCACCAGCTCGCCGCCGAGAAGGCCGAGCGGGCCGTCGTCTTCAGCAAGACCAAGCACGGGGCCGACAAGCTCTGCAAGCGGCTCGTGCAGATGGGCGTGACGGCGACGGCGATCCACGGGAACAAGGCGCAGAACCAGCGCGACCGCGCTCTGGGCGCCTTCAAGCAGGGCCGAGCCCGCGTCCTGGTCGCGACTGACGTCGCCGCCCGCGGTCTCGACGTCGACAACATCTCGCACGTCTTCAACTACGACCTGCCGATGGAGCCCGAGGCCTACGTGCACCGCATCGGTCGCACCGGCCGCGCCGGCGCCAGCGGGATCGCCATCTCCTTCTGCGACTCCGAAGAGAAGGACCTGCTTCGCCAGATCGAGCGCCTCACACGCAAGAGCATTCCCACGGCCCCGCTGCCCAGGGATATGGACCTCTCCGTGTCGCTCAAGGCCCCCATGGGCGACGACGCCGAGTCGCACGATCGCGAGATGCGGCACCAACCCCGGCAGGACCCGCGCGACGCACGGCGTGAGCGCCGTGAGCAGCGAGCCCACCACAACACCCCCCACCAGAACGCCCCCCACCTGAACACCCCCACGCAGAGCTCGCCCCAGCAGGGCGGCTCGTCGCGGGCCTCCGCGTTCATGGAGCCTCTGACGCCCCCACACCACCCGGACCACCCCATGAACCGCGCGAAGCGGGCCACCAGGCCCATCGAGCGGGTTGAGGCGGCCGAGTTCCCCTTCGCGGGCAAGGGCGGGTCGCATGCTCGCCCGCACACGCACGGCTCCAAGCCCGCGAGGCCTCACGGGCTGGGCAAGGGCGGCGAGCCGATCGGTCGCCGCGGTCAGTCCGGCGCACCCAAGGGTGCACCCAACGGCGGGCCCAACAAGGGCAAGCCCAAGTGGGCCCAGGGCGGCAAGAAGTCGCTCCGCAAGCCCTGATCTTCGACACGGACTCGCGTCCGACATTCCAATGACACCACAAGCCCACGGGTTGAACCCGTGGGCTTCTTTCGTGGTAGGTTCTTGCGGGAGGTCTCATGCTCCGAAGCCTGCTTGCTCTGATTCTGCTCGCCTGTCTGAGCGCGTGCGCCGCGAGCAAGGAACGCCCCGAATCGCCGGCCCCGCACATCGAACGCACGCCGCTCACCGTCGTTTCGTACAACATCCGCCACGGGCGGGGGATGGACGGACGCGTGGACCTTGCCCGCACGGCGGCGGTGCTCCGGCGGCTCTCGCCGGACGTGGTCGGGCTGCAGGAGGTGGACCATGTCGTCGGTCGCAGCGGCGGCGTCGATCAGGCGGGCACGCTCGCGGCGATGCTCTCCACGCCCGACGACCGCTGGCACGCGGCGTTCGGAGAGTTCATGCCGCTGCAGGGCGGGCGATACGGGATGGCGATCATCTCCCGCTTCCCGATCGAACGATCGTGGTCGATCCCGCTGCCGACGGGCAACGAGCCGCGGATCGCGCTGGCCGTGCGGGTGGTGCCGCCGGCGGGCGAACCGTTCACGGTGGTGAACGTGCACTTCGACTGGGTGGACGACGACGCGTTCCGCTTCGCGCAGGCGAGCAGGCTGGCGGCGGTGCTGCGGGAGATGGACACGCCCTACGTGCTGCTGGGGGACTTCAACGACCAGCCGGGCTCGCGGACGCTGGGCCTGTTCCGCGAGATCGCACGCGAGGCGGAGAAGGTGGATGCCGCGGGATCGCCGGCGACAGGCCGCGACCGGCTGACGTTCTCGTCGGACACGCCGGAGATCGAGATCGACTTCATCTTCCTGGGCCCGGCGGGCGCGTGGGAACCGACAACGTCACGCGTGGAAGAAGAGCCGATGGCGTCTGACCACCGGCCGGTGGTGGCGGAGGTGAGGGGGAGGGGGCGGTGAGCATTACACCGCCGCGCGAAACGCACGCCCCGTGCCGGCCCCGTAGGGGCCAAGGGCTATAGCCACGGGTGGAGCAAGGCCCCGCACAGGGGCCGAGCGCAACCCGTGGAGGATCGCGCACGACGTCACTGCCCCGGAGGGGCAGAGGAACGAACCTTCTCGCGACTTCAAACTCCTCCGCCCCTGCCGGGGCGGGCCAGCACCGGATGCACACGTCCACGGGTTCCGCTCCGCCCGGCAAGGACGGGCTCCGCTCCACCCGTGGCTACAGCCCAGCGCCCCTGCGGGGCGGTTGTTGACGAGCGAGCATCGCGCGGATGTCATCGACCGAGTATGGAGGATTTCGAAGGTGAGCGACTCCGTGACAATTCGGGCAGAGTGGTACCAAGTCCTTTCGCGGATCGACGATGTACGACTGGCGGTGTGCAGAGATCGGTTCGACATGATGGACATGGATGAAGCTTGCAGCCTCTTCGCCGTACGTGCTCCCGAAGTCCATCCCACAAGCAAGGCAGGCAGAGCCGTGAATCTGAATGCACAGGCGACGTGCTTCCGGATTTCGCTCAAACGCCGTGACCAAGAGTGACTGGGGAATTCCCTCCTCCAACATTCCAGTGTGTTGCTCGAACAACCCGGGAGAGGTTTTGGGGACGGGTTTGCAGTAGTAGTGGATCGGTGGAGGTTCGTCTTCGTATTGCGTGTCCGCAAATACCGCCCCGCCGTTCGTAATGAACGAACAGAAGGCCGGAAGGATGCCGCCAGACGTTCGAGGACCACGATGGAGCGTGAACGGACAGACCGTCTGCGTGTCGTAGTGACCAGATGGGATGTAGCACCCGACGCACGTTCCGAATCGTCCGGCGGTGGGAACCCGTCCTTCACTCAGTGCACGCAACTCGATTGCCGCAGCGACGAGGACTTTGTCTGACGGCACTTCGACTTCGATGAAGGCACGTGTTCGTCCGCGTCCGGTCGGGACTCGCACGTACTGGGTGTCCATGGTCCGCCCTTTCCTCCGCGCCTCTGCGTTCAACCGTCTTCACAACTCCGGCGCGAATCCTCGGCGGAGGGTGTTCTCGCAGGTGAGTCTGGGGTCGACGAAGTGGAGGAGGTAGTCGCGGCCGCCGGCCTTGGTGCCGCCGCCGGACATGGCGAAGCCGCCGAAGGGTTGGCGGGCGACGAGGGCGCCGGTGATGCCGCGGTTGAGGTAGAGGTTGCCGACGCGGAACTCGCGTTTGGCCTTCTCGAGGTGGCTGGGTTTGCGGCTGAAGACGCCGCCGGTGAGTTTGTAGGGCAGGCTGTTGGCGATGCGGAGGGCGTCGTCGAAGTCCTTGGCGTGCATGATGGCGAGGACTGGGCCGAAGATCTCTTCGCGGGCGAGTTCGTGGGTCTCGGGGACGGTCCAGAAGATGTGCGGGGAGACGTAGCGGAGAGACGCAGAGACGGAGTTCGGAAGAGACGAAGTGTCGGGCAAAGGCAGAGAGACCGACGAGAGGCCGGACTGCTTGGCCCGCTCGATGAAGCCGTTGATCTTGGCGGCGGCGTCGGCGTCGATGACGGGGCCGACGTCGGTGCCGGGGTTGGCGGGGTCGCCGATGACGAGGGCCTTGGCGGCCTCGACGAGGCGTTCGCGGAAGCCGGTGATCGCGGGGCCGTTGGGGCCTTCGGGGTCGACGACGATGAGGCGCGAACAGGCGGAGCACTTCTGCCCCTGGAAGCCGAAGGCGGACTGACGCGCGGCGAGCACGGCCTCGTCCCAGTCGGCGCTGGTGTCGATGATGAGGGCGTTCTTCCCGCCCATCTCGCAGACGACGTGCTTCAGATGCGTGGGGATGCCCACGGGTTGGAACCCGTGGGCTTCTTTTTCAGTGTGCTTTGACGAGAACGGGGAGCGAGGCGCGGTCGCGTGCATGATGTCGAGCCCGACGTCGCGGGAGCCGGTGAAGGCGATGAGGGCGACGCGCGGGTCGCGGACGAGGGCGGCGCCGGTGGTTTCGCCCGGGGCGGGGCAGAAGTGCAGCACGTCGGCGAACGCGGCGGGCTGGAAGCCCGCGCCCCGCGCGGCCTCGTTCAGAATGTCGAACATCACCTTCGCGATGCCGGGCGTCTGCTCGGCGGGCTTGACGATCACGGTGTTGCCGGTGACGAGGGCGGCGACGGTCATGCCGCAGCAGATCGCGAGCGGGAAGTTCCACGGGCTGATGACGACGGCGACGCCCTTGGGCTGGTAGAACTGCTCGTCGAGCTCGCCGATGAACTTGCCGAGACGCTCGCGGACGAACAGCGGGACGGCCCCGCGGGCGTAATACTCGCAGAAGTCGATGGCTTCGCAGGTGTCGGCGTCGGCCTCGCGCCAGGTCTTGCCGGCTTCCTTGATCATGATCGCGGAGAGTTCGTCTCGCCTCGCCCGCATGATCGCGGCGGCGCGGACGAGCACGTCGGCCCGCTTGAGCGGGTCGGCGTCACGCCAGGCGGGGAAGGCGGCGGCGGCCTTGGCGACCATCGCGGCGGCCCGGTCGGGCGTGGTGTCGTTGGCGACCGAGGGCACCTGCGCTCGCGCGACAGCGGCGGCGAAAGCCTGGCGGGCGCCGGCGTCGGCGAAGTCCCGCATCGGCTCGGTCACGAAGGCGCGGCCGTCGCCCACGCCGGGGACCGCGGGGGAGAGCGCATGACGCTCGGGCGCGACGGCGAGCAGGTCCGTCGGCGTGGGGCCGGGATTGCTGCCCGGACGGGCGAGCAGAGCGGCGGGGTCGGCGTTGTCGAGGAACCCGGCCTTGAGCCAGGATTCGTTGGAGGTGTTCTCGAGCAGGCGGCGGACGAGGTACGCCATGCCGGGGATCATGTCGCCCACGGGGACGTACTCGCGGATGCGAAGATCCATCTCGGCGGCGGCGTACTTGAGCTGGTCGGCCATGCCGTGGAGCATCTGGAGTTCGAGGGCGGCTCTGGGAAGCCCTCGCTTCTCGAGCCCGGCGAGGGCGGCGCCGATGGACCGGGCGTTGTGCGAGCCCAGGGCGAGCTTGACGCCGCCCGTGCCGGCGCGGGGGCAGGCGTCGAGGAAGACGTCGGTCATCGCTTCGAAGCAGGCGTCGGTCTGCCACTTGACGGGCCAGACGGGGCAGGGCCAGCCGTGCATCTCGCTCTTGATCGTCTCGGCGTCCCAGTAGGCGCCCTTGACGAGGCGGACGGTGACGATGCGCTTGGCGCGGACGGCCCACTCGCACATCGCCTTCGCGTCCTCGACGCCGCTCTTGAGGTAGGCCTGCATCGCGAGCCCGGCCTCGAAGGGGACCTTCTCGCAGCAGCGGCGGAAGAGTTCAAGCGTGAGGTCCTTGAACTGATGGTGCTCCATGTCGAAGTTGACGAAGACCCCTTTGGCGTGGGCGACTTCGAGGATCGGGACGAGTCGCTTCATCAGTTCGCGGATGGAGCCCTCGGTGTCGATGGGGTCGACGCGGGCGGACAGGGCCGAGATCTTGA
>ERZ1066130.532-NODE-532-length-12866-cov-10.812739_pt1 | contig 12866 bp, 8 predicted proteins | sample MGYA00382777_ERZ1066130 | MGnify/ENA primary metagenome ERZ1066130 (study PRJEB33369, sample SAMEA5778360) | biofilm metagenome | biome: Industrial cooling water; feature: Water cooling tower basin; material: Biofilm | place: United Arab Emirates | collected...
AGGTCTCCCTTGGCGAGGAGGATGGTGTCGCCGTGGGTTGCGGCGGCGATGGCGGCGCGGCAGCCGGCGACGCCCGCGCCGATCACCAGGGTGTCGGTGAAGATCTGCGGGAGCAGGGACGATCGGAACGGGATGAGGTAGCGACGGTCGTCGAAGATCGCGTCCATGTGCGGGGAGGGTAGTCGTCAGTGGGGGTGCAACGCGTGGAGCGCGATTCCGGCGGCGACGACCAGATTGAGTGAATCCACGCCCGCCCGCATGGGGATTCGGACCCGGAGATCGGAGGCTTCAATGACCTCTTCGGGGAGCCCGGGTCCTTCGGCGCCGACCAGCAGCGCGATGCGCTTCCCGGAGAGGGAGCGGGCCGCCTCGGGCAGGTCGATCGCGCTGCGGTGCGGCGTCAGGGCGGCGACGACGAGCCCGCGCGAGCGGAGGCGCTCGATCGCGGGAGGATCGAGCGGGCACGGGGCGAAGGGAACTCGCAGGACGTGCCCCATCGACACGCGGATGACCTTGCGGTAGAGAGGATCGCAGCAGCCCTGAGCGACGAGCAGGCACGACCCCGCGGGCCCGAGCGCGGAGAGGGACCGGAAAAGCCCGCCCATGTTGTCAAAGTTGGAGACGCCTTGGGCGACGAGGGCGAGCGGTGCTTGGGCGGCGAGATCGAGAGGATTGAGGTCGGGCCCGCGCTGGCCCAGGGCGAGGACGCCGCGATGGAAGTCGTAGCCGATGACGCGGTCGATGACGGCGGGGTCGGCGAGGAAGATCTCGGCATCGGGGTTGTTGGCGTGTGCGAGCGGTGCGAGCAGGTGTGCTTTGGCGGGCGTGACGAGCAGGCTCCGGACGCGGAAAGGCGAGTCGAGGAGTTGGCGCACGACCAGTTCGCCTTCGGCGACGAAGAGTCCTGCTCGGCGCGGATCGTCGGAGACCTTGAGGGACTGGTACGCTTCGAGCCGAGGATCGGCGGGGTCGGTGATGCGGAGCATCGTGGGATCCTCAGGCGATGGTGAGCCGCACGACGGCGAGCGAGGCCGCGCTGATGATGACCCAGAGGGCCGTGCCGAGCACAAGAGCACGCCAGCCGACGGAGGCGAGGGTTTTCCTGGAGAGCCCCAGGCCGATGAGGAAGAGCGCGAAGGCCATGCCGTGGGTGGCTGCGGGCTTGATCCAGTCGGCGTGGGCTGGTCCGATCTGAGGGAAGAGGGTGCGGACGGCGGAGGCGACGACGAAGAGGAGGATAAAGAGCGGGACCGGGGACCCCCGCGCGGCCTTGCGGTCGGCCGAGCGGGCGAGAGAGAGGCCGATGACGAGGCAGATGGGGGCGATCCAGAGTGCGCGGGCGAGTTTGACGGCGGTGGCGATGGTCTGGGCGTCGGCGCCCTCGGCGGGTGGAGGGGTGATCTCCTTGAATCGGCCGGAGGCTCCGACGACGGAGGAGACGTCGTGGATGGAGATGGCGCTCCAGACGCCGAACTGAGCGTGGGAGAGGTGCATGAGTTCGCCGAGCCAGGGGAGGAGGTAGAGGCCGGCGGCGTTGAGGAGAAAGACGACGCCTGTGGCGACGGCGATCTCGGCGGAGGAGGCGGCGATGACGCCGGAGACGGCGGCGATGGCGGACCCGCCGCAGATGGCGGTTCCGGAGGAGAGGAGCGTGGTGATGGATCGGCCGACGCCCAGGAGCGAGCCGAGGGCGTAGCCGGCGGCGAAGGTGAGGACGATGGTGCCGAGCGCGAAGGCGATGCCGGTGCCCCCGGCGCGAGCGAGTTCATGGAGGCTCAGCCCGAGCCCGAGAACGACGACGCAGGCCTGGAGCACGAAGCGGGAGAGGGCTTTGGTCCAGGGGAGTGCTGCGGCGTCGGCCAGGCCTGTGATCGCGAAGAGCATGCCGAGCGGGAGCGTGTACTCGGGCCTTCCCCATGGAGTGAAGCAGAGCCCAAGGCCCAGGGCGACGCACGCGAGTGCGAGAGGCGAACCGAGGTGCCTTGGCGGAGTGGTCACGGAGAGGTTCCTGGCGAATGGCGCGGGCGTCGTGCCGGAGGGGCGGTAGCGTACCCTGCCGATGGCGGGCAAGGCCGGGTTGGCGGAGCCCGCCCAGGAGACGTTCGGATGAATCGCCCGCCCGCCGGTCCGCTGCTGGAGCACTTTTCGCTCGACCCGACGCTGACGTTCCTGAATCATGGCTCGTTCGGGGCGACCCCGCGGGCGGTGCAGGCGGCGCAGGACGCGGTGCGGGCGCTGATGGAGAAGGAACCGGTGGCGTTCTTCGTGGAGCACCTGTGGCCCGGGATGGACCGCGTGCGTGAGGCGATCGGGGCGTTCGTGCACGCGGAGCCCGCGTGCATCGCGCCGGTGCCCAACGCGACGGTCGGGGTGGCCACGGCGGTGGCGGCGGTCGGGCTTGGCGCGGGGGACGAGATCCTGATCAACGACCACGAGTACCCGGCGTGCATGAACGGGGTTCGCCGAGAGGCGGCGCGGGTGGGGGCGACGGTGGTCACGGCGGAGATTCCGTTCCCGATCCCGTCGTCGGAGGCGGCGGCCCGCGCGATTCTCGAGCGGGTGACGCCGCGCACTCGGGCGGTGCTGATCTCGCACATCACGTCGTCGTCGGGCGCGATGCTGCCGGTGGAGCGGCTGGTGTCGGAGCTGAAGGCCAAGGGCATCGAGACGATCGTGGACGGCGCGCACGCGCCCGGCTTTGTGCGCGATCTGAACATCGGACGGCTTGCTCCGACGTACTACGTGGCGAACTGCCACAAGTGGATCTGCTCGCCGAAGGGATCGGCGTTTCTGTACGTGGATCGGGCGAAGCGGGACGCGGTTCGGCCGCTGGTGCTGTCGAACAACGCGGAGAAGCCGCGGGCCGGGCGGGACCAGTTCCTGACGGAGTTTGACTACGTGGGGACGGGGGACGTGAGCGCTGTGATGTGCATCCCGGACGCGATCGCGTTCATGGGGTCGCTGCTGCCCGGGGGATGGGCCGAGGTGATGCGTCGCAACCACGCGCTCGCGAGGGAGGGGCGGGATCTGCTGTGCGGGGAGCTCGGGGTTTCGCCCGCGGTGCCGGATGAGATGGTCGGGTGCATCAGCACGATCCCGCTGCCGGCGGTGGAGGCGGGGCTCGCGGCCCGGCTGGCGCAGAGGCCGACGCGGTACCACGACGCGTTGCAGGATCGGCTGATCGAGAAGTGGCGGATCCAGGTCCCGGTGTGGAGCGTCGCGGGCAAGACGCGGGTCTTTCGGATCAGCGCGCAGGTGTACAACACGATGGAGCAGTACGCGTACCTGGCGCACGCGCTGAAGGAAGAACTGGCGGCGGAGGCGCGGTGCTGAGGGGATCGTTCGCGGGGGTGCGTCCGATCGGTGCCGGGCGTCGAAGGAGAGGGAGAGTTGTCCGCCGGCACCCCGGGGAAAACGTCCGCGTCGGGCCTTACGCTCCGAGAGGACGTCGGAGCCGAGAACAGGGTGCGTCGGCGGAAGAGGTGGGTCTTTGGTCGGGGTGGGATCGAGGAGCACCGCATGCGAGGCATCGCCGTCGTTCAAGGCAGGGTCGCCGACCCGATCGAGATTCTTCCCGCGCAGGAGAGTGCGCCCGTGGCCAAGCGTTCGTCGAAGACCATGCCCGACGTCCAGAGTTCGCGAGACACGCGCCGGGTGGCGATCGATCGCGTGGGCGTCAAGGACGTGACGTACCCGATCCGTTTGCGGACGCGTGACGGCGGGGAGCAGACGACGGTCGCGAAGATCAACATGTACGTGAGCCTGCCGCACACGAAGAAGGGCACGCACATGAGCCGGTTCCTCGACGTGCTGAACGAGGAGACGGCCGAGCCGATCACGCCCGAGCGGATCCCGGCGATCACGCGGGCGATCAAGACGCGGCTCGACGCGGACCACGCGCACTTTGAGTGCGAGTTCACGTACTTCATCAAGAAGGCGGCGCCGGTGTCGGGTCGCGTGGGGCTCATGGACTGCCGCGTGCGGTTCGAGTGCACGAGCAATCGGGTGGACGACTTCATCATGACGGTGATGGCGCCGGCGACGAGCCTCTGCCCGTGCAGCAAGGAGATCAGCGCGTACGGGGCGCACAATCAGCGCTGCCACATCGAGGCCGCCGTGCGGTTCAAGGGGATGCTCTGGATCGAGGACCTGGTCACGATGCTCGAGCAGTCGGCGAGCACGCAGGTCTTCGCGGTGCTCAAGCGGCCCGACGAGAAGTGGGTGACGGAGCGGGCGTACGAGAACCCCAAGTTCGTCGAGGACATCGTGCGCGACCTGGCGGTGACGCTCAACGCCGAGAAGCGGATCGTGTGGTACCGGATCAACAGCGAGAACTTCGAGAGCATCCACAACCACAACGCGTACGCGCAGATCGTCCGCGACAAGCGCCGGCGTCGATAACGCTGGCCTTTGGACGGAGTCGGTTGACCATTTGTGATTTCGGCATCGGCATCACGTTGTGCCGGAAGGCGAGTCGATCGCCGATCTCATCAGGCCCTCCAAGTTCGATCGCGCTTGACATCATCCAGCGATTATCGAGACGGCAGGATTCCTGCCGGCGGGTTGGGCCTTCGGGCGGGGGAATCCCGTCCGCATTCCGGGCATCGTTCGAGCCCGCGGAGGTCGTATCCGCAGGCGGCGCACTGCCCGCGTCGGCGTCGGTATGACGATCGGATCACCATCGCCAGTCTGGGCGTGCTGAGCAGGACCGCGCCGCTCGCCGACCAGGCTGCCAGATTGATGAGAAGCGGGGCCCACAGCACGTGCGTCGGAGCGACGACCTGATCGATCGCGATCAAGGACGAGTCGCGGGCCCAGGGCCACGGGTCGCGGCTTGGATCACGGCCCCATCGCACGATCGGCCGATCCCCGGGCAGGATCTCAGCGACGGCGATGAAGCATCGCATCGGAAGCCCGACCGCGGAGGTTCGCATCGCCGATCGGGTGCCGAGGTTCGGGACGGCCTCGAGGCCCGCCCAAGGGGGCGGGGTCGGGAGTTGCCGTGATTCACTCGGTTGGGAGGGCTGGGGCGGGATTCCAAAGTAATCAGCACGACCGGCGGCTTCGAAAACGCTGTAGCCCAACGAATGCTCGAGTCGCCAGACGAGGGTGGTGCCGGGCACGGAGTAGATCAGGTCGCCGGGCGCGAGCCGACGTGAGAAGGGATCGAGAGCGGTCTTGGCGTTCGAGAAAGAACGAGCAAAGCCGAAGACGGCACATCCCAGCGTGAGGCAAACGCCGAAGAGAAGCGAAGCGGCGACGAGTGTGAGCGGAGGGATGCGGGACGCAGAATGAGAACGCCGCGTAATGAGCGGATCGGGGTTTGTGGGTGCAATTGGGCAGGTCTTCCCCAAGTGGGCTCTCTCCGGATCGTCGGGTACGGATTGCTTGTGATTGACTCCATGAAGTTCATAGGGTAGGCTCTTCGAAAGGAGGTCCTCGATGCACCCACATTGCCGATTTCCGATTTCCGATTTCCGATTGCCGATTGCTCGTTGCTGCCGATGCAATGTACTTCTGATTCTCAGTTCGCAGGCAGCGCGTGTATTGGATTTCATTGGACTATTTTGGCGTAAGGTCTGTTGGAGTTGTTCAACGACCTGTGGGTGGGTGTTGGCGGGTCTGATCATGGGGTTTGCCATCACCAGCACCGGAGCGATGGGGCAGCCTTGGCAGCCTCGAATGACGTTTGCGGACTTTGACGGCGATGGCGAGCTCGACGCGGTCGAGGCCGTCACCGTCTGGGACAGCTTGATCTCCGCGGAGGCGATCGCGAGGGTCACGCTGCTGTCCGCTGGAGGCGCCACGATCAGGCAACTCAGCGCGCCCGTACCCGGCGTGCTCTTCGGCGACAGTGTCGTGGCGGTCGAGGATGCCGACGAGGATGGAGTCGCGGACTTGATCGTGACGGCACCGATGGAGTCGACGCCGTCGGGCCGCGGGCGTGTGTATCTGATCTCCGGCGCGACCGGCGCGGTGATCGGGTCGGTGATCGGGGCGCAGAGCATGATCTTCGGGGCATCGCTGCGTGCGACACAAGACATCAGCGGCGACGGAAAGACAGATGTGGCTATTGCAGCTCTTGCTGTTGATGCCGCGCACAACGTGCGAGTTATGTGGCGAGTGTTCTCGGGCTCTTCGTTGACTCCTCTGGGATCCGGGCTGACAACCGCGTGCTTGACCGAATGTGTGATCGGGACGCTCGTGGATGCGAATGCGGACGAAGAGGTGAGCCTGAGCGATGCGGTCGAGATCCTCGTCGCGGAAGGGACGGTCGGTGCAGAGGCCGTCATGACCGATGTGAATGGTGACGGCGTGACCGATGAGCTCGATACGCAAGCGGCATGGCAAGTGTTGGTTCAGCCTTCGCCCGCATCGTGTCCCTCGCCGCTGCCTGCTGCGACGGAGACCCTTGTTCGGATGCTGGGCATGCCGATCGACGGCTCGTGCGCAGAACTCGCCTTTGCAGATGTCATTCCTCAAGCGTGGAACGCATCGACTTCCAGTTGCGTCATCGTTCAGCCAGCGGGTGTGGGTTCGCCCTGCTCGGGGACAGGGTGTTTGTGGAGCGGCGCGATGTCTTGGCGTTACTGGGGCGCGTTCCCGCTGTTGTCGGGGCTTGGGTCGATTCGTGGCGATGGCGTTGCGACAGACTCAACGAGTTGTATCTATCGTATCAGCGGCGATGGCTCGCTCTCTCTCGGTGGTGGGGGCTTGCTGGGCCGAGCCAGTGCTACGTTGCATTTCCGTGGTTTGGCGGCTCGTTGCCAGTGGCCATTCGATGTCGGCTCTCGAACCCTCGGGGGGTTCGTTGGAGTCGGGGGGATTGGTGCTGGCGGCGTGAGCGTATCCCTGTTCTATCCAATGGCTCAGATGGGTCAGTGGGATGTGACCGGAGAGAACCCCCTTGATGGGCCTTCATTCACCGGGGCGGCATTCGGTGCTGGCGCAGTTCAGGGCGAAGTGAAGCACGTTACAAGATGGGGGCCGGGCGTTCTCATCAATCCTGCTCTCCCCCCGATTGTTCCATGCGTACCGTAGGGTTGCTGGCCGAAGGAGATCGCCATGCGAGAGACGATACGGAACGTGCTCGTGCTGTTCCTCGGGCTCATCGTGATGATCTGGCTCGCTTCGTTTGTGCTGATCGATCTGCCGTACGGCAGGGCGGCGCGTGATTCCTGGAGGTCGTTCGAGGCAGTTCGGGGGCCTGCGGATTTCGACAGCGCGGCATTTCTCACGCTCGGGATCGACGCGACCGCGGACCGTGATGCCATCCGGCGTCGGCTCGATCAGGCCGGATTCGCCATCGATGAGGAGAACGGCTTCTGGATCGAAGCATCGAGGGATTACCGCGACGATGAGGCGAAGCAGAAAGGGCCGGCGTTCCCGACATTCATCCGGCCCGAGAATGGTGCGGCGGTCACCGAGCGACTGAGGTTCTTTCTTATCAACGAGCGTCCGAGTACGATGTTATACACCTTCAACTACTCGTATCGGAAGCAGCACATCGATCGTTCTGTCGACATGGAGACGATGACGGTCACGCCCGGGCATGGAGATGGGATCTCGCTGTCGGGAAGCCGGATGCATAAGGCGCCCGGCGGGTCTCCCGCGTCGGCCGCGGACAGCGAGCCTGTTCCGCGTGATGCGCGGGCTGTGTTCGAAATGGAGCGAGGTCCGGCCGACTTTGAGAGTGCGACATTCCTGACGCTGGGGATCGATGCGAATGCGGATCGTGATCAGGTTCGGAACCGCCTGCTCAACGCCGGCTTCAGCATCGAGGAGGAGAGGCCCGGATGGTCGATTTCGGTGATTCGAAGATACATCGATGAACAACCGAGGCAAGGCGGATCGGCGGCCGTCTCGGCGGGGCGAGCGGGGCGTAAGAACGAATACAGCGAGCGGCTGACGGTCTTCTTCCTCAACAACCGAGCAAATGTCCTGTTGTACTCCTTCACCCATGAGAACACGTATCAATCGGTGATGCGGTCCGTTGATCTGGTGACGATGAAGGTGATGCGAGACCACGAGGCGATGACGGTGTTCGGAAGCCGGGTGCCGATGGCGCCCGGAGTGCAGAGCGTGCCGGCCGCAGACGAGGGGAAGACGCCGCGCCGAGGGGAATGAGCGGTCAACTTCTCGGCTACACTGGCGTGCCGGGCGGATAGCTCAGCGGCTAGAGCACTCGCCTTACACGCGAGGTGTCCGGGGTTCGAATCCCCGTCTGCCCATTGGCCGGCGCGGGAGCGTCGGCGGCAGGGGCCGAGATGAACTCGCTGGATCTCTTGTACAGCGTCGGAGTGGTGGCGCTCGCGCCGTGGTGGGCGCGGAAGTCGCGCGGGGATTGGCGGTCGCGGTTCGGGCACACGGAGGCTTTGCCGGCGTCGTTGGGGCGGCGGGTGCTGGTGCACGCGGTGAGCGTGGGGGAGGTCAACGCGTTGCGGGGGATGGTGCCGCGGCTTGCGGAGCGGTGCGAGGTGGTGGTCTCGGCGGGGACGGACACGGGGCTGGCGCGGGCGAAGGAGTTGTTCGGGGGGACGTCGCGGGTGGTGCGGTATCCGCTGGACTTTTCGCGGTGCGTGCGGCGGTTTCTGGACGCGGTGAAGCCGGACGCGGTGGGGCTGGTGGAACTGGAACTGTGGCCGAACTTCGTGGGCGAGTGCGTTCGGCGGGGGATCCCGGTGGGTGTGGTGAACGGGAGGCTCAGCGAGCGGTCGTTCCGCGGGTATCGGCGGGTTCGCCGGGTGCTGCGGGGGACGTTCGCGTCGCTGCGGTTCGCGGCGGTGCAGGACGAGGAGTATCGCGATCGGTTCGTAGCGATGGGCGTGCCGGCGGATCGGTGCGTGGTGACGGGATCGATGAAGTGGGACGCGGCGAAGATCGAACGCGAGGTTCCTGGGGCGGCGCAGTTGGCGGCGGAGATGGGGATCGATCGGTCCAGGCCGCTGTTGGTGGCGGGGAGCACGGCGGAGGATGAGGAGGCGATGCTGCACGCGGCGTGCCCGGCGGGAGTGCAGTTGCTGTGCGCGCCGCGGAAGCCCGAGCACTTTGACGAGGCCGCCCGCGCGTTGCCCGGGTGCGTGCGCCGCAGCGAGCGTCGTCCCGCGCCGGCGGGGACAACTCGATTTCTGCTCGACACGATCGGGGAACTGCGCAAGGCGTACGCGCTTGCGGACGTGGTGGTGATGGGGCGGTCGTTCGGCGGGCTGTATGGGTCGGACCCGATCGAACCGGCCGCGCTGGGGAAGGCGGTGGTGATCGGGCCGGCGGTGAAGGACTTCGCGGGGATCGTGAAGACACTGGAACAGGCGGGAGGGCTGCTGCGGGCGGATCGGCAGAATTTGGGTGGGGTGTTATCCGAACTTTTTACGAACAGATCGTGGCGTGAGGGGGTCGGGGCGGCGGCGGTGGGGTGTATTCGGGGGCAGATGGGGGCGAGCGAGCGGCACGCGGGGATGTTGGAGGGCATGGTGTCGGCGGGGAAGGTGGAAGCGGGAGGGGTGGGGGGCTAGACTCGTGGCCCTGCCCGGATGGGTGGGGCTAGTCAGTGGAGATACCCGTGGTTCGACTGCGCTTCCAGCGTTATGGCCGTCACAACCGTCCGTTCTACCGTCTTGCGGCGCTCGATGAGCGGACGCGTCGGGACGGTCCGGTGATCGAAACGCTCGGGTGGTACAACCCGTTGGAGCGTGACGCGGCGAAGCAGTTGCAGCTCAACGAGGAGCGGGTGAAGTACTGGCTGTCGGTGGGCGCGCAGCCTTCGGACACGGTGGAAGACATTCTCGGGAAGCGTGGGATCGGGAACCTGAAGAAGTGGGATGCCCGCCGGACGAGCCGGCGTGAGGTGATCGACAAGAAGCGTGCGGCGGCGGCGGCCGGCGCGGCGACCGAAGAGAAGAAGGCCTAAGGCTTTCGGACGGATCGGGACGATGGAACAAGCCCAGGGGTCGGCCCCTGGGTTTTTTCGTTGGTGGAGCGGTGGGGGAAGCGGCGGGAGGGCGTGATGGCGATGCGGATCGACATCCTGACGACGTTTCCGGAGATGTTCGGGGCGGAGTCGCCGGCGGCGCTGGGGTTGAGCATTCCGGCGCGGGCGCGTGCGGCGGGGTTGGTGGAGTGGCACGCGACGGACATTCGGGGGTACTCGGGGAACAAGCACCACAAGACGGACGACCGGCCGTTCGGGGGCGGGCCCGGGATGGTGATGATGTGCCAGCCTGTGTGGGACGCGGTGCGGGCGGTGGAGGCGATGGATGCGAGGCGTGCGACGCGGATACTGCTGACGCCGCAGGGGACGCCTTTGCGGCAGTCGGTGGTGGAGGAGTTGGCGGGTCGGGAGCGGCTTTTGCTGATCGCGGGGCATTATGAGGGGATCGACGAGCGGGTGATCGAGGCGTTGTCGCCGATGGAGATTTCGCTGGGGGATTACGTGATTTCGGGGGGCGAGTTGGCGGCGATGGTGCTGATGGACGCGGTGATCCGGCTTTTGCCTGGGGCGTTGGGGCATGACGGGTCGGCGGCGGCGGACAGTTTCGGGGCGGTACCAGGGAGCGGGGAGCGTCTGCTGGATTGTCCGCACTACACGAAGCCGCGGGAGTGGATGGGCCGGGGCGTGCCGGAGGTCTTGCTGAGCGGGGACCACGGTCGGATCGCGGCGTGGAGGCTGGAGCGGATGCGGGAGCGGACGCGGGTGCGGCGGCCGGACCTGCTGGGCGGAGGGTGAGTGGGCTGTATGATCCGCGGGTGTGCGCACGGAGGCGGACGCGGATGCTTGGCGAGGCCATTCCGAGGATGTTTCATCGACGGCTGCTGCTGATCGGCGGCGTGACGTTGGGCGTCTTTGGAGTGCTGGCGGGTCGAGCGGCCTGGATGACGGCGGTGGAGGGTGAGGCGTCGCGGGAGCGTGCGGAGGCGAAGTTGGTTTCGCGCGTGTGGACGCCGACGGTGAGGGGTCGGATCTTGGATCGGGCCGGACGGGTCGTGGCTGAAGATCGGGCGGCGTACGACGTGGGCGTGATGTTCCCGGTGATCGCGGGGGAGTGGGCGAGGGATCGTGCGACGGAGCGGGCGAGGCGGCAGCACCGAGCGGACTGGCCCGGGTGGACGGCGGCGGAGCGTGCGGCGGCGGTGGGGAGATACCTGCCGGCGTACGAGGCGCACGAAGCGGCGGGGTGGTCGCTGCTGGCGCGGGCGCTGGGCGCGACGCGAGAGGACATCGATGCGAGGCGGGCTGAGGTGGTTGCTCGCGTGCAGCAGAGGCAGGACGCGGTGGCGCGGCAGCGTCGTGAGCGCGAACTGGCACGGGCGGCGGAGCGGGGCGAGCCGCTGAGTGTGAAGGAGACAGCGGACATCGAGCGGCGGTCGAACGAGCCGATCGCGGAGCGTGGGCGTTCGCACGTGCTGGTGGCCGGGTTGCGTGACGCGACGGGGCTGGAGCTGGATCGGCTGGCGAGCGAGACGGTGGAGCTGGTGGTGTGGCGAGGGGAGGATGGCGCGGAGGCGGTGACGGAGCGGGTGGAGGTGATTCCGGGACTTCGGGTGACGCATAGCGGGGAGCGTGTCTATCCGCTGGAGACGATGACGGTGGAGTTGGATACGACGACGCTGCCCGGGCCGCTGCGTGGGGGAGTGCGTCGGGTCGAGGTTTCTGGGGTGGCGACGCAGATCGTGGGATGGATGCGGGAGGGAGTTCGGACGGAGGATGAACTGGCGCGCGCCGGGCGGCTCGAGCGGGATGAGGAGTTTCGCGGGCGGGTGGAAGGCGAGAGCGGCGCTGATCGGGGCTATTACGACGCGAGTGTGGTGGAGCAAGTCGGAGCATCGGGCGTGGAGTCTTCGATGGAGCACGAGCTCCGCGGGCTTCGCGGTGAGCGGATTCGGCGCTTGAACACGGGGGAGGTTCGGGTGGTCCCGGCGGTTCCGGGGCGTGACGTGACGCTGACGCTTGATATGGAGTTGCAGTCGAGGGTGCAGGCGGTGATGTCGCCGGAGGTGGGGCTGGCGGTGGTGCAGCCTTGGAACAAGAGCCCGGAGTTTGTGGCGGGTGCGGATGGGGTGAGGAAGCCGAATCCTGCGTATCGGGCGGAGGGGACGCCGCTGCATGGTGCGGCGGTGGTGCTCGACGTGGATTCGGGCGAGATTCTGGCGATGGTGTCGACGCCGAGCTTCGTGCGGGCGGAGTTGGGGGGTGAGAACTCGCGGGTTTTCTCGGAGGCGGCGGGTCTGCCCTATCTGAATCGGGCGATGGGTCGGCCGTATCCGCCGGGTTCGATCGCGAAGGTGTTGATGCTGTGCGGTGCTGGGGAGCGGGGGAAGTACACGCCGGGGGAGCGGATCGACTGCACGGGGCATCTGTATCCGAATCAGCCGAACGCGTTGCGGTGCTGGATATACAAGCGTGGGCAGGTGTTCGGGCCGCCGATGACGCACAACGAGCAGTTGGGGCAGGGGCTGGACGCGGCGGAAGCGTTGATGGTCTCGTGCAACATTTTCTTCTACACACTGGGGCAGAGACTTGGCGCGTCGGGCGTGGCGGAGGTGTACCGGGAGTTTGGGGTGGGATCGCGGTGGGATCTTGGGATTGGGCCGGAGTATGGCGGGGCGGTCGGGACGTCGAAGATGGGGGTTCAGGACGGGATCATGATGGCGATCGGGCAGGGGCCTGTGTCGTGGACGCCGCTGCACGCGGCGGACTCGTATGCGACGATCGGCCGTCTGGGGACGAAGATCCGTCCGCGGGCGATCCGTGACCCGCGGCTGCCGGAGATCACGAGGCTGCCGTTCGATCAGGAATCGGCGTCGGAGGCGTTGTCGGGCCTGGGGATGGCGGTGAACGCGGAGCTCGGGACGGGGCATCACATCGTGGT
>ERZ1066130.535-NODE-535-length-12626-cov-10.563917_pt1 | contig 12626 bp, 10 predicted proteins | sample MGYA00382777_ERZ1066130 | MGnify/ENA primary metagenome ERZ1066130 (study PRJEB33369, sample SAMEA5778360) | biofilm metagenome | biome: Industrial cooling water; feature: Water cooling tower basin; material: Biofilm | place: United Arab Emirates | collected...
TTCCTATAAACATCTGTGGGAGAAAGTGCAGGTATATGATGTGCAGTCTATCCGCTAATCATTCTCATTAACTCAAAACTGCGATATTCTTCAACAACCCAACTGTTACCGATTCAGTTGGCTTTACTCTCTTTACCCATTAATTAGTTTTTCCGACTTTGGCCCACATATCGCGCAGGGTTACTGTGCGATTAAATACTAAATTTTCGGAAGTAGCCTCCGGATCCAGGCAAAAGTATCCCATCCGCAAGAACTGGAAATGTTCGTTCAGTGTTGCCTTGGCCAGGGATGGTTCCATCCATACTTTTTTTACTACCAGCGAATGAGGATTTAAATATTGTCTGAAGTCGCCTTCGGCTGCATTCATATCCTCCTGCAAGAATAGGCGGTCATAAAGTCTCACCTCACCCGGGAGCGCATGCGCTGCACTTACCCAGTGAATAACACCTTTCACCTGAATGCCCGAAGTATCGTGTCCGCTTTTACTCTCGGGCACATAGGTGCAACGAAGTTCGATCACATTTCCGTTCGAATCTTTCACGACTTCTTCACATTTAATGATGTAGGCACTCTTGAGACGGACCATTTGCCCGGGTGCCAGTCGGAAATATTTTTTAGGAGGGTTTTCCATAAAATCCTCTTGTTCAATCCATAACTCCCGGCTAAAAGGCATCATGCGAGAGGTCATATTTTCACTTTCAGGATTATTTTCACTCGGCAATTCCTCGGATTTTCCTTCCGGATAGTTGGAGATAATCACTTTGAGTGGATCCAACACGACCATTCTTCGTTCCGAAATTTTGTTGAGGTGTTCGCGGACACAAAATTCAAGTAAGCTGATGTCAATGAGGTTGTCACGTTTTGCTACACCGATCTTATCACAAAACTCACGCAAACTTTCGGGTGTGTAACCACGTCTGCGAACCCCGCTAAGGGTGGGCATGCGTGGATCGTCCCATCCGTTCACATGGCCTTCGGTGACCAATTGCAGCAGTTTTCGCTTGCTCATCATGGTGTATGTCATATTCAGACGTGCAAACTCGTATTGACGCGAAGGATAGATCTCCAGTTGATGGATAAACCAGTCATACAATTCTCGGTGTGGAACAAATTCCAGCGTACAAATGCTATGCGTAACTTTTTCAATGGCGTCACTTTGGCCATGGGCAAAATCATACATCGGGTAAATGCACCACGCATTGCCCGTGCGGTGATGATGGGCATGCTTGATTCGATATATAATCGGATCCCGCATGTGCATATTGGTATGCGACATATCAATTTTTGCCCGAAGCACTTTCGCCCCGTCTGGGTAGACACCTGACTTCATATTCTCAAACAACTGCAGATTTTCTTCCATGCTGCGGCTTCGGTAGGGGCTGTTTTTTCCGGCTTGGGTAGGAGTGCCTTTTTGAAGGGCTATCTCTTCACTGGTGCTATCATCCACATAGGCTAATCCTTTGCGAATCAATTGCACTGCAAACTCGTACAGTTGACCAAAATAATCAGAGGCATACACTTCTTCCGACCATTGAAACCCCAGCCACTGAACATCATTTTTTATGTTCTCTACATATTCTGTTTCTTCGGTTACCGGGTTGGTATCGTCAAATCTCAAATTTGTTTTGCCTCCATACTTTTGAGCAAGTCCAAAATTCAGGCAAATGCTTTTGGCATGCCCCAGGTGGAGATAACCGTTAGGTTCGGGCGGGAACCGGGTAACAATGGAGGTGTATTTCCCTTCGCTCAGGTCTTTTTCAACAATTTCCTGAAGGAAATTCAAACTTTTTTCTTCGGCCATACAGATTGTCTCAGTCGTAAAGGGACAAAGGTAAGGTGTTAGGTGCAGTTTTGGTACCTACTTTATGAATGATCCACAAAGAACGGAGATGTTGACTTACTTAATCAGTGACAGATAATGAGGAAACATTTCGCGCCAGGCAGGCCAGTCGTGTGGGCGATCTTGTCTGACATCCAGCCAGTGTGGGATTCCTTTGGATCGGAAAATAGAGGCCATGTTTTCGTTGGCATTCCAGCACATGTCATGTGTGCCTGTGCCGAAGACCGTAAACATATCGTAATACCATGGATTATTTGCCTGAGGAATAAAATCCGGTGGGTTATTGAAATAAACATTGTCATCATAGTATCCATCCAATTGATCTTTGATGTCGAACGCGGCCCCCATGTTAAAGACATATTTTACAACTTCCGGATGCTTAAACGCAAAATTGGTGGCATGATAGCCGCCAAAACTGCATCCGGCTGTGGCTACACGCCCGACCCCGGTTTCTCGTTGCGCGAGGGGTATCAGTTCATGTAACAAAAAGAGATCGTACCAGATATGATTTCTCACACGGTCAGCCGGGTGAATATTTTTATTATACCAACTTAACCGGTCAATTCCGTCCGGGCAATAAATCTTTACCAACCCATTGTTGACGAACCATGCGACACTGTCCAGAAGTTTAAAATCCTTGTTCTCATAAAATCGCCCCATGGACGTGGGGAATAAAATGATGGGGTAGCCATGGGTGCCAAACGACAACGTTTCCATGTCCATTCCTAACCTGGAGGAATACCATTTATGGTAGTGTTCATGCATAGGGTCAATGATTAGCCGGGGCTAGCGTAATTCCGTATTTTTGAGTGGAAATACGATTTGCTCTGGAAACTACAGAAATATCTGCAAAAAACACAACGGATGCGTCCGTCTCGCTTTATCAGTCAGACTTTTACCGGGATATCCATACGAAACTATTGGGTCGGGATGTACTGGTGGAAGTGATGAGGCCGGCCATTTGGACACCCGACAAGAAGTACCCCTTATTGGTGTTAAATGATGGGCAGGATAGTGAGGCCGTCAAAGTCAAGCACGCAGTGGAGCATTTGGTACGGGAGGGCAAAATCGAAGATATCATTGTAGCCGGAGTAACGGCCGGGGATCGGATGCAGGAGTATGGTGTTGGTACCCGACCGGATTTCAAGAATCGCGGAAGCAAGGCCAGAGCATATTCCAAATTTATTACCACAGAATTGTTTCCCTATCTGGTTTACCGGTATCCGATTGATCCGTCACCCGTGCATCATGCCATTGCCGGTTATTCGTTAGGTGGTCTTTCGGCCATGGACATTGCTTTCAATCACCCGGAGATATTTCAGAAAACAGGGGCCTTTAGTGGCTCTTTTTGGTGGCGGAAACGAGATACAGCCAGCCGCTTCTATTCCGATTACCGTGACCGGATCATGCATCAGCAAATCCGAAGAGGAAAGTTTAAGCCCGGCTTGAAATTTTGGTTTCAAACCGGCACGCGCGATGAAACCAGCGATCGGAACAAAAACGGGGTCATCGACTCGATAGACGATACACTGGATTTGATTGTAGAACTGACCCATAAGGGATATAAACCTTTCAGGGATATCCATTATTTGGAAATCGAAGGTGGCGAACACAATCCCCAAACATGGGCACAGGCCATGCCGGAATTTTTGATCTGGGCGTTTGGCCGATAGCGTTTGTTTAACCTTGCCTCCATCAATTTTTTGAACTTTTTGACTTTTAAGTGATTAAGAGTTTGTGATAATAAATGTAACCGCTGACTTCCTTGATTCCCAACGCCAGGTGTGTGATCCGGAAGCGGACACCCTGGTGGCAGAAGTGATTTCCGCTGGCCGACTCAAGGATTTGTATGCAGCTTTTTCTCTGCCATTTGAAAAAGGAAAGCGCTCCCGTTCGAAAAATGACATATCCACCTTTTTGAACAGCGTAAGGGAGCAACCCAACTGGTATGAACCCAAACGTGTTCTCCGCGGTCAGGAAGTATTCAAAAGATATGCCCTGGATATCATGACTTTGCTGGGCGCGATGTCTCTCCCATATTGTTACGCGGCCTCTCCTGGAAACAAAGCATTGTATCTGGCCGGAAAAATGAGAAATGATACTGGCAAACGTCTGATGGACACGGCCAATTTTGTGATGACGGTTCTTACTCCGGGAAATCTGGAAGAAAGGGGAGAGGGTTATTTTCATATTCGTAAAACCCGCTTGATTCACGCTTTGGTGAGGTATCATCTTACCCGAGGAGCATGGCAGAAGGAGTGGGGAGCCCCCATTAACCAGGAAGATATGGCTGGTACAAATCTTGCCTTTTCTTATATCATCCTGAACGGACTCCAGCAGTCTGGTTTTTCACTGTCACTAAAGGAAAAAGAAGATTTTTTGTATGTATGGAGATTGATCGGGTATCAATTAAATATTGATGAGTACTTGTTGCCGGCAACCTTGCAAGAAGCACGTGTGCTGGAGCAAGTCATTCACCGCAGGCACTTTAAAAAATCGGAAGAAGGTCAACAACTCACCCAGGAGTTGGTAGCTTATTTCAAAACTACGTTTCCGCCCATGCCCGCTTATTTTATTGACTCGCAGATTAGATACTTTCTGGGTCCCGAAATATCAGCTTACCTGGGCATGAAACCAGAGCCTCTCAAAGATCGGGTTCGGATTTACCTGAGTGCCATCCGGGAAGCCATGAATCTTTTGATGGTAAATCCCCAGGGTATGGCGAAACTGCAGGCTCAAACCCAATCGATCAGCAAACGCGGTTGATCTAAAGATGATCCCAGTCAAATTCTTCGGTCGTTAGTTCCAGTTCTTTCTTTTTCTTTTGACCCTTTAGCTTGAAAGCGTCTTTTAGCTCTTGCACTTCTTTTTTCAGATCGGCATTGATTTTCTTTTTGACTGCCTGTTTATCATAGCTTACCTCATAGTGATCGGTCGTGCCGGTAATTTTTAGAAACAACTTTGGCTGGCCGGTTTTATCTTCCTCGATGGCACCAAACGCTTCGTCCGGATCAATTTTCCTTTTACTCCGCAAAGGAGCAATGATCCGATAGTCAATCTTTTGATCAAGGGCATGGGTGCCGCTGATCTGGATGGTGGTGACATTGCTTCGGATGTCCATCTGTGGAATGTAAATTGTTTGATTTTCGATGTGAATTTCATTTTTTAAATCCGCGAAACGCAAAGCGGCTAGCCCTTCATCATACAGATATCGGTTCAGTGCCTGGAGTGGTTCAAAATTGTTCAGTTGACCATTTTTAATAGTGGCATTGATATCGGCTATCAGGCTTTCCGATTTTAATTTTAAATCTGAAGCCAGCCTCATTTCCATGACGACCTCCGCGGAGGCCTGGCCCCGCAAATGTTTGTCCTGAATAAAGTCCTGATAAAAGTTTTCAAACACATAAAAAACACTGTCGACATGAACATCTTTTACTTTCCAAGAAGAACTGATTTCAATATCATTGCTTGATTGGGCATTGACTATACCGCTGAGACTTAACTCTCCCCCCATAGACTGAAAGTCGATATTTTTAGAGGAGGCTACCTGATTTTTGACCAGTAAATCACCTTTGAGACGGGTGGCATTAAATTTTTTGTAATGCAACGCTTTCACATCACAATTAAAATGTAAGTATACCAGAGGTGAAATAGAAAAAGCAAATTTTTCATTTTCAGAATCGGTATACCCAAACGTCAGCAGTTCATCCAGGTCAATTTGGTCCGCGAGTAAGTCCGTTTCAATTCCGAGCGGCTGATTTTCAAATAAGAAGAACGTAATGATGTTTTTGAAGTATCCATTCATCAGAAAGTCGGACCGCCCTATTTTTCCACTCAGATCGCTCATGGCCAAATCATTATTATTGAATTGCAACGTTCCGTTCACTTGCCGGAAAGGAATGTTGTTTTCGTAGTCAAAGGAGATGCCTGACAGATCAATGCTGCCCTCTGCTTTTACCTGCTGGGCAGTTGACTTCTTTTTAAGTTTGTCCAGTTCTCCTTCAAAGGAAATATCGGCAGTTACTTCTCCCTTCAGATTAGCCACCTCCTTCATAGGATAAAAGGAGTGAATGGCGGCTGCATCCATAACGCCTTTGAATGTGACCGAAATCAACGGGTCGTTAAAATTCTGCAAGGAAAAATCTGCTTCAAAAGGTTTTTCATTGAGTGTGCCCCTGATCCCCTTTAAAAAGATTTTAGATTCGTTAAAAGAACTTAACGAAGGAGAAGCAAACGATCCTTCGAGGTCAAGTTTTTCGAGGCGGGCCTGATAATCGGGATGATAGATGGTAGCATGGGTGCAGCCAAAACGAATGGAAAGCAACGGATCTTTCCGTTTCGAAATTTCACCGGAAAGGCGCAATCCAAAAAAAACATCACCCTGGCTTTGATACTTTTGTAACGAGCGGGTCTTTTCAGCAGGAAAAAGCGATAGAATTGTTTGAATATCAGTTTCCTTTCCTTCCATGGAAAGGTCAATTTCATTTGTATCCTGAAAAATGTATTGTCCTTTCACGTCAAATACCGACCGGCCAAGCGAGAGGGTAGAGGCGTCAATCGTTACTTTTTTGAGATCGTCATCATAGATGAGATGTGCCTGGGTGTTGAATGTCTTATCCTGTAAAAAAACAAAATCCTGAATACCTATCTGACGGGTGGTAATTTCGCCATCCACTTCTATGGTGTATTGGCTTCCTTTCACGGCAACGGAGGTTGTTAATTTATCGCTTTCAAAAAAATGATTTTGTTTCTGACTTTCGTCCTGATACGACACAACGGTATTCATCAGCCTGACATTCCTCAGGTCCAACGAAATCATCTGCTCACCGGTTTGTTCTTTGCGTGGCTTCAAGATCACATAGTTCGTTTCGCCTTTGGCATCGATTTTTAATTGCGTTTGACTGTTGTTGATTTGTAATCCTTTGATCGCAAAATTTTCATTCCAGATATCCCAGGCATGGATGTAAAAAGAAATGCGGTCAGCTTCCAGCAAGGGTGATTCTTCAGGATGGCTATCCTCCACATACACGTTGTGAAAAACCAACGCCAGGTTCGGGAAGTCGGTCCACCAGACGACCTCTACTTTACCAATTTTTACCGGAGTATTGAGTTGTTTGTTAGCTTCGGTGATAAACTGTTCAATGATCTTGTCCCGAAAGACATACACCGATCCAACGCCCGTCACCACCAAGACGACCAGTAAGATCAAGGAATATAAAAGTGCCTTTTTTAGGGTTTTCACAGCTTTGCAATCGGATCAAAGGTCGGAAGTATATACACGGCTAACAAAAAACCAGCCAGTAATTATTCCTGTACACTTGTTATGTACCTTTGTGAACTACTAAACAACAACAACTAACCAACAATGAAAAAACTACTTTCGTACGCTTTTTTGCTCATGGGATTGAGCGGTTTACTGGCTCTTAGTTCATGTAAGGACGATGATGAAGAGACCCGATCCAGAACCCAACTATTAACAGAAAAAACCTGGAAGTTGACTTCTGTCAAAGCATTGGGCTTTTCATCTTCTCCGGAAGACTGTGATGCCGATGATATTTACACTTTCACCACAGGTGGTGCTTATTCTGAAAATGAGGGTGCTACCAAGTGTGATGTTGATGCTCCGCAGACCCTGAGTGGATCATGGGAGTTTGAATCCAATGAGACCATCCTTAATATTTCTTACGTTGAGCAAGGAGCAACCGTTTCTTTCGATTATACAATTGTAGAGCTTACGGGGAGCACGCTAAAGCTCAGGATTTCGGTTTTTGGACTTGAGGTTGAGAACACGTACTCACATTAATCCTAAGTCTGATATTTATTTAATTGGGACGCTCAAAGTGGTTGGGTAATCTAAGTGAATTTCGACCTTATTGATCGAACTATTTGCGGAATTAAAATTCTCTTTTACTTTTGCAGTCCGATTTGTAAAAGGGAGCTTAGCTCAGCTGGTTCAGAGCATCTGCCTTACAAGCAGAGGGTCGGGGGTTCGAACCCCTCAGCTCCCACAAAAAAAGCCTTAGTGAAAACTAAGGCTTTTTTATGATCTTATACGGAGTATAAAAGCGATTGTCAGGTTATGTCCCCCGGAAACTGATTCTGCCCTTCTAAAACAGCCCAGAACCAACCGACCTGATCTTTTCAACGACTTGGTGTAAATCCGGTTATTCGTTAGAAGGCATAAAAAAAGGCTTTAGTTTCCTAAAGCCTTTGAGATTCTTAACAGTTGTGATTACTTCACAATGTTAGCCAGCGAATCAGCTACGCGAGCTGAATCAGCCTTGAACTTAGCAATAGCAGCTTCAGCTTCAACTTTGGCAATAGAGTCAGCCCTACGGATTGAATCTTCTACAGCCTTAGCAGCATCTTCCACAGCCTTCTTGGCTCCGCAAGAAACAACAGCGAAAGCAAAGCCGCATACCAATACAAATGCGAACAGTTTTTTCATGGTTACAGGTTATTTAAAATTTGGGTGCAAATATAACTTTCCGGGTTGATTTATGTTACTGATACCTCAAAAAAAGACGTTCTTTCAACGAAAATTGGGTGAAATTCAACCCTACCGATCAATCGATAGGCACCAGCAATCGTTTGCCGAATTATTTTTTGCGGAAAAACAGCCGAATAGGCACCCCTTCAAAATCAAATTTTTCGCGCAAGCGGTTTTCCAGAAAGCGGGTGTACGACTCCTGGATATACTGCGGAAGGTTACAGAAAAAGGCAAACGAAGGGGATTTGGCTCCCACCTGAGTGACATATTTGATCTGAATCATCTTACCCTTGAGCGAAGGAGGTGGATAGTGTACAATTTCCGGAAGCATGGCGTCATTAAGCTCGCTGGTAGGCACCTTTTTGGTCTTATTTTCAAACACTTTCACCGCCTTTTCAATGACTTGAAAAATCCGCTTTTTTTCAAGAACGGATGCGAAGATGATGGGGACATAGTCAATGGGAGCCATTTTCTCCAACATGTCCTTTTTCATCTTGTCTGATGTTTTATCATCTTTTTCGACCAGATCCCACTTATTAACCATGATCACCATCCCTTTGCTTTGTTTCTGCGCCAGGCTGATCAGGTTAATATCCTGTGATTCGAGCCCCCGCGTGGCATCCACAACGAAAATGCACACATCACATTCTTCGAGCGCCCGTAGTGACCTCAGGACGGAGTAAAACTCGATGTCATTGTGAACCTTACTCTTTTTTCGGATGCCCGCGGTATCAATCAGAATAAAATCATTGCCATACATTTTATAGCGGGAGTGTATGGCATCGCGGGTGGTGCCGGCTTCGTCCGTTACAATGCTACGTTCTCGCCCAAGCAACATGTTCAAAAAGGATGATTTACCCACATTAGGTCGCCCCAGAATGGCAATTTTAGGTATTCCGGCATCGGGATCTTCAACCCCCTCGCTGGCAAACGTTTTTACCAGAGCATCCAGAAGTTCACCGGAACCACTTCCATTTTCAGCTGACATGGGAAAAATTTCACCCATGCCCAACTCATAGAATTCAGATGCCAGCATAGACTTTTCAGGAGTATCCGCCTTGTTGGCTGCGATAAAAACCGGTTTCTTGCTCCTGCGGATGATGTTGGCAAATTCTTTGTCATAGCCGGTCAATCCATCGCGGCAGTCTACCATAAAAACGACTGCCGTACACTCTTCCAAAGCTAATTCAACCTGTTTTCGAATCTCTGATTCAAATTTATCATCGGAGCCGGTCACGTACCCTCCGGTGTCGATCACCGTAAAAAACTTGCCGATCCACTCCGCATACCCATAGTGACGGTCGCGGGTCACCCCTGGCATATCGTCCATAATCGCCTGGCGCTGTTCTACCAACCGATTAAAAAAGGTTGATTTGCCCACGTTTGGGCGCCCGACTAGTGCTACAATATTGGCCATGATTCAAAAAGAATGGCAAAGGTACGGATTATGAGCCGATTAAGCAGTCTGACTCAGAAGAATGATGCCCGTGATCTGATGGGCAGATCGCCATTCTTCTACCGGTCGTAGCCAAAGTGCCGGACCTTGAGTTGTTGCTTTCGCCAATCTTCGGCCACCTTTACCCTTGTTTCAAGAAATACTTTCTTTTGAAAAAATTTTTCCAGGTCCAGCCGGGCTTCTGTTCCTACTTTTTTGAGCGAACTCCCCGCTTTGCCAATGATGATTCCTTTTTGCGATTCACGTTCAACATAAATAACCGCCCGGATGCGGATTATTTTTTCTTCGTCCTTAAATTCTTCAATCCCTACTTCAGAACTATAAGGCACTTCTTGCCCGTAGTGAATAAATATCTTTTCACGAATGATCTCGGAGCTAAAGAATCGTTCGCTCCGATCGGTCAGTTCATCTTTGGGGTAATACCCCGGGTGTACGGGAATATACTTGAGGATGAGCGGCAGAAGTTGATTAACATTTTTGCCGGTTTGTGCCGAGGTACCGATGATCTCTTTGGGTTGGATCGTCTTTTGCCAGTAGGCCTTTTTCTCTTCCCATTCGGAGGCTTTTCCCAAATCAATTTTGTTGATCACCAGGATAATAGGGACGTTGGTTTTCAGTACCCGGCCATGCAAAAGTTCATCAAATTTTTCGCCCCACTCCACCAGCATCAACAAAACATCCGCATCTTCCAATGAAACTTTGACATAGTTCATCATCGCTTCGTGTAACTGATACTTAGGCTCCAGTAACCCGGGGGTATCTGAATACACAATCTGAAAATCATCGGAATTAAGTATGCCCATGATCCGATGTCGTGTCGTTTGCGCTTTGGCGGTGATGATCGAGAGATTTTCACCCACCAGTTTATTCATCAGGGTCGATTTGCCCACATTGGGCTTTCCAACAATACTGACAAAACCGGCTTTGTGTTCATTCATGACATTCAGGGCTGAAGATAGGTAGGGGCTAAGAGTCGGAAAGGAACACCAAAATTCTGAAAAGCCGCCCAATACATCGGATCTTTTTTATGCTCTTTTTGGTAGCGCAGCACGGCCTGCCGCCAATGTTCAGCCGGAAAAAACAAGTGTGGTTTTTGCAACTCCTCGAGGTAAATACGCATGAGGGTAGCTGTTTCCTGGTCGTCTACGTTCCATAAGCTCATGGTAATCGACTGAGCACCGGCCTTAAGAAACCCACGGGCCAAGCCGATGATGCCTGCGTCATGGACGCTGCCCAGACCAGATTGGCAAGCACTCAAAAAGACCAAAGGTTCTTTTGCTAAACGCAACTCCTGAATTTTCCGGGGTGTTAAAAACCCACAACCCCCGGAGTCATACAAAGCGATGTAACTTTTGTCCAGCGGATCGGATGTGTCGGCCCAGCCATGCGTGGCCAGATAGATGATGTTTGTCCGCGGCAGCTCGCCTACTATGTTTTTCAACTTTACATTTGCCTGGGTGGTGGCGGTGGTGTGGAGCAACCGGGCGACCCGGGTAGCCTCTTCTTCCGCGCCAGGCAAGGGCGCCAATCCCTTTGTACATCCATCCGCAAACAAAGGATTGCCAATAACCAGAGGTTGCTGTACCTGAAAAATCCCTTTGCCTCCGCTTAACCGATAGTTGCGATTAATCTGACCCGGATCTGCTTCTTTAAAAAACTGTGAGAAGTTGTGGGCAAACGAAAAAGAGAGCTGGTCAATAAGTGTTTTGTCGCTTCGCCACGGCCTGAGTAAGGCGTATGGAAAACTGGATAAATTGAGAATCGGCAAAATGACGAGGTATTTTTTGGTAGCCAATACGGTGGCCACCGGAGGCGGGAACAGGATTTCTGAAATGAGGGGTATGGACTTCTTACTTTGGATACGATACTTTTTGGTAGTTGCCTGATATTGTCCCCTCACCTCATCGCTCAGATCTCCAAATCGATTGTCACGGTACACGTTGTACTTGAGCGTATTTTCGAGAGCAAGGAGCGAATCGATGGTGACGGGGAGTTGTGTGCGGGCACGAACCCCGGAAACATCCAATAACCAATGATAGAGGGTATCGTTTTCAAAATGGTAAAATAAGACTGCGGCATCCGGATTCTTCTCTCCAAAACTATCTTCGCAATAACTTCCGATTACATCCAGCAGTTTCACTTTGTCTACCTCGCCTTCGTGGTAATTCAGGCCGCGGGTGGCCATCAGGTTTTTGAATTTCACCTCATAACTTCTAAGTTGGCGATCAAGCAGAATTTCATCGGGGGATTGTGCGAACAAATGACTCGCATAGAAACTCAACACAATCAAAAACGTGCGCATGGATAAGATTTGTTTGAGTGGGGAAGTTAGAGATTATTTGTTTTTTATAAACATTGCGGTTACTTTTGCACCACAAATCGCGGGGTGGAGCAGTTGGTAGCTCGTTGGGCTCATAACCCAAAGGCCGCAAGTTCGAGTCTTGCCCCCGCTACAAAAAGAAAAGTGCGACTTCATCAGTCGCACTTTTTTATTGTAGGTCATGCCAAGCCCTGCCTCAAGGCAACTAACGTCCTGCATCTGCGCTGATCATCGGTCCGTAAAAAATGGCATTCATCACCATTTTGTTGGAACCCAGCCAAAATCCGCGAAAAGCAAGATTTTCAGTAAATCCAATCACCCTGCCTCTTCCCATGGCGCTCACACCTACCAGCGAGGTGTTTTTCAGTCGCTCGTAGTTTGGTTTAGAAATATAACCGCTGATGAGCGGGTTATTTTCATATGTCAACGGATTTGAAAAGGCACCTTTGACTTTCTCCAGAAACAAGTTATTTGGCTTGAACATAGGAAGCCGGCTGTTGGTGTAACCAAACAACAGTGG
>ERZ1066130.539-NODE-539-length-12448-cov-11.499637_pt1 | contig 12448 bp, 3 predicted proteins | sample MGYA00382777_ERZ1066130 | MGnify/ENA primary metagenome ERZ1066130 (study PRJEB33369, sample SAMEA5778360) | biofilm metagenome | biome: Industrial cooling water; feature: Water cooling tower basin; material: Biofilm | place: United Arab Emirates | collected...
GGCATCGATATTAAAGAAAAGAAAATGACCCTGCCATTAATCCACTCGCTAAGTAAGACTGGCTGGTGGGAAAAACGAAAGGTGATGTCGGCTGTCCGTGGGGCCGAAAAAAATCCAAAAGATGTCAAATACGTCATTGAGTTTGTTAAGAATTCCGGAGGTATTGAGTATGCTCAGAAAATCATGAATCAATATCATCAGGGAGCCATTGACATTCTTCTTCAGTTTCCGGAATCAAACTACCGGACCTCTCTGTCGAAATTAGTGGAATTTACGATCCAGCGTTCTGTATAAGCGGAAGGGGATCAATCCTTAAAAATCTCAAACTCCACACGTCTGTTTAACTGACGGTGGTCATCTGTTTCTTCCTGTGCGGCAGGTTTCGAGCTACCATAACCAATGGCTGTGACGCGCTCATCGGCAATTTTATATTCCTGATGCAGGTAAGCCTTGATGGCATCTGCGCGGGCCTGCGATAACCTTAGGTTTACCTCTTCACGGCCCTGTGAATCAGTATGCCCGCTGATCCGCAGTTTTACCTGCGGATGGTCAAGTAAGAAATTACCCAGCTTAGCTAAGTCGGCATGCATGGTAGAAAGTATGTCCGCTTTACCGTTTTCAAATTCAAGTGACTGAAAGGCAATTTTACTTTCGATGGGATCCGTTTCTTTATTAATTTCGATGTCACCATTCATGAAAAACACTTCTTCGATACGGAAGAAATCATCGCCCTGAATGATGAGTAGATAATTTCGTTTGTTGATAAGAGAAAAATTATAAGTACCGTCTTCGCGGAGAAAACGGGGCGCTATTTCTACTCCTTTATCCAAATCAATAACCGAAACAATGCCTGCCGCGGGTTTACCCCCACTGCCGCTCAAGGTAATTTTTCCTTTCAGTGATGCTACGGCCAGTGGTTGTGCTTCCATGGGTACAGGAAATGAAAAAAGATCGAGATTTTTTGGGTCATCCGGTTCCGAACGCGCGTAGTACAAGTCGTGGGATTGAGAATCAATGGTAAAATAGTATTCACTGGCCTGACCGTTTACGAGCGGCCCGATATTCTTGGGTTCTTCAAAACCGAAGTTTGTCCGTGCGGTTTTGTAGATATCAAAATCACCAAAGTTGAGCGGGTGCCCATCGGAACTGAAATACAATACACTTTGAGCGTGATGAAAAAATGGGCTTACCTCATTTTTACGTGTATTGATCACCGGTCCCGCATTCAGCACGCGACTCCAATTTCCCTTTCTGTCTTTCAATGCATAGTAAATATCCGATAAGCCAAACCCGCCCACGCGATTGGATGAAAAAAACAAAGTATCCCCGGAAGGAGTCAGTGAAGGGTGAGAATCCCAACTGGTGCTGTTGATTGACTTGCCCAGGTTTTTAGGCTCTCCCCAGGTATCATCGCGCTTCTTTTTGCTGATGTATAAGTCACAATTTCCAAGCGATTCGGGTGCGTTACATCGGGAAAAAATCAGCGTCTTTCCATCGGAACTCAAACAGGCTGAACCTTCGTTAAAAGAGCTGTTGATGTTATCAAAGGCTTTGGCTTCGGTCCAGTGCCCGTCTACTTTTACGCTGTAAAATAGATCCTCATCGTAGGCACCCTGGATTCCCTGTTTGTTTCGCTTGCTTGTAAAAAGCAGCAAGTAGTCGACATGACCCATGGAAGGTCCGTAATCTTCCGATGGGGAGTTGATATCTCTGCCCATGTTTACCAGCACAGCATGAGGGGGTCGTAGCGTATCTATCTCTTTCCGGAAATCGACTAATTCATAGTAGTAGTCCAGAGGAACGTAATACTTTTTTTTGTCTGTCTCCAGAGAGTCATAATGACCAAATAAGGCATGTGTGTCCATGCCTTGGAGATGATGCTTAAGCGCTAATCGGTAAAGTAAAATGGACTCGCCCGTAGGCCCATGCTTTTCTGATAGCCTGGCCAATTGCCAGATCATCGCCAGGTTTCTATTGAAATTTTCGATCCCAAAATTTTTGACAAACGCGCGAAGTGATTTGTATAACTGAGCCTCCTCGCGGGCAGCTTCCTGCGCTTTGATTTTGGCCAGGGCCGAACCGTCAGAATAGAATTGGATGCGATGAAGGTTCGGAAAACTGAAGATGTCAGACTGACCGTATGATTTCAGAGAATCATTTAACTGGATGACACCCCCGTTTTTCAGCTTCTTTTTTTGGGCCATAGCCGGAAGACATAGAAAACAAAGAATGACAATAAAAACACTGAAAAGACGAATAAAAACGGAGTTCATGGGAGTATGCCTGTGTGCGTGCATCCGTGAATGTGGATAAATTATCACGTTTTTGCAAAGGTTGGGATTTCTTGGCATTTCTATTGACTATAATGCCGTTACTAACGTTTTTATTGCGGACACGGCTTTTTTGTGTCAAATTGGCATTCCATGATGTTTAAATCACCACCCATCAGCGCTTTGGCGCAGGAAGATTCAGAGGAATTAATTCAGCTCATCAATCCTGAACAGGAACCTGACTTGAAACCGGGGGAAGTACCCGATGAACTTTCAATACTTCCCATCAAAAACACGGTACTTTTTCCCGGAGTCGTTATCCCCATTACAGTAACACGGCAAAAATCTATTCGCTTGATAAAGAAAGCATACCAGGGAAGCCGGATCATTGGCGTGGTGGCTCAAAAAAATAAACAAGCGGAAGAACCAGGTATTGATGACATTCATCGTTTCGGAACCGTAGCCAAGATCATTAAAATGTTGGTCCTGCCGGATGGAAACACAACCATTATTATCCAGGGGAAGAATCGTTTTTCACTCCGGCAAACCCTGCAGGAAGAACCCTTCCTGACCGCCAGTGTTGATTTGATATCAGAACCGGTAATCGATCTGGAGAGCAAGGAAGTAAAGGCGCTGGTTCAGTCACTCAAAGATGCTGCCAGTAAAATCCTAAAACTCAATCCGGAAATACCACAGGAAGCCCAGGTAGCGTTGGATAATATTCAAAGCACGGCCTTTTTGATACACTTCCTTTCGTCTAACCTCAATGTGGAGGTGGCCGACAAGCAAAAAATTCTCGAAACCAATAGCATCCCTGAGCGAGGCACACTTTTGCTTCAGTATATGCTGCGCGAGATTCAAATGCTGGAAATCAAACATGAAATTCAAAAAAAGGTCCACACGGATATCGATCAACAGCAACGCGATTATTTTCTGCGACAGCAGATCAAAGTCCTGCAGGATGAATTAGGATATGACGGACCCGACAAAGAGATTGAAAAACTTCGTAAACGAGGTGAACAGAAAAAATGGAGCAAACAGGCAGCGGAACATTTTCAAAAAGAACTGGATAAACTGCAACGGGTGAATCCCCAATCGGCTGAGTTTCCGGTGTCCATGAATTATGCCGAGTTTATGCTGGAATTGCCGTGGGGGGAGTATACGCAAGACGATTTTGATCTGAAGCGAGCGGAAAAAATATTAAATCAGGATCATTACGGACTGGAAAAAGTGAAGAACCGTATACTTGAATATCTGGCGGTTCTTAAACTGAAGCAGGACATGAAAGGGCCTATTCTTTGTTTATATGGACCACCGGGGGTAGGAAAGACTTCACTTGGAAAATCCATTGCCAAATCTCTTCAACGGGCCTACGTACGAATGTCGTTGGGAGGTGTACACGATGAAGCCGAAATACGAGGACATCGGAAGACCTACATTGGAGCGATGTCAGGAAAAGTGTTGCAAAACATAAAAAAATCCAAATCCGGAAATCCTGTTTTTATTTTAGACGAAGTAGACAAGATTCGCACCGATTTTCGGGGCGATCCTTCCTCAGCTTTGCTGGAGGTTTTGGATCCTGAGCAAAACAGTACCTTCATGGATAACTATCTGGAGGTGGAATATGACTTGTCGAAAGTACTATTCATCGCTACGGCTAATTCTCTGGATGCCATCCAACCTGCGCTCCGCGATCGAATGGAGATCATTGAACTAAGTGGCTACACGGTGGAAGAAAAACTACAGATTAGTATTAAGCATTTGGTTCCCAAGCAGATTAAGGAACATGGATTGAAACTTAATTCATTGAAATTCGCTAAGGAAGCGATCTTAAAAATAATTGAAAGTTATACCCGCGAATCTGGCGTACGCACACTCGAACGTAAAATCGGAGCAGTGGTGCGAAGCGTGGCCAAAGCGATAGCGATGGAAGAGGAAGCCGTTTCTCTGATCACTCCGGAATATGTGACTAAAGTGCTGGGAGCGGAGATGTATGACGAAGAACTCTACCAGGGCAATGAGCAGGCCGGTGTTGTGACAGGTCTCGCGTGGACGCAGGTAGGCGGGGATATTCTTTTTGTGGAGTCAAGCATCAGTAAAGGAAAGGGGACACTTACCATTTCAGGGCAATTGGGCGAAGTGATGAAAGAGTCTGCCATGGCAGCACTTTCGTATCTCAAGTCTAATGCGGAATCATTGGGGATTGATCACCGGGTGTTTCAACAATATGATTTACATATTCATGTGCCGGCCGGAGCGGTACCGAAGGACGGACCTTCTGCCGGGATAACGATGCTTACCTCTTTGGCATCCATCTTTACCCAACGAAAAGTAAAAGCGAAACTAGCCATGACGGGCGAGATTACCCTGCGTGGGAAAGTATTGCCGGTGGGGGGCATTAAAGAGAAAATCCTGGCAGCCAAGCGAGGGGGTATCAAGGAAATTGTACTCAGCAGTAAAAACAAACGTGACATTGCCGAAATAGAAAAAACATATCTAAAAGGACTGGTGTTTCATTATGTGGATACGGTCGATCAGGTGCTGGGTCTGGCCCTGATGAAGGAAAAGGTCAAGAATGCTTTAAGGCTGTCTGTATCGGAACCTAAAACGGACTAATATCTTCCTAACCCCCTAATACCTAATACCTATTGCGAAATCGGGAAAATTACCTTTAAGCTCCAAATATAAGGTTTCTATCAGGTTTATGGGCTCGATAAGATGGGATGAGTAACAACGGGGTAACTGGAGTTACCCATAAGAGCCGAATTAAACCGTAAGTTTTTCGGGAACTGTTTAGTGTCCTTCTGGTTTTCATGCTGTTTTATAAACCCTTGAACACCTGCAAAATTTCAAAGAAGTTAGATAAAAATATAGTAAAAAATCGACTATCATCGGTTCGATAACATATTTTGAGATAGGATCGCATGGTTCGTCCAGAGCCTTAATTCTTTGCTTTGGTTTACCTTCTTAACTTTTTCGAAAAAGGAGCAGTCAATCTCCCTATAGGCGAATTGCGCTCTAAGTTTTCAAGCTTTAACTTATGTTCAAGTGCACGGGCTCTTATACGCTTTTGAGATTCTTTATCTGTTTCCGTAAGAGGATAATAACGAGTTGTTTTTTTTAACAGAGGAATGAGACTCGGATGCAGTTGGAAGATATGAAGGATCCCGAAACCAAATCTCATTTCCAAAGCCCATAGTTGTAACTCCTAAGTGTTTTCACTTAGATACTTAATACTTGGTAGAGTTCAATTTTGCAGGTACGAACCAAACTCCTATGAAATTGAGACTCTACGCGTCTTTACCTCTCATTTTTTTGTCGTTTTTTGGATTTGCCCAGCCGGGTAAGTTAGGCAACTCGACCATCACTGGTCTTAATACAGTGGTCAACGCATACGGAGCGTTAGCTACTAATGTATCCTCAGGTTCAACAACAGTTACCGTTACCAATATTACCGATCTCACGCTCGTCACTGCATTAAGCTCAGGTGATTTGGTTATGATCTATCAAGCGCAAGGTGCCAGCATACAAACCACTGACGATAATAATTATGGAGCGGTCTTAAATTATAATAGTGCTGGTCTTTACGAATTTGCCTATGTAGCTGGGGTGGCTGGTAACACAATAACTTTAGCGTGTACCCTCAGAAACAGTTACTCAGCATCAGGCAAAACTCAGGTTGTGCGCGTTCCACTTTACAACAATTTGATAGTAAATTCAGGTGCTTCTATTGTACCTCAAGCGTGGAATGGTTCACGCGGTGGTATTGTAGCTATTCATGTAGCTGGGTTGCTTACCAACAACGGCCTTATTCAAGCTAATTCATTCGGTTTCCGTGGAGGGCTGCGCGATAATCTTACTACGGCAGCAGGTGCTGGTATTGTCACCCTATATCGTTCACCGATTCCCAACGATGGGGGCGAAAAAGGTGAAAGCATTGCTGGTTTCAACACAGATTATGATGGTGCTGGCATGGGCGGGCGTTATGGTCGCGGTGCGCCTGCTAATGGCGGTGGTGGTGGCAATGGCCACAACGCTGCCGGTGGTGGCGGTGCGAATGGAAACAACGGACTTGCCTGGACGGGTGCCGGGGTAATGGATCCCAACCCAATTTTTCTAGGGGCCTGGCAATTTGATCCTGACTATGTCTCGAACGGAAATAGTCTCACCAATTCCTCAGGTGGCGGGCGGGGCGGTTATACGTTTGCGAATAGCAATCAAAATGCTCTCACCACTTCTTTGAGCAACGCTCTATGGGCAGGAGACTTTAGGGACCCTGTGGGTGGAAGAGGCGGTCGTCCATTGAATGCCGACTCTGAAAGAAGAATCTTCTTTGGTGGTGGTGGTGGTGCCGGAGATGGTAATAACAACGCCTCGAACAATGGCGGAACTGGTGGAGGAATAGTATATGTGGTGTCGCGCACTATTTCAGGAACAGGGCAGATTCGTGCCGATGGTCAAAATGGACTGAACACTATTCCCGCTCATAACGATGCGCCCGGTGGTGGCGGTGGTGGCGGTTCGATTATTATTAAGTCATTCTCTTTTACAGGGCAAACCTTAAGTGCCAACGGAGGTGCAGGTGGAAGTCAATTGATTACTAACAACGAATCGGAAGGTTGTGGTGGTGGTGGAGGTGGTGGCTTTATCGCTATCCCCACATCGGGCTTAGGTTCATGCGGAGTATCTAATTCATACAATTACATTTCCGGGGCTAACGGTATAAGTACCTCTGCGGCAATAACGGAATTTCCCCTCAATGGCGGCACCTACGGTGCCGAAGGCCAAATCAACATTCCTGTTTCGCCTTCATTCCTGCCCTACAGCCTTACCTGTTTTATTGATGTGGATGTGGATGCAGTACAGGACCCACAAATAGACTTGGACGATGATAATGATGGAATTACCGATGCGGAAGAAGGCTACCTGGGCGTAGATGGCTCGCTGGATCCCGATGCCGATTTTATGCCCAACTATGCCGATCCTGACTTTGTGCCTTATTTGGACAATAACTGCGATGGCATCAACGACTACTTTGACTTTGATCTTGATGGTGTGCCTGACCTGCTTGATCTTGATTCGGACAACGATGGCATTACCGACTCGCGTGAAGCAGGTGGTACCGATGCCAATGGCGATGGAATCATTGACGGCTTTGTTGATGCCAATGGTGACGGGCTTTCCGACCCGCTTGGTGCGGGGTTGATTCCTCCGGATTTGGATGGGGATGGTTTAAAAAATCAACGCGACCGCGATAGCGATGGCGATGGCATTACCGATACCCGCGAGGCCAACGGAACAGATGCCAACGGTGATGGTATTATTGACGGCTTTGCAGATGCTGATGACGATGGGTACAGTACAAATGTTGACCCAACCACGAACAACTTGGTGTTGAACGGTGGCAACGCATCGGGCATCCCCCCACTTACTGTGTCTGATACCGATGGCGATACCCGGATAAATGCGTATGACATAGACAGTGATAATGACGGCATTCCCGATAATGTGGAAGCGCAAACAACTGTGGGTTACATTGTTCCCGCCAACACCGATACGGATGCAGATGGTATAGCGAATACCTATGACAGTGATAATGGTGGAACTCCCATCGTTCCCATCAATACAGATGCCGCTGATGTGGTTGACTACCTTGACTCTGATTCTGATAACGACAACGTTCCCGACAACATTGAAGGTAACGATGCTGATTCCAATGGTGTGCCTCTTCCAGCTCTACCAGTATCTGGCGATTCAGATGGTGATGGTTTATTAAATGCCTATGATTTAATTACTGGTTTCAATTCAACTATTTCTGGCTTAGGCGGAACTGGTGGAAGTTCACCGGTACAAGACACCGATGTAGATGGCGTACGCGATTGGCGAGATACTGATGATGACAATGATTGTATTCTAACTGCATCAACGGGCGTGTCGGGTGAGAACGTTAACTCCAATAGTTCTTGGGCCGATGACTTTTCTCAAGGTGGCGGATCAATACCCGACTACTTATTTTCATCATCAGCAGTTACAGTTGCGAATGGGGGCCGATGTGGAACAGGAACTGTAAACCTGAGTGCTGCATCTGCTGTAAGTGGAACATTTACATGGTATAACTTGGCTTCTGGCGGAATTGCCCTTCAGACTGATGTTGGTGTTACTGTTTCAAATTTCGTCACACCTTCAATTTCTGCGACTACCACATTTTATATTGAATACACCAATGGTGCGTGTACTAAGCCCCGCATTGCGGTAGTTGCCAACGTTACCTCCCCGGCTACACCCATCGCGGTTACGGACGGAAGCAGATGTGGCACGGGTACAGTTGCATTATCAGCAAGCAATTCGGTAGCAGGTACTTTCAGATGGTATAATGTTTCGAGCGGAGGCACTGCCCTTCAAACAGATGTGGCTACCTCAACTACCACATTTACGACATCATCCATCTCCGTAAGTACTACGTTCTATGTAGAATACGATAATGGTTCATGTATATCAGCACGCACAGCCGTTACAGCAGCGGTAATTTCTACTACACCCACAGTAGTTAATGCGCTGCGTTGCGGCTCAGGCAGTGTTACCCTGAACGCTTCAACGAATACGGCCGTAACATTTCGCTGGTTCGATGCTCCAACCGGTGGCACTCTCTTACAAACAACGGCTGGAGTTACTTCATCAAACTTTATTACACCAACACTGTCCTCAACTACTACCTACTATGTGGAATTTACGGAAGGGACCTGTTCCAGTGCACGTGTTGCGGTAACAGCCACAATAAATCCTACACTTACTAATCCATCAGTAACCAATGGAGCATCGTGCGGAACTGGCACTGTAAACTTGTCTGCAACTCACCCTTCTACGGGAACCTTCAGGTGGTACAGTGTTTCTTCTGGTGGAACTCCGCTTGAAACAGACGCGGCAACAACTACCAGCATTTTTACAACGCCTGCAATAAGCGCATCCGCGACTTATTATGTCGAGTATGAAAATGGCGGTTGCATCACTGCGCGCATAGCAGTGTCAGCATCTGTGGTAAATAGCTCACTTATTACACCCAGCCCATCAAGCAGATGCGGCACAGGTGTACTCGTGCTAAGCGCATCATCTCCAATTGCTGGTACTTTCCGGTGGTACGATGCACCAACGGCTGGAACGTTACTTCAGACAAGTGCAGTTAATGTTACCAATAATAGCTTTACCACACCGTCTATCGCTGCTAACACTACTTACTATGTAACCTTCGAAAAAACATCAGCACCAGTTTGTGCTGAAACTACACCGCGTGTGGCAATTGTTGCCACCGTTGGGCCAACTGTAACTGTAACGCCAACAAACGGCAGCACCTGCGCCAGCGGTACAGTAAACCTGAGTGCTTCAACAGGTGCAGTGACAGGTACCTTCCGGTGGTTTGCCACCGTAAATGGCGGCACACCGTTACAGATTAGTGCGCCTGGCGTTACATCAAATACCTTTACTACTCCAATTCTTAGCACCACTACCGACTACTATGTTGAATTTATTCCTGCTGCTGGTACTTGTACAACTACTCCGCGCACCGTTGTTAGAGCAAATGTAATTGGAACTACTTCCCCCGGAGTTACTGATGGAACAAGATGCGGTACAGGTACCGTTGTACTTATTGCCAATTCCTATACCGCAGGGCAGTTTCAATGGTTTACTGTCCCAACCGGTGGAACAGCTGTTTCAACCAGTGGAGCGGGTGTATCGGCTCATACGTTTACCACGCCATCTATTGCTGCCACCACAACCTACTATGTACAGCTTGTCACAACAGCTCCGGCTTGTACTTCGCCCAGGGTTGCAGTAGTGGCCAATGTCTTACCTGTAGCAACTGCCCCAACTGCTATTAATGGAACCCGGTGCGGCACAGGCACAGTAACGATAGCAGCTTCAAGCGCGGTCACCGGTATCATCAGGTGGTACACCGCGGCAACCGGTGGTACCTTGCTGCAAACGGATTACACAACCAATCTCTCCACGTTTGTTACACCAAGCATTGCCGCAACCACAACCTATTACGCTGAGTTCAACAACAACGGTTATTGCACCAGTACTCGCACCGCGGTCAACGCTACAGTGAACGCGGGCGTAGCGCCCCCTGCACCTAGCACGACTCCCGGCAGTCGCTGTGGCGATGGCACGGTTACGCTAACGGCCACAAGTGGCTCAACTGGCATTTTCAGATGGTGGAGCGCACCTACTGGCGGAACATTGCTACAAACTACGTTGAGTGCGACATCGTCTAATTTTACTACGCCATCGCTTTCTATAACGACAACGTATTACGCTGAGTTCGATAACGGTACTTGTGTGTCAAGTTCGCGGTCACCTGTTGCGGCAACAATCAACCCAATACCAGCCTCCCCGTCAGTAACGGATAATTTCAGATGTGGAACAGGTTCGGTTGTACTAAACGCAACCAGCACAACTTCGGGAACGTTCCGTTGGTATGATGCAGGAACGGGGGGTACGCTGCTTCAAACAAATAGTGGGGTAGCCAGCAGTCTTTATAGTACGCCTTCAATAACTACTACTACAGATTTTTATGTAGAGTTTGACAACGGGACTTGTCCAAGCGCGCGGATAGCCGTAACTGCTAATGTATATCCTATTCCATCATCACCTTTTGGTATTGGAGCATCCCGCGATTGCCCCGGAACATTAACCCTTGGCGCCACATCACCTACTTCTGGAACGTTCCGTTGGTACGATGCTGCCTCCGGTGGCACACTATTGCAAACTAATTTAAGTACGACCTCAAGCACTTATTTAACTCCCTCTATTTCTGCAACAACAAATTATTTTGTTGCGTTCGACAACGGCTCGTGCCCAAGTTCTCGCACTACAGTAGTTGCTACCGTAAATAATAACCCGCCTGCTAACGCTGGATCTGATCAGACTATTTGCGCATCGCCCGGTTTAGCAACAATGGCTGCCAATACACCTGCTTTTGGAACGGGTATGTGGACGTTTGTAAGCGGGCCATCAACAGGAACAATTGTAACACCTACTTCACCAACCACTTCAATTACAGGACTTACTTCAACAGGCACGTATGTATATCAATGGACAATTACCGCAAACGGCCCTTGTGTAACTAATGATCTGGTGTCTATCACGGTCAATGCACCACCATCACCTTCTAATGCCGGGTCAGATCAAACAATTTGTTCAAGCCCCGGAAATGTAAGTATGTCTGCTGATGCCCCATTGATTGGTACTGGAACATGGAGCCAGATCAGTGGCCCATTAATAGGCTCCATTACTTCAGCAAGTAATCCACTTACTTCCATTACCGGATTAACTTCTGCCGGAACATATGTGTTTCAATGGAACGTTACCAACGCACCTTGCACTCCATCAAGTGATCTGGTAACTATTATTGTGAATGATGGACCTACCACGTCTAATGCTGGCACCGACCAGACAGGTTTGTGTGGAGTTACCTCAACAACGCTTGCCGCAAACACACCAACTATTGGAACAGGTTCGTGGAGTATCATCTCCGGTTCGGGCGGAAGTTTTGTATCGAGTACCAACCCGACTACAACATTCAGCGGCACGGCCGGAGCCAATTATACATTGCGATGGACGATCAGCAACGTACCATGTGTAGCGAGCACGGATGATGTTGTCATTATATTCAACCAGAACCCTACTGTATCAAATGCAGGTTCTGACCAAATTATCAACGGCTCCGTTGTTACAATGGCTGGAAATACCCCGATTATTGGTTCAGGTTTATGGTCTCAGATCAGCGGCCCTATTACGGGTTCAATTACATCCGCCACATCCCCGGCTACAACAATTACAGGACTTTCTACGTCTGGTGTTTATGTTTTCCAATGGACTATTTCCAATGGACCTTGCATTTCTACCGATCAGGTAAGTATCACTGTAAATGCACCGCCCGTTGCAGTGAACGACACACCTCCGGCAACGAATGAAGATACGCCAACTACCTTTAGTGTAACGGCCAACGATACAGACAGCGATGGCACAATCGATGTGGCCACTGTTGACTTAGACCCTGCGACTGCCGGTATCCAAAATACTTTTGCCAATGCGCAAGGAACCTTTACGGTCGATGCACTTGGGAATGTAACGTTCACGCCTGCGCTTAACTTCACCGGTACTGCTTCAGTCTCTTACAC
>ERZ1066130.542-NODE-542-length-12379-cov-11.441496_pt1 | contig 12379 bp, 10 predicted proteins | sample MGYA00382777_ERZ1066130 | MGnify/ENA primary metagenome ERZ1066130 (study PRJEB33369, sample SAMEA5778360) | biofilm metagenome | biome: Industrial cooling water; feature: Water cooling tower basin; material: Biofilm | place: United Arab Emirates | collected...
GCGTCGGACAGCCTCGTGTACGAGCTGAAGATCGGCTCGGACTCGCTGACGGATCTGACCATTCTGCCCGAGGGCGGCGGCACGGCGAGCAACGAGGTCGTCGGATATCTGCCGGGCGACGAGGCGGTGCTGCTGCTGTCGGACGCGCGGGACGGGATCAAGCGCCTGTACATGAAGGACCTGAAGACCGGGAGCGTGACGACGCCGGTGCCGTCTTTGCAGAAGTTCGAGGTGGACGGGGCGGGGTTCAACCTTGAGAAGACGATGCTGCTGGTGGTGACCAACGAGGACGGCTACGGCGTGCCGCACGCGTTTTCGCTGCCCGATTTCAAGCCGGTGGCATTGCCCGAGGCGGAGCGGGGCGTGGTCGGCCTCGGGTCGTTCCGCGACGGAACACTCGTGTGGTCTCTCAATAACGCGAGAACGCCGGGGCTCGCCTATGCAACACGGCTGTCTCCCGGAGGCTCGGGCGAAACGCGCCAACTGACCTGGGCGGACACGCAGGGGATCGATCTTTCGAGGTTCCCGCTGCCGGACCTGATCAAGTACAAGAGTTTCGACGGGGTTGAGATCCCGGCGTTCGTGTTCTTCCCGCCGGGGTATGACAAGGCGTCAAAGAAGCCGATCCCGTTCATCGCGCTGTACCACGGCGGCCCGGAGGGGCAGCACCGCCCGGTCTTCTCGGCGCAGCAGCAGTACCTGCTCAGCGAAGGGTTCGGGATCATCCTGCCCAACGTGCGGGGCAGTTCGGGGTACGGGCGCGAGTTCCTGATGATGGACGACTACAAGAAGCGCTGGGACAGCGTGAAGGACGGCGTCGCGGCGGCGAAGTGGCTCGTCGACAACGGGTACTCGGCGCCGGGCATGATTTCGACATACGGCGGCAGCTACGGCGGGTACATGAGCGTGGCGTGCCTCGTCGAGGATTCGCAGCAGGCCGAGCAGACCGGGCGGTCCAAGTACTTCGGAGCGGGCGTCAACATCGTCGGGATCACCAACGTCAAGACATTCCTCGAGAAGACCAGCGGATACCGGCGCAAACTCCGCGAGGTGGAGTACGGCCCGCTGACCGACCCCGAGTTCCTGCTCAGCGTGAGCCCGATCATGAAGCTCGATCACATCCGCGTGCCGATGTTCATCGCGCACGGGTTCAATGATCCGCGCGTGCCCGTTGAAGAGGCGATGCAGTTGTCCGTCGCGCTCAAGGACCGGGCCTTCGAGCAGAAGCGGATGGATCTCATGCCCCAGCTGCTGGTCTTCCCCGATGAGGGGCACGGCTTCGCGAAGCTCGAGAACCGCCTGCTTTTCGCGCGGCAGACGGCTTCGTTCCTCAAGCGCACGATCGGCGCGGCCAAGCCCGCTTCGCCCGACAAGTGACCGGGAGGACTCGATGGCGGTGTTGTCAGCCCGGCGCATGACGATCAAGGACGGGGAAGTCGTGGTGCGCTCGATCGTCGAGGACGAAGCGAGCCGAATCCTCGACTTCGCCCGCACGACTTTCGAGCACTCTCCCTTTGTGCTGACCGCCTCCGGCGAGTTCAAGATGACTCTGGACGAAGAGGTCGCGTTCATCCGCAAGAACATCGAGTCGCCGACTTCGCTGTTCCTTGCGGCGTGGGAGGGGGATCGGATCGTGGGCAGCCTCGCCCTCACCGGGAACACTCGGCGGAAGATCCGTCACCAGGCTGTGATCGGGATGATGGTCTCGGCGGATCGGCGCGGTCGAGGGATCGGGCGTGCGCTGCTGCGGGCAGTGATCGACTGGGCCCGGGAAAACCCGACGCTGGAGATCCTCACCCTCGCGGTGTTCCCGGAGAACGCGCCGGCGTATGAACTCTATCGATCGATGGGGTTCATCGAGTATGGGCGTCTTCCCGGTGCGTTGCGCAACGACGACGGCCGGGTCTATGACAACGCGGACATGTACCTTCGAGTCAAGCCTTAGGCGACCCCGAGGTCTCGCACGGTGAAGAGCGCATCGAACCGGAGTCCGGCCTTCTCGATGTTCTCCCTCGCACCTTCGAGACGGTCGATCGTGGCGATCACGCCGACAACCTGCGCCCCGGTCGCGCGGATGGCCTGAACCGCCTCGAGCGCCTGCCCGCCGGTGGTGGCCACATCTTCGAGCAGGATGACCCGGTCTGCGGGGTCGATCTTGCCCTCGAGCTGCTTCGCGGTGCCGTAGTCCTTTTTCTGGTTGCGGACAAACAGGCAGGGGAGGCCGATCTCGAGGCTTGCCGCGGTCACGAGGGGGATCCCGCCGAGCTCTGCACCGGCCAGGCGGTTCACACGGAGCCCGAGGGAACCTTCCATCGCTCGAACCCGTTGCGCAAAGAGCGGGGCCAGTTGACGAAGAAGCTCCGGGCGAGTCGAAAAGAGGTACTTGTCGAGGTAGAACGAGGACGTCTTGCCCGAACGGAGTGTGAACGTTCCCCGGAGCAAGGCGACCTCGGCGATCGCCGCGGCGAGCGCGGAGGTTGGCGTGAGGGGGTTGGCGGCGGGTGTCGAAGATGTCATGATGTGAGTGTAGCGGGAGGATGTTGCGATGAGGCTGATCTTGATCTTGTCGGTCTTGGGCGCGGGGGCGGCAATCGCGGAGCCCGAGCCCCGCGCAAGCGAGCCGCCCGACCCGGGCGTGTTGTCGGGCCCGAAGGTGCGTGAGACCGCGGGGGAGCGATCGCTGATCCGCCGGGACTTCCAGGGGCGTGTGCGTCGGTTGGAAATCCCCGCGGAGGAAGCCGCGGTTGAGTTGCTCCGTCTGGATGAGCCGACGAAGGCCAAGGCCCAGAAAGTCCTTGATGAGCGCACGGCCATTCTGGACAAGGCGGTGCGCGAGAACATCGATCTGCTGCTCCGCCTCCAGAACGCGGATCGAAGAACGAGGCTTGAGCTCATCCGCGAGTTCGGGGAATCGCTCAAGGAACTCCGCGCCCGCGGCACGCTGCGTGAGGAGATTCGCGCGATCCTGCCGAAGGATCAGGCGGCGCGATGCGACGAGCTGATCGATGGATACTGGGAGGTGGTGGTCGCGGACGCGACGCAGGCCGCCCAACGCGAGAACGGCGCACGCCCCGCCCCGGCCCGAGCGGAAGTGCTCGCACGCGAGGTGCTTGCGGCGTTGGGAAGCGAGATCCGCCGCAGCTTCGAAAGGCAGATCGGCCAGCGGGCCCGCGAACTCGAGGAGTTGCTCGGGAAGCTGGGTTTGTCGGAGGAGAAGGACGCGAAGATCCGGGGGATTCTCGCGGAGTATGCGGAGCGGACGGGAGGCAAGCCCACACCCCAGCAGAAGCGGGATCTGGTGCTAAGGATCTACCGGGAACTCGACCGCGACCAACAACGGATCGCGGCGCGGGAGTTGTTGGGGCTGGGCGAGCAGAAGCGGGGCGGGGAGCCGGAGTCAGAGCCGATGATGCGAGAAGGGTCGGAACCGATGGCCGAGGAACCGATGAAGGGGGATCCGAAGTAGTCGGCGGCGCGAACCGGGTGTGCGGTAGCGGCTGTAGGGGATATGCCGGGGACAACGTCGCCCCCGGCTTGTGCGTTCTTTGTTTGGGTAAGGATGAGCGGTGCGGGCTATGCTTTGGTGCCGATGATGTGGGCGTCGGCAGAAACGTCGGCCTCGTTGGGGCTGTCGTCTGACCAGGGAGATACGCGATGCGAATGGTGCAGGGTACGTGGAGTGGTTCGGTGGTTGGGTTGATGGTTCTGGCGGGGGCCGCGGTGGGCCAGGTGGCGTTGCCGCCGACTCCGGCGCCGGCTCCGACGCCCGACTACGTGCCGCCCCCGGCGGCCCCGGCACCGGCGCAGCGACCGATCCCAACGGTGGCCAAGCCCGTCGATGTGCCCTTCGAGGCGTGGCGGAAGGACGGCAAGCTCCCCGCCCTCAACGAACCGCTGTACTGGGCGTCGATGCGCCGCAACACGCTGGTGACGCCCGAGAGTTGGGCGAAGATCACGCCGTTCCTTGATCGGCGGATCCCGAAGCTCGAGCGTGTGGTGGTGGAGAACGTGGATTTGGTTCGGAAGATCGAGGAAGGGCAGATCGAGAAGGCGATGGACGCCCAGCGGAACGCCGAGGGGCGCAACCCCGAGATGGGAACGCTTCTGCGGACGCTTCGCCCGCTGGTGATGGACAGCCTGCGCAACGAGTTGATGAAGCGGAATCTGATCACGCGGCAGCAGGCTGAGCAGACGGAGAAGATCCGCCGCAGCTACGTGGAGGAGCGTTCTCGCGACTGGGAGGCGAAGGTGCCCGCCCTGGCTGCCGACGCGACGGAAGAGCAGAAGAAGGAGCATCAGCGGCTGACCACGCGCGAGCGGATGAGGTCGCAGATGTACGACTTCATCGACGAGCCGATGTGGGTCTATCAGCGGCTGCTGGTGGAGTGTGCGCAGAAGTGGGACCAGGTCGCGGCGGGCGATTCTCTTCCCGCGGCCACGAAGCAGAAAATCACGCCTCTGATGGCCAAGGCGAAGTCGGCGGGCGACGACGCGGCGCGTCTGACGGCGATGCGGGATGTTGTTCGGGCAATCACCGCCGAGGAAGAGCGGGAACTGCTCGTGGCGCTGCGTGCGTTGCGTCCTGATCCCCAGACCGACGAGACGGACGCCGAAGCGGCTCCGGCCGAGGCCGAGCAGCCCGCGGGTGGCGGTGCGGCATCGGATCAGAAGTAAACCTGCCGCAGGACTACTCACACACGATCGGGCCCGACGGACCTCTCCGTCGGGCCTTTGTCTTGGATGGGGTCGCCGCGGGGAGCGCTCACTCCTCGGGGCGCATCAGCGGGAAGAGAACTACATCGCGGATCGTGCGCTGGTTTGTGAGCAGCATGGCGAGACGGTCGACACCCAGACCCATCCCGCCGGCGGGGGGCATGCCGACCTTGAGGGCCCGGATGAAGTCGTGGTCCATCGTGCGGAAGGTCGATTCCTCGGCGCCTTTGCCCGGCTCGAGCGCTGACAGCTGCTCGCGGAACCGAGCTTCCTGCACATCCGGGTCGTTCAGCTCGGTGTAATGCGGCGCGATCTCCATGCCCGCGATGAAGAGATCCGCCCGGTCCGCGAGGTTGGGGTTGTCGGGCTTGGCGCGGGTGAGCGGGCTGATCGCGGCGGGATAGTCGGTGATGAAGGTCGGCCGCGTATGGTCGACGAGCCCCTCGGCGAAGGCTTCGAAGAGCTCATTGATGACCAGCGCCGGATCGGCCTTGTCGGCCTGGGGCGCGTGCTGGGGCAGTCGCGTGCGCAGGTCCTTGCGCGCGCGGTCGATATCGGTGATCGGATACCCCATCGCCCGCTCGAAGAGATCCGGATACGCGACGCGTTCGAACGGCCGGCCGTAGTCGATCGTGAGTTCCCCGAAGGGGAGGACGGGCGGGGCGCCGGAACCGACGACTTGTTCCGCAATGCCGACGGCCGCGTCACGAATCAGCGACTCGGTAAGGCTCATGACCGTCTCGACGTCGCCGAACGCGTGGTACGCCTCGAGCATGGTGAACTCGGGGTTGTGCTGCTTATCAAGCCCTTCGTTGCGGAAGTTGCGGTTGATCTCGAAGACTTTGGGCATTCCGCCGACGAGGAGACGCTTGAGGTAAAGCTCGGGGGCGATGCGCATGTAGAGGTTGATGTTGAGGGCGTTCATCTTGGTGATGAACGGGCGGGCCGCGGCGCCGCCGGCGAGCGCCTGGAGCATCGGGGTCTCGACCTCGGTGTACCCCTGCTGGACGAGGAAATGACGCATGCGCGCCACGAGCGCTGACCTGAGCTGAAATGTCCGGAGCGTTTCGGGGTTCGCCCAGAGGTCCACGTAACGCTGGCGGTATCGGATCTCCTGGTCGGTGAGCCCTTCGTGCTTGGCCGGCGGGGGGACGAGGCTCTTGCAGCCGATCGAGAGCGAGGTGCACCAGATGGTGATCTCGCCGGTCCTGGTCTTCATCAGGCGACCTTCCGCCACCACCACGTCGGCAAGGTCGAGCAGTTTGGCGAGCGAGAACTCCGTCGCGCTGACGTCTCTCTGAGAGACGGCGATCTGGATGTCGCCCGTGTGGTCGCGGAGGTTCATCCAGATCAGCTTGCCGTTGTCGCGCGAGAGCACGACACGGCCTGCGATCTTGGCGATCGGGCGGCGATCGACGAATCCCGGGGCCTTTCCGTTCTTGGCGGCGTCTTCGTCGGCGGCGGGGTCATAGGCGGACTTGGCCTGCTCGACGGTCGAGAGCCCCTCGGTGCGTCGTCCATACGGAGCGAGACCGAGCGCGGCGATCGCCTCGCGGTTCTTGCGACGCTGCGCTTCGTACTCGCTGGGGGTCTGGGGTGCTTCGTGGGACGGCGTTTGGGGAGTCTGGGAAGACATCAGGCCGGATCGTAGGGGTTGCTCGCCCGTTGCCGCCGACGATCGGGGGCTATTCGACGATGCGGCCGTGGACCGTCAACTGCTGCGTCGCGGAGGGGTCGCACAGCGGCTTGCTGGAGTCCGGCCCGCTGAGAAGGTCGCTCAGGGTGGTCCCGCCGAAAATCTCGATGACGGCCGCGGCGGCCATGTCGGTCTTTCGATGCAGCGGGCAGAGGTTCTTGCCGTGGTTCGGCAGCCCAAGCGGGCAGGTTTCGATCCGGCGCACCGGCGCAACGGCTTCGATCACGTCGAGCAGCTTGATCTGATCGGCCTTTCGGGCGAGCTTGTACCCACCTCCCACGCCACGCCGGCCGTCGATCAGTCGTGCCCCGGCCAGCTGCTGAAGCACCTTGGCGAGGTAGTTGGCCGGAACCTTGGTCTGCTCGGCCAGGGTCACGGCCGAGGTCAGATGATCCGGCCGCATCGCCAGACAGGCCATAGCCCGAAGGGCGTACTCCGTGGTCTGTGAGAACATGGGATCTCCTGAAGTGGTGGAATACTGAGTCCCCGTGGTCACGAATATTCCCGACTGCGATTCGCCCCAATGGGCTGACTTGATTCAGGCAAATGGTATGAGTTTACCGGATGGCTTGGTGTGCATTACCGACAATCGGGGTCCAGGGGCCGCCAGCAAGCGGAGGGAGTTGAGCACGACCAGCAGGGTTCCGCCCTCGTGGGCGAGCACGCCCAGCCACATGGGCACGCGCCAGCGGCCGTCGAAGGAGACTGCGATCGTGAGCAGGGCCATCACGAGGATCGCGGACACCGAAAAGGTGAGGTTGGCAAGGACGGTGGCCCGTGCACGGCGGGCGAAGCGGATCGCCCAGGGCACGGAGGACAGGTCGTCCGAGAGCAGCACGATGTCGGCGGATTCGAGTGCCGCGTCGGATCCGATAGAGCCGATCGCAAGGGAAACGTCGGCGGCGGCCAGCGCCGGGGCGTCGTTGACGCCATCGCCGATGACCGCAACGTGCGGCCGGGAGCGCACGACCGTTCCAAGTGCTGGTCGCGCATTGAGTTCGGCCTTCATCTCGCCGACGATGCGCAGTTTGTCCTGAGGGAGGAGTTCCGCGTCAAAGCGATCCAGCCCGAGCGTGGCCGCGACCCGCTCGGCGGTGATGGCGTTGTCGCCGGTGAGCATGCGAACGGGTCGAACCCCCAGATCGTGCAGCCGCGGGACCATCTCCCTTGCTCCGGGCCGAACCGCGTCGCCGAGCATGAGAACCGCGGCCTGTCCGGCGGCGTCGGGTTCTTCGCCGGGTGCCTGGCCTTGCGCGACAACCACGCCGATCTGTCCGCGGGACTGGATGGTCCGCAGGACTTCCTGCGTTCGGTTGCGCAGGCAGATGGGGACGATCTCCTCGACGTGGCGATAGCTCCCGAGGCGGACGGGCAGGTCGCCGAGCTTGCCGGACATACCCCGCCCGGTGGTGTGGGTGATCTCGCGGAGGTCGGCGTGGGCGATTCCCCGGGCCTTCGCGGCCTCCAGAATCGCCGTGGCGATCGGGTGGGTGGATTGTGTTTCGAGCGCAGCAGCAACGGCGAGAAGGTGCGACTCATCGGACCAGGCCACCGCGTGCACCTGTTCGAGTCGCGGGCGGCCGTAGGTCAGCGTGCCCGTCTTGTCGAACGCCACGGCGCGAACGGCGGCGAGCTGCTCGATGGACTGCCCGCCCTTGAAGAGAACACCGAACCGAGCCGCCCGAGCGATCGCGGCGAGCGTGGCGGTAGGCGTGGAGATGACCAGTGCGCAGGGCGAGCAGACAATGAGCAGGGTGATCGCGGTCATGGCGGCGTCGGCCCACTCCCGGCCGAGTCCCCATCGCCAGACGAGCAAGACCACGACGGACACCGCGAGCACCGCGATCGCGTAGGGCTCGGAGAAGCGGTCGATGACGCGCTGAACGGGCTCTCGCTGCTCCCGTGCGGTGGTGACGAGCTTGAGGACTTTCTGGAGGCTCGACTCGGACGCCGGTCGGATGACGCGCGCTTCGATGGGGTCGTCGAGGTTGATGGTGCCCGAGTAGATCTCCGCGTCGACCTCCACGTGGCGAGGAACACTCTCGCCCGTCATGGCGGACTGATCGATCTCCGTCCGCCCGAGGGTCACGACGGCGTCGGCCGGAACTCGTTCGCCCGGCTTGATGCGAACACGCTCGCCGGGCCGAAGGCTTGTGGGTTCGGCCTGGATCCACTCGCCCTCCCGGAAAACCTCGGCGTGGGAAGGGATCAGGGCGTGCAGCGCTTCGACCTCACGCCTCGTTCTCGCTTCGGCGAGGGCCTCCAAGGCCCCGGCGAGCACAAAGAGGAACAGCAGCAGGGCGCCTTCCTCCGGATGCCCGACCGCGGCGGCCAGGCCCGCACCGACCACCATGAGCACGTCGATATCGATCTTCCGAGCGGCGAGCGCCTCGAAGGCGGCCCGCCCACCGTAGACCATCCCGATCGCCAGACTGATCCACGGGAGGGCTCGCGTGACGGTCGAGTCAACGAAGAACGACGAGACGAACCACGTGCCCAGAAGCGTGCCGGCGGCGATCGAGGCCCAGAGTTCGGCGCGGGTCGAGAAGATTGCTGCGAAGGGGCCCGACGGCTCTTTGGTCACGCGGGACACTCCCGATCAGGGCTTCATGACCTTGTCCATCATGCGCCGCTCTTCCTGGCTTGCACCCTCGACCGGGATCTCCTCGAGCAGGTTCTCGATGATCTTGTCGGTCGTGATCTGGTCCGCCTCGGCGTTGAAGTTGGTGAGCAGGCGGTGCCGCAGCACGGGCTTGGCGATCTGGCGCACGTGCTCCGGCGAAACGTGGGTTGCGCCGGCGAGGATCGCGCGGGCCTTGGCCGCCAGCACAAGATATTCGCTCGCGCGCGGACCGGCTCCCCAGGCGAGGTAATCCTGGACGAGCTTGGGGCGGTTGGGCATGGGTTCCTTGATCCGGGTCGCGCGGACGAGGCGCAGGGCATACCGAATCACATGGTCTGCGACGGGCGTCTGGACGACGAGCTTCTGCACGCGCCGGATGTCATCAATCGAGAGAACCTCGCGGACGCTGATCTCTGACTTGACGGCACTGCGTCGAACGATCTCGAACTCTTCGTCCGCCGTGGGATACGCGACCTGGATCTGAAACATGAATCGGTCGAGCTGTGCCTCGGGCAGCGGATAAGTTCCTTCCTGCTCGATGGGGTTCTGTGTGGCGAGCACGAAGAAGGGGTCCGGGAGTTCGTGGCGCACGCCGCCGGCGGTGACTTGCCGTTCCTGCATGGCTTCGAGCAGGGCGGCCTGAGTCTTGGGTGGGGTTCGGTTGATCTCGTCGGCGAGGATGACGTTGCCGAAGATGGGTCCCTTAACGAACTTCAGATGCCGCTGCCCCGTGCCCTTGTCCTCCTGGATGACCTCGGTGCCGGTGATGTCGCTGGGCATGAGGTCCGGGGTGAACTGGATGCGGCTGAAGGCCAGGCCGAGCGTGCGCGAGATGGTGGAGATGAGGAGGGTCTTGGCGAGCCCCGGGACGCCGACGACGACGGCGTGCCCACGGCAGAAGATGGCCATGAGGACCTGCTCAACGACCTCATCCTGACCGACGATGACCCGGCGGATCTCCTCGCGGAGTTTGTCGTGGGCCGCCCGAACCTCGGCGACCGCGGCGGGGGAGAGCGGGGATTGAGAAGCCTCGGCGGGTGTCTGGTTCATGGCGATCGATCATACAGGGATCGAGGAAGCGGGACCGGAAAGCAAGAACCCCCCGCCTTGCGACGGGGGGTTCCGGTTCGTCGGACCGCAACACGCGGCCCGTGGTCGTGGGCTGATTACTTCTTCTCTTCGAGCTTCTTCTCGATCGCGTCGAGGCGCTGGCTGAGGCGCTCGAGCTGCTCGGCGATGCGGTCCAGATTGCCGCCAGCTGCGGGCGGCCTGGGCGCGTCCGGAGGCACCGGACGAACCAGCGCCCGCTCGCCCTCGCGATCGAGAATCCGGACGCGGGGCATGAACTCCTGCCACTGCCCGCCGCCCTCTTGCGCCCAGTTGCGGACCTTGATCTTGGTGTCCTCGAGCTGCTTCATGGCTTCTTCGAGGTGCTTGAGCGCGTTCTCGCGGAGTTCGCCGGCGTCGCCGATCTGGTTGCGAAGGTCCTTCATCGCCTCGTCGAGCAGCTCGCGGATCTGGTCGCGGTCAAACTCGGGCGCGAAGAAGAACCCCTCGCCCATTCCCGGGAAGATCTCCTGCCCTTCGACAGCAATCTCGTCGGCGGCCACGCCGAGTCGCCCCGAGTCGAAGGCTTCGAGCTTGATGACGGCTTCCTGTTCGTTGCCGCCCTTGCGCACGAACTTCACCTTAACCTCGTCGCCGGGCTTCTTGGCCGCAAGAACCTCGCGGAGAGAACCCTGCGTGAGATTGCGCTTGCCGTCGATCTCGGTGATGAGGTCGTGAGCCTGGAGGCCGGCTTTTTCGGCGCCGAGCCCGGGCACGACGGAGTCCACGAGCACACCCGACGTGTCCTTGAGACCCAGATGCTCGAGCAGCCTGGGCTCCGCGTCGGACATCGTGATGCCGATCATGACCTTGGGTTGTGCTCGTCCGCCGACGAGCGCGTCCGGCCCGCCCCGTTCAAGCCTGAGGGCCTGCCCGGCCCGAGCGCGGGGTGCAAAGCGATCCGCGCGGGGTTCGATCGTGGCAACCCGGAACGTGTGCTTCACGCTGCCGTCTTCGCCGAGAATCTCGATGGTGTTCTCGCCGCGGCGGATCCGCTCGGCGGGCAATGGCTTGCCATTGACCTCGGCGGAGACCTCGCCGTCGTTGATGCGAACGGTGACCGTGTCCTTTCCGTCGGACTGGGTCATCATCATCTGCGTCTTGGCGACGGCGCGGGGCTCGCCCAGCGGACGGCCGAACACCTCGACGAGCTCTCGTTCCGCGGGCTGGGCCGCGTCCTGAGCCAAAGCAAGCGCCGGGCACACGGCGAGCCCGGCGAGAGAGGCAACCAACAGACGATAGTGACGGGTGATCATGGCGACTCCTTGTCCTTGGCCGTTGTTGGGAATCGCCGAACCCCGATTGCCCTTCAACGGTCAGAGCGGCTGAGAACCTCGACCCGGGCGCTCCTGAGGCCCGGCGGGCCGCCGCGGGGCCCGCTCCATGTTCTGATGCGCGCCGCGACCGAACCCGTCGCGGGGAGCGTCAAACATCTCGCCGCGGGGCGGTTGGGCGCCGCGGGAAGGCCCGCCGTGAGGGGGTGGGCCGTCGGGGCCCTGCCGACCACGGGGGCCCATGGGCGGCCGCGGACCTTCGTCGCGTGGCCCGGACGCGCCGGGCCCGCCACGGTGGGGTCGAGCATGTTCGTGGCGACCGCCATGCCCGGGGCCGAATCGCCCCCGATCAGGGCTGTTGCGGAACTGCTCTCGCTCGTTGTTCCTGGGTTGAGGCTTCATCGACCGGTCGCCGCGCGGGCCATCCTGCGGTCCGGGGCCGAATCCCTCGCGACCGGCTCGACCCTGGGGCCCACGGCCCCGCTGCGGCCCAGCGTCCGGGCCGAACTGTCCGCGACCCTCACGACGCATCTCGTGACCCCGCTCCGGGCCCCGCGGTGGGCCCTGCTCCGGCCAATGCCGGCCTTCGGGGCGGCCTTCAGGTCGACCCTGACGCCCTTCTGGCTGATGGTCCCGACCTTGCCTGGGGCCTCCTTCGAATCGGCCGCGCTGATCTTCACCGCGGGGCCCGCGCAGGTCGGGTCCGCCGCGGCGTTCAAGATCCTGACGGGCGCCGGGCTGCCGCCCACGATCTTCAATGCCGCCGCGTTCGCGCGGACGCTCGTTGCGGGCTCGTTCTTGTGGCTGGCGATCCTCGGCGCGACGATCGCGAGCGCGTTGCGGGCGAGGCTGATCGCCGCGATCTTCCTGGCGGTCCCAGCCGCGTTGTTCGCGCTCGGGGGCGTGTTCCATCCGATCCTGCCGCGGGCCGGGGCCCCGGCGCTCTTCGGCCGCGGGCCCCTGGCG
>ERZ1066130.543-NODE-543-length-12340-cov-12.071225_pt1 | contig 12340 bp, 10 predicted proteins | sample MGYA00382777_ERZ1066130 | MGnify/ENA primary metagenome ERZ1066130 (study PRJEB33369, sample SAMEA5778360) | biofilm metagenome | biome: Industrial cooling water; feature: Water cooling tower basin; material: Biofilm | place: United Arab Emirates | collected...
GTTCGTACCGCTCGTCCATCTTCGTGCACGCCCACTCCAGGATCGCCGCCGCCTTCCCCATCTCCGTCACCACCGGGCACATCAGGTGCGGGATGTCCTTGAACTGAGACATCTCGACCATCTTCGGGTCCACCAGCACCATCTTCAGTTCGCTCGGCTTCTTGGTGTACAGGAACCCCATGATGATCGTGTTCATGCACACGCTCTTGCCCGAGCCCGTCGTGCCCGCGATCAGCATGTGCGGCATCTTCGACAGGTCCTCGATCAAGGGCTCCCCGCTCGCGTCCTTCCCCAGGAACATCGGCAGTCGCATGCTCGCGAACCGCTCCGTCTTCGCCATCAACTCCTTCAGCCGCACCTTCTCCTTCTGAAGATTCGGCACCTCGATCCCGATCGTGTCACGCCCCAACTGGTTCGGCACGATCCGGATATTGAGCGCCTTGAGCGCACGCGCCACGTCGCTGCTCACCGCCTGCACCGCAGACACCTTCGTCCCCGGCGCCAGCCGAACGTCGAACAGCGTGATCACCGGCCCGCTCTCGATGCCCACCACCTCCCCGTCGATCCCGTACTGCTGCAACGCCTCTTCCAACGCCGCAGCCTGCTCCCGGACCATCCCCTCGAGCTTCTCGTTGAAGTTCTCTTCCGGATTCTCCAGCAGATCAAGTCCCGGGAACCGGTACTGCTTCCCTTCCTCCTCGAGCGCGGCCGCGTTCTGCAGATCAGCCAGGTCCGCGTCGGTCGCGATCGCCCGGTTCTGCTGCCCGAACACCACCGGCAACTTCGCCATCTTCTCCCGCAGCGCATCCTTGTCGAACACCTGCGGAGCGCCCGGCAGATCGTCTTCCTCCTCTTCGTCGCCTTCCTCCTCACCCGACTCCTCCCCAACCTCCTCAACCTCGTCCTCGTCGTCCGTCTCCACGCCCTTCATCTCGGCGTCCGGATCCTCGATCCCAAGGCGCTTCCCGCGTTCCTCCACATCCTGCTCGGCCCCCTCGTACTCCGTCTCCACGCCCGTCCCCACGCCCCCGGCCCCGCCCTCGCCCGGGAACGTCGCCTCGGGCGCTTCGTCCGCGTTCCTCGCCCGACGAGACCGCCCACGCTCCGCCGCCCGAGCCTTCCGCTCCTCGATGAACTCCTCCACGCTCGCCGACCCGCCGCCCGCGAACATCGAACGCATCCGACCAAACAGCCCACCCGATGCTCGCGCCGCCGCCTTCGTCGCCGAGAGAGCCGCCGGGCCCGCAACCTCGCCCGCCGCCACCACCGCCGGCACGCCGCGGTCACGCAGCACCCGCGTCCACCACAGCACCATCTCGTCCGCCGCCACCAGCATTCCCAGCACGAGGAACAGCACCAGCCAGAGCCCCGCGCCCCACGGCCCGAAGTACGACGTGAGCGCGTGCGTCACCGCCACGCCCAGCATCCCGCCCGCAAGATCCGGGAAGGGCCCGCTCGACTCCAGCACCAGCCGCTGCAGCCCCGACACCGACGCCACGATGATCAGCACGCCCAGCAGACGCGTGTACATCTGCGTCACCCGGACCCCGATCGCCATCAGCACCACGCCCGCGCCCACAAAACCCGCCAGCACCCACGCCCCGAAGCCCAGAAGCCGCATCAGCGCATACGCCCACAACGACCCCACCGGGCCGCACAGGTTCGACACGGCTTCCCGCGCCGTCGAGGTCGTGTGGCTCGGCCAATCCGTCGACGAGAACGTCGCCAACGCCACGACCGTGAACAGCCACCCTGCCAGACCCAGGGCGATCAGCACGCCCCGCGCCCACCCCCGAACGCCCCGCTGATCCACCTCTTCAGGTTGACCAACGCGACCGACCTTCGTCCGCTCTTTCGTGTCCTTTGCCATGGCTTTCGCTTCCTGCGTCTTCCGAACCACAGCGTATCGGACGCCCGGCCTCGGCGGCGAAAAAAACCATCAAACACCAATCAAAATCCAAACTCGCTTCCCGCTATGCTCGTCCGATGATCGCCCTCGCCCTGCTCTCATTCCTCGCCGAACCCGCCCCCCGACGCCTCGACCTCGATCCCGACGCTGCCCGTCAGGTTCTCGTCGACCGCGAGCCGGGCGTCTACCTGGGCCACGTTTCCACCGTGCTGCTCGACGACCGCGCCACCATCCTCGCCGCCTACCCCAAAGGCCACGGCAGCGGCGCCATCATCCTCAAACGCTCCACCGACGCCGGCAAGACCTGGTCCGAGCGTCTGCCCACGCCGGAGTCCTTCGCCACCAGCAAAGAGACACCCACCCTCTTCAACCTCGGCCAAGGCAACCTCATCCTCTTCTCGGGACTCTTCCCCATCCGCGCCGCCCGCTCCGCCGACCACGGCCGCACCTGGTCGCCGCTCGAACCCATCGGCGAGTTCGGCGGGATCGTCGCCATGGGCGGCCTCGCCGAGCTGCCCTTCCGCAAGCTCGCCGCCTTCTTCCACGACGACGGCCGCTTCTTCACGCCGCAGGGCAAGGCCTCCGGCACCTTTACCCTGTACCAGACCGATTCCGCCGACCGCGGCCGAACCTGGTCCGCGCCGCGCGCCATCTGGTCCGGCTCCGACGTCCACCTCTGCGAGCCCGGCGTGCTCAAGTCCCCCGACGGCAAGCGGCTTGCGCTCCTCCTCCGCGAGAATCGCCGCAAGAAGCCCTCGCACGTCATGATCAGCGACGACCACGCCGTCACGTGGTCGGTGCCCAGGCCGCTCCCCATTGATCTCACCGGCGACCGCCACACCGCCGTCTACGCCCCCGACGGCCGCGTCGTCATCACCTACCGCTGCATGATCGAGGGAGATCCGTGGAAAGGCGACTGGGTCGTGTGGGTCGGCGACTGGAACACCATCGCCGCCGCCGCCGACGGGCAGCAACCCCCGCCGCCCGCGTCGATCCTCGTCCGTCTCAAGGACAACCAATCCTCATGGGACTGCGGCTACCCGGGCCTTGAACTCATGCCCGACGGCACCTTTGTCGCCACGACCTACGGCCACTGGACCAAGGGCGAACAGCCCTGGATCCTCTGCGTGCGATTCACGCTCGACGAGATCGATCGGCTCGTCAAGGCGGCGAAGTAAACCTGCGGAACGTCGCCACGTATCCCAGCGACCACCGCTGCCCGCGATCCGTCGGGCCGCGTTCGTCGTAGCCCACGAGCGACATCGACGCGAACGTTCGTCCCCCGTGATCCACGAGCGTGCCGGCCGTCGGCGGCTGAAGCAACTGAGCCGCGATCGCGTCGCGCAGGCTCCAGAGCGCGCTCTCGCTCGCCGCCACCAGACGCCCGCGCACCTCGATCACCAGCTCCACCAGCCCCGTGCTGGTGGTGTCCGGGATCCACGAGCCGAGCTGCGGACCCGTCACGATGAACGAGCCTTGCTTGCCGACCACGAATCGGTGCGGCCCGCTCCCGAAGAGATCGATCGATTTGAAGCTGCTCGCCATCGCTCACCCCCTTCACGGCTCCGCGCCCGCGTCCGTCATCGCAACCGGGTCCGCCGCTCCGTCCGGCGAGACCAGCACCAGCCGCACCGAACGCTCCGCACGCGGCGCTCGCCCGTCCGAGGAACCTCCCCGCACGTCCGACGCCGAGGCCAGCACCACCGCCGTCGCGGTCAGACGGCGCCTGCGACCATCGGCCCCCGCGGGCGCGGTCACGATGGTCAGCGTGCCCATCGTTCCGGGCCGAACATCACCCCAGTCTTCACGCACCAGTTCCTGGCGGATCACCGCCACCACGCGCTGCTCGGGCACGTCGGCGAACACCGCGTAAGGCCCGCCGTCGCTCCACTCAACCACTTCGCGAGCCGGCTCGCGCGACAGCGTCACGTGCGTCACGTTCTCGAGCGTCATCCCGGCGAAGCGCACCAGCCTGGGCTGCAGCATCAGCATGCCTACCTCCGTTCGTCGTCGGTCAGCCTCGGATCATCGACACCGAGCGCAGCGCGCGGCGGGCTTCGATCACGCCGTCGCCCCCCGCGTCCACCGCCACGGACACGCGCGTCCGCTCCTCCTCGAAGCGTCTGCGGTACCACTCCGCCCGCGACCATCCCGCCGAGCGCTCGCCCAGCAGGCCCGACGCCGCCGACCAGATCACCGCCAGAGCGCCAAGGCAGACCAGCCTCGTCAGCTCGGCGTCTACCCGCACCGCCGACGATGGCAGCCTGCCCGGTCTTTCCGACCCGTCCGGCTCGAACCCGGCCATGCGCAGCACCTGCGACTCCACCAATGCGATCTGCGGGCGGAACGTCGTGATCGACGTCTCCTGGTTCGTCGCGCCAGTCGGCGGAATCGCCGCGTCCGTGACACGCTCACGCAAGCGTGAGATCGTCAGTTGCGTGGACGACAGCCTCGCGACGACCTCGTAAGGCGTCCCGCCGACCACCGCCACGTGCCCCGCGGCAACGTCCGCCGTGTCCAACGCCACCTCGGGCGACGCGATGGTCAGCGTCGTTCCCGAGATCGAGCCCGAACCACGGCTGAGACGCTGCCCCGCCCACGCCAGGTCGCGGAAGACGTTCGGCTCGAGCACCAGCACGTCGCGATCCCTCGCCATCACCACCATCGCACACCTCCCGTTGCTTCAATCCGCGGCGGAGCCCGTCGGCCCCGCACGCGATCCCCACCCCCACCCCACCCCCACCCCACCCCCACCCCACCCCATTCCCACCTGCGCATCCACTCCAGCCCATCCTGGAACGTTCGTTGACACGACGTCGCCGGGCGTGGCGAAGTGGTGGGGGTGCGGGCAAGGTCAGGTGGTCGAGAGCCCGCGCACCACGGCGTGCGCGTTCTCGTTGCGGAACTCCATCGTGTACTCCCCGATCACCTGCCCGTTCACACGATCACCGCTGTCGCCCAGCGGCTTGTAGTGGAAGCTCCGGCCGCGGAGCGGCAGAACCTCGATGCGGGAGCTGTCGAGCAGGAGCACGCTGTCGGCGGGCACCCATCGCGAGAGGATCACTCGGCAGACGCCAAAGTCGCTCTCGTAGACCCCGACCATGTCGCGGACGTTGGTGTCCTCAGGCTGGTAGGAGCGCATCGAGCTGACGAAGGAGTTGATGCGGCGCTTCTGCAGGCCGCCGCAGACGATGGTGTCGATCTGCCCGCTGCTCTGTTCCCAGGTGAGACGAAGAGCGGCGTTGAGGACGGCCTCGTTGAGGTCGGTGCCGGCACCGCCGCCGCCGGGGATGCCTCCGGCCCCGGGGGTGAAGACGTTGGTGGAGATCTGTCGGACGATCCCGTTCATCGATCGGCGGACGCTGGCTCCGCCTTGCGGGCTGCTCGCCGGCGCGGTGCCGTTGATCACGCAGTTCTCGAGGTCGCGGAGCAGTTCGCGCATGCGTTCCTGCTTCTGGTAGTCGACCTCGTCCTGCACGCCGTAGGACCGCACGGCCTGCATGGAGCCGGAGACCTCCACGGTCGCGGTGAAGATCTGGGTGAAGTTCTGCTTGCGGACGCGGCTGGTAAACCGGGCGGCGTTGGCGTCGGCGCCTTCGAGAGCGGCGTTGCCGAGGATGAAGAGGCGGCGTCCGTTGGTGAGCGTGACCTTGGTGGTGTTCCCGTATCCGCGGACGACCGTGAGCACGTTGCCGACCACGGCCGTGACCTGCATCACTTCGGTGCCACCGTCAGGCCGGACGAGGTCGCCGACCTGGAAGCGAGAGCCGTTGTTCACGGTCAGGCTGGTGGCGTTGGCGCCGTCGGGCGTGAAGGTGGTCTGGTTGAGGGTGTCGGTGTTGGGGAGGAGGGTGTCCACACTCCTTTCCCGTCTGAACACACGGCGATTCACCTGGGGCGTCCGTGGCGTGGAATCCCGCTAACGTCACGAGCGTGCTGAGGGCAATACCCGCACAAAGACCGCTCCACATTGTGACGAGCGTCTTCGTGGATTTGACAATCCGTCGTGCTCTGGTTAGGGTTTGGCCCTAACGGAGATCTCCATGCCCAACGCCGCACCTGTTCTGCCCGTTTCCGCCTCGCTGTTGGCCGGTCCAGCCGCCGATTTCGCCGTTCGGTATCTGGGGCTTCCGCTAGAGTCGAAGGCGGAGCGCCTCGCGCTCATTGACTGGGGGGCGGGCCATCCGATTGAGGGCGGGCAGTCGATCGCAGTGCTCTCGTCGCACGGGAACCCCTTCCTCTGGATCTACGTTGCCGAGAGTCGGCCCCTGCGCGAAGTCGCGGCGGAGATCGAACCGCTACTCAGAGCACAAACTGTCGTCACAACCGCTGTCGTTACGACTGGGGACCCAGATGACACGGTCGTGCTCAGATGGAAACCGGCCCACGAGCATCTGCAGCGGCAAACCGGCATCTCGTCAGTGACGTTGCGGCGGCCCGATGCTTCCCTTCAGCCATTCGTACGTCCAGGCCCAGAGGCTTCTAGGGGGCGCGCTCAGGTTGCTTTGGGCGAGCGGGTCGAGCGTCTGCTATTTGAGCTTCATAGTGATCTGCGTGACATTGATGGACTCCATCCAGACGCCGCTCTTGACGAACTGTGCAAGGTGCTCCTGGTGAAGACCTTCGATGAGGCTACAACCCTGCGGGGCACCGCGCCCCGCCTTCAGCGTTTGGCCTGCCTCAGTGACGACGACTTGGCTGCCACGGCTCGCTCGTTGTACGCGGAAGCGGTGTCGTCAAGTCTTGGCGGCCTCTTCGGTGACGTTGGTGCGCTGCGCGGCGCTTTCGCCTCCCCCATCATGGCCAGCAACGCGGCACTCTCCAAGGTGCTGACGCAACTCGAGCCGTTTTCATTGTCGGACTCCGACGTTGATATCAAGGCCCGTGCTTTTCAACAGGTCCTCTCGCCCGCGATGCGGGCGGGCATGGGACAGTTCTTCACGCCACTTCCGGTCATCCGATTCATGGTAAAAGTTGTTCAGCCCGCGCACGACGAACGCGTACTCGATCCCTTTGCCGGATCGGGTCGGTTCCTCGCTGAGACTCGCTCGCTCCTGTCACGCGGAGACACCGGTTCAGGTGTGGCCCATGAGCAGCGCGCTTCGTTCCTCCATGCGATTGAAAAAAGTGATCGGATGATACGCGTGGCTCTCACTGACATGGTGCTGCATGGTGGTCTGCACGCGACATACCACTTCGGGGATTCACTATCGCCATTCGCGAGTTTGTCAGGCTTGACGCCAGACACCTTTGATGTGGTCCTTACCAACCCGCCGTTCGGTTCGCTTCTGAAGAACGGAGCAATCAGCCGACTTGGCCCATTCACCGTTTCTGCGGGACGCCAGAGTGTCCCGCTCGAAGTGCTTGGGCTTGAGCGATCCATTCAGTTCCTGCGCCCGGGAGGACGCATCGGCATCGTCATTCCCGACGGCATACTGGCGAACCCAGGGTCCCAGTACGTTCGAGAATGGCTCGCCCGCGGCGTAGTCGTGCGAGCCATCGTGAGTCTCCCGGTGGAGACGTTCTCGCCATTCGGGGCAAATGTGAAAACGAGCATTATGTTTGCCCGGCGGCGGCTACCTGGAGAGCGCCCGCCTGATGACCTTAAGGTGTTCGTAGGTGCGGTGGGCAACGTTGGTTACGACGCGGCAGGCAGAGACACAGGTGACTCTGAACTGGACGCAATGGCTACTGCGTGTGCGCAGTTCTTGAGAGAGGAGGGCTGGTAAATGTGGTGCGATACGATCACACACGGCACTCTGGTCGCCAGCGCTCGATGGAAGGTTGAGTTCTTCGAGCCGGTTGATGAACGGCTTGGAAGTAGCCATTATCCACAGGTTCCGCTCGGCTCCCTTGTGGTAGAGAGGGGAGAGGCTCTTGATCCACAGAGTTTTCCCGACCATCGGTTCCACTACCTGAGCCTGGAGAATGTGGAATCGAATACCGGCGACTTGGTCTCATACGAACCTGTCACAGGTACAAATGTGAAGTCGCGGTCCAAGGTGTTTCGGGAGCATGATCTGCTCTATGGGCGCCTTCGCCCCTACCTGAACAAGGTGTTCGTTTCCGAAGCGCCTGTGCGCACAGGCATTTGCTCCGGCGAGTTCTATGTTCTGACTCCTGACCAACGGAAGGTCGTTCCGCGGTTTCTGCGTGAACTACTGGCTTCCAGACTCGTCTCATCGAGGACTGCAACCCGCCAGACAGGTTCCGCACTTCCGCGGCTGCAATTGGAGGACTTGCTAAACGTTGCCGTACCTCTCCCTCCGCTACACGTCCAGCAGAGGATTGCAGATCTCTCACAGTCGCTGGCGAACGCCCGTCGCGTACTGCGTGCTCGACTCTCAGGGGAGCACCCACGGTTTCTCGACTTCTTGGAGTCGTCCCTGGTGGACGGGACCGAGATCCCCGACGAGGGAGAGATTGCTGCCGCGGTCGAGATCAGCACGATTGACGATCTCGACCTGCCACCATCGCATCGGCCATCGGTGCGGGCGCGGGCGACTCTTTTCGACTACGGCTCGCTCGGCCGAAACAGTTCAACCAGCCTTGCCTGATAGTCGGGGACGGCTGCACGGATGCGATCAGCAAGTTCTGATTTGCTTGCGCCGTCAGAAGCGACGTTGACGCTCTGTGCCAGCCGTCGCCACTCCGCGAGTGAGAAGTGGTTCACCTCCTCTGCAGGAAAATAATGGTGAATGAACGACACGAATGCATTGATGTCCGCGTCCTCAGCGCGCAGTCGCCGAAGCGTGGCCCTCGCCGCATCTGAGTCGGTCTTCAGCATCCTTACCATGCCGCCGAAGTTCGCCGCGAAGGACACCTTCGAGGAAACGCGGCAGGCCTCAGGGCCGGTACCCCGTTCTCGCTTTCCATTCGCGTTGAGCGGTTCGCCATGATGCGAGCATGCATCCGCAGTACATCCATCGGGGCATCGTGACCGATCCACGAACGTACCACCGCGATTCAGGTGAAGGGCGTCTCGGACCCTGGCTACTGCCCTCGCCGGTGAAAGGCACACACCGTTAATGATGGGGCGCACGCGATCGCCGTCTGACCGCTCCCAAGACCACACCAGAACCAAGAGCAAATCAAAGGGGCCGAGACTCCCATCGATCTCATCGAAATGGGCCTTCGATTCGTCGGCCCCTCGCACCATCGACTTGGCTTCAATCCGGAACAACTCGCCATCACGGGTGGCTGGTGCCCAAGGGGCATTGCGGCGAACCACGGCAAAGTCGTTGTATTCGTGATCGGCGAGCCAGGCCAACTCGATGGTGTCCCCGAACCGTTCCCTCAACTGCCGGTTGATGGAGTAGCCCCACAGCGACTCCAGCAACGTTCCCATCCCGCTCCCCATGCGGCCACCCCGCGTGGCGAGGACCTTTCGCGTGAATCTGTTGATATCCCGGGCTGCCTGATCAGATGCTTGGATGATGGCATTGCGGGCAGCAATCTGTTCGGTGTGCTTGTCGGGCATCGCCTTCCTCGAGGAGAACCACATGGTATGCGAAACTCACGGTGTTCATGAACCCCGGACGGGTGCTGTTGGATGGCGGAGGATTCAGTGGGCAGCCCCCCTCCACCGTGCATCGTCACCAGGTCGAGCATTCACTGCGCCGACAGGACAGTCCGCGCAGCAGATCCATGCGCTGGAATAGCTCTCGACCTCGACTGCGAATCTGCCCTCGCGCCGGAAATAAGGGTATGGGGGGTGGGTCTGTCGCCCGACGCTCCCCCGGCAAGGAGACCACCGTGACCCGAATCGGATTGACCCTCGACGAGCATTTCGACCTCCGCGTGAAGCCCCAAACGGGCGCGGACCCCGCGTTCCATGAGGCGGCCCAGGAGGAGCGGGACCGGATGTTCCCGATGGGGACCGCCGCGGCCTCGCACCACCTTCGCTCCCGCGGCTACGACTGCCGCCCCGCGATCCTCGATGCGCTGATCCGGCAGGGGATTGTTCAGCCCTCGCAGCCGGACGCATGGACGCGTGCCGACGTGGACGCTGCCGCCGATCACCTCGAAGAGGCGGGCATCTTCACGCCCTACGCGGCAATGTGCATGGCGCTGGGATGCCGGTACGCCGACTTTCTGCGCCCCCTGCGCGAGGCCGCCGAGCGTGAGACGGCCAAGTACGGGCGGCCCGTGCGGCCTGACGATCAACTGTTCACCATGCACCGCATGCCGCCCCGCGAGAACACCCCGGCGGTGATCTCCTTCACGCTGTGCGACGACATCCGCGAGAGGCTTGAGCGTGGCGAGGAGGTCTGAATGCTGGACCCCTCACCCACCGAACTCGAACTCACGCCCGACCTGCTCGACTACGCACGGCAGAAGGGGATCGCAATTGCGAAGGGTTTTCGCAATCCACGGATCGACCCCGAGGACGCGGCGCAGCACGCTCTGCTGCACCTGATCGCCAAGCCGCCAATGTGGGACCCGGCCCGGGGCGCGACCCCGACGACTTTGATCCACACGATCGTGCAGCGGGCCGTCATCAAGTTCGTCGAACGAGAGGCTCGCGATGTTCGACAGTTCAGAGCGCTGAACGAGTCTGCGGAATCCTCGCCAACGACCGCCGAGGGCGTCCATCCGGATCCTGTAGGAACGGAGGTCGCCAACAGCCGTACGGTTAGCCTTTCTCAGTCGTTCTGGGCCAAGGAGGACGTGCTCGACTACATCGACAACGAAGACAGCCGTGCGCTGTGCCGCATCGTGATGGAGTGCGACGGGAACGTCAGCGAGGCCGCGAGACGGCTCGGCATGAAGGAGAGCACGATCCGGTACCGGTTGAAGTTGCTGCTCCCGAAGCTGCTGGCCAAAGGCTTCAAGGTGGTCTCAGAAGGAGAGTTCCATGAACGCAAACACGGTCAAGGATGACCTGCTACTCACGGCCGCCGGGATCGAGATCGAGGCCGCCGGCAAGGACGCGCGGCCCAAGATCAGCGTCGTCGCCTACACCGGCCGCATCATGCGTGTGCCGGGCTGGGGCGACATCGCCATCGACCTGGCGGGCCTCGAAGCGGGCGGCCAGGTGCCCCTGCTGGCCGACCACAACGCCACGGTCGGCAGCGTCGTCGGCCACGGCGAGCCCGCCGTCGCCAACGGGCGGCTCGTCGTTGCTGGCGTCGTCAGCGGCGCAGGCGAGCCCGCGCGGCACGTCGTGGAGATGGCCAGGGGTGGTTTCCAGTTCCAGGCGTCGGTCGGCGTCGCGCCCACCGAGCACGAGCGGGTGAAGCCCAATCAGCCAGTCGAGATCAACGGGCGGTCGCTGTCGTCGCCGGGCGGGTTCACGCTCGTGCGCAAGGGGCGGCTGCGGGAAGTCAGCATCACGCCGCTGGGGGCCGACGCAGAGACGTCGGTGGCCATCGCGGCTTCACGTCAAGGACGGACGAACATGGCGGACATCGCACACGAGGACCAGATCCGCGCCGACGAGCGCGACCGGCTGAAGGAGATCGAACTGACCTGCCGCCCGATGGGTGAGAGGGACTGGGGCGTGCACCAGAAGCGGGTGGACGACTTGAAGGCGAAGGCTGTCGCGGGCGACATGACCGTCAGCGAACTCCGCGCGGGCGTCCTCGAGGTGTTGCGGGCTTCGCGCCCACTGTTCTCCGGCGTCATCACCGGCGGCGGCTCGGGCCACATCCCGCGTGCCCGGGTCATCGAGGCGGCCATCCTCAAGCGGGCGGGCTTCGCCGCACTTGCCGAGAAGGCCCTCGGCCCAGCGTGCATGGAGGCCGCCGACGATCTCCGCGTGGCCCACACGTTGGACCTCTGCCGCGCGGCGCTGCAGCACGAGGGGATCGACGCCCCCGCCGACCGCGAGGGCATGGTGCGGGCGTCGCTCACGACGCACACGCTGACCGAGGCGCTCGGTGCGGCGGTCAACAAGGTGCTGCTCGACGGCTATCAGGAGAGCCTGGCCACCTGGCGGTCCTTCGCGGGCGTGCGGTCGGTGCCGGACTTCAAGACGGCCACCGCCATCCGCCCGTCGTTCACCGGCTCGCTGCAGCAGATCCCGCCCGGCGGCGAGTTCAAGCACGGCGGGGCCGACGAGGCCACGACCCAGTACAAGGTGGACACCTACGGGAAGATGTTCTCGATCGACCGCCGCGACCTCATTAACGACGATCTGTCACTGTTCGACAGTGTCGCCCGCGCGATGGGCCAAGCGGCGATGCGGAAACTGTCCGATCTGGTGTACGACACCCTGATGTCAAACGCCGGCGCATTCTTCTCCGCGGGCAACGGCAACTACATCACCGGGGCCGACACCAACCTGAGCACGGACGGCCTGACCAAGGCCATCACCGCCATGCTGACGCAGCGCGACGCCGAGGGCAACGACCTGGACCTGCGGCCGACCCGTTTGGTCGTGCCGCCGGAACTCCAGACGGTGGCCCGCGCCGTGCTCGAGAGCGAGTA
>ERZ1066130.544-NODE-544-length-12324-cov-10.643981_pt1 | contig 12324 bp, 13 predicted proteins | sample MGYA00382777_ERZ1066130 | MGnify/ENA primary metagenome ERZ1066130 (study PRJEB33369, sample SAMEA5778360) | biofilm metagenome | biome: Industrial cooling water; feature: Water cooling tower basin; material: Biofilm | place: United Arab Emirates | collected...
AACTGGCAGCCGGGGGGGGGCTATGCTGGGCTTCACCTGTTCAAGGAGAGTCTTCATGCGGCACGCGATTCGGTGGTGTTCGGCGCTGGCGGGGCTGATGCTGGCGGCGGTGGCGTGGGGTGGAGTGTGGGGTGGGGCTGCGCCGGAGCGTTGGACTGGGTCGGTGGAGTTGCCCGGGGGCATGAAGCTCGAGTTCACGGTGGCGTTGGAGGAGGCCGCGGGGACGATCTCGATCCCGATGCAAGGGGTGAAGGATCTGGCATTGAGCGACGTGACGGGTCGGGGGCCGACGATCCGGTTCACTCTCAAGCCTGCGGGCGCGCCGGAGGCGGCGCACGCGAAGTTCTCATGGGACGTGGCGGAGGACGGGACGTCCAAGGGCGGGCTGCTGCGGCAGATGGGGCAGGAGTTCACGGTCACGGCGAAGCGGTTGGCAGCGGGTGAGGCGGCGCCCGAGATGCGGCGGCCGCAGGAACCCAAACCCCCGTTCCCGTACCGGAGCGAGGAGGTGGAGGTCAAGGTCGGGGAGTCGCACGTGCTGTCGGGGACGCTGACGGTTCCTGAGGGGAAGGGGCCTTTCCCGGGCGTGATTCTGGTGTCTGGGTCGGGCCCGCAGGATCGCGACGAGGCGTTGCTGGGGCACAAGCCTTTCCTGGTGCTGGCGGATCACCTGACGCGGTCGGGCGTGGCGGTGCTGCGGTACGACGATCGCGGCGTGGGAAAGAGCACGGGGAACTTCGCGACGGCGACGAGCGATGACTTCGGAGTGGACGCGTTGGCGGCGCTCGAGTTTCTGTCGCGGCGGCCCGAGATCGATGCGGGGAAGGTTGGGATCGTGGGGCACAGCGAGGGCGGGCTGATCGCGCCGATGGTCGCGGCGACGAGCGATCTGCCCAAGTTCATCGTGCTGCTCGCGGGCCCGGGCATGCGCGGGCTGGAGCTGCTGGTGCTTCAGGGGAGGTTGATCACGGAGGCGAGCGGCGCGGACGCGGATACAGCCGCGAGGAGTGCGGCGGCGAGCGAGCGCGTGCTCCGGGCTGTCGTGGATGGAAAGACGGATGACGCGGTGAGGCGTCTTCTGCGCGAGGCTGTGGAAGCGGAGTTGGCGATGAACGCCGCGACGAAGGACAAGCCCGCGGAAGAGCGAGCGGCGATGGCGGAGCAAACGGCCCAGCAGCAGGCGGCCTCGGTGCTGTCGCCTTGGATGAAGCGGTTCCTGGCGATCGACCCGGCGGAGTCGCTGCGGAAGGTGCGGGTTCCGGTGCTTGCGATGATCGGGGAGAAGGACCTGCAGGTGCCCCCGAAGGAGAACCTGGAGGCGATCAGGGCGGCGCTGTCGGCGGGGGGCAACACGAAGGTGACGCTGAAGGAGATGGCCGGGTTGAACCACCTCTTTCAGACGGCGAAGACGGGCGCGCCCGGGGAGTATGTGGAGATCGAGGAGACGTTTGCGCCGGCGGCGCTCGAGGCGGTCAGTGGGTGGATTCGGGAGGTGACGGGCTCCGGGGGGGCGGCGGAGAAGAAGTAGGGTGTGGGAGGAGGGTGGAAGGGGCTTGGCGGGTCTGGCTAGGATGAGGCCGCATGATGACGACACTGGCGAGCGTTGAACTTGGGAGCTATCTGCCGGTCTTTCTGATCGTGGTGATGGCGATCACGTTCGCGGCGATCAACATCACGGGGACGTTGTTGCTTGGGCCGAAGCGTCCCGGTGCGACGAAGGGATCGAGCTACGAGTCGGGGATGACTCCGGTGGGCTCGGCGAGAAAGCGGTTCAACGTTCGGTTTTACCTGATCGCGATGACGTTCCTGGTGTTCGACGTCGAGATCATCTTCTTGTACCCGTGGGCGACGACGTTCTCGAACTTGAAGCCGATGAGCGAGGAAGGGCTGATCTGGCTGGGCCGGATCGGGTTCTTCATGCTGACGACGGTGGTGATGTACCTGTACGGCCGTCGCAAGGGCGTCTTCCAGTTCGATTGAGTCGAGTGCGTGACGTGCTCCCCTTGAAAGAGTGAGGGGCATTCGCCGCCTTAATCGGTGTCATTGATCCGATTTTAATCAGGCCAAACGCGATAGACGGCGCAGGGTGTGCGTGCCGGTTGCGGGTGGTTGTGGAATTGGAGCAGTGGGTCGGCGTCTCGGCCGATGGACGGATGCCGCGTCAAGGACGGCGCGGCGTGGGAGCGTTCATGTCCAGGCACCTCGGCGGACAAAGTACGGGCGACTCGCGGGGCGATCGGCTGTCGCGGCTGATCGAGGCCCAGGACGTGACGGCGTTGTTCCAGCCGATTGTGGATGTGGAGCGAGGGACGATCGCGGGGCGTGAGACGCTCGCACGACCCGGGGCAACGTCGGGTTACTCCAACGCGGGGGAGTTGTTCGAAGAGGCGGAGGAGTTGGGGCGGCTGTGGGAGTTGGAGGCGGTGACGCGGTCGAAGTCGATCGCGGCGTCGAGCGAATGGTCGGACGGGTCGCAGTTGTTTCTGAACACGACGCCGCAGGTGCTGTCGGATCCTCGGTTTCCCGGGGAGTTGCTGTCGCGTGTTCGAGCGACGGCGGGGTTGCATCCCGGGCGGATCGTGATCGAGGTGACGGAGCGATCGGATCAGCACTACACGGAGGCGTTGATCCAGCAGGTGACGGTGCTGAAGAGCCAGGGGTTTGAGATCGCGATCGACGACGTGGGCGCGGGGACGAGCGGTCTGAATCGGATCATGGCGCTCAAGCCGAGGTGGCTCAAGCTTGATCGTGACCTTGTGGAGAACATCCATCTGGATCGTGCGAAGCAGAACCTCATCCGGTTCTTCCTGCACTTTGCGCGGATGTCGAGCGTGAAGGTGATCGCGGAGGGAATCGAGAAGCGGGAGGAGCTCGGGGCGTTGATCGACCTTGGGGTCCGGTACGCGCAGGGGTACCTGCTGGCGAGGCCCGGCGGTCGAGATGCGGGCCTGGATCCGGAGCTTGTGTCGTGGGTGTCGGAGCGTCATGCGGCGCGTCGGTCGGCGAGTTTCGCGGACCCGAGGCGGACGCCGGTGTCGAGGTGGTCTCGGCAGACGGTGTGCGTGGACGGGCGGATGAGCGTGTCGGACGCTGCGGCGATGATGCTGCGTGATGGGCGTGCGGCGGGTGTGGCGGTGATGGACAGCGGGCGGTACTCGGGGTGGTGCGGTCGGGACGAACTGCTGCGGAGCGCCGGGGACGGGAGGAGCAGGCTTCCGGTGTCGTTCATCGCTCACAAGGAGAGCCCGCTGGTGAGCCCGGAGACGCCGGTGACGGAGGCGCTCGAGATCGCGGCGGCGCGGGAGGATCGGGCGGCGTCGGAGCCGCTGGTGCTCGGGGAGCACGGGACGGTCAGCGGGATCGCGACGGTCGGGGAGTTGCTGGCGGCGGCGGCGTCGATTGCGCGGGATGTTCAGGATCGGACGGCGCCGGTGACGGGGTTGCCCGCGCGGGTGCGAGCGGACGAGCACGTGGCGTCGCTGATCGCCGAGGCGCGGAATCGGCCCGGGCGTGCGGGCGAAGCGGCGGTGGTGGACATCCGGAACTTCGCGGATTTCAACGCGGTGGTGGGGTACGAGCTTGGGGACCAGCTGCTGCAGCGCGTGGTGGCGCTCTTGCGGAGCGAAGTGGTGCGAGGGGACGACGGGATCTTCCTGGCGCACATCGAGAACGATCGGTTCCTGGTGACGGCGCCATCGGGTGTTTTGGCGGGTCGGCTTCGGGGGATGCTCGAGACATTCGACATGACGGGCGTGGCGGAGCGTCCCGGTGAAGGGGCGGGTCGTGGGGGCGTGGGGCTGCGTGCCGTGCTGGTGCCGGACGCGTTCTCGGGGGCGGAGACGCCCGCGGACGTGTATCGGGCGGCGAAGGAGGCGCGCGGGACGGACGAGGGCGAGGGGAGCCGCCTGATCGTGGCGGGGATCCCGCGGGCGAGGCTGTCGGCGTAAGTGTGCTACGCTGCGGGGGATGACCCCCGAGAGTGGCGGGACGAAGCCCGCAACGGAAAAGGGAGAACGGCGAGACGGATCCGCGAACCGAGGGATCCGTCGTGCGTCCATGGGCGAACGGGTGTGGGCGCTGGTGGGGGCGTTGGCGTTGGCGTCGCCTTTGGTGGTGGCGTCGCGGCTAAGGGCGGACCCCGAGGGGATGGGGACGCACACGCAGCTGGGGATGCCCCCGTGCGGGTGGATCGTGGCGTACGGGCGGCCTTGCCCGACCTGTGGGATGACGACGGCGTTCACCCACGCGGCGCACGGGGATTTCGTGTCGGCGGCGGGTGCGCAGCCCGGGGGGTTGCTGCTGGCGGTGCTGGCGGCGGCGGGGTTCTGGGTGTGCCTGCACACGGCGGTGACGGGGTCGAGGGCGGTGTGGGTGACGCTTCGGGCGCTCACGCCTTGGCGTGCGGGATGGCTGGTGTCGGCGTTGGGCGCGGCGTGGGCGTACAAATGGTGGACGTATCGTTCGTCGTGAACCTGGAGCCGTCGGCATGAAGCGCAGCAGCGGGAAAGTCGGAGGCGGGTTGGTGGGTGGGTTGTCGGTGGGTGCTGGCGCGGGGGTGTGGGTGGGGGTGTGTTTGAGCGCGCCCATGATGGGTGGGTGCATCGTGCCGGCGGCGATCGGCGGGATGGTGGAGTCGTACAAGCGGACAAGCACGCGGACGGTGGAGCCGGAGTATCTCGGGCTTCGCGGGAAAACGGTGGCGGTGGTGGTGGCGTCCGACCCTGGGATCGAGGCTGAGCACCCGGTGCTCACGCTGAGGGTGACGACGGAGATCACGGCGAGGCTTGCGGACGAGAAGAACGACGCGGGGATCGGGGGGTATGTTCCGCCGCAGGACGTGCTCCGGGTGCTGTACAACACCCCGGGGTGGCAGGCGAAGACGATGACGGAGCTGGGTGGGCTTCTGGGCGGGGTGGACGCGATCGTGTACGTGGAGATCACGGAGTATCGGTTGCACGAGCCGGGGGACGCGTACCTGTGGAACGGTTTGGCGGCGGGGAGCGTGAGCGTGTTCGATCTGCGGAGTTCGGTGCCGAACGAGCCGGCGTTCCGGACGGCGGTCTCGGTGGGGTTTCCGGACAAGAAGGGTGTGGGGCCGGAGACGTTCAACATGCCGACGGTGAACACGGCGTTGTCGAAGCGGTTCATCGATCGGGCGAGCTGGCCTTTCTACTCGCACGAGGAGCCGTATTACCCGACGTACTGAACGAGACGGCGGAGAGGTGGCCAAGGGTCGGGAATCGGAGAGTGATCGATGGTGCATCGTCGAGCGTGCGGAGTTCTGGCGTCGTGCGTGGTGCTTGCGGGTGTGGCGGCGCTTTCGGGGTGCAACGTGGTGGGCCCGATCGCGATGCTGATCGAGGGCCCGCCGACGACGGACCCGGTCTTTGAGTTGGACCCGGAGAGGCCGACGGTGGTGTTCGTGGATGATCCGGGCAATGCGCTGCCGCAGCGGTCGTTGCGAGGCGAGATCGCGCGTTCGGCGGAGAAGCAACTGCTGGACAAGGAAGTGCTCAAGGACGTGATCGATCATCGCGGGGTGCTTCAGGCGGTGAGCCGGGAGCGATTCGGTGAGCAGATGTCGATCACGGAGGTGGGGCGAGCGGTGAGCGCGGAGGTGGTGATCTACGTGCAGATCGTGTCGATCACGCTGTCGAGCGACGGAGCGTCGTACAGCCCGGCGGCGAGCGCGCGGGTCAAGGTGATCGACGTGAAGAACGACGTGCGGGTGTGGCCGAAGGAAGAGAACGCCGGGCAGCTCGCGCTGAACATGCGTGGGATGGCCGGGGAAATGCCCCGATCGATCGCGCAGCGTGAGGGGATGCTGCGCGAGGTGGCGTCGCGGATGGGTCTTGCGGTGGCGCAGATGTTCTACAAGCACGAGCGGAAGGATTCGGCGGGTCAAGTGACCGCCGGCGGGGGATGAGCGGGGTGCCGATGGGAGTTCGACGGCTTCACGTCCTGGAACTGCCCGACGCGTTCCATCGCGCGGGGTCGGATGCGGCGGGTGTGGCGTGCGCGCTGGATCGCGGCGAGCACGACGCGGTGGTGGTCGTTGGGGCGACGGGTGCGGCGGCGCGGGCGGAGCGTCTGGGGCTGTCGAGGGTGAACGCGGTGTGTCCGATGGGGCGGGGCGTGCCTTGGAGGCTTGCCCCGGTATCACGCGGGGTGCGGCGGGTGTGGCGAGAGCGTGGGCCGTTCGCGCAGGTTGTCGCGTGGACGAGCGGCGCGCTGGCGGCGTGCGAGGCGGCTGGGCTAAGCCCGGTGGATCGCAGCGGGCTGGCGACGCTCGAAGGGGCGAGCACGCGGGCGGCGTCGATGTTGTGGGGGCAGGGTCGAGCGGCGCACGAGCAGTCGCGGCAAGCGCTGCGGGCGAAGCTGGGGCTGAGTATGGACGAGCCCGCGGTGTGCCTGCTGGCGGAGCGGCCCGACGAACTGGACCTCGCGGAGTTCGCATATCTGGCGGGGCTGCTGGAGAAGGCGGGAGTGTGCGTGGCGGGCTTTGCGGACCGCTGCGGGGTAGGGCGTGATCGCGCGCGGAGCCTGGTTCGGCGTGTGCCGCTGCGGATGAGATGGTCGATGCTGGAAGAGCCGGTGGTGTCGCTGATGCCGGCGTTCGACGCGGCGTGCGTGCTGCCGCCGCCGGCGCGGAGCGGGGTCGTGTCTCCTGTGGCACGGGGTTTTCTGGCGGGGCTTGCGCGGGAGGTTGGGGTTCGGGTGGTGATGGGCCCGGAGGCCGGTGCGATCGAACCGGCGTCGTCGTTTGATCGTGTGGCGATCGCGAGGCGTCTGGTGGAGGTGCTGCCGGGCGAGGGGGCGGTGCGATGAGCGGACGCGTCGGCGTGCTGTTCGTGTGCCTGGGGAACATCTGCCGAAGTCCGTTGGCCAAGGCCGTGTTCGCGGAACATGCTCGGCGTGCGGGCGTGCTCGAACGGCTCGTGATCGATTCGTGCGGAACCGGCGGCTGGCACGCGGGCGAGGGAGCGGACCCAAGGACGGTCGCGGCGGCGTTGTCGAGGTCGATCCCGCTCGAGCATGTGGCGAGGCAGTTCGACGCGGCGAATGACCCGGCCCGTTTCCGCTGGATCATCGCGATGGACCGATCGAACGTGGCTGCGTTGCACCGGATGGGGCTCGCCCATGGGCGGGCGAGGCTGCTGCTGGGGTTTGCCGGTCGGGGCGATGCGGAGGTTCCCGATCCGTATTACGGCGGCCCGGAGGGGTTCGACCGGGTGTATGACATGATCGACGAGGCGTGCCCGGGGCTGCTGCGTGCGGTGCTTTCGGACGCGGCGGGCGGCGCGGTGTAGGCTTTGGTGAGTGAAGTACGCGATCGTGATCCTGGAAGGGCTTTCGGACGAGCCGCTGGAGGAACTCGACGGCAGGACGCCGCTGGAAGCTTCCCAGTGTCCGGCGATGGCGTCGCTCGCAGCATCCGGGCGTGTCGGACGCGTGTTCACGCTGGAGGAGGGGGCTCCGCTGGTCCGTGAGGCGGCGCTGGCGTCGCTGCTGGGGTATGAATGGGCGGAGACCGGTTTGTCTCGGGCGTCGCTGGTTTGCCAGGCGTCGGGGCAGCCTCTGGGCGAGGGGGAGTGGGCGGTATCGCTGGAGTGCGTGGGGCTTCGGACGGACGCGGGCGAGCCTTCGTGGAGCGCTTCGGCGGGCGTGACGCCTCAGTCCGGTGCGGACGTGACTCGGGAAGAATTGAGGCGCGTGCTGGCGGACGTGGAGGAAGCGTGCCGCGGTCTGGACGCGGAACTGATGCGTGGCGTGTCGTTCCATGCGCACGGGCTTTCGTGCGTGATGATCGATCGGTCCGGGCGGTCGTACGAAGGGGTTGAGGCGTTGACGCCGGCGATGGCGTCCGGGCGTGCGTGGCGTCAGGCGTTGCCCGGTCGAGGGCCGGTGGGATCGGCGGCGGTGCTCCAGCGGATCGCGGAGTGTTCGGCACGCGTGCTGGATGGGCATCCGATCAACGAGGCGAGGGCCGAGCATGGGCTGCCCCCGATCGGGATGCTGTGGCCTTGGGGGCCCGGGCGTGGCGGTCGGCCGGCGGGATTCGCGGCACGGACGGGGCTTCGGGCCGTCTGGGTGGGGCATGATGAACTGGCGCTCGAGGTTGCGCGGGCGTTGTCGATCGATGTCCGCGTGGCGGCGGAGCATGAACTGGGCGTGGCGGCGACCGAGGAGTTGGGGCGTGCGGATGTGGTGGTCGTGCACTCGACGATGGCCGACCTTGCGACGCGGTCGGGGGACGAGCAGGCGAAGGTGGCGGCGATCGAGATGATCGACGCGATGGTGGTGGCGCCGGTGGCGTCGCGTCTCGCGGATTTCGGCGACGCGAGCGTGGACTCGGGCGCGCGTGGGTGGCGTCTGCTGATCGTGCCGCCGATGGCCTCGTCGAGCGTGCTGCGTGGGGACGACGAAGGGTGGTGTCCGTTTCTGCTGGCGGGGTCGTGGGTTCGGTCGATGGTGGCCAGGCCGTTCGCGGAAAGCAGCGCGTCGGAGTCGGATCTTCGGGTGGATCGGGGGCGCGATCTTCTGGAGTATGTGCTGTATGGGGGCGTTCCCGTGGGGCGTCGTCCGGTGCGAAAGAGCGCCGGTGTGAAACCGAAAGAAGGGCGAGGCGGCGGGTCCCAAGCCGGACTCTTTGGAGAACCATGATGCCTGACCAGGAAACTCCGAAGAACGAGCCGGGCAAGTCGAGCGGCGATCGCGAGATCTTCGAGGTCGAGCCGGAGGCGGCGCGGTCGCCCAAGCTCGATGCTCCGCCGATCCTTGAAGGGGAGGACCCGAGCGCCGATTTCGAGGCCGGGGAAGCCTCATCGCCGGCCCCGAAGGCGGACGCGAAAGCCGCGGCGGCGGCCGCCGAGCCCCGGACACCCTTTGTCAAGGAGGGCATGGGGAGTCCGCAGAACGTGGCGATCGCGGGTGGAATCGCGTTGGGCGCGGCGGCGGTGCTGGCGATCATGCACCACGATCTGCCCTGGTTCAAGGCTGTGCCGCTCACGGTGTACAACACATTGGCGCACACGGGCGCGGGGGTGGCGGCGGTGGTGCTGGCGGCGCGGTTGGCGGAACGCCCTCTCGGGCGGGTTGAGTTGGCCGCGGCGAGGATGCTGCTCGCGGTGGCGGCGACAACCGCGGTGTTCACGCCGGACTACGACCTGCCGTACACCGGCAGGGTCGATGAAGTGGTGTTGGCGCTGGCGGTGTACGCGGCGGTGACGTTCACGCTGTTCCGATTCTCGTGGCGAGACTGGCAGATCGTCGCGGGCTCCCACGCCGTGATGTCGGTGCTGATCTGGATCGGGCAAGGGTTGTACGCGTGGGTCGCGGCGCCGGCCTGAGACGCTGGCGTGGCCCCGGACCTTCGCGGGGCAAGGTCCGGTGTCGAAGCGAGATCGGGCGATCGCGAGCGGGGTTCAGGCGTTGAGCCAGTCCGCAGCGAGGAAGAGCAGGAGCCCGGCGAGGGTGAGCGCGATCACCAGTCGGATCCAGATGTCGCTCGGATCTTCCGTGGAGGTCGGGCGGACGAAGACAAGCCGTTCCTGCGTTTCACGGCTCAGGGGCACCCCCTCGCGGGCGGCTTCCTGGACCACGGCGATGACCAGATTCGCGTCGAAAGGCCTCAGGCCGAGTTGGACGGCCGAGGCGACCAACCGCTGGCGTTTCTCTGGCGGGAGCACGGCGGCCTTTCCACCTTCGATGGCGGAGGCGACGTTGACCGCGAAGAGCCAGCGTGCGTCGAGGGGGCTGAGTCCCGCGGCGAGGGTGTTCTCGCGTGCCACGTCCGCCCGCGAGCGGCGCGGGGCGGGCTCGGGCTGGTCGCCGACAAGCCGGAGGGTCGGTCGATTCTGGGCGGGCGTGCCTGGCATGGACACATGGATTCTGACCCACGGGCGGGCGATCGGCCAGCGGCGGGCGTGGGCGCACGGGCAATAACCACGAACGGACGGGCCCAGGGTGTGTTATTCTGCATGCGTGCCGGTCTTCGGTCGATGGTCACTGCGCGTTCAGCCATGTCAGCACCGAGTGACAAGCCGATTGTTCAGCCAGCGCCCACCGATTGGGCCGCCTTGCCCATCGTTCGCACGGACTTGCCGCCCTCGGAAGTGATGGAACGAGTGCGGACGGCGTCGAAGCGCGGGCGACTTCCTGGGTTTCGGGAGATCGACGGGGCATCGTTCGCGGTGCTCGCGTTCGGCGTGCCGTTCGATCGCGAACTGGTCATCCGGGTTGAGGCCTCTGGCGGGCGCACGGTGCTTTCGGCCTGTCCGGTGCTGCTGAAGCGGAATCCGGTGCTTTTCGCGGCGGTGCTGATCTTCACGATCTGGCCCGGGGTGGCGATCACCAAGAGCATGATCCCGTGGGAGCCGTTCGGGATTCCGTTCGAGGCGTGGTATCTCCCGCTGACGATCATCCCGACGCCGTTCGTGTGGATGGGCTTGATGAGGAAGGCGAGCCGCACGACCTTTGCGAGCGCGGTGGAGGCGATGTCGCAGATCGCGGGCGAGGTGAGCGGCGTGGTGGCGGGGCCGGAGGCGAAGGTCGGTTAGACGCCGCCGAGGCGGGTGCGGAGGAGCAGGGCTCGGGCTTCGCGGCGAGCGTCCTGATCAAGGTCCTTCCCGAAGACTCGCTGCAGGTGCGTGGGCTGGACGAGCAGCAGGAGCAGATTGAGCAGCGAGGGCTCGACGTCTTTGATGACGCCCAGGATGCAGCCCATGCGGATGTTGCTCAGATGCTGCATGGATTCTTCGGCCGTCATGAGGCGGGCGTGTCGCGCGGCGCCGAGCGAGCGGTAGATCTGGTCGAGCAGGAAGTTGGTGCGTTTGGTGAGAAGCGTCTTGCGGGCGATGCGTTCGTACTCGATCACGCGGGGGATGATCACCGACTCAAGATCGGAGAGGATCATCGCTTCGGTCTTGCCAAGAGTGGTCTGGTTGCTGAGCTGGTAGAGGTCCCCGGCGGCCTCGGACCCTTCGCCGTAGAAGCCCCGGACGGCGAGTCCCATGTCTCCCGCGGCTCGCTTGACCTTGTCGATGTCGCCGGTCATGCGAAGGGCGGGCAGGTGGAGCATCACGCTCATGCGTGCTCCCGTCCCGACGTTGGTGGGGCAGGCTGTGAGATAGCCGAGCCTTGGGGCATAGGCGAAGTCGAGGGCGGCCTCGAGCGAGTCGTCGATCCGGTCGGCCTGGGCCCAGGCGTCGGAGAGATCGAGCCCGGAGCGGATCACCTGGAGGCGGAGGTGGTCCTCCTCGTTGACCATGATGCTGACGCGCTCGCCCGGGGTGCAGAAGGCGACGGCACGCGGATCTTCGCCGATGGCGGCTCCGCGACCCTTCTGGAGCTGCTTGCTGATGAGGTGCCGTTCGACGAGCAGGCTTCGGTCGGAGGGCGGCGTGTCGTGAATGTTGAGCCAGACCCAGCGGTCGGGCAGGTCGGTGCCGCGGATCGCCTCACGGACGAGATCGAGCGTGCGTTGCTTCTGGTCGGGGGTGGCGCGGCCGACGAAGGGCAGGCCGGAGAGATTGCGAGCGAGTCGGACGCGGGAGGAGAAGACGACGTCGCCGGCTGGCCCGCCCGCGCGGAGCCACTCGATGGAGGCGTCGTCGAGCACGTGTCGCGCGCCGCCGTCGCCCTGGCCGCCGGTGGGGGTCGGTTCGACGCTCATGCGGTGGCTCCGGGCGGGGCGTCGGTGAGTCGGCGGAGTTCGTCGCGAAGTTCGGCGGCGCGCTCGTACTGCTCGGCCTTGACGGCCTCTTCGAGCAGCCGGCGGATCGCCGACGCGCGGCTGGCTCGCTCCTCGATGAGGGCGGCGAGGGCTTTGGCGCGGCTGTTCTCGGCCTGGCCGGTCGCACGCCGCGGGCGCTTGCCGAGGTGCTGGGTCGCTCCCTCGTGGGCTCGTTCGATCAGCGGGAGGATGCGGGCCTCGAACGCCTCGTAGCAGTTGGCGCAGCCGAACTGCCCGCACTGCTTGAACTCGTCGAAGGTCATTCCGCAGGTGGGGCAGGCGGGGCCTCGGGAGGGACGCTTGCTGGTGGCTTCGACGAGCGCCTTGAGAACTTCCGGTGCGCCGGGTGCGGGAGGGGTGAGCCCTTCGCCCGCGGCGCACGCCTCGCAGAGGTGCTTCTCGACCTTGACGCCCGCCTGCACGGTCACTTCGTGCACGGTCGCCTCGTTCTCGCAGCGGTCGCATTTCATCGCGACAGCACTTTAGGCCTGTGGGCGCCTGCTCCCGGTCGGGCCCGGTGGGGGACACATCCCGCAAAAGCAGAAGAGCCCGGCCGCGGTGAGACGCGGTCGGGCTCGTGGTATTTCGGG